>ENA-OQCS01000167-OQCS01000167.1-human-gut-metagenome-genome-assembly--contig:-NODE-167-length-34480-cov-3.017320_pt1 | contig 34480 bp, 45 predicted proteins | sample MGYA00242757_ERZ504575 | MGnify/ENA primary metagenome ERZ504575 (study PRJEB26092, sample SAMD00036297) | human gut metagenome | host: Homo sapiens | study: EMG produced TPA metagenomics assembly of... | reverse complement strand
CGGGCAACTGCTTTCACAGCTTCCTCCTGTCCGATGACCCTCTGGTGGAGGACACTTTCCAGTTTCTTAAGACGATTCCGTATCGCTTTCCGCAAGTTTTTGAACCGGGATCTTTGTCCATGCGGAAACAACTTCCGCTATATCTTCTTCTGTCACTTCCGGCTGAGAAGAAGATGTTTTTTCTGAAAACGTTTTTTTAGCTGCTCCGATTTTTTCTCTGCCTCCTCCTGCTCTTTCTGTAAAAGCGAAGCCTCTTCAAAACAACCGTTTTTAATACTCTCTTCTTTTTGCTTTTCCAGTTCTTTCAGGCGAAGATCCAAAGCCGTCAGGTTTTCCGGTACTTTATATCCTTTCAGACTGACTTTTGAACATGACTCGTCAAGCACATCTATTGCTTTATCGGGAAGGTTACGATCCGTAATGTACCGCTCGGACATCGAAACTGCCGCTTCCAGCGCCTCGTCTCTAATCAGCACCTTATGATGCGATTCGTATCTTCCTTTCAACCCTTTCAATATCTCAAGACACTGTTCTTTCGAAGGTTCTTCTACCGATACCGGCTGAAAACGCCGCTCCAGAGCCGCATCTTTCTCGATATATTTCCGGTATTCCGTGATCGTCGTCGCTCCGATCAACTGAAGTTCCCCTCTTGCAAGAGACGGTTTTAAGATGCCGGATGCATCGATCGCCCCTTCTGCTCCTCCCGCTCCGATCATTGTGTGGATCTCGTCAAGAAACAAAATAATATTTCCGTTGGACTCTACTTCCGAGATCAGACCTTTCATACGTTCTTCAAATTCACCCCGGTATTTAGACCCTGCGATCATTCCCGGAAGATCAAGCGTATAAATCCGCTTATCTTTCATTTTTTCCGGAACAACGCCTGCCGCGATACGCTGCGCCAGACCTTCCACAACCGCCGTTTTTCCTACTCCCGGCTCTCCGATCAGACAGGGATTGTTTTTCGTCCTGCGGCTTAACACCTGCATAAGGCGATACATCTCCTCTTCCTGCCTACAACGGGATCTTGTTTTCCCTCCTCTGCCCGAGCCGTCATATCTGTACAATACTGCTCGATCACAGAGCCGCTTCCTCTCGACTCGTCCTGAAGTTCATCCTGATAATCTTTCGGATCGACTCCCGATGCATTTAAAATATCTTTTAAAGTTTTTGAAGGCTGATATTCAGCGTGATCAAATTCTTGCGGCGACGCAGTCCACATCCCGTATCATCGACAAAAGCAAGTGCTCCGTTCCGACCTCGGCTGTACGGAGACGATGCGCTTCCTTCTCACTGTTCGCGAGGATATAGCGAAGCCTTGGACTTCTTTCGGTTTCTGCGATGCGGGCATCTCCTCCCGGGGAGCGATCAGTTCATCCATAAGCTGCATGATCTTTTCTGTCTCAACGCCGTTTTGCGCAAGCACCTGTCCCGCAACCCCCGAAAACTCCTCCCGCAGTCCGAGAAGCAGATGTTCCGTACCTATGTAAGGATGCTTCATCTCCTTTGCTTTCTTCGCAGCATATCTGACTGCATTTGCCGCCTGTTTTGTATATGAAATATGCATAAGTTCCTCCTGTCGGTTATTTTGCTTTCAAATCTGCTAAAACAAATTATTCATAATCATCGAATATCTCATCTACCAGTTCATGCACTTCCTGCCTCGAAATATTTTTACAACAGCCTCTTGCAAGAACGATCTGAAGCTGTCTTTTCATCACCTGCAGTTCCTCTAACTTATCAATATCAAGAGAAATTACAGCTCCTCTTCGCTTGTCAAGACTGATATAGCCTTCCCGCTTCAGTACACTATATGCTTTGTTTACCGTGTGCATGTTGACGCCGATCGTATCCGCAAGACGCCGCACCGACGGAAGTGAATCTCCTTCATGAATGACCGATGTAGCGATCCCCATGATGATCTGATTACAAAGCTGAATATAAATCGCTTCATCACTGTTAAAATCAACTTCTATGATCATATCTTTCTCCTTTCGGAATTTGTTATATGTATAATAGCACAATCTTATAATTTTTCAAACTTTTAATTAAACTTTTTCTGATGGATTTTTCAAGCTTCTTAAGAGAACAAAAAAGAGCCTGATACCAGACCCTTTATGTTTTATCGGTGTTCCTATTTATTTCTGACAAATTCGCGGAAACTGCATACTGATCTTCGTTCCTCTTCCTTCTTCACTTTCCACACTGACCTTCGCCCCATGCAGAAGCGCTCCGTGCTTGACGATCGAAGTCCGAGTCCCGTTCCTCCGCGCTCTTTTGAATGACTTTTATCGACTCGGTAAAACCGCTCAAATATGCGTTCCTGATGTTCTTTCGGAATTCCTATACCTGTATCTGACACACTGATTTTCGGTCCATTCAACGTATTTCCCGCCCAAACCGAAACTTTTCCGTTTTCATAGTTATATTTTACTGCATTTTCGCAGACATTATAAACCATTTCATCTAATATCTGCCGGATTCCATGATAATGAACAGATTCTCCCGAAAGTTCGATCCGAATATTTTTCTGTGCCGCCTGCGGCGAAAGACGACTGACAATCTCCCTCGTCAGTTCATACAGATCCACATCTTCTTTTTCCAATTCCACAGATTCTTCATCAAGCTTTGATAATTTAATAATATCTTCGATCAGGGTGATCAGTCTGCGCGCCTCTTTGTAGATGCGTTCCGAAAAACCGGAAATATCTTCCGGACGGACCAATCCGTTTTTCATGATTTCCGCATAGCCGGAAATGACGTAAGCGGCGTTTTCAGTTCGTGAGATACATTTGCGGAAAACTCTTTCCTCATATTCGCAACCGCTTCTTTTTCTCTGTTCTGCCGGTCCATCGCCTCCAGCAAAGGACTTAATTCCTCATAAATATCACTGTCCAATGGACGTTCCAGATCAAGTTCATTGATCGGTTTGATCAATCGGTTTGTCTGCCATCTTGCCAAAGCGAAAGCGAACAATATTGTCAGTACGGCAAGAATTCCCATCACCGGCATTAGACTGACTGCGGTACTTGCCAGATTATCAATCGACTTGGATACGCGCAGCACCGTTCCGTCGTTGAGAAGAAGAGCATAATAATACATATCCTTCCCTACCGTTTCTGACTTTCTTACGTCTGCCCCTTCTCCTTTAGAAAGAGCTTCTCTGACTTCTTTTCGGTTTCCGTGGTTTTTAAGGATGTCTGCATCTCTGCGTGAATCATAGAGAACCGTTCCGTCTGCTTTGATCTGCGTCACCCTTGTGCTTTCCACAACATTATCCATCTGTTTCATATAATCGCTGTCAGACAAATTGATCGCTTCACGAATATATGCCGCTTCCTGTTTTACTTCTGTCTGAAGCAGATTCATATTCCGATTATAAAGGATAACCGAAAGGATCACATAAGCAAGCACAAGAGTTACCGTCAAAATCACAGTCATGCTTTGCTGGATTTTTTTCTTTATACTCATGCGCTTCCTCCTATGCGATACCCGACTCCGCGTACTGTCTGAATGATTTCTCCCTTTTCACCCAGCTTTTGTCTAAGCGTCCTGATATGTACATCAACAGTTCTTGTTTCTCCGTCAAAATCATATCCCCATATTTCTGTAAGCAACTGATCTCTTGTCAAAACAATTCCTTCGTTTCTCATCAGCTTTTCAAGCAGTTCAAATTCTTTTAATGTAAGAGGTACTGTCCGTCCATCTACGGTCACTTCATGTTTCTTCACATCAATATGAACTCCTTGTATTTCCGGATTTTCCCTTTCCTGCGATCCTTTGCTTCTGCGAAGAACCGCCTTGATGCGGGAAACAAGCTCCATCATCCCAAACGGTTTTGTCACATAATCGTCCGCTCCCGAATCCAGACCGATCACTTTATCATATTCCGATCCTTTTGCAGTTACCATAATCACCGGAATACTTTTCGTCTTGGACGAACATTTTAATTTTTTTAATATCTCCAGACCGTCTTCTCCCGGAAGCATGATATCAAGCAAAATAAGCTCCGGCGTTTCAAACGCCAGAGCCTCCGTAAAGGCCGAACCATCCGCAAACCCTCTGGCTTTAAGCCCCGTTGTCTCCAATGTATATATGACCAGTTCTCTGATATTGTCGTCATCTTCCACGCAATATATCATTCTTCCAGTTCTCCTTTACTTGTTTTGTTCATTATTCCGCATGTATGATCGCATGATCCTTATGCACTCCCGTAATGGAAAATTCTACCATTCGGCAATATTCGTCGCATGATCTCCGATACGTTCCAGATATTTTGTCACCATGATCAGATCAAAATGCGTTTCCCGTTCTCGCCTTTTTCTTCTCTTATAAACTCGATCATCTCATCCCGCACTTCCTCGAATACTGATCGATCTCATCGTCCGCCTTCATCACGCTGCGTGCAAGCTCTAAATCTTTCTCAACATATGCCGTGACGCTGGTGCGGACCATCTTGCTCACCTCAGATGCCATCGTACCGATTACATGGATCTCATCTGTAGCCGCAACTCCTTTGACGACAAAATGATCTCTGCAATATCCGATGTCTGATCTCCGATACGTTCCATATCTGTGATCATTTTCAGAGCCGCAGAAATCCTGCGAAGATCCTTTGCCACGGGCTGCTGCTGAAGGAGAAGTTTCAGACAGAGACGTTCAATATCTTTTTCAATCTGATCAATCTCCTCATCCTCGGCAATGATCACTTTTGCCTGTTCAATGCTTCCGTCCTTCAATGCCTGCGTTGCTTTTGCAATCGCAGTCTCGCACAACTCGCCCATATGGGTAAGCTGCTCGTCCAATAAATGAAGCTGTCTGTCAAATCTGTTACGCATAGCTTAACCAAACCTCCCTGTGATATAGTCTTCCGTTCTTTTATCTGACGGTATTGAAAACAGTTTTTCTGTATTGTTGCATTCCACACTTCTCCGAGAAGGAAAAACGCCGTATTGGCAGACATGCGCACTGCCTGCTGCATATTATATGTAACTATGGCAATAGTATAATCTTTTTTCAGCTCCATCGCAAGCTCTTCAGTCTTTGATATGAAGACCGAAAAGAGAGCCGATGTCCGCTCGTCCTACGTTTTAGGCAAAATTTCCTCATCTCATTGTAAATACCGGATGTACGGCATATCATCTTTTCTTCATTTTCACAACATTACATTTTACCGCTGTGATATCATTGTATAAAAAACATGTAAAATCGACTAGCGCTTCATTGTTAAATCAAAGTAAAATTTATAAGATTAAAACCGCGCTCCCTTACAGGCAGGTTCATGACGGCCCGAAATCAAAGCAGTTTCTGAAGAAGCAGTTCCAGCCTTCCAGCCGCCTCTTTCGTATCTTCCGGCGACCCGAAAGTAGAGAAACGGAAATATCCCTCGCCGCACGCTCCAAACCCTTCTCCGGGCGTTCCCACTACCTGGATTTCATTAAGCAGGTAATCAAAAAACTCCCAGCTTCCCATTCCATTCGGGCATTTCATCCAAATATAAGGAGCGTTTTTCCCTCCGCAGTACCAGATGCCGAGCCGATCCAGTACTTCCGTCAGACATCTTCCATTCTTTTTATAGATTTGAATCCCCTCCCGAATCTGCCGCTGTCCTTCTTCCGTAAATACAGCCGAAGCTCCTTTTTGGATAAGATAAGATACACCGTTTGTTTTCGTCGTCCGGTTTCTTACCCACATCTGGTTCAGACTCATTCCGCCGCGAAACAGTTCTTTTGGAATGACTGTATATCCGCAGCGTGTTCCTGTAAAGCCCGCGGTCTTAGACAAAGAGCAAATTTCAATGGCACAGGTTCTCGCTTCCGGGATTTCAAAAATACTGTGGGGGATGTCATCTTCTTCAATAAATGCCTCATATGCGGCATCAAACAGGATGATGGCATTCATTTTGTTGGCATAATCCACCCATGCCTGTAATGCCTCCCGGTCAAATACAGCGCCGGTTGGATTATTCGGAGAGCAGATGTAGATCACGTCTGCCGCAATGTCCGGATCCGGCACAGGAACAAATCCGTTCTCTTCTCCCGCCGGAATATGGATAATCGTGTTTCCGGCAATCACGTTCGCATCCACATAAGCAGGATAAGCCGGTTCCATGATCAGCACTGTCTTTTCTTTTCCGAACAAATCCAAAATATCTCCCAGCTCATCACTTGCCCCGCTGGAGACAAAGACTTCCTCATGGCTTAATTTTACTCCTCTTTTTTGATAGTATGCCGCAATGGTTGTCCGAAGTTCCGTATCTCCGCATTCCGGCATATATCCATGAAAGGTTGTTTTATGAGCCTGATCTTCTACTGCCTCATGAAGTTTTTGGATAACGGCATCGCAAAGCGGCAGAGAAACGTCGCCAATTCCCATTCTATAGAGATGCGCTCCCGGATGTGCTTCCAGATAAGCTTTTGTTTTCTGGGCGATATTATAAAACAAATAAGATTCTTTTAAATTTTGATAATTCATATTTGGTATCATTCTGCAGTTCTCCTTTTTTTGTTTTTATGCGTAAAGAGGCGAAACACCTATGGTAATTTCTTCCAGCACGTCCAGAAGTACCTTTACGGTATCCAAAGAGGTAAACATCGTTACGTTGTTTTCGATGGCTGTCCTTCTGATCGCCAGTCCGTCTTCATAATGAACGCCGGATAAAATGGCTCTTGTGTTAATGACATAGCTTACATAGCCGGATCTTATCGCTTCCAGAATTTCGGTGCTGTTTTCACTAAGCTTTCTGCGGATACGAGTGCGAATCCCATGCGCTTTCAGAAACTCTCCGGTTCCGACTGTTGCCTCTATATTGAATCCCATTTCATAAAACCGTCGAATAAGAGGCAGCGCCTCTTCTTTATCTTCATCAGCCAGAGTTACCATGACCGTTCCGTAGTTCTGCATTTTCACACCGGAAGCGATTAAGGCTTTATACATGGCTCGAGGAAATTTTCGATCGTATCCTATGGCTTCTCCTGTTGATTTCATCTCAGGGGACAGATACGCATCCATTCCATTTAACTTAGCAAAAGAAAACGCGGGCGCTTTTACATACCAGAAACTCTTTTCTTCCGGATAACATGTGTCGATGCCCTGCTCTTTCAGGCTGATGCCAAGAATCACTCTTGTCGCAATATCCGCCAGAGAATAACCTGTGGCTTTTGATAAAAACGGAACGGTTCTGGATGAGCGTGGATTTACTTCTATAATATACACGTTTTCCTCCTGATCCACAATAAACTGAATATTAAACAATCCTCTGATTCCGATTCCAAGACCTAATCTTCTTGTATAATCCAGAATCACTTCTTTTACATGGTCTGAAATGCTGTAACTCGGATACACACTGATGGAATCGCCGGAATGTACGCCGGTTCTCTCCACCAGTTCCATGATGCCGGGCACAAATACATCCTGACCGTCGCAGATTCCGTCGATCTCCACTTCTTTTCCTCTGATATAATGATCCACTAATACCGGTTTTTCTTCATTGATCTCCACCGCCGTTTTCAGATATTGCCGCAGTTGTTCTTCTTTTGCCACGATCTGCATGGCTCTTCCGCCTAATACAAAGCTCGGACGTACCAGCACAGGATAGCCTATTGCAGCTGCCGCCTTTACACCATCTTCAATATTCGTTACAGCCTGACCTTTGGGCTGCGGAATAGAAAGCGCGGCCAAAAGCTTCTCAAAGGACTCCCTGTTCTCTGCCTTTTCGATCGCCTCGCAGTCTGTTCCGATGATCGTTACGCCTCTGGATTCCAGAGGCTCTGCCAGATTCACGGCAGTCTGCCTCCCAGCGAGGCGATTACGCCATCCGGCCGCTCCAGTTCAATTACGTTCATCACGTCTTCGACACAGAGAGGTTCAAAATACAGCTTATCGGAAGTCGTATAATCCGTAGAAACTGTTTCCGGATTATTGTTGATCACAATGGCCTCATATCCGGCATTGCGTATTGTTTTTACGGCATGAACTGTCGAATAATCAAACTCTACGCCCTGACCGATTCGGATAGGACCTGATCCAAGCACCAGAATTTTTTTTTCTGTCCTCTGCTATCGATTCGTTTTCTTCTTCGTAAGTAGAATAAAAATAAGGGACATAACTGTCAAATTCAGAAGCGCAGGTGTCGATCATTTTATAAACCGGGAACAGATGCATTTCTTTTCTAATGCGAAAGACAGTATCTTCGTCTGTATTCCAGAGCCATGCCACAGCGCGATCGGAAAATCCTCCTCTTTTTGCCTCATGCAGGACGTCCCTGTTCCATGGATTTGCTTTTAACATATTTTCCATTTCTATGATTTTCTTCATTTTTTCCAGGAAAAAGCCGTCAATCTTTGTTTCAAAAGCAATTTGCTGAACATTGCAGCCAAGTCTTAATAATTGTGCAACGGCAAAGATCCTGTCGTCCGTTCCTGCTTTTATATAGGAAAGAAGCTCTTCCCTTGTCTTTTCATCGAATTTCTCCATATATAGATGAAATACTCCCGTTTCCAGGGAACGGATCGCCTTTAACAGACTTCTTCAAATGTTCGTCCAATGCTCATCACCTCTCCGGTCGCTTTCATCTGCGTGCCTAACTTTTGATTGGCATCTGCAAACTTATCAAACGGAAAACGAGGCATTTTCGTTACTACATAATCTAAGGCAGGCTCAAAGGAAGCAGGGGTGTTTACAAGGGGGATCTCGTCCAGAGTCATACCTACGCTGATTTTTGCAGACACTCTGGCAATGGGATATCCGCTTGCTTTTGACGCCAGTGCAGAAGAACGGGAAACACGTGGGTTCACTTCGATAACGTAGTACCGGAAAGAATGAGGATCCAGTGCGAACTGTACATTGCATCCCCCTTCCACCCTAAGAGCCCGGATCAGCTTAGCGCACTGTCTCGCAGCATCTGGTATTCCTTATTCGTCAAGGTTTGGGATGGCAGACTACGATCGAATCTCCTGTATGGATTCCTACCGGATCCAGATTTTCCATGTTGCACACCGTAATTGCCGTATCATTAGAATCACGAATGACTTCATATTCAATTTCTTTAAAACCTTTAATGCTTTTTTCAACCAATACCTGATGAACCGGCGACAAGGCAAGCGCATTATGAATAAGCCCCAGAAATTCCTGTTCATCGTCTGCAAACCCTCCCCCGGTTCCGCCCAGAGTAAAAGCCGGACGCAGAACTACCGGATAACCGATGGTCTTTGCCGCCTGAAGGGCTTCTTCTGCTGTATTGGCGACAAGGGACGGCAGTACCGGTTCTCCTAATTTTTCGCACAATTCTTTAAACAGTTCTCTGTCTTCTGCCTGCCGGATGCTTTCACTTCCAGTTCCAAGCAGTTCTGTCTGACATTCTTTCAAAACTCCTTTTTTCTCGAGCTGCATTGCAAGATTCAGTCCTGTCTGCCCTCCGATTCCGGGTACTATGGCGTCCGGACGCTCATGGCGGACGATTTTTGCCATATATTCCAATGTAAGAGGCTCCATATAAACTTTATCTGCAATGGCAGGGTCTGTCATTATAGTCGCCGGATTGGAATTGCACAGGATTACTTCATACCCCTCTTCTTTCAGCGCAAGACATGCCTGTGTTCCCGCATAATCAAATTCCGCTGCCTGTCCGATTACAATAGGACCAGAACCAATAACCAGTATTTTCTTTATATCAGTTCGCTTTGCCATGTTTGTTTTCCTCCATCATCTGTATAAATTGATCAAACAAATACCCGCTGTCCTGAGGTCCGGGAGCGCTTTCCGGATGATACTGGACGCTGAAAACATGATCTTTTCTGCAGGCAATTCCTTCTACTGTATGATCCAGCAGATTGATATGGGTCATCTCCAGATCGGTATTTTTCAGACTGGCATAATCTACAGCATAAGAATGATTCTGGGACGTGATTTCTATTTTCCCGGTTTTTAAGTTTTTTACCGGATGGTTTCCTCCCCGGTGTCCGAATTTCAACTTATAAGTCCCCGCGCCATAGGCAAGCCCGATCATCTGATGTCCAAGGCATATTCCAAATAATGGAAAGTTTCCTCTTATTTTCCGTACCAGTTCCAGAACCGGCTTTACATCCTTCGGATTGCCCGGTCCATTAGACAAAAAGACGCCGTCCGGGTTTTGTTTTTGAATTTCTTCATAAGAAGTGTTCCATGGATATACCATGACGCTGCAGCCTCTTGCATTTAAACTTCGTATAATATTTTCTTTTATTCCGCAATCAATGGCCGCCACAAGATAATTTTCCTGTTTGGCGGCACAGTATCTTATTTCTTTAGAACTGACCTTTTCTACGGCATCTTTCGGAATCTCAAATCCTGCCAGTTTTTTCAATCCTTCTTCCGGCGATGTCTGCGCATCTGTAAGCAGCGCCTTACAACTTCCGAAATCCCGGATCTTTCTTACCAGTTTTCTCGTATCAATGCCGTAAATACCGGGAATATGATACTGTTTCATCACCTCGTCCAGCGTGGCGGCGCTGCGGAAATTGGAAGGAATATCATTATAATCTCTCACGGCAAGCCCGCCGATGGAAGGTTGTTTTGTCTCAAAGTCTTCTTTTGCAATCCCGTAATTTCCGATCAACGGATATGCCATAACAACGGTCTGATATGTGTAGGATGGATCAGAAAGGATCTCCTGATACCCAACCGGCGCCGTATTAAATACTATTTCCGTTATTTTCTCTTCCTGACTGCCAAACCCATAGCCATAAAATTGACTTCCGTCTTCCAGAAGAAGCTTCTTATTCCATTTTTCCATTTGTTTCACCTCTCGGATAATTTTTGTTCAAATCGGTCCTTTCGGACATCTGTGGGAATTTCAGTCGCGTATTTCCCGCTAAAACAAGCGTCACAATATGAATGCGTTCCTGTCAGTTCATGAAGGCATTCCAACGGAAGATAGCCAAGTGAATCCGCCCCGATGAGCGTGGCGACCTCTTTTTCTCCATGGTGGGATGCAATAAGATTTTCTTCCGAATCGATGTCTGTACCATAATAACACGGATGCAGAAACGGAGGTGCAGAGATTCTTAGATGGATCTCTTTTGCGCCTGCCTCTCTTAAAAGACTTACAAGCTGTCTGCTTGTAGTTCCTCTTACAATGGAATCATCAATTAAACTACTCGTTTTCCCTGAATAACCGATGGGATCGGACTCAACTTCATCCGCACCAGATCGATCCGTTCTTTTTGACCGGGAGATATAAAAGTTCTTCCAATGTATTTGTTCTTGACAAGTCCGATTCCATAAGGAATTCCTGAAACTTCAGAAAATCCAAGCGCCGCGTCCAGACCGCTGTCCGGAACGCCGATTACAATATCCGCCTTGACCGGTTTTGTCTGTGCTAATAGTTTCCCAGCCTGAATTCTTGCTGCTGATACAGAGATCTTATCAATGACAGAGTCCGGTCTTGCAAAATAAATATATTCAAATATACAGGTCTTCTGTTTCTGCGTGCCGCAGTGTTCCCGGCGCGACTCGACGCCTTCTTCGCTAAATACCAGGATCTCTCCCGGAAGAAGATCCTGATCAGTTCCGCGCCTACAGATGTCAGGGCGCAGCTTTCCGAGGCAATCACATAGGAGCCGTCCGGCATTTTCCCGTAACAAAGGGACGGAATCCATACGGATCTCTCACTGCGATCATTTTAGCAGAAGACATTAATATAAGAGAATATGCTCCTTCCAAAGAAGTCATGGCGCGGCTTACCGCCTCCTCGATACTAGGCGCAGTAAGCCTTTCTCTTGTAATCATATACGCAATCGTTTCTGTATCGCTGGTTGTATGGAAAATTGCTCCTGATAATTCCAATTTATCACGAAGCTCTAACGCATTGCTTAAATTTCCATTATGTGCCAGCGCCATTTTCCCTTTCTGATGGTTCACCTCTATAGGCTGACAATTCTTTCGATTATTTCTTCCTGTCGTTCCGTACCGCACATGTCCCACGCCATATTTCCTTCCGAAAGATGTGCCAGAGTATCCTCAGAAAATACTTCGCTTACAAGCCCCAAATCCTTATACGACGAAAAGACGCCATCGTCATTTACAACAATGCCGCAGCTTTCCTGCCCTCTGTGCTGAAGTGCATAGAGTCCATAATAAACCAGTTTCCCAAGACGTTCTCTTTTTCTGCTTAAAATTCCGAACACGCCGCATTCTTCATGAATCGCCATATCTGTTCACTCCTCTTGTTTCGTATTTTCATGGAAAGCCGCTGAAATAAATCCTTGAAACAGCGGATGCGGCCGGTTGGGGCGGCTTGTAAATTCCGGATGAAACTGCACTCCGATATAAAACGGATGATCCGCAAGCTCGATGGTTTCTGCCAAACGGCCATCAGGGGAAGTTCCGCTGATCACCAGCCTGCATCGGTAAGCAGTTCGCGGTACTGATTATTTAATTCGTAGCGGTGACGATGGCGCTCTTGAATGACCGAGCGCTGATAGCAATGCTCCATTTGTGTTCCCGGCTGAATCACACAAGGGTAATTTCCAAGTCGGAGTGTGCCTCCCTTATCAATATCATCACTTTGTCCCGGCATAAAATCAATAACCTTGTCCCTGCACTGCTCATCCAAATTCCCCGGAATGTGCTTCCGGAAGTCCAGCCTCATTCCTGCATATTCAATGACGGCAATCTGCATGCCAAGACAGATCCCGAAATAAGGAATCCGATTCTTTCTGGCATATTCAGCTGCAGTGATCATTCCTTCAATTCCTCTGTTTCCAAAACCGCCGGGAACGATGATCCCGTGTATTCCCCGGAAAATCTGAGCTACGTTTTCTTTCGTAATATTCTCTGAATCGATCCAATGAATACGGATATAAGCATTCTGCGCATAGCCTGCATGATTTAAAGCTTCCACTACGGACAGATAGGCGTCATGAAGCTTTACATATTTCCCGACCAGTCCGATATGTACTTCCCGGGTACGATTTTTATCTGTTCCACCATTTTTTTCCAGTCTTCAAGCCGGGCTTCCTTTGCCTCTAAATGAAGCTCTCTGCAAACTACAGAAGAAAAGCCGGACTGCTCCAGCATAAGGGGCGCTTCATATAAATTTGACAGCGTGCGGTTTTCGATCACGCAGTCCGGCTTCACATTGCAGAAAAGAGAAATCTTCTGAAAAATAGATTCCTCCAAAGGTTTATCGCACCGAAGTACAATGAGATTCGGGTGGATTCCCATTCCCTGCAGTTCCCGTACAGAGTGCTGCGTAGGCTTTGATTTGTGTTCGTCCGAGCCGCTTAAATAAGGACGAGTGTCACATGAATAAACAGGCTGTTTTCCCGTCCCACTTCCAGAGAAATCTGGCGGACTGCTTCTAAAAAAGGCTGGGATTCAATATCTCCTATTGTTCCTCCGATTTCCGTAATTACCACGTCTGCATCCGTCTGTTTCCCTACGCGATAGACAAATTCTTTGATTTCATTGGTGATATGCGGGATCACCTGAACAGTAGAGCCCAGATATTCTCCCCTTCTTTCCTTATTCAACACATTCCAATAGACTTTTCCTGTCGTCAGATTGGAATATTTATTCAGGTTTTCATCAATAAATCTCTCATAATGTCCCAGATCCAGATCTGTCTCCGCGCCGTCTTCCGTGACAAACACCTCTCCATGCTGATACGGGCTCATAGTTCCCGGATCTACATTAATATAAGGATCTAACTTCTGAGCGGCCACCTTATAACCTCTGGCTTTTAAAAGCCGCCCAAGGGAGGCTGCCGTAATTCCTTTTCCAAGCCCGGATACCACGCCTCCGGTCACAAAAATATACTTTGTCATAAATTGTCATTCCTCTTTCTATTATTTTCCGCTTTCTCCATAGTTTGAAAGCACTCTGGCTGAAGGGTCATTGACGTCACACCCCTCCCACTCTTTGTTCGGCATCCAGAATCCGGCGATCATTTCCGCCTGCCCCGGATAATATTTTTCAAAGATTTCCCTGTACAACAAAGATTCTTTCGTAAACGGACGTGCATAGGTATACTTTTCTGATAATGTTTCCATCTCCTGATCTGTGTAAACGGATTCTGCGTATTCTTTCAGATAATCCACCATGGAATGACCTACTGCGTCTGAAAACGCTGCTTTTTCTCTCCACAGGATTTCTTGCGGAAGGTACGAATCCTCCTGAAATGCATGACGGAGAAGATATTTCCCTTTTCCGTAATGATTCATTTTCAGTTCCGGATCGACTGCCATAACGTAAGTCACAAAATCCAGATCTCCGAACGGAACTCTTGCCTCAAGAGAATTGGAAGAGATACAGCGGTCTGCCCTTAGTACATCATACATATGAAGTTCACGGATTCTTTTCACGGATTCTTCTTGGAACGCCTCCGGACCGGGGGCGAAATCAGTATATTTATATCCAAATAATTCATCCGATATTTCACCGGTGAGAAGTACGCGGATATCTGTCTGCTCATGAATTGCCCTACATACCAGATACATACCCACAGATGCACGTATCGTAGTAATATCGTAAGTCCCCAGAACATGAATCACCTCTTCCAGCGTATCGATCACTTCCTCCGGCGTCATATATATTTCCGTATGTTCGCTTCCGATGTACTCTGCTGTCTGCTTCGCATACTTTAAATCAATGGCGTCTTCACGCATCCCGATGGCAAACGTACGGATAGGTTTCCGGCTCTCTTTAGCGGCGATCGCACAGACGAGCGAGGAATCCAGCCCGCCCGAAAGCAGAAAACCTACCTTCGCATCCGCTACAAGCCGTTTCTTTACTCCTTCGATCAGCAGGTCGTAGATATTCCGGCATACGGTTTCTAAATCATCCCGGCATATGTGTTCTGATTTTGTTATATCGCAATAGCAGGTAAAACTGCCGTTTTTATAATAATATCCCGGAGGAAAAGGCATGATTTTGTCAGTAAGCCCTACCAGGTTTTTCGCTTCACTTGCAAACAGGATCACACCTTTTTCATCATATCCGTAATAGAGAGGACGGATTCCAATGGGATCTCTTGCCGCAATATATTCACCTGTATCGCCGTCATAGAGAATACATGCGAATTCTGCATCCAGCATAGCAAACATATCTGTGCCATATTCTTTATACAAGGGCAGAAGGATCTCACAGTCTGAATCGCTTGCAAAGCTATATCGGTCAGACAATTCTTCTTTGATCTTTTCAAATCCATAAATTTCTCCGTTGCAGACCACGTAACTTCCATCCAATTGGAAAGGCTGCATTCCGGACGGTGTTAATCCCATAATGGCCAGTCTGTGAAATCCAAGAAGACCATTTCCCGTATCAACGATCCGGCTGTCATCCGGACCTCTGGAAATGGTTCTTTGGAAACCTTCTTTAAATTTATCTAAATCGACTACCGGTCCGCAATATCCCATAATCGAACACATACATTTTACCTCCATTTTTCGGGAACTGTTCCATGCGCGCTGTAAACAGTTCCCTTATTTTAAATTTATTCTACATCCTGCAGAGCATCAAAGCCCTCTTCACCGGTTCTGATTTTTACAACATTTTCCACATCATAAACGAAAATCTTACCGTCTCCGATATGTCCTGTATAAAGCACTTTCTTAGCCGTTTCGATAACACTGCGGACAGGAACTTTGCTCACCACGATTTCTACCTGGATTTTCGGAAGCAGGTTTGCCTCAATCTGTACGCCGCGGTAATACTCCGGTTTCCTTTCTGTACGCCGCATCCAAGAACGTGCGATACGGTCAATGCCCTGTAATTCCCAGATTCATCCATTGCCGCTTTTAATGCCTCAAGCTTTGATTCCTTGCAGACAATTTCCACCTTCGTGAATTTCGGCGTTCCTTCTTCAAATGCAGGAACCGTCTTCACCGGTACAGCTTCAGCTTCCGGCACATCTCCCATGGCAAAGACCGTATTGGTGTCCACATCCTCCGCAATGGTGTCCGGCAGCATAGAAAATCCGGCATATGCGGTAAACAGTCCATGTTCCGAAACATCCAATCCGGCAAGCTCTTCTTCCGGTTTTACACGCAGCCCGATGGTATGTTTAATTGCTAAAAATACAATGGTGATAACCACCGCAACATACGCTGCTACAGCAAGCACGCCTAATACCTGGATTCCCAGAAAGTGCGCGCCGCCTCCATAGAAAAGTCCTGCCTCTGTAGTCTCCCCTGTGGCAAACAGACCGGTCAGAACCGTTCCTGCAGCGCCGCAGACACAGTGTACGGAAACAGCGCCTACAGGGTCGTCTATTTTTGCAATTTTATCAAAAAATTCTATCGCCAGTACAATCAGGATTCCACAGACAACTCCAATGACCGCCGCGCCGACCGCATCTACCGCATCGCAGCCCGCTGTAATGCCTACCAGACCTGCCAATGCTGCATTGTAAGTCATAGAGACATCCGGTTTCTTGTAACGTATCCAGGTGAAAATCAAAGCCGCGCAGCAGGCGACAGCAGCTGCCAGGTTAGTATTAAAGAATACCCTTCCCGCTGTTTCTATCAGGCATCACTGTCCATACCTACCGTAGAAGCTCCGTTAAATCCAAACCAGCAGAACCAGAGGATAAAGACGCCAAGCGCTGCAAATGTAAGGTTATGCCCTAAAATCGCCTGCGGTTTTCCGTTTTTATCGTATTTTCCAATACGCGGACCTAAGATTTTCGCACCGATCATAGCGCAGATGCCTCCTACCATATGTACGGCTGTAGATCCTGCAAAATCATGGAATCCCATCTGGGAAAGCCATCCTCCTCCCCAGATCCAGTGGCCAGAAACCGGATAGATCAGAAGTGAGATCGCTGCAGAATAAATACAGTAAGCGCTGAATTTTGTTCTCTCTGCCATTGCTCCTGACACAATCGTGGCGGATGTCGCACAAAAGACAGTCTGGAAGATCGCAAACGCCCACAGAGGAACGCCTGAAGGAAGCGCCTGGCTGTACTCGCCCCGGATCAGCGGGTCAAAGCTGCCAATGATTCCGGAACCTTTTCCAAACATCAGTCTGAATCCTACCAGCCAGAATGCCGGTGTTCCAATGCAGAAATCCATCAGGTTTTTCATCAGAATATTTCCGGTGTTTTTCGCTCTTATAAATCCCGCTTCACACAAGGAAAAACCTGCCTGCATAAAGAAGACCAGAGCTGTGCCAAATAATACCCAGATTGTATTTACAGAACTGTACATGATAACCCCTCCCTTTTTGTTATCTTTGCTATTTTACGCTGAAAAGCAGATCCCCGTAGGTTGGGAACGGCCAGTATTTTTTTGCTGTAACGGTTTCCGCTTCATCACAGGCAATTCGTAACTCCTGCATTCTGGTCAATACTGTATCCCGGATCTGATAAGACTGCGCCACAATATCCTTCACGTCCTGAAGTTCTATCAGAGCTGTTTCCAATGCATCCGTCCTGACTGCCATCTGGTCTGTAAGTGTAGAGAGTTTTTTTATCAGGCCGCTTTCATAACGGCATGCCAATGTCTCATCGACACGTTTCTTCGCAGAAGCTGTCCTTGCCAGTTCCATTGCGTAGGCTTCCACAGCCGGAATGATCTCTCTTTTAACCATATCCACCATAGTATTTGCTTCTATTACGATCGTCTTACAGTAGTTTTCCAGCATAATCTCGCATCTTGATTCCAGTTCCGCCTTGGAGAATACTTTATGTGAAGTAAGCATCCTGACATTTTTTTCATCCAGCAGATGCGGCATACAGTCCGGCGTTGACGGATAGTTCATCAGTCCGCGCTTTTCCGTTGCTTCTTTTATCCATGCATCGTCATAACCGTTTCCATTGAAAATAATCCTCTTGTGATCTTTGATCGTCTTGCGGATCATGGCATGAAGGGTTTCTTCAAAATTCTCTGCTTTTTCCAGTCTGTCCGCATAGATCTTCAGGCTTTCCGCCACTGCGCTGTTAAGCATCATGTTGGCGCATGCGATACTGTTGGAAGATCCCAACATACGGAATTCAAACTTATTTCCTGTGAAAGCAAAAGGTGAAGTACGGTTTCTGTCCGTAGTATCCCGATTGAATTTCGGAAGGACATCCACACCCAGCTTCATCTGTGTTTTTCCGCTCCTTCATAAGGAATATCTTTTTCAATCGCCTCTAAGACTCCGTTCAGCTCATCGCCCAGAAACATGGACACAACAGCCGGCGGCGCTTCATTTGCTCCCAGACGATGATCGTTTCCTGCGGTTGCAACAGACAGCCTCAGCAGATCCTGATAATCATCCACCGCTTTGATCACTGCGCACAGAAACAGTAAAAACTGCGCATTCTCATAAGGTGTTTCTCCCGGCGACAGCAGGTTTACGCCTGTATCAGTGGAGATGGACCAGTTATTATGTTTTCCGCTTCCATTCACTCCTGCAAACGGTTTCTCATGAAGAAGACAAACCAATCCATGCCGTGCGGCTACTTTTTGCATGATTTCCATCGTCAGCTGGTTGTGATCCGTAGCAATGTTGGTCGTTGTGTAGATCGGCGCCAGCTCATGCTGTGCCGGAGCCACTTCATTGTGCTGTGTCTTTGCAAGGATTCCAAGCTTCCAGAGTTCCTCATTTAAGTCCGCCATGTAAGCCTCTACTCTTGGTTGATCACACCGAAATAATGGTCATCCATCTCCTGTCCTTTCGGAGGTCTTGCTCCAAATAAAGTGCGTCCTGTAAATTGAAGATCTTTTCTTTGATCATACATTTCTTTTGTAATCAGGAAGTATTCTTGTTCCGGTCCTACAGAAGTAATAACGTATGATACCTTTTCATTGCCGAACAGACGGAGAATCCGAAGCGCCTGCTTATTCAATGCCTTCATGGAACGAAGCAGCGGCGTTTTCTTGTCCAACGCTTCTCCTCCATAAGAACAAAAAGCTGTGGGAATACATAAGGTTTTTCCTTTAATAAACGCATAGGAAGTCGGATCCCATGTGGTATATCCTCTTGCCTCAAAGGTAGCTCTTAAACCTCCGGAAGGGAAGGAAGAGGCATCCGGCTCTCCTTTGATCAGTTCCTTACCCGAAAATTCCATGATAACGCCTCCGTTTGGAGAAGGAGAAATAAAGCTGTCATGTTTTTCTGCTGTGATTCCGGTCAGCGGCTGAAACCAGTGTGTGTAATGTGTTGCGCCTTTCGATACAGCCCATTCTTTCATAGCTTCTGCCACAACGTCTGCTACGCTGCTGTCTAATTGTTCACCTTCATCAATGGTTTTTCTCAATGACTGATATACTTTTGAAGATAAACTTGCCTTCATAACCCTGTCATCAAACACCATACAGCCAAAATATTTGGAAACATTTTTCTTCTTCATAACGACACTCCTTCGCACGAAAAGACAAGGATGCCTTTCCTGCTATCCACATGAAAGACGCCCTTGCCTTTTTCTATCTGTTTCTTTGCAACAACGGAAAAGCGTCTCTGAGATTGTGTTCTCAAAGACGCCCTTGCCTTTACGTGTTGCATGATAACACCGGACAAACCTCTTTGTCCAATTCCTTTTTTTGTATTTTACAAGTACAATTATAACCGTTCAGCCTGCGAAAACCACTTACGGAAACACATATGAAATAAGAAAGATAAAGGAATCCGCGCATCGTTCTGCAAAAACTCAATCAAATTATGATTGACAAACATTCCTAATCGTTGTATAAGTATGCATATGAGCAAAGGCGTTCATTTAGGAATCAGAATTTTTCTGCTTTCAAAATGAGCGTCTTTGTTTTTATTGTATAAGATCAAAAAGAAAGGAATGAAATGGAAAATGAAAACAGAAGGTCAGGTAAGGATTCCTTCAGGATGTGCCATCGCAGCTATGATTTCCAGAGACGGGAATAAAATGTCCGGGGAAACGATCACAAATGCTATGAAACCCATGCATGACCGATCCAATGGTCTTGGCGGCGGATTTGCCGGTTATGGAATCTATCCGGAATATAAAGACTTTTATGCCTTTCATATGTTTTTTGACAGCAGAGCTGCCAGAAAAGGATGCGAGGCGTTTTTAAAAGAACGGTTTGAGATCGTACAGTCAGAAATTATCCCCACAAGAAAAACGCCTCTGATCACAGATGAGCCTATCATCTGGAGATACTTTGTAGCTCCTTTGAAGTCTCTTCTGACGTCTATGCAGCTGGATGAAAAGGAATATGTGTACGTACAGTCATGAAGATCAATACGGAGATGCCGGGAGCTTATGTCTTTTCCAGCGGCAAAAACATGGGAACTTTCAAAGCAGTGGGATACCCGGAAGACATCGGTATTTTCTATAAATTAGACGAATACGAGGGATATTCCTGGACTGCCCACGGCCGCTATCCTACCAATACTCCGGGCTGGTGGGGCGGAGCTCACCCCTTTGCTCTTCTGGATTCTTCCGTTGTACATAACGGTGAAATTTCTTCCTATGATGCCAACCGCCGTTTTATGGAAATGTTTGGATATAAGTGTACCCTTCAGACGGATACGGAAGTCATCACGTATATTTTAGACTATCTGCTCCGCAGGCAGAATCTGACTCTTGGAGAAGCTGCCAGCGTAATTGCCGCCCCCTTTTGGAGCACCATTGCAGCAAAAACAGATCTTGCAGATCAGAAAAAGCACACTTACTTACGAACTCTGTTCCCCAGCCTTCTGATCACCGGACCTTTCTCCATTGTTTTCGGTTTCAACGGAGGGCTTATGGCGCTCAATGACCGGCTGAAGCTCCGCTCCATGGTCGTAGGAGAAAAAAAAGATATGGTTTATATTGCCAGTGAAGAAACAGCCATCCGAGCCATGGAACCGGATGCCGAAAATATCTGGCTCCCGCCGGCGGAGAACCGGTTATCGTAACAGTAAAGGAAGGTGTTTTATTATGAGCATTGAATTTATCTACCCTGAGTTTGAAGTGATCCGAAATGAAAACCGCTGCATTACCTGCCGTATCTGCCAGCAGCAATGCGCCAATGGCGTACATTCCTACAATAGTGAAACCAAACAGATGGTATGTGACGAAAGCAACTGTGTAAACTGCCAAAGATGTGTTTCCTTTTGTCCCACCAGAGCTTTAAAAATCGTAAAGAGCGACTGTTCTCTACGCGAAAATGCCAACTGGTCGGAAAATATGATGAAAGAAATTTATAAACAGGCAAACAGCGCGGAGTCCTGCTCTCTTCCATGGGAAACCCAAATCCTCTTCCCGTTTATTGGGATCGCATCTTAATCAATGCTTCGCAAGTAACCAACCCTCCCATCGACCCTCTAAGAGAGCCTATGGAAACCCGGATTTATCTTGGAAAGAAACCGGAACAAGTGCATCGGATGGCGGACGGTTCTTTAGACTGTGAGCTTCCCCCGCAGCTGGAACTCTCTATGCCGGTCATGTTCTCCGCCATGAGCTATGGCTCTATCAGTTATAATGCGCACAAATCACTGGCTCTCGCTGCAAAAGAGCTTGGGATTTATATAATACAGGAGAAGGTGGTCTCCATGAAGATTTTTATTGCTATGGAGAAAACACCATTGTACAGGTAGCGTCAGGACGCTTTGGCGTTCATGAAAAAATATTTAACGCCGGCGCGGCATTGAGATCAAAATGGGACAGGGCGCAAAACCGGGAATCGGAGGGCATCTTCCGGGAACTAAAATTGTAGGAGACGTGTCCCGCACCAGAATGATCCCTGAAGGCTCTGACGCCATCTCCCCCGCGCCTCATCATGATATCTATTCTATTGAAGATCTGCGGCAGCTGGTCTGTTCTCTGAAAGAGGCTACGGAATACAAAAAACCGATTATCGTAAAAGTGGCGGCTGTCCATAATATCGCAGCCATCGCCAGCGGAATTGCACGCAGCGGCGCGGACATTATCGCTATCGACGGCTTCCGCGGAGGCACCGGCGCCGCTCCTACCAGAATACGCGACAATGTGGGAATCCCTGTAGAGCTCGCTCTGGCGGCAGTGGATCAGAGGCTTCGTGATGAAGGAATCCGAAATCACGTTTCGCTCGTAGCAGGCGGCAGTATCCGCAGCGCTTCCGATGTGGTAAAAGCAGTAGCCCTTGGAGCGGACGCCTGTTATGTTGCAACAGCCGCGCTTCTGGCTCTTGGGTGTCATCTCTGCCGCACGTGTCAAAGCGGCAAGTGTAACTGGGGGATCGCCACGCAGAATCCTGAACTTGTGGAAAGACTTGATCCGCAGACGGGAAGCCGTCGCTTATCAATCTGATGACTGCCTGGAAACATGAAATCAAAGAACTTATGGGAGGTATGGGAATTAACTCCATCGAAGCTCTCCGGGGCAACCGTCTTATGCTCCGCGGAATCGGGCTAAACGAAAAAGAACTTGAAATACTTGGCATTTCCCATGCCGGAGAATAAAAACAATATCATTTTATCAAGGAGATGTGTTATACTATGAAGTGATAGATGCTGCTGCACTAGATTATAAAACTTTAAACGAAGTCCTTCGGCAGCCGGAACACGATTATGTGATCGAAGGCTGCTGCGGACAGCGCTTTATCGGCGCCGGAATGTCTGACCGGAATATTACCGTCAATGGAATTTCCGGCAATGCTCTCGGCGCCTACCTAAATAACGCCTCTATTACCGTAAACGCAAATGCGCAGGACGCCGTAGGCGATACGATGAACGCAGGAAAGATTTTGATTCATGGCAGCGCCGGAGATGCGGCCGGATACGCTATGAGAGGCGGTAAAATTTATGTTCGCGACCATGCCGGCTACCGGGCGGGCATTCATATGAAAGAATATAAAAAGAAGTTCCGATAATGATTATCGAGGATGCGCCGGCAGTTTTCTGGGGGAATATCAGGCCGGAGGGATTCTGATTGTATTAGGATTACAGGAAGATCATCATCCGATCATCGGCAATTTCCCCTGTACCGGTATGCACGGCGGAAAGCTGTTTCTGCGGGGCGACTGCAGGAATCTGAAATTTCCTCCGCAGGTGACGGCAGATATTGCTTCTTTTGAAGACTTGCAGGGAATCATGGATGATCTGAAGGAATATTGCAGCGATTTTCACTATGACCTGAAAACCATTCTCTCCTCTCCTTTTACTCTTGTCACCCCGAACAGCAAGAATCCGTATAAACAGATGTATGTAGCAAATTAACGTGAAAGAGGTGGAAGACTATGAAATATTCCCAGCAAGAAATTATACAGTATGTTCAGGAAGAGGACGTTAAGTTTATCCGTCTGGCTTTCTGCGACGTTTTCGGAAAACAGAAAAACATATCCATCATGCCTGATGAGCTTCAAAGAGCCTTTTCTTACGGTATCGCCATTGACGCGTCCGCCATCGATGGATTTGGTGATGAGACTCATTCAGATCTATTTCTTCATCCAGAACCGGATACTTTGATGCCTCTTCCCTGGAGACCGGAAGAAGGCAGTGTAGTTCGGATGTTCTGTCATATCACGCATCAAGACGGCACGCCTTTTGAGTATGATTCCCGTGCGCTTCTGGAAAAAGCCATTAAAGCAGCCTCTGAAGAGGGATTGCAATTTTCTTTTGGTACGGAACAGGAATTCTATCTTTTCCGGTCAGACGACTTTGGCGAACCTACCATGATCCCATATGATCATGCCGGATATATGGATATCGCTCCGGAAGACAAAGGTGAAAATATCAGACGAGAGATCTGTCTGACTCTTGAACAAATGGGCATTCATCCCGAAAGTTCCCACCACGAACAAGGACCGGGGCAAAATGAGATCGATTTTCGCTACTCCGACCCTATGACGGCGGCCGATAACGCCTTGACTTTTCAGACTGTAGTTAAAGCTGTTGCGTTAAGAAACGGTCTCTGTGCCGATTTTTCCCCAAAACCCTTCGTGATCAGCCCGGCAATGGTTTTCATATTAACATTTCCGTCAAATCCGATCGCGAATTAATTATATGGACGCTGTAATTGCCGGTATTCTGGATAAAATCTCGGAGATGACTCTTTTTTTGAATCCGCTTGAAAATTCCTATGAACGTTTTGGACAAAATAAAGCGCCGCTCTACATCTCTTGGTCAAAAGAGAACCGTTCCCAGCTCGTCCGTGTTCCCGCGGCGCTGGGCGAATATCAGCGCGTAGAGCTTCGTTCTCCTGATCCGTCCACCAACACCTACCTGGCGTTTGCCTTGATCATTTACGCGGTCCTCGACGGAATCCGTAATAAAACAGAGCTCCCCGCTCCTGCCGATATCAATCTGTATCGGGCTGATAAAGATACGCTTGCGCGCTTTGGCCAACTTCCGAAAGACTTTAAAACAGCCTGTTTTCTTGCCGCAAACAGTTCTTTTATCAAGAAATATATACCTGACGCGATCTTAAACATTTATTGCAAACAGTAATTTATACGAGTTCCAAAGAAAGGAGAGCATAAAATGAGTCTAAAAGAGCGTACATACAGTATTCTTGTTGTATCTTCGACAGACAGTTTTGCCTCTGCCTTTATCGGCTCTCTTCCTGAAATCCGGTATTATCCTGTTCTTACGGCTTCAAGTGTCAGCGCAGCGAAACGAATGTTAAAAGAAAAGTCTTTCGATTTTGTCATTATCAATTCTCCTCTGTCTGATGATATCGGCGTTCGTTTTGCGATCGACCTTTGTTCCTCCAGACAGATCGCCGTTCTGCTTTTAGTAAAACGGGATATTCACTCTGATATTCATGACAAGGTTGCCGAATATGGAGTGTTTACACTTCCAAAGCCAACTTCAAAACCGACCCTCCTTCAGGCGTTAAGCTGGATGGAAAGTTCCCGCGAGCGTTTAAGGCAGCTTGAAAAGAAATCTTTATCCATCGAGGAAAAATGGCGGAAATCCGTCTGGTCAACAAAGCGAAATGGTTTTTGATCAGTGAACTTCTATGAGTGAACCGGAAGCTCACCGCTACATAGAAAAACAGGCAATGGATCGCTGTATTCCAAAGCGATCCATTGCCGAAGAAATTATCAAGACTTATACTTGATCTTCTCCTCCTTCCACTTCCGACTTTATTATCAGAAGTGCAGGGAGGTAAAATTATGTTTTTATTCTGTCAGTCAGGCTTACCGCCTTTTCTTTCTGCCTAAGAATCTGCCTGCCGCCGCAAGCATTGCCGCAAATCCTAAGGTCGTCCATCCGACCGGCGTTTCCTTATCTCCTGTCGCAACAGCCTTTTCATCGCTTGCCGATGGTGTTCCATTCGTTGACGGTGTATCGTCCGGCGACAGTGAATTATCTGGATTCACAATATCTGTATTACCGGAATCCGGATCTGTCGGGAATTCCGGATCTGTCGGTGGATTCGGCTCCGATTTTTCCAGACCTTCTATCGCTTTTTGCAGTTTTTCCAATGCCTCATTCACATCTTCTTTTACTGCATTTTCTCCAAGCTTTAAGACTTTTTCCGCCTCTTTTAAAGCTTCTTCCAGAACCGTTTTACTGTCTTGTGTATAAATACTCAAATCTTTGCCTGCATATAAGTCATATGCGCCTGAAGTTCTGTAAGATCTCCTTTATACATAGTCAGCCTTTTCCCGACTTCTATCAGTGTCTTATACGCTGTCTCCACTTCTTCGCTTGTTGCATCCGGCTTCTCATCAATCGCTTTTGCATTTTTATACGCTTCCTCATACTCTTCGCGCACAACCGGAATTACATCCTGATATTTTTCATCTTGCATCTGTTCTTCTGCATGCCGGATTGCCTCTTTAAGATGAGACTTATCGACTTCTTCTTTTTCCTGTTCAAATACAGCCGTAAAAGCGGCGCTTTCTTTTGCATCAAACGTATATTTTTCCTGTTCGCTTACCGGGTTTCCTTTTTCATCTTCCCAACGGACAAATTGATATCCTTCTTCCGGATATGCTTCGATTGTAATCTTGCTTCCCTTTTTCACAGTATTTCTTTGGGAAACAGTTCCCTTTCCTTCTGTCTGCGGTATGATTTCCACAACTTCTTTTCCCATTAATTCTGATAAGGACAGTTCTTCATATTTCATAATATCCTGTGAATGTAATTCTGCCGGATTGTAAGAATCATACTTTTCATACATCAGACCGATTTGGTGATTCGGAAGTTCGCTCAGGCAGGAATATGCAAACCCTGCATTCTTACTGTCTACCGAATAATCGTAAGTCCAATCAATTTTATATTTTTCACTTCCTTCTTTTCCGGTATCTGTGATCAAACCGATCTTGACTCTTCCGTCTCTTCGATAATTTCCCACACCGGCAGGAGTGGACATGATCAGCGCCGGCTTTCCTTCTATCAGACCGCCATAGCGGATCACGGATAACTGCGATCCCCATCCGCTGGGTCATTCCCGGTACATACGCCGCTTCTGTCCATGTTTTTCCTCCGTCCAGGCTCACTGCTTCCGCTATCTTAGAACCTGTTGATCTCGCATAAACACGAAGCGTTCCATCCGGCATTTCTACGATCTGTGATTCTGACATCGCCGCTTTCTTCGTAGACGGTCCTTTTGCATAATTCCATGTTGCTCCATGATCGTCGCTGTAAATAATTCCCGACTGTGCCGTATCATAAACCGGTACGATCAACCGCCCCTTATATTCTCCGTTTTTAATCTGCATGCCTCTTCCCGGACCTGTGACAAGCACTCTTGAATCTTCTGCTTTGACCATTCCGTTTAAAAGTATCGGATCAGACCATGTTTTTCCGTCATCATCACTGTACTTCATATACAGCCATGTCGTAGGCAATGCTTTGAATACTGCATCTGCATACATAATGTTCATCGGAACGTCTTTGTCTGTCTCATCTGTTACAAGCTGTCCCGAACCGTTCGTAGGATCGAATCTTGACGATTTTTGTTTGACTGTCTGCAATACATTATCCTTCAAAATTTCAAAATTACTGTTCAGAGAATACTCTGTCGGCTGATTCGTTGTATCATTATAGATAACACCATTCTCCCTCACTGTATAATTATAATCTGTTTCTCCTGCCTTTTGCAGTTTCAAGTATTTTTTCCCTTGAATTTCTTTATATCCGCTTCCTGTAACTGCCTGCGGAGAACCATATCCACCGCCATAGCGTCCGATATCAAAAATACACGTTCTGTCTCTTCGTCCTGCAAAAGAACCGGATCGATAAATGATGCACTTTGATTTACTCTCGTCTGCGTTCCTACCGGAATTTCTAATGTATTATCTTCATAATCCTCATAGTGGAATGGAAGCTCCGGCTTGCTCCAGTTCTTTCCTCCATCTTCGCTTCTTGCCACTGCAATATCAATATTATTCGGTGAATCGTGCGTACCGCCAAACCTTGCGTCTGCCGCGCTGATCACTGTACCGCTTTTCAGTGTCAAAAGCGCCGGAATCCGGTAATAGTTCGCGCCTGTTCCGTCATTTTTATGGAAAATCTGCTGTAATTCAGGATATGCGGTCTTCTTCGTTTCCTCGATCAGTTCTTCATCTGTTAAAGGAGTCTCATACACTTCGATCTTATGGATATTTCCTCCGAAGTATATTTATTAATTCCTCCCCTTTTTGTTGCCCCCAGAGAAACAGTATCTAATCCCGTAATTTCAGAAATAAAGCGGTATCCTCCCAATGCAGCGGCGTCTACCGTCAGCACTTTCTCTCCGTTTGCAACACTGATACGTTCCTTTTTCTTTATCTGCCTGAAGCGCAATTATATTTTCTGCAGGTTTTCCTTTATAATCTGCCTTCACTGCATTTGCCGCTTTAAATCCATAATTCATCGCGCTCTCATTTCTGATTTCGCAGCCAAGTACTCCTTCAGGTCTGATATAAACATGAAAATGTCTGTTTTCATGTCCTGCTTTTGCATTGGAAACACTAAACAAAGACTGAATTGCCTGATCGCTTGTCGATGTATAGTGTACTAAAATCGTACCTTCTTCCAGCTTCATCAATTTTTCTGCGTAATCTTTTGTACTTAATTCTACCGGTGATCCTACTGCGATCTTCTGATCCTCTTTTCTGAAAACCAATCCTCTGCCTACCGCGTATATTTTAAATATTTTTTCTTTTTCAGCCTCTGCATTTTTTGCTTTCAGCCGGATCGTATATGTCTTTCCTTCCTCCAGTTTCTTTGCTGTTTTCAACACTCCGTTTTCTATCGCAAAATATGGATTATGAGTGTCGCCTTCTCCTGTGCAAAGAGAGAAAACATAGTTTCCTTCAGGAGCCATCTCATTAACTGTGAATGTTCCCACCGTTGTTCCTTCATTCAAGTTTTCTACTTTTTCATCACTCAAACAAATATCAAATGCTTCCTCAAGCGTATTATTTAATTCAATCTCCTGTTTTTGAAATACTGTTTTTTCCGCCCGGTCTTTCAGCCATGCAGACACTTCTACCTCGTATTTCTGATTCTCGGGAAGGTTTTTTAAAACAATCAACTTCTCTCCTGCTTCTGCATCTGTCTCATATGTCTGCCCTGATGCTTTGGAAACCGCTTTCAGATGCACCGCCCCTATCTGAGACTTGCTGTCTTCTTTCAGCTTTTCCAAAGACACGCCGATGCGGTTCGGCGTTTTTTATAACTTCCGGAGTGATTTCAGATGTTTTCTCATTGATCGGCATCTCATAAAACAAATTGGCAATCGCGCTGTCCTCTTTCCACAATCCGCATCCTTTTAAAAAGTGTCTGGTCATAAGAAGGTGTCCGTTTGCGCCCGGATGCAGATTATTTCCGAATAAAACAGTATCTTTTTTCAGCCAGCCGTAATCGTTAAACGCTTTTTGAAGTTCCGTATACTGATCGATATAGATCAGGTTCTGCTCGTCTGCGACCTGCTTCATTTTTGCAATATACTGCGGTATATTCGCTTCTCTTGAACCGGTATTCCACATTGGCGTTGGCGTTCTTAAAATGATCACCGCGTCTTTATTTTTATTTCTGATCTTCTCTATGATCGTCTCAAGATTCTTTTTGTATATATCCGCCGTAAGTCCTCCTGTTGCCGCATCATTCGTTCCAAGCATGATCGAGACTACGTCAGGAGTATATTTTTCCAATCTCTGTTCAATATTATTCAGCGTACTTGTTGTCGTCGCTCCTGAAACAGCCGTATTGATCACAGTATCTGAAGCTCTCCCCATCTCATCTTTCAAATATTTTTCAAAAGTCTGAGCGATCCCGTCATAACCTTTTGTCCACAAAGCCGCATGTGTAATAGAATCTCCCATGAACAGCCATGTCATCTTATCTTTTTCTTTCAGCTTTTCCGAAAGCACTTTTTGCTTTTCATCCAGCGTCTGCCCATACGCGATTCCGACATTGCCTGCTTCCGTTTTTCCTGTCACAGTTTGAAGCTGTGTCGTTCCGTCTGATGAAATACATTTGAAAAGGTACTCTTTTCCCGATTCTGCTCCTGTAATCGTAAATGTATTCCCATCCGCACTTCCCGTTATTTTTTTATCTCCAATACTCAACTCGTATCTCCACGACGTTTCATTTGTTTCCGGGATCTGTACATGCAGACCGGCATTCTCCGCCGTCACAACCGGAAGAACGTTCAAATATACGTCCGGCTGCTCTTCTTCTTTCAGATTCAGAGTCACTCCGTTTCCCGGATAACTGTCCGTCGTCTTGATCGTAGCTGCGGAAAACTGTTTTCCGATCTCAAAATGTCCCGCTGCGTTCAGCGTTTGACCGTCTTTTAATTTATTATTTTTAAAATCATCCTGATTTGTCTGTGCAAAATGATCGACTACAACGATCCGATCGAGCTTCTCCGACTCGTCTTCGTATTCTTTTACAACTTCGTCTACCGCTTTACAGTACAGCATGATTGTTGCATTTACCGCATCATCTTTAACTGCAAATGGCTTTTGGATCACAGCAAATCCTTTTCCGTTTTCTTTTAATCCTAATGACAGGTTGATAAATTGACGCAATGAATCTTGAAACGAAGCAATTCCTGCTTCTCCTGCCTGATAATCCTCTTTCCCGACGAGATAAGCCGCCGCTTTCGGGCTGTAATCCGCCACTAAAGTCTGATAATTGTCAACGACGTCTTTTAAAGTCTGACCGGCCTTTCCTGTGTTGATCGTATAACGCTGCCGCCCGTTTTCATTTCCTGCTTTCGTCCACCGCACATACTCTTCAAACTGTCCTACATAATTTCTTACCCCTCTTGTCTGGCAAATCCTCCCTGTACGGCTTCTCCTCCTGTAAATACCCATGAGTTATCGCCGTACTGAATTTGAAACATCTCGCCCACTGCCGAACCGCTTGCGATCTCACCGGAAGTTTCCGGTTTCGATATCGCGATCGCGTCCGCGTCCGTCAACGTTTCACTTGTAATGATAACGTGAGAAATCTCCCCCTGAAATCCTTTGTAAACCTGTCCGTCTTTTGTTTTCTGCGCTCCGATCGTCACCTGATCCAGAACCGACTGCTTTGAAAAAAGACCTCTGTTCCCTGCGTCTGTGTTACTCCACATTTCCTGTCCGTCGATCGTCAGACGCATCGACTTCTCATTCTGACTGCTGACAACGACAGTGTGCCAATTCCCATCTGAAAATGAAGCCGGTCCTACATGTTCCGCCGCAGTATGTTTATATACCATACGAAACTTTTCATTCGCCCTTATAAAGAAAGAAGTACAGTCGCTTCCCCTGTTAAGATCTGTCGGAAGATCGATCGTTTTATCTTTCGCTCCCAGTAAAACGCCGTCCGCTTTTTTGGAAGCTTTAAATCTGAACACTACGCTTCCCGTCTCTATTTTATGTATTTGTTCCGCATGATCGCTGACATCGACGGCGCGCGTTCCGTCAAATCTCTGTTCTTCGCCCTGAAATTCCTGAAAGAGAACTGCTTTTTCTTTTAAATCGTCCAATTTACTTTTGCTTTCCGCCTGATACGATTCCTGTCCTTGTTCATTCTGCATTTCATATGCCTGAACAATCAATTTCATATCATCTGCAGCTGTAAACGCTAAAGAGCCTGCCAAAAGTACAGCAGTCCACCGCTTCCAATCCCTCATTTCCTTTCCTCCATTCTTTTTGTGAATTGTAGATATTTTTTCCGGTATTTCAGAATTATTTTGGTATATTATGCACCCATTATATCATCAGGCAATATATGTATCTTGTGCATTTTCTACTATTATATATGCTTTTTTATACATTTCGGAACTTATAATCAATTTGCAATGTGCCTCCTTTGAACTACAAAAAGCAAGCCCTTCTCAGACTTGCTTTTCTTATCTCTTTCCGACATATTCAATTAACCAAATCTTCCCGTAATGTAATCTTCTGTCTTTTTATTTTGCGGTATTGAAAACAGTTTTTCTGTATTGTTGTATTCCACAACTTCTCCGAGAAGGAAAAAACGCCGTATTGTCAGACACACGCACTGCCTGCTGCATGTTATGCGTAACCATGACAATCGTATAATCTTTTTTCAGCTCCATCGCAAGGTCTTCGATCTTTGATGTGGAGATCGGGTCAAGCGCCGATGTCGGTTCATCCACCATTTTGGGTAGGATGCCCTCAACCCCTTGTAAACACTGGGCTGTACGGCGTATAATTGCGTGTTTTGTGTACTCTTTTTGTGGTATTTTTCCCCTTCGGGATCGATTATTTCTTCTCATTTTGCTTTTCATACCTTCTATCTTTTCTTCATTTTTCACAACATTACATTTTACTGCTGTGATACCATTGTACGAAAATCATGTAAAATCGACTACCACCAGTTTGTTAAATCAAAGTAAAATTTATGTGAACGGACAACAGACGCATAGATCTGCGTCTGCCATCCAGCAATTTGCTATTTTACATTCTTTACAAATTTTACAAATTTTTAATCGTATTCAAAGCTCGTTTCCCAAGCGCCTTTTTTAACCTGTTGTTTCTTCCTGCAACGCCGCCATTTCTTTTAACAATTTTTCATTCTGTTCCTCTAATAATTCAATTTTTCTTTTTTGTGCGATATTTCCTATGTAACGCTTTGGACTCACCATACCTGCCTGCTGTTCCACCGCCCGGTCTAACAAAGCTCGCACTTCTTCGTTTTTGTAAAAAAATCCTCTTGATAAACCTGTCTGCTCTATCAGCTTTGTTACAGTGACTTTTTCACCATTTTCCAACATTTTATAGATTTCTTTCTTCGCTGTGTCAATTTTTCTCTTATTTCTCTTCTTATTTACAGCTAACATCGTATCGTACTTGTTCATATTCCTCGCCCCATCCATCTAAATTTTCCAGAATCAGCTGCGATAACCTTTCTCGCACTTTCCTTGTTTCATCCGCCAGGATCTGATTACTCATTTTACGATAATATTTTACATTGTGAACGCTGCTGTGTCCCAGTAGTCTTGCGATTGTCCAATCATCCAGATGCATTTCTGTCAGCTTCACGCCATAGTAATGACGGTACATATGTGTTCCGAAACCGAATAATCTTCCATAATCATCCCGTAAATCTTTCTCCCGTATCATCTGCACAACCTGTGTCTGTATCCTATTATATTGTGCCGGTAAAGACGGATCGGAGTCACTCACAAAAATGTATTCTGTCTCTCCCCATTTTTTCTTTGTATATTGTATGGATCGCTCAATCAGTATTGCTATTTCTTCGCTGACAGGTTTTTCATATGGGTGCGTTTTCATCTGCCGGATATGAACCACTCTGTCTCCCGGTTGCCCTCTAAGGCAATCAGTCCGAAGTGTAAGTGTGTCAGAGATTCGTGTTCCAAGCATCTGATGTAGGATCATTAGCCTGGCTATCTGCTCATTCATTTTTACAATTTCTGCATTCAGTCTTTTTAATTCTTCATCAGAATAGGTTCTGAATTCTGCCCTTGCAGTCGGTGGAATATCTCTGTTAATGATCAGATTTTCCAAAATAGGATACTTATAAGTTTTTCCAACTGCTTCCAGCAATGCCCGCAATCTTGTGATTTCCCCATGCAGTGACTTCGTTCTTGTTCTGTCCGTTTTCAGATGGATCAGGTATTCCTCAAAGATGTCTCTGTCTAATTCTCCCAGCGATTGCATTTTGGGATGCTTCTTATGTAAATATTCTGTTAATCGTTTCCCTGCTGTAATCCCCTTTGTAACCGTAGCGATTGCTTCCTTCTGAAGCAGTAAATAAATTCCTTTTTTTATTTCATTCCTCATATCCGGCTGCCGGATATTTGTAAAATTCAATGTTTTCACTTTCTTGATCGGATTGTTTTTATCTCTATGGGAAGTTTCTCCAACTCCCAGATATCTTTTTCTGTCTCATCTTCCCAAATATTCGGACAAGTAAAATCCACCATCCGCAGCAAATAAGAAATATTAGGATTTCTTGCAATGCCTTCCTTACTATATACACTTTGGCTTTTTCTGTTTATCTGAATTCCTTCTGTCATCAGCCATCGTTTGAACTGATATTCCCATTTCTCTTTTGACTGCTCCCGCATACTTTTCACACAAACAATTCTGCTATTTAAAAATCTACAGATCTGATTGTAATACACCCGATGCTGGAATGATGTTCCCAGTGTATAAATTCTGGCACTTTCTTTAATGTAGGCACCCCATTCCTTCCGAAGCTGTTGCGTTGGCAGTAAACTCAGATCAAAGTATGGCTCTCGCCCACACTTTTTACGTTCCTCTTCACTGGCTTCCTGATAACATGCTAAGTCTTTGAAGTAAATTCTCTGTCCTGACATTTCTGAATCAATAAAATCCAACATATGCAGAAAGTATAAAACGATAGGTGTTCGTTCTCTCCAGTTTTTATTTTTATTGGATTCTCGGTATGCCTTCAATCCTTGTGCGCTAACCCAGCTTTCAAACTGCTGTCCCCATACTGCTTTCGTCTGAACCTTCATACTGTCTACCGACAGGTGATTCATAAATTCACATACCCGTTTAAAATATACCGTTTCCTGGCGGACGCTGCTCAGAGATTTCACTTCTCCACAATGCTTGATATAGAATGTCCATTCTTCTTGAAGTTTTAAAGTTGGCAGTTTTCCTATTTCAAAAGATAGTTTACTGGTACATTTTTTCCGCTGTTCTTCAGTTGCTTTCTGGTAGCATTGTAGTGTCCTTATGTCTATGACTTCCTCCATGCTTCCACCTCTCTTTCAATCCAACAGACAGCGAATTGTCTGTTTCCTTAAAATATGCTTTGCTTGCTTCATCAATCCAGCGTGGCATATAATCAATGTATTGCTGCGTCATTTCTTCGTAAGCATGTCCTAGATAATCCCTTACACTTTGAAGCGGAACTCCCTCATCATAAAATACGGTAGCTAATGTATGCCGATACCCATGTGCCTGGAATATATACGTTCCATCTCCTATTTGGTATGTTTCACATAACTTTTTCATCCGTTCCCGGAAGGTAGAGCTGCAAAATGCACCGCCCTTTTTATTTTGGAATACATAATCCTCCGGCTTTCTCCGTTTCTTTTGATATATACCTGCATCAGCCTGTATAACACTTCCGGTATAGGAATCCGTTTGTAATTCCTCATTTTCACCTGATAAATCTGCATCCAGTATCA
>ENA-OQCS01000166-OQCS01000166.1-human-gut-metagenome-genome-assembly--contig:-NODE-166-length-34495-cov-4.036807_pt1 | contig 34495 bp, 38 predicted proteins | sample MGYA00242757_ERZ504575 | MGnify/ENA primary metagenome ERZ504575 (study PRJEB26092, sample SAMD00036297) | human gut metagenome | host: Homo sapiens | study: EMG produced TPA metagenomics assembly of... | reverse complement strand
CTTCCAGTTCAGCCCCATCATGGGATGGATTATGACAGTGATTGCAGGTATGACAGCATTCTATATGTTCCGTCTTTATTATGGTATCTTTTGGGCCGGCTCAGAGCCGGGGCAAAAGTCGGCAAGCGATGGGGCGACAGCCACATGCCTCACCCCCACGAGAGTCCTCTGGCGATGACCCTGCCCTGATGCTCCTTGCTGTGGTTACGATAGTTGCCGGTTTCATTCCTTTCGGACACTTCATCAGTTCCAACGGTGAAGCATATAACATCCATCTGGACTGGAGTGTGGCAGGTACAAGTATCGCCGTAGCGGTGGTTTCCATAGCCATTGCCACCTACATCTATGCAGGTAGCCGACAGCCCGTTGCCGATACATTGGCACACCGTTTCAAAGGCTTGTGGACAGCAGCTTACCACCGCTTCTATCTGGACGAGGTCTACCAGTTCATCACCCACCGCATCATCTTCGGCTGCATCTGCCGCCCCATCGCCTGGTGGGACCGCCATGTAGTGGACGGCTTCTTCGACTTCCTTGCTTGGGGCGCCGATGCCACCAGTGACGAGATACGCGGTCTGCAGAGCGGACGCATCCAGCAATATACATTTGTATTCCTGCTGGGCACGCTGGCACTGATACTGCTACTATTGCTATAACCCGAGATTTTTCAATCGTAAATCGTAAATCGTTAAATCGTAAATATAAAGATGAACTTTTTATCATTATTCGTACTCATCCCCTTGCTGATGTTGCTGGGTCTTTGGCTCAGCCGCAACATCGCACAAATACGCGCGGTGATGGTGACCGGTGCATCGGCTCTGCTGGTTCTTTCTGCAGCATTGACCGTGATGTACCTCAATGCACGCCACGCTGGTGCCACGGATGAAATGCTGTTCCGTGCTGACATGGTCTGGTATCCTGCACTCAACATCCACTATTCGGTAGGAGTAGACGGTATTTCGGTAGCCATGCTGCTGCTTTCGGCCATCATTGTCTTTACCGGAACATTCGCCTCCTGGAGGCTGCAACCGCTGACTAAAGAATATTTCCTTTGGTTCACCTTCCTCTCCATCGGTGTGTTCGGGTTCTTCATCTCGATAGACCTGTTCACCATGTTCATGTCTACGAAGTTGCCTCATTCCCATGTACCTGCTTATCGGTGTATGGGGGTCGGGACGCAAGGAGTACTCTGCCATGAAGCTGACACTGATGCTGATGGCGGCTCCGCCTTCCTGCTTATCGGTATCCTGGGTATCTACTACGGTGCCGGAGCCACCTCTATGAACCTATTGGAAATAGCACAGATGCACAATATTCCCATCGAACAGCAACGTATCTGGTTCCCGCTCACCTTCCTCGGTTTCGGTGTGCTGGGCGCTCTGTTCCCGTTCCACACATGGAGCCCCGACGGTCACGCCTCCGCACCGACTGCCGTATCCATGCTCCATGCCGGTGTATTGATGAAACTGGGAGGTTACGGATGTTTCCGCATAGCCATGTACCTGATGCCCGAAGCTGCACAGGAACTGGGATGGATATTCCTGATTCTTACCGGAATCTCCGTGGTATACGGTGCATTCTCCGCTTGTGTACAAACCGACTTGAAGTATATCAACGCCTACTCTTCCGTCAGCCATTGCGGTCTGGTGTTGTTCGCCATTCTGATGATGAACCAGACAGCTTGCACGGGTGCTGTTCTGCAGATGCTCTCTCACGGACTGATGACAGCCTTGTTCTTCGCCCTTATCGGTATGATATACGGACGTACCCATACGCGTGACGTCCGCGAACTCTCCGGTCTGATGAAGATTATGCCTTTTCTGGCTGTCTGCTATGTAATCGCCGGTCTTGCCAATCTGGGACTGCCCGGACTCAGCGGTTTCATTGCCGAAATGACCATCTTCACCGGTTCGTTCCAGCATCCCGATACGTTCCACCGCGTGTGGACGGTCATTGCATGCAGCTCCATCGTGATTACGGCAGTCTATATCCTGCGACTGGTAGGAAAGATTCTTTATAGCACCTGCACTAACAAGCATCACCTCACCTTGAGCGATGCAACCTGGGACGAACGTACAGCGGTCATTATCCTCATCGCATGCGTTGCCGCCCTCGGTATGGCACCATGGTGGATTAGCGGCATGATTGGAGACAGCGTGCTGCCAATAACTGATTTATTTACGATTTGACGATTTACGATTGATAAATGACTTGTAAATCCCAAGAGTAACCTCAATCGTAAATCGTAAAATCGTAAATCCCAAGAGTAATTTCAATCGTAAATCGTAAATCGTAAAATCGTAAATAGATATGGATTATTCCCAATTCCTCCTGCTCAAAGAAGAGCTTTCGCTGATATTGGTCATCGTCATCCTTTTTGTCGCCGACCTCTTCATGAGTCCGGATGCACACAAGAATGACGGCAAACCGGTGCTGAACACAATGCTGCCCGTTGCTCTGCTGACCATACACACACTTATCACCATCGTTCCCGGTCCTGTGCAGATGCCTTTGGCGGCATGTATCACAACCAGCCGATACAGAGCATCGTGAAATCCATCCTCAGTATAGGTACACTGATTGTATTCCTGATGGCGCACGAATGGATGCGCGTCCGGACACTGCCATCAAACAAGGTGAGTTCTACATTCTGACACTTTCCACCCTGCTGGTATGTACTTCATGATTTCCGCCGGCCACTTCCTAATGTTCTTTATCGGCCTGGAAACGGCAAGTATCCCGATGGCAGCCCTGGTTGCCTTCGACAAATACCGCCACCATTCTGCCGAGGCAGGTGCCAAATATATTCTCACGGCACTGTTCTCCAGCGGATTGCTGCTATACGGATTATCTTTGATTTACGGTACGGTAGGCACTCTCTACTTTGCCGACATACCGGCACGCCTCACCGGCGACCCGTTGCAGATTATGGCATTCGTATTCTTCTTCTCCGGCATGGGATTCAAAATATCACTGGTGCCTTTCCATCTTTGGACAGCAGACGTTTACGAAGGTGCTCCAAGCACGGTGACAGCCTATCTGAGTGTCATCTCTAAAGGCTCTGCCGCTTTCGTGCTGATGGCTACTCTCATCAAGGTATTCGCTCCGATGGTGGAACAATGGCAGGAAGTGCTGTACTGGGTTATCATCGCCTCCATCACAATTGCCAACCTCTTCGCCCTACGCCAGCAGAACCTGAAGCGGTTGATGGCTTTCTCCAGTATCTCGCAAGCAGGTTACATCATGCTGGGTGTCATCAGCGGAAGCGCACAAGGTATGACGTCGCTGGTATACTACGTGCTGATATATATGTTTGCCAATCTTGCCGTATTTACCGTTATCACGATTGTGGCACTGCGGGCAGGCAAGTTCACACTTGAAGACTATAACGGGCTGTATACCACTAATCCGAAGTTGGCGTTCCTGATGACACTGGCACTGTTCTCTCTGGCAGGCATCCCGCCGTTTGCGGGCTTCTTCTCGAAGTTCTTCATCTTCGCGGCAGCTTTCGAAGGCGGCTTCCATCTGCTGGTATTCATTGCCCTTATCAATACAATCATCTCGCTTTATTACTATCTGAAGATTGTAAAGGCAATGTACATCAACAAGAGCGACGAGCCGATTGCAGCATTCCGCAGTGACAACTATACACGTGCCAGCCTGGCCATTTGCACGCTGGTATTGTGGTACTGAGTATTGCAAGTGTGGTATATCAATCCATCGACAAGTTCTCATTCGGATTATAACCGGAGGGTATCATCACTTACCACAAATTACACAGATTGGCACAAATTATCTTTAGAAGTTCTGATAATCAAGAGCTTTGACTTGTGTTAATCTGCATAATTTGTGGTGAGTGTGTATTTTAGCACATTTCCATACTATACAATCGGCAGCACAAACCAAAAGCATGAGCTTTCCCCGGTTCACTGTCCACACCGATTGTGCCACCCAACTGCTCTATAATGCTCTTGCTGATAGAAAGCCCCAGGCCGGTGCCATGCACAAACGTATTCAGCTTTATAAAACGGTCGAATATCTGAGCCTGCATTTCCGGCTCAATGCCAAGGCCCGTATCGGCCACATAAAAACGCAAATGAGTTTCATCCACCTTATCATATCCTACACGTATACTTCCCGCAGTGGTGAACTTGATGGCATTGTTGACAAAGTTGGCTATGACCTGATTCAAACGGTTACGGTCACTGACAATCCGGCATTCCGGCAGATGACGGTCGAAGAGAACTTCCACACCCGGTTTGGCCTTCATCTTCATGAAGCGCACGATGTCCTCACACAGCATGTTCACGTCCAGCTCTTTTTCCACAAAGTCAAATGTCCCGGCCTCTATCTTGGACAAATCCAGTATGTCGGAAATCAGCTGCAACAGCAGGTCATTGTTTTCTTCGATAATCGCCATATACTGCCTTTTTTCCTCCATGTCCCCGGTCTCTCCCATCAGACTGGAGAAACCGACAATCGCATTCAGGGGCGTACGTATCTCATGACTCATATTGGCAAGGAAGGCACTCTTCAGACGGTCGGCGGTTTCTGCCTTCTCCTTGGCTTCAATCAGCATAGCCTCCGTCTCCTTCAATTCCGTAATGTCATAGTTGACGCCTATCAGCTCTATTTGTCCGTTCTCCGGTTCGAACAGATTGACAACCACATTGGTACGTACCCAGTTCCATTTTCCCTTTTCGCCCGGACGCTCAATGCGCATCTCTCCCTGGAAATGTTTGGCTTCGCCCACACGGGCCTTACTGAAGAAATCAAGCATCCTCCTGCGGTCACTGGGGTACATCTTGCTGTATATTCCCACGACATCCGCCAATTGGGTATTCTCGTCCTCTCCCATATTCTTATACCATTGCTTGATGGCATAGCCTTTCCGGTCGAGCAGATTCAGCTTGGCATAACCTACCTTCGCATAATCCGATATAAGCAGGAAGAAATTCTCGAAATCACAGATACGGCTCATGGCATCAATCCGTTCCGTATTGTCGATGTTAATCATGGCATAGCCGGTAAAGTTACCTTTACTGTCATACACCTTGCTCACTTTCGTATAAAGATGTATCACATCCTTTGGCTGTTTGGAAGTGGAGTAATACCCTTCAGTCCGGTCGAAAGCATAATTCAGGCGGAAGTCGACCATATCCTCGGTCTGTATACGTTCTGCCAATTGGGCGGACACATTCGGGTTCTCGAATAAGTTCACTCCAATGACATCCTGTTTGTCACGGACCCCGAATATCTCCATATCCTTATTGTTGATGTCTACCAGGAATCCGTCTTTGTCATAGATTTCCACCCCGGCCGGTATATTGGCAAAGATATTCTTGAACAGTTTTTCGCTATGGTCCAAAGCCAGATGAGTCTGTACCGAGTCTGTCGTATCGAGGAATAACGCCACCACTTCATTCTTTTCCGGAGAGTATATCACCACGTGGCAGTGCTTGTTGGTGAGCTCAAAACACATGTCCATTTCCTTATGTGTCCCGGTGTTCACTATCTCAAGCAGATATTCCAGTCTGGGGGCCGCCTCCCTTGAAAAAGACGAGGCAGTCTTGCCGATAAACGCCGACGCGGGTTTTCCCAGAAAATCGGCAAAGATAGAATTCGCATCTGTCACATAATACCCGTAGGGGTTGTCCTTTTCATCACAGACAATGGACATCCGCACATACCCCAAAGGCATATAGCGGAACAAGTTGCTGAGGAAAGTACGTTCACGCACAGCCTCATCCTTCGTTTTGCGCAACTCTATGCAAATGCTGATGACATTTGCCAACGAACTAAACCATTGGTAATCCTCGTTAGTCCACATTCGGGTACGGTCCACCAAATCAATGCCCATATATCCCCACACCTGGTCATTGGCAACCAGCGGAGTTACCATCAAGGACTTTATATTCTGTCTCGCCAGAATTTCATATTCGGCGTAAGCGTGCTCCGGCAGTTGCCCCAGCGTTTCCAGCAGAACGGGCTTTTGTGCCATAATCTGTGACGTCCACCACGGCAGGCTGTCAGCCTGGACTCCTTGAAGCATTTCTTTCTCAGGAGCCACTCCCGGAGCCACCACCTCGTATGTGCAGCTCTGGTACCGGCACTTCTCATCATATTGGAATATATAGACACGTCCGCCGCGAAAGAAATCAAGAATATCTTTCAGTATGTCGTAAATGCCCGCACTTATATCCTCGTCTTTCAGGAAGCGGAATAGGGAATGGGATATTGAGGTCTGCCGATAAAGTAAATCGTTCACTCTTTGCAAAGCCTGCTTCGCAGCCTCCTCCTTCGGCATCTCTACGCGCTGCAACACTCCGAAAGCCTTCAATGTACCATCCGGCAAACGCTCCTTGTATCCCACACGCGAGTAGACCCAGACCACTCCTTCGGTAGAATAGACGGGAAACGTCTGTTCATAGACCTCCATATTCTGAATGGCAAGGAACTCCCGCTGATACGCGCCCGATAGTCTTCGCGTATCATTTTACCGAAATCCTCAAAGCTCAGGTATTCCCCTTCCAAGCCTAACAACTTACAGACATATTCGGAGCAGAGATACTGCCTTGAAGAAAAATCAGCCTCCCACCAACCTATCCGGCCAAGAATGGAAAGGCGCCGGAAACGTTCACTATCGTCACGATGAACAGCCATATATTTATCAATATTGGTTTGAGATACAAAAATAGCCATAAAACTCTAATAAGCAACCATTAGAGACCTTTTTTCGTCCCAAGCAGCCTATATATAAGGATAACAAACAATCCGGAAGAATGTGCGGTAACCAAATCGTAATAGATTTGAAAATGAAACGTATGTTCCATGTATCACCGGTGTAATGTCATTGCCTCATCTTTGCAGCGGATTAAAAAACGTACAAAGAAAAGAGATGAGCATGAAATTAGACTTGGGAAAGATTTTCTTCCTTATTTTATTCCTCACACTTTCCGTCATGGCTGCCACGGCGGGAACCATCAAAGGGACAATCACCGACCGACAAACCAAAGAACCGCTGACGGGAGCTACCATACAGATAGCCGAAACCCGTCAAGGTGTCATTGCCGACTTGGACGGGCACTACTCCATAGACGTAAAACCGGGCAACTATACCCTGCTCATCCGCTATGTGGGCTACAAGGACATCCGGATGGATAACATCCAGGCAGGCAACACAGAGATTGTGCTGAACTTCGAAATGGAAAGTGACGCGCAAACCCTGGGAGAAGTCTCCGTCATAGCAAAAAAGAATCTCGAAGGCGAACGTGCCCTGCAGATGGAACGGCAGAAGGCAACCCTCGCCATCGAAAACCTCGGTTCCAAAGAGATGAGCATCAAAGGTATCGGCAATGTAGAGGAAGGGGTAAAGAAAATAACCGGTATCTCCATTGCCAGCGCCGGGCAGCTCATCGTCCGCGGACTGGGCGACCGATACAGCACCACCACCTTGAATGGCCTGCCCATCGCCTCACCCAATCCGGACAACAAGCTGATTCCCCTTGACCTTTTTCCGTCAAGTACTGTACAGAACATAACAGTAAGCAAGGTGTATGATGCCAGTGCCTTTGCCGATTACAGTGGTGCCCACATTGACATCAGCACCAAAGAGAACATTACGGAAGATTTCTTCAACATCAGCCTCAATACCGGCGGTAAGTTCAACACTTTAGGAAAAGGGCGATTCCAGATGGATAGAGATGGTTCGCTCTTCAAGACACCCACTTTGGACCAGGCTGCACTCAACCTGGGCTTGCAAGAGTTTGATGAATACGTAAAGACCAAAAACATCTTCAACACTTCGTTTGCTGTAGAGAGGAAGAACTCCCTGCCCGAACTTGGGGCAACCTTGGCTTTGGAAAGAATCTCGGCATCGGTAACCAGACATTAAGTTTATTGGCCTCCGTTAGTGCCAGCAACGGATACCAGAATATGAACGACGCCTTTTATAAAACGTTGGAAGCCACGGGCAACGTACAAGACAACTTCGCCTACGACAGCTATGCCAACGAACTGAAACTCGCCGCACTGGGCTACCTCGGATATACCTGCGCCGCAGCGACCGCATCGGTTACACCTTCTTCTACGCCCGCAACGCCATCGACACCTACCAGCGCCGCGAAGGTGCCGATGCCGAAGGTCACGAACTCATCGGCAGCAACAACATCACCCATATCTACACGCTACAGAACCACCAACTGAACGGCGTGCACAACTTTGGCACGGACGACACATGGCAACTGGCCTGGGGCGGTTCCTACAGCAAAACCGGTAGTGAAGAGCCCGACCGCCGCCAAGTAATGTATCTCAAAGCCGACGACGCAGCCTCAGCCTCTTCAAACTGAACCGCCAGGAAACCATGCGCTACTTCGGCGAACTCAATGAGGAAGAGTGGAATGCCAGTCTCGCCCTGAAGTGGAAGTGGAACGACCACAATTTTATCAAAGCGGGGTTCAATTATAAGGACAAAAGCCGCGACTATATGGGTACCCGCTTCTATTACAACATCAACAAGCTGAACCCCACCATCACCGACATTTACGACACCGACGGCTTTCTCAATCAAGAGAACATTGCCAACGGCACCATTGTCCTGGAACGTAAGATGCAGCCCAAGGACAGCTACCGGGCCGGCAATGAAATCTACTCCGGCTATCTGCTTACGGACTTCTACCCCATACCCGCACTGCTGGTAAATCTCGGCGTGCGCTACGAGCTGAGCAAGCAGTGGGTGAAATATGCCACAGACGGCGGCGAGCGGTATGCAGAACGGCGCGACCTGGACAAGAACGACCTCTTCCCCGCCATTAACCTGAAATACACGGTCAACGAAGAGAACAGCCTCCGCTTCTCCACCTCACGTACCATCACCCGTCCGTCCTTCATCGAGATGGCACCGTTCCTCTACGAAGAATCCTACGGAGCAGCACAAATCCGCGGTAACGAAGACCTGCAGAACGGATATAACTTCAATTTCGACCTACGTTACGAACTCTTCAAGAAGAATGGCGACATGCTTTCCATAACCGGATACTTCAAGTATCTGGACAACCCAATCGAACGTATCCAGCGACTGAAAGGCGGTGCCACGGAACACTCTTTCCAGAATGCCGACAATGGTATGGCAGGCGGTGTAGAAGTGGAATTCCGAAAGCAACTCATCAAAGATTTGCGACTGGGCGCCAATGCCAGCTACATGTACACCAACGTGAAGCTACCCCAAGGTGGTGCCTACACCAACAAGGAACGCTCCCTGCAAGGTGCATCGCCCATCCTGGTTAATGCCGACCTCACCTACTCTCCCGCTTCGGTGAGGATAGCAGCTCAACCTTGCCTGCTCTACAACCTGCAAGGCAGCCGTATCCACGCAGTAGGCGTATCAGGTTTGGGTGACGTGAAACAACAAGCTCTGCATACACTGAACTTCAGTGCCGGTTATAGCCTGAGCAAGCACTTCAGCCTAAAGCTGCAAGTGAACGACCTGCTGAACCGCGACGTCATCTTCAAGCAAGACATTCCCACCACGGGGCAAGAAATGGAGGTGGAACGCTACCGCAAAGGAACGAACTTTGAAGTGGGGATAAGCTATAACTTGTAAGGACCGCATACCATACCAACAGAACCCATTACAATAAATCAATAACTAAAAAACAATGGAATTATGAAAGCAACGAAATGGAAATCCTACTCTCTGGCTTTGATAGCCGGAATGTCTGTCCTCACCGCCTGCAGCAGCGATGACAACAACGACAATGGCGGCAACGGCAACAATGGAAACGGCAATGAAATCGAAAACGGCACGACCCTGAAAGGTACCATTACCTCCGACGTAACGCTGACCGCCGGCAGCACCTACAAACTGAGCGGCGAATACATCGTAGAGGACGGTGCCACACTGAACATCGAAGCCGGTGTGAAAATTATCTCCATCTACGACGACATCGTGGACTACATCCTCGTGAAACAAGGCGGTAAAATCAATGCCGTCGGTACCTCCTCCGCCCCCATTGTCATGACTTCTGAAAAGGAAGAGCCGGGAGCTTGGGGCGGCATCCATATCTGCGGCAAGGCCCACACCAATGCCGAAGGCGGTAAGGGCAGCTCCGAGATAGGCGGTGCCACTTATGGCGGCAACGACGATGCCGACAATTCGGGCACGCTGAAATACGTGCGTGTGGAATACAGCGGCTATGCCTTCGACAGTGAGCACGAAGCCAACGGTATCACCTTCTACGGTGTAGGCAATGGCACCACCGTAGAGTACTGCCAAGCCTACAAAGGTTCCGATGACGGCTTTGAATTCTTCGGTGGCTCGGTCAACGTCAGCAATCTGGTATCCGTAAGTTGCAGCGACGACTCCTTCGACTGGACTGAAGCTGGAACGGTACCGCCACCAACCTCGTGGCCTACCAGGAAGCCGAAGAAACCCTGGGCTACGACTGCGACTGCCTTATCGAAGCCGACAACAACGAAAACAACTATGCAGCCACCCCGGTAGCCCACCCGGTACTGAAGAACCTCATCCTTGTAGGCAATAACTCCGCTGCGGCAACCGTGGCATCCGTCTGCGTCGCGGCACCCAGGTAGAGATAGACGGCGCCAAAGTGTGCGGCAAGAAGAACGCCGTCACCCTGGAAAGCGAAGAGACCGAAAACGCCCTGCTGGCAGGTACTTCCAAGCTCGCCAACATGACCGTAGACTCTGAACTGAGAAGTGAGAAGAACATCTATACCAACGACAATTTTGTGTCTGCCGGAAACACCGTCGACACCAGCCTGAAATATACTTCATTCGACGACATCAAAGCAGAGTGCGAGTGGATGGCCGGTAACTGGGTAAAATAATCCTAAAGAAGAAAATAATAAAAGAAGCACACAACCTCTTTCAACAACGTGCCCCTTGGAGCAGAAAAGCATTCAAGGGGCACGCGTTATTTCCAGGAAAAAAGGTTGCAAGCAATCACCCCTTCTTTTTCAACTCCTTTTTCAATTCCTGCACCTGGAAGCTGAACAAGTCCAAATGACGGTAGATGCGCTGCATAAAACTACCTGCCGCCTTAAAGCAGATACGCGAGATACGGACTTTGTCTGCCGTGCACTCCTCTATCCGCTCCACCGGTTCACTGGTGATGGCAGGATAGAAATTTCCAAGCCCCTTGATGTTCACCGTGCGCCCGCTCGCCAGATAGTCCGCTATAATATCCGGCAGTTGCACCAGCACGGACTGGGCGTCGCCCACTTGCAAGGAACTGACAAAAGCCAGCCTCTTGGCCAGTTCGTCATTGCTCACCGGTTCCGGCTGAAGCACTTTTGATGCCGCGTAGTAGCGCACCACTTCCTTGTCTCCACTCTTGTCCACCTTCTTGCGGACCACATAATTCATTGACATACCAATCTTTCTTTATAATTAGGTTCGTAAAAAACGAAAGATATTCCCGCCCGACGCGAGGCACACCTACAACTTGCATACACAAAGCCTATACCTTACGGTAAAGACTCCGTGACCGAATACCTTTCACTATATGACTGAATACCTAAAACACCCGGATGTATTGCCCCAAAACATGGGGATGTTTTCACCCAAAACACCCGGATGTAATACCCCAAAACATGGGGATGTTTTGGGAGAAAGATGGGGATGTTCTGACCTTTCAGTATACGACTCAAAGGTACTAACTCCCTATGAGAAATGCAATAGGTATAGGACTTTTTGATGGTCGGAATCAAGCTCCTTTTTCTTCGGAAGCAGCAGGCAGTACCCGCTGGAAATCTCTGCCGGACGGAGACTGGAATACCTGCAAATCGAATTCGGGGATGATTGCCAGCACATGGTCGAACACATCCGCCTGCACCCCTTCATAGGCACCCAATCCTTCAGCGCACAGAAGAAATAAAGCTCTATCGGGATACCGCGGTCGGTAGGCTGAAGTTGGCGTACCATGCAGGTCAGTTCCTGATTTACGTCGGGAAGACTTTTCAAATAAGCCGTCAGATACGCCCGGAACACACCCAGATTGGTCTGGCGACGTCCGTTGACGAGGATGGAGTTATCGATGCCGTTTTCCACATTGTACTTTTCAATCACTTCCTCCGTCTGCTCCACATAATCTTTCAGTAGCTGTATCTTGCGATATTTTGCCAGCATCTCCGGGGTGCAGAAACGGACGCTGGTCATGTCGATATTGATACTGCGCTTCACTCGCCGCCCACCGCTCTCGCGCATGCCGCGCCAGTTCTGGAAGGAGTCGCTGACAAGCAGGTAAGGAGGGATGGTGGTAATGGTATTGTCCCAGTTGCGCACTTTTACGGTGTTCAACGTTACCTCTATCACCGTACCGTTGGCACCGTACTTGGGCATCTCAATCCAGTCGCCCACCTTCAGCATGTCGTTGGCCGAAAGCTGCACACCGGAGACAAAGCCCATAATGGAATCCTTGAATACCAGCATCAGGATGGCTGCCGAAGCACCCAATCCGGCAAGCAGCGAAAGCGGGTCGCGGCCTATCAGTCGCCCACGACCACAATGCCGCCCACCAGCCATAGGATGACTTGCATGGTTTGCAACATCCCCTTTAAAGGGCGGTCACGAAATTGCTCCTTCTCACTGTATACACTGTAAACAGCCTTCAAGAACGAGTTAACGAAACTCAGGAAAGTAATGATGATGTAAATAAGGCAGATACGCCGGATGAAATCCATTGCCGATGAACCGACTTCGACAAATGCCAATGGAACAAACAGATAGATGATGACGGGAGCCACCATGCGGCTGAGGTGCACCATCACTTTGCGGTCGAATACGATGTCGTCCCATGTAGCTTTGGTCTTCTTCACCAGTTGTGCCACTACCTTCAGCAGGATTTTCCGGCATAGAGCATCCGCCAGGAAAGCAACGGCAAGTATCAGTGCGAAGGCAATGAATTGGTCGAGCATATCAGCCCGGGAAGGGATATGCCCCACCCGATTAAAAGGTCGTCTATCTTCTTCAATATCTCCATAATCGTATGTTTATCATAACGGCAATCTTATCTACGCGACTGTTCCTCCCGCTCGAGGAACTCCATAATGTCTTCTTTCAACCACTGATAAAGATAAAGGTTCTTGTAGCCGCTGTTTTTTTTCAGCATCACGGATACATTGACCTGACTGTTCTCATACCCCGTCAGTTCGTTGCGGAACTGTTCGTTATGCTCTGCCAGGCGCTTTATCTCCTGCTCGCGTTCACGACGCAGCACCGTACATACCGGGATAAGGATTTTCAGCACTACACAATCCATGATATGGTGTCCTTGGATATAAAGATAGGTATTGTCCGGAGTCAGTCCCAAACGTTCCAACTCCGTGCCCAGCTGCTCCACCCGGTCGATGTAGCGGGGGAAACGGGCTTGCAGTCCGGACAGCTTTGCCGACACCGTCTTTTGCATCTCGTCCAGACTACGGTAAGGATGACGCAGGTTTATCTCCTGCAGGCGCACGCAGGCGTTGAAGTCGTACATCGGGAAGGTATGCGTGTCGTGCTGGCGGTAGAACCAGACATTCCACAGAAACAGCGGATAGGCAATCTGCGAATAACGCTTCAGGAAAGCGGGGAAGTCCAGGATATGCCGGTCGTTCAGCGTCGCCTGCACACAGACTTCATGCAGACTGTCGGCAAAGCAGTGGAAGTTCTCGATGGCATAACCGTAAGTCTGGAAGATATAGGGACTCTTGTTTATCCTATGCGACACCTTGGTGGCACCTTGCAGCAGGAAGTCGTAGTCGCTGTCTACACACGCTATCAGGCTGCGCCCCAGTTCCGATGTGTTCAACGTATTCATCAGCACCATCTTCTTGCCCTTTGCCAGAGAGGTGGCCGAGGGAAGCATCACTTGAAAATAACGTTCCTCATTCTCGAACTCAGACAGCAGCGTCCGCCAGAAAGCGATGTCGTCATAGCTTTCCACATACGCCACTATGCGCTGCGTGCTCTCTTGGGGGACAACTTGCGGGCGGCATCCAGATAGGCGGAAGTAAGGTTATGTCTTAGGGAAGTGGGCACTTGGGTAGGGATTAAGGATTAGGGATTAGGGATGAGATTTCGCTGACTTCGGTGACGGCATCCAGCCAGCCTTCCATGATGACTGCGGGCGAATGGGTGGTGAGGATAAGCTGCACATTGGGATTCAGGTTGCGTATCATGCCGATGAGCTTCTGCTGCCATTCGATGTGCAGGGAGGCTTCCGGCTCGTCCATGAAGAGTACGCAGTGGTCATCGTCACGCACCAGCACGGTCAGCAGGATGACCAGCATCTGCTTCTCGCCCGAAGACAGTTTGTAGGGCAGCAGGCGTTCACCGTTCTGATAGAAAACGATGTCGTTGCTTTTGCGGTCTATCGTCTTATGGGTATAGCTGAAAAGCTCGTCAATCATATCCTGGAACTTCCGCTTGGGGAGGGAAAGGGAGGGAGCCAGGCTACGCTGCTCTTCATCACCGCTGAGCAGTTCTATCATCTTGTTGCCGATGTTCACCTGATAGTCCAGATAACGGCGCTGGAGTAGATAGAGCTGCCAGTCCAGTTCCGACTTCACGTTGCATCGGCATGCGTGCCGTAAAGTCGCCCATGATAAGGGGACGGTCGTAGCTGCGGATTACATCATAGGGGATAAAGGTGGCTGCAGAATTGTCGAAGTAGACGTGTACGCCGTTCTTCTCGTCACTCTTCACTTCACCCGATGTCTGTTCCAGATAGTTGACCGAACGGTTCAGGATAGTGGTCTTCCCCACTCCGTTGATGCCGGAAGTATATTGACGTCAGGACGCAGGTCCCAGGCAATATCGTACCGATGCCACAATCCGTGTATTTCGATACGCTTGATGTAATTGGCTTGTACTTCCATGGTTTCTTGCTTTAATTAGAAGCAAATATACACGATAATCTCTTATTTCTACGCCTGCAAGGTAGAAAAATCATATAATGAAAGATTTTCTCTTTTCAGAAAATAGTTGTTCTTTTGCACCCGCAAAGAACAAAAGAGTATGAACAAGAACATTCAAGGGCATCTGTTCGCCCTTACCGCAAATATCTTATGGGGCCTGATGGCACCTATAGGCAAGTCGGCTCTGGTGGAGTTTTCCGCGTTGTCAGTAACCACATTCCGCATGGTAGGCGCAGCTGCCTGCTTCTGGCTCCTCTCCTTGTTCTGCAAGCGCGAGCAGGTGGACCACCGGGACATGCTGAAGATATTCTTCGCCGCACTCTTCGCACTGGTATTCAATCAGGGTGTCTATATCTTCGGACTCTCCATGACTTCGCCCATAGACGCCTCCATCGTTACAACCACGCTGCCCATCGTCACCATGATAGTGGCTGCAATCTATCTGAAAGAACCGGTCACCAACAAGAAGTGCTGGGCATCTTTGTAGGGGCTATGGGAGCATTCATACTCATCATGAGCAGCCAGACCACCGGTGCCGGCAATGGCAGCCTCATCGGAGACCTTCTCTGCCTGCTCGCCCAAATCAGCTTCTCCATTTATCTGACCGTATTCAAGGGGTTGTCGCAGAAATACTCTCCCATCACCCTGAATAAATGGATGTTTGTCTATGCCTCCATGTGCTACATCCCGTTCTCTTACCACGACGTGGCTGCCATACAGTGGAGCGAAATATCTACAGCCGCCCTGCTGCAAGCGGGATATGTGGTTGTGGGAGGAAGCTTCCTTGCCTATATCTTCATAATGAGTGCGCAGAGGCTGTTGCGCCCCACTGTGGTGAGCATGTACAACTACATGCAGCCCATCGTGGCCTCAACCGTTGCCATCATCTTAGGATTGGGAGTGTTCAATTTGGAAAAGGGAATAGCCATAGCCTTGGTATTCCTGGGAGTGTACATCGTGACACAAAGCAAGTCACGCAAGGATTTCGAGAAAGAAGGGAAAGCCGTATAAAACAGCCGTTCCACCGTCACAGTACTCCGGCACGTACCGGCTCAGAGACTCGGGAGTCATTAACAGATAAGATGCTATGTGGTTGACTGAGGCACGCCGGGCTATCTCCGGATAATCCCTGACGAAGCGCGCATACCGCTCGCGTGAGGTTTCGAAACGCCAAGAGTCTGCTTTATATTGGGAAAGCATTAAAGACCCCTCCAATAAATGGCGAAGCAGACGGGCTATATGCAGATAACGCTCAGAGAGTTCGACCAGCCCTGCATACGAAATGCTCCAGATGACGCCTTCCTCCAGGGATTCCAGCTGAAGGCAATTACGGCGTCCGGTGAAAAGGCTGACGATACACATAGCGCCGTCACCGTCGCAGGCAAAGTTCTCTGTAATGTCCCGGCCTTCTTTGAAATAGAACTGGCGAAGCAGTCCTTTCTCTACGAAAACAATATCCCTGGCTATATCTTTCTCACTAATCAACAGTTCTCCTTTGTGCACCTCACGGCGTACAAACAAACCGGCAATGAGCTCCAGCTCCTCAGAAGGGAGTTCATGAAGGCGGCGGGTAAACCGCCGCGCCACTTCCATGTTGTTTTCCTTAGTCATCGATATAGGGAAAGGGATATGCCCTTATTTCTTCAGTTCTGCAAAATAGGTGTCCAGCAAGTTCTTGGCAGCCACAAAAGAAGTCAAGTTGCCCTGTAGCACTTGTTTTTCCTTGCCAGTCAGCATCGCTTCAATCTGCGGATTGTGGTAGAAGCTGTCGCGCAGCTGTTCGTTAATGGTCTCGTACATCCAGTATTTGCTTTGCTCATTGCGGCGGTATTCAAAGTAGCCGTTGTCTTTCACAAAGTCAATGTATTTGTAGACCATATCCCATACTTCTTTTACACCAAGATTATAGAAACCGGAATAAGTCAGCACTTGGGGTGTCCAACCGCTCTCCGGAGTCGGGAAGAGGTGCAGCGCATTACGGAACTGAGTTGCTGCCAGCCTGGCCCGCTCCAGATTGTCGCCATCAGCCTTATTAATGACAATGCCATCGGCCATTTCCATGATGCCGCGTTTGATGCCTTGCAACTCATCGCCCGTACCCGCCAGCTGTATCAGCAGGAAGAAGTCTACCATAGAATGTACGGCAGTCTCACTCTGCCCCACCCCTACTGTCTCTACAAATATCTTGTCGAAACCGGCAGCCTCACAAAGCACAATCGTTTCACGCGTCTTGCGTGCCACGCCACCCAGCGAACCGGCAGAGGGACTGGGACGTATAAAGGACTTGGGATGAACGGAGAGTTTCTCCATACGCGTCTTGTCACCGAGAATACTGCCTTTGCTGCGTTCGCTGCTCGGGTCAATGGCAAGAACGGCCAACTTGCCGCCGTGTTCCTCCAGTACATGCAAGCCAAATACATCAATAGAGGTACTTTTACCGGCACCGGGCACACCACTGATACCCACACGGACGGAGTTGCCCGAATAGGGCAAACACTTCTCTATCACCTCCTGCGCCACAGCCTGGTGCTCCGGTTTCACACTTTCCACCAGTGTTACAGCCTGGCTGAGTACCGTAACATCACCTTTCACTATACCCTCCACATAGTCTGATACGGAAAGCTCGCGTTTCTTCCGCCTGGGACGGTTCTTCAAGTAAGGATTGACCGATGAAGGTTGCTCAATGCCTGCATTGACAACCAAGCCTTTATATGCTTCATTATTTTCGGGATGTTCCATGGCTATTTGTGAGTTATAAGTTATGAGTTATGAAGGACTTTACGACTTCTTATTGTTTTGCTTTAATGTTGATTTCAACTTTCGGCTGCATCGGGTCATTGGTAATCATCAGCAGACGCAGATGACGGCGCTTCTTGCTATATTCTTCTTCACTACCGTTACCCGCAGGCGAGTGCTTTCACCGGGTTGCAATACACTCTTCTTGAGGTTAACTCCCACTGCCGGGTGGAATACCTGGAGCTTGTTTATCTGTAAAGGAGAACGCCCGGTATTGGTAATGGTAATATCCTGACGTGCTTTTGACTTCTTTGCCAATATCGCACTCATATCAACTTCTTTGGTAGAAAGGCTGATGGCAGGAGCATTTGCCTTCTCCACTTCCGTCATTCCGGAGAAATCCGGTAAAAGAATGGCAGAAACGGGAATCTCGTTTTCATCGCCCACCTTGTCACCGGAGAAGCGAGAAAGATAGACCGACGTTTGAGTCAGTCCGAGGCCAGTCAGTCTTTCCGAATTCAATGTAAGTGTAATCACTCCTTTTTCTCCCTTTTGCAAGACATTGGGCTCTACTTTTGTCTGCAAATAAGGAGGCAGATGCATCAGTACCGGTTCATAAGGACGGTCGGAAAGATTGACCACGCCGATATGAATCACCGGCTGCTCACCATGCTGAATATCGGGAAAGTCGAGGCTGTTCTTGTCAATACGTATCTGACCGATAAGATAGGGATGCGTCTTGGTAAAGTCCTTGATTTCCTGTACTACTTCACCATTGAACTTCAAATAGACCAGATTGGGTTGCGCATTGCTGTAAATAGCCACGGATTTCTGGAAATGTCCCAATGCCTTGGCGTCAAAAGTCACATTTACTGTTCCTTTTGCCCCCGGAGCAATAGGCGTTTTTGTCCACTGGGCCACGGAGCAGGCGCAATCCGGCTCCACTTCTGTAAGCACTAAAGGCTGGTCACCCGTATTGGTGATGGTATATTGCACAGTCACGGGATGCTTCCATTCTATCTGGCCGAAACTGTACATCTCTGTATTCGAGGTAAAACGAGCTTGCGCTACAGCAGTCAATACCACACTTGCAAGCACATATAAAGTTATCAATATCCGCTTCATCTATTTTTCTTAATATCAAGATTTCCTAATTCTGCCACTCTCATTCAATATTAGTCGGACAAAAATAGGTGTTTTTAGCGAGAGTACCTAAAATAGCGGAGCGCAATTTGTACAAATCGCTCCGCTCCATACTCTATTGTTACTTTATTACAATTATCCCTCCCGCCGAATGCGAAGCATACTCCGGAGCATACGCACACTGTATCGTGGCCAGCCCCGTTTCGTATGTTCCGCCACGGGCTATGCGATAACTGTGCTCTAAGACATAAACGCCTTTGCCCAAATGGTCGAAGAAGAAATTGGTTGCGGCATCTTCCACTTCTGCATAATAACCGAGGCCATTACTCCAACGATAACCGGAAAGCGAGCCTATAGGTTCAAAGCAGGCACCCCGCTGGTCTTTCAACTGAACAAAATCCATAGTACGGTCCAAGCGGATAGTCAAACGGGCCACTATTTTATCACCGACGGATAATACGGTCCCTTCCGTAACCGGTTGCAAGGACTTGCTACCACCGGCCGATATACGCTCTACATAAAGTTTCTTCTCTACATTCAATTCCCCCCCCTGCTGCTTTACATCAGATATGGGTGACAGATACTGGGCATAAACAGCTCCCCAGGCAATGCTGCATCCCGTTTCTCTACGGTGACGGTTTTAGCTTTCAGCTCCGGACTTCCTTGAGCGAAGGTTTCCTTGACATAACCCAAACCCGGGATTATGGTCTTTGTAGGCGACAATGTTTCCAAAACTTTGTTACCTAACGTGATACGTACGTCTCCCCGACTTTCCAGCAGATTAGTACCTTGACAAAGCAATGCATAAACAGCATCAGCCGTTGCAACCGGAGAATTCCAACTGGTAGTCTGCTTCTGTTTCAGCAGCCAGAGTTTCATTTCCTCCACCAAAGCATCGTTGCCACCTGCCATACGCAGGGCTTCCATTACTTCCACATGGGCAGGGATGGGCAGCATACCCCAGTTATACGGATTTGCTTGGAAAGCAAAGTATGCACCAGTTCATCCGTCTGTACCAGATGTTCCTTGAGGGAAGCGATGAATTCATTCGCCTCGCTGTACGCCCTACTGCTTTCAGGATGATGGCAGACTGTGCCTTGCTGCTCATGGTTCCATCTTTAAGATTGGCACCTACTTTGATAGGAAATAGCGGTAAGCCGCTTGATTGTCTGCCGGCACTTGTTCGCCGCTAAGGCTATCAGATACAGATATGTCATTGCCGATTCGGAGTTGACAGTAATTCTAGCGCCATTTTTCTCAGCTTTACGGATATTGCGATATTCTTCCAAAGCCTGCAGATTCAAATAGCCGAAAGCTTCTGCCGCATGGCGGCAACTTCTTCAGGCAGTTCATTTTTCGTCAGCAGAGGAAGACGAACAAGTAATTCTGTAATATAGCCAGTTATATAGCGGCTACCGGACATTCCCTTATACCAGCTCCATCCACCGTCTTCACCCTGCAATTCTTTCAATTTGGTAAAAGCGGAAAGATTGCGGTTATTCAGTTGGTTGATATCAAACAGCGTGGCAATACGTGCCTGCTGTTCGGCTTCAGTAGTAGCTTCCAGTACCCACGGAGACTCGCTGAGCAGGATATTCTTCACATCCTGATTCTTCTCCAACTGGCTGAGGAAGGTTTCTTTCGTGCCACCGGCAGCCTTCCAACTGTCAAATACAGTCTTAATGCGGGGCTGGCTGTTGGCAATGAAGCCTGCCAGACTATTGGCATACCAAGCTGTAGCCCAAGAAATGGCATTATCATTGGCAGGCAGGCTCAATGCCGGCAACGCTTGTACAGCATACCAAGCCGGATTCCCGGTAAATTCTACAGTCAGACGACGGTCTGTCGCTGTACGGCTATTACGGTTGAAAAGGCTGTCTAATGAGAACGTACGGGTCTCCTCGCCACGGATAGGCATAGCAAGCGTTTCCGTAATATACTCCTTATTCCTTAATACGGGCAACAGATGCTGCTCGCCATCGCTAAACGTACCTCCATCGGCAACCATACGAATACCAAGCAAATCATAGCGGTCGGACACTTCGAAATGGAAGTTGACAGCAGTATTTCTTCCTGCTTCTACCAAGAATTTCTGACGTTGAGTAGCAATAACTTCTCCGTCATAGGGTCGAACAGTGTGAATACTGCTGTTCCTTTCACCGCTTTACCCGTCAGATTGGCTATTGTTCCGGCTATCTGTGTTTTATCTCCAACGCGGACAAACCGAGGCATATTCGGAGTCAGCATAAACTCCTTGGCAGTTACAACGGAAGCATCCAATATCCCAGTCAGCATATCCTTAGTATGTGAGTAACCACGGAAATTCCAACGAGTCAAGCTCTGCGGCATCGTAAAAGAAAACGCAAGCTCCCCTTGTTCGTTTGTACGAAGTTGAGGATAAAAAAGGCTGTTTCGGCAAAGTTGGTGCGAAGCCCCTCAATAGGTTGCAAGGCCTCGCCAACCGGTATCGTTTCCGATTCAAAAACAACATCTTCCACCGCGTCTTCCGCTACTTGTGCAGGAACATATTTCACTTCAACGGCATTTCCGGATTCTGCTTTGGAAGCAAGCATCGGCTGGTTGGCACCACGTATTCTAAGATTACCGGTCAAAGAGCTATTCCGGGTAGTCCCATACCCCACAACACTTACTTCTTCCAAAAGCGCATTGTCTTCTACCATCACTATCCGCATCCTTCCATCCATATAAGGAGAACAGAAGTAGTCAAACGACCATACCGGAACCTTCCAAGCCTTCAACGGGAAATAAACGGAGAAGTAATTGCTATTATAACGGCTCGCACCACGGAATGCCCCATACAGATTATCCGGATAGAAAACCCGTAGTATCTGGTTACTCTTATAAATCTTATCCAGTGAAGCGTCGTACATCGTAGCCAACATCTCAGCCGCAGCAGGCATACCTTGAGGCGTCTTTATGACGAGCTTCCACTCTTCTTCCTGTCCGGGACGCAAACGTCACGGAACACTTCCCATTTCATGTCGAGAGCACGTTCCGGCTCCCGCTTCTTCAGTTCAACCTGATGACTGTACATCTCGCCAGCTTTCACAAAACTGAAAAGAATGGTGATTCCCTTGCCATATGCTTCCTTATAAGGGAATTCCATACGAATAATAGTATCATTCAACTGCAACACACGGCTTTCAATGCGTTTTCTGTCACAAAAGACATCCATCAGCACATATGCATCCCGATAAGAAGTCCCCAAAAGAAAAGCGGCAGGTACTGTACATCAAATTCCTCATTTTCTTTATAATAAAAGAAATCTGTAAACGTAGCCGGACGCTTGTCACTCTTTGAAAAGAGCATGAAACTGTCACTGCCATATGCCCCGTTATTCTCTTCACGTCCCAAACTATCACGTACAGAAAGTTTCAAGCGATAGTTACCTGAAGGAAGCTTGTTCCAAGCCGAAAAATCCTGGAGCCGATTGGCTGTGAAGGTACCCTCCAATACAACATCATCCAAGGGTTCAGAACCTGCAATATTCCTTGCCCCATTTTGTTCTGCAAATGGATAAAGGCAATAGGAACCTTCAATGTGCTGAGGAATATTCATTACATTATTCACTCCAAAAGTGAAAAGCATACTGTCTTCCTTACAAACATATTGAGGCAAGCGAATATCAAAGGAATAAGCCTTAGGACCTGCCAACAAGTTATACGAAGCGGATTGCGTTTCACCGGCCTCATCCGTCACCACCGCCTCCACATGATAAGTATACACACTCCCATACCCGTCTGTATCTACAGCCGGAGCTTCCAAAGTCAAGGGTATGGAAAAATCCCCGTTGGTATCCAATTGTATGGTGTCAGACAATAATGGTTTATCAGCATTGCTCCAATAACCAGGTCTCGGATTCCGGCGAGTCACCGTATATGCCAATGGCACATCCTGCACCATCATGCCATTGAAGGCCTTGACATTTCCTTTCAACACAACCTTGTCACCCAGCCGATAAGCTTCCGAAACCGGAGTGAAGGCAATCTCGAACGTAGGTCGCTTGTACTCCTCTACCTAAAAGTGACGGTAGATTGAGCTCTTTGGTTCGTATGCTGAACATGCCATTCAGGCAAGCTGCCGGAAGTACAAACTCCGTAGCAAAAGAGCCGAAATCATTGGTCCGCCCCTTCCTGGTGGCAAGTTCCTTGCGGTTGGCATCCAACAAGACAAGCTCATAATCAACTCCTTGTAGTACCTGGGCGCTATCACTATTCTGCTTGTAAGCTATCCCTTTTACATGAACGGTCTGCCCGGGACGATAAAGCGAACGGTCTGTCAGCAATGCCATCTGCCTCCAATCTGTATCCTTAATACCGTAATAAGGATGATTCATATAAACGTTCTGCGGCATCATGGCTGTGTCTCTGCCTTTACGCGCCACATAACTTCGGATTTCACTCTGCCAGGGTAATACAGCTTTCCCCCCGGCATCAGTCAGTACCTCTGCCATCGCTTTTCTATTCTTCTCATCATAAGAAGAGTAGAAACTCACCTTGGCACCAGCAATCGGCTGTCCACTACGGGCATCCAATGTAGCCACTTCCATACGGTTGTCACCCAAATCCAATGTCAGCACCTTGAAGCGGGTAGATACCAGAAATTTATCATCTGTACGGGCCGTTTCAGTATCAGGTACTATTTGAAGAATATAGACTCCCGTTTCCCGAGGAATCATGAACTTAAATACAGTGTCCGAGCAAGATAAGGGACATCTTCAGGCAATTTATCCTTGCCTGGCAACGGCTTTAAGCCAAAATGCGTGGAAGAAAACTTCCGGGCATACTTTCTATAAGTATCTTTATTTATACCATGGTCCATCCAAGGTACTTCACTTAAAGTAGTGGTATATAAGTTGAGAGTGAAGCCCTCGACATTACGATAATGCAGCCTCATATTCACCGAATCGCCGGGATAACCGCTTTCATTCATAGTCAGAATGAGTTCAGGCTGTAAAATCTGTTCACGGATATTTTTCAACTCATTGATACGCTTATACGCAGGATAGCGCTTCAAGCCTTCTTCACAGACTTTTAGAGCCTCATCAGCGCGTTTCGGTTCCAAACGGCGCAGGTGGTTGGCTTTATGAATGTAAACCTCGGCACAAACCTCTCGTGAACCGTATTCCTTTATCAATTTATCCAAAACCTCAAGATATTCCCGATTAGCCTTTTCCTGACGCATTCGGAAAGTAGGATAAGGCTGCTGGCTGATACCACCGGTCAACTTCCAGTTCCAATAATCAAGAGAACAGAGCAACATAGCATCTTCCGAACCGGCACGATGGCGATAAGCATTCATCATATCCAGATAAATCCTTTCGATACGGGTCTGTACCAAAGAATCCACGCTGAAACCATCCAGCTGCCGATAAGCATCAACAGCACGGCTTACCAATAGATGGTACATATCGTGCCCATAGAACCGGCTACCGTCTTCCAACACCACAAAAGGCACATATTGTTCTGCAGATGTATTGAGCAAGCGGATGGAATCCTGCAAGGATGCACGGTTACACCTATCTATTTTATCCACAAACTGGCTGATACTCCACTCACGGATATCTTCTGGAACCTCGTCAACAGTCAGTAAAGTACGTGACAGCAAGACACGGCGATTCTTCCGCATCAAGTCAGCATATTCATATGCCAACAAAGAATGTAGAATAGCCTTGTTCACCGGATTCCTCTCCGATTGTGCCCAAGATTCCATATATTTCAGACTGGAGTAAAGGCTGTCCGGAGTCAGCCCCTCTTGATAAGTCTCCCTACAAATGTAGCTTTCAACATTTGCGGAGCATTCTGCTCTTGCCGACCTTTCCGATAGATTTCATCAGCCAGTTTTATCACTGTTTGAGGCAGGCTTTTCTTTTGAGCCTGCTCCACCTGCTTCCACAACTTATCGTACGTCTGCGCATACAATGCCGAAGCCCCAAATGTAACCAGCAGCAACAATATGCTACAAATTCTTTGAATTACTCTCATAATTATTCGTTTGTTAGTCTTTGTATTAATAACAAAGGAAGTGAATAAAGTTCAAACAAATGTACTTTTGGACATAAAAAATCTTATTCTACTCCTACAAAAAAACAAGGGATATGTTTGCAAACATATCCCTTGTGCTATACTTAAATGCTAGTGTACTCACATTTGGAGGCTATAATATCTCATTGCCTCCATCCAATTCTTACCAGCTGCGGTAAGAATGTGCTTAAATGAATTTGCAATCTTCTTTTTCATAATCTTAAAAAATTAAACTAATACCTGAAAACTAAAATTCAATACTTCACGAAAGGGGGGGAATGCTTAAAGCATTACGTAACCCCAAATGTTCTTATCGGCTTCGCGACATGCTTAAAAAAACTCTTTAACATTTTCATTTTGTTATCCTCCTAAAATCAATCTTGTTATCCTTAAAAAATCTACTAGTTTTCTATTGTTTTCATGTTTTACAACACAAAAATAGAGCCTTTGTTCAAGATAACAAGCAAAAAACGGATAGAAAACATGTTTTATAACACATTTCTTGACTTAGGTCAATTTTTAGGGAGAAAGTGCAAGGATATTGACATACCATTGTAATAAGTCTGGGACATTCTGGCAGAAAGGGGACAAACTGTCACAGACAAAAAAGGCAGGATACTTAATAAAGCACCCTGCCCCTATTCATTACATAAAGTATTCTCTACTTTTCAGGAGTCTGCTCCAATGTAGCCACCAAGAAATCATAGAACTTGGAAACAGTAGGAATTAACGCACGCTCGTCCGGTGAATGCGGAGAACGCAAAGTGGGACCGAAAGAAATCATATCGAGTCCTGGACAATTGGCACCAATAATACCGCATTCCAGACCTGCGTGAATAACCTTCACGGCAGGTTCCACACCAAACTGCTGCTTATAGGACAGCTTCATGGCATGCAGTATAGGAGAATCCACATTAGGCTGCCATCCGGAATAGCCACCACTCAATTCCACCTTCATACCTGCCATAGCGAAACAAGCTGTCAGGCTGTCTGCCAGGAAATCCTTCATCGTATCGCAAGAACTACGCGCCAAAATACGAACTTCGGCCTTACCGTCTGCAATGATTACGATAGCCAAATTGGAGGAAGTTTCTACAGTATCGGGAACAGTAGGAATCATACGCATCACACCATTCTGGCAAGCCATCAACACGTTAATCATATTATCCTGGATTTCTGAAGGAACAACGGCAGTGGGTAGAGTTACCTCTTCTATACTCAGGGTAATACCACTTTCAATCGGAGCATATTCGTCATTCAGTTGTGCCTCGTATTCCTTCATATAATCTTCCAAACCGTCCATATCCTCAAGATTGAACACCAATACTGCATGTGCTTCGCGAGGGATAGCATTACGCATATTACCACCTTCAAAACTTGCCAGCTGGGAGTCAAACTCAATCAGCAAATCATGTACGATGCGTGCCAGCAATTTATTGGCATTACCGCGCCCTTCATTGATTTCCAAACCGGAGTGACCGCCACGCAAACCTTTCAGCGTAATCTTACGAGCAACGAAATCGGCCATAGGCGTCTCCTCCTTATATTCCAAAGTAGCAGTAATATCAAGACCACCGGCACAGCGATATAGAGTTCGCCTTCGTCCTCAGAATCAAGGTTCAGCAGAATTTCCCCTTGCATAGTTCCGGGTTTCAAACCGAATGCACCATACATTCCCGTTTCTTCATCCTTGGTTATCAGAGCTTCCAATGGGCCATGCTTCAAGTTATTATCTTCGAGCACCGCCATAATGGCAGCTACTCCCAAACCATTATCTGCTCCCAGCGTGGTTCCTTTGGCTTTCACCCAATCACCCTCAACATAGGTTTCAATGGGATCTGTTGTAAAATCGTGAATAGTATCGTTGTTCTTCTGAGGCACCATGTCCATATGCGCCTGAAGGATGATGCCTTTGCGATTTTCCATACCCGGAGTGGCAGGCTTACGAATAATAACATTGCCGACCTCGTCGACAAATGATTCCAACCCCAAGCCTTTTCCAAAATCAATAAGGAATTTGGTAATCTTCTCCATATGTCCTGACGGACGGGGAATCTGGGTCAGTGAATAAAAGTGCTTCCATACATTCTGTGGAGCTAACTGTAAGATTGTACTCATAATTCTAAAAAGTTAGTTTTCGCAAATATAACGGTTTATTCCCGGAAAGTACAATAAACCGGGATTTTTCTAAAGTACTAAATCATCAGCTATCTTAAACATGGCTTTTACATCTTCACATATTGCGATAGAACATCTGCACCTAATATAGCTACCATATTTAGGAATTTCTCCCACTTCTATATCCAAGCAACAATATCGTTTAAAGAAACCAATCTTCCAACAACCTTTAGGCTTCAGTACTTATAAGGAAGTACTGAAGTACTTGCAAAGAAGTATTACAGTACTTTTAAAGGAGTACTCTCTATAAGTACTGTCTCTGTCCTCTAACACAAGAAGTGACAATATAGGAACCCACCACAAGAAACGTCTATTTCTTTGCCCTATTCGCCAATGCCAGGTGCAACGACCCGTAGATGCCTAACACTATCACCAGCAACGTCTGTATGCCATGCACTATCAGAGCAAATATACCCGCATCCGTAGCATTTACCCCATAAAGCATCATCATAGTGATGACAGCAAAGTGCCAGGGTCCTGCCCCGTTGGGCGTGGGAACAATGACTGCAAACGTTCCGCCGACAAACATCACCAGCCCGGCAAGGAAACTAAGGTGCTCCGTAAACTGGAAGCAATAGAAGTTATATAGAATGATAGAAATAGCATAGCCAAATAAGTAAAGTGTAAAGAACAAACAAAGGCACATTCTTCACATTCTTAAGCGACATCACACCTTCCCATATATTCAAGACTACTCCCTTTACCTTTTCAAAAAAAGAAAGCATACGCAACAGAAAATAGAGAAGTACCAAAACACCAATAATAGAAAAAAGAGCCACATAAAACCAAGGGGAAGTCACAAGATGCACCAGCGAAGGAATCTTGGTGCCCGTCTCCTCGAAAAAACGGAAAAAGACAGGCATCTGCGCCAAAAAAGTAATCCCCGTAATCAGCAGAATGCAAAGCGTATCTACCAACCGCTCCGTCACCACCGTCCCCAGGGACTTTGCAAAGGAAACATTATCATATTTGGCAAGTACTCCACAACGCGAAACCTCTCCCACACGGGGCAGTACCAGATTGGTGGCATAAGATACAAAAATGGCATCAACGCAATCGCTTGTTTTGGGATGAGCATCCAGCGGCTCCAAAGTCTGCTTCCAACGCCAGCCTCGTAACACATGGCTCATCACACCGAAGAACAAGGACAACAACATCCACCACCAGTTCGTCTGATGAAGGAGAACTTCTTCTGCCTTTGAAAAGTCAAAATCACGATATACCCAATAGAGGATAAAACCACCCAATAAAATGGGTAAGATGATTTTCAACGTCTTTTTTAGCAGCTTATTCATACGATATTCCCAAATTCTTCATTCTTCATTCTTCATTCTTCATTGAAAAGAACTACCTTTGCTCCGTGTAAAGACAGGTTGTTGTTCACACTACAGCCTACGTTTACGGAGCAAAAGTAATGATTTAGTTGATACATGAGAGTAGTTAAACCTAAAAAGTTTCTCGGGCAACACTTCCTGAAAGACCTGAAAGTGGCACAAGACATTGCCGACACGGTAGATGTCTGTCCCGAAATTCCCATCCTCGAAGTTGGTCCGGGAATGGGAGTACTGACCCAGTTTCTTCTGCCCAAAGAACGCAACGTCAAAGTAGTAGAACTGGACTACGAGTCAGTGGCCTACCTACGGGAAGCTATCCGCAACTGGAAGACAACATTATTGAGGACGACTTCCTCAAAATGAACCTGCAACGGTTGTTTGGCGGGCAACCTTTTGTGCTGACGGGAAACTATCCTTATAATATCTCCAGCCAGATATTCTTCAAAATGCTGGAATATAAGGATCTGATTCCCTGCTGTACGGGTATGATACAAAAGGAAGTAGCCGAGCGCATAGCCGCCGGGCCGGGCAGCAAGACATACGGAATTCTAAGTGTACTGATACAAGCATGGTACAAAGTGGAGTACTTGTTTACGGTACACGAACATGTCTTCAACCCGCCCCCAAAAGTTAAAAGTGCCGTCATCTGCATGATGCGCAATGAAACGCACGATTTAGGCTGCGACGAGAAATTGTTCAAGCAAGTAGTGAAAACCACGTTCAACCAACGACGCAAGACTCTGCGGAACTCCATAAAACCGATACTCGGCAAAGACTGTCCACTGACGGAGGACGTATTATTTAATAAACGCCCGGAACAACTGTCCGTACAGGAATTTATTCAGCTGACCAACCAAGTGGAACAGGCATTGAGAACGATTAATGATTAATGGTTAGTGATTAAACACGAACAATCATGGAAATAGACGAAGAATACATAGACAAAGTCAAAAGCCTGATAGAACAGAAAGACGCGGAAAACGTCAAAACACTTTTGACCGATCTTCACCCGGCGGATATTGCAGAACTGTGCAATGACCTCGGCTTGGAGGAAGCCCGCTTCGTTTACCGCCTCCTTGACAACGAAACGGCAGCGGACGTACTGGTTGAAATGGACGAAGACATCCGGAAAGAATTCCTGGAACTTCTTCCTTCGGAGACCATTGCCAAGCGTTTCGTGGATTATATGGACACGGACGATGCCGTAGACCTGATGCGCGAACTTGATGAAGACAAGCAGGAGGAAGTACTTTCGCACATCGAAGATATAGAACAAGCCGGTGACATCGTTGACCTGCTGAAATATGATGAAGACACTGCCGGTGGTTTGATGGGTACGGAATGGTGACTGTCAATGAAAACTGGAGTATGCCGGAGTGCCTGAAGGAAATGCGCCTGCAAGCTGAAAAGCTGGATGAAATTTACTACGTATACGTCATCGACGACGAAGACCGTCTGCAAGGGGTATTCCCATTGAAGAAAATGATAACTTCCCCTTCTGTCTCCAAGGTAAAGCATGTGATGCGGAAAGATCCTATCTCCGTCCATGTAGATACCCCCATTGACGAAGTGGTACAAATCATCGAAAAGTATGACTTGGTGGCAGCTCCTGTTGTAGACAGTATCGGGCGTCTGGTAGGCCAGATTACCGTAGACGACGTCATGGACGAAGTCCGCGAACAGTCGGAACGTGATTACCAGTTGGCATCCGGTTTGTCCCAAGATGTAGAAACGGACGATAATGTCATGCGCCAGACTTCTGCCCGCCTTCCATGGTTACTTATCGGTATGTTAGGTGGTATAGGCAACTCCATGATATTGGGTAACTTCGACACGACTTTCGCCGCCCATCCGGAAATGGCCCTTTATATTCCGTTGATTGGTGGTACGGGGGGAAACGTGGGAACCCAGTCGTCTGCCATCATCGTGCAAGGCCTTGCCAACAGCTCACTGGATGCCAAAGACACCTTCAAGCAGGTAGCCAAGGAAGCAGTAGTGGCGGTCATCAATGCCACCATCATCTCCCTGCTGGTATACATCTATAATTTTATCCGGTTCGGAGCTACGGCTACGGTCACTTATTCCGTCTCCATCAGCCTCTTTGCAGTCGTCATGTTCGCCTCCATCTTCGGAACGCTAGTCCCCATGACTTTAGAGAAACTGAAGGTTGACCCGGCCATTGCCACCGGCCCGTTTATCTCCATTACCAATGACATTATAGGCATGATGCTGTACATGGGTATCACTGTCTTACTGTCATAAAAACAAGAAAATAGAAAAAAATCAAGGCAAATTGTATGAAGTAATCATTTTATTTCATTAATTTGTAGCCTAATGTAACCCGAACGGGAGGAACCCGTTTCTAAAAAAGTAAATACAATGACGGACACTCATGACACTAATCTCCCCGAAAAGCCGGTGGAATTAGAAGAAGAAAAGAAGGCAGCAGAGGTTTCTGAACCGGCAACAACAGAAACTCCCGCTGAAGAAATCGTTTCGGAAAAGCCGGTAGAGCCAGTTCAGAAGCTCACGAAAGAGGAAATACTTGCCAAACTCAAAGAGGTGGTTGCAGACGTGGAGAACGTGGCAAAACCTGAAATAGACGGTTTGAAGCAATCTTTCTACAAGCTGCACAATGCTGAGCAGGAAGCGGCCAGAAAACTGTTCATTGAAAACGGAGGCGCCGCGGAGAACTTTGTTCCACAAACAGACAGTGTGAAGAAGAGTTCAAGAATATCATGTCCGTCATCAAAGAAAAAAGAAGCGCACTCACAGCCGAACTGGAGAAGCAGAAGGAAATGAACCTGCAGGTAAAGCTTTCCATCATCGAAGAGCTGAAGGAGCTGGTTGAATCTCCAGATGACGCCAACAAGAGCTATACGGAGTTCAAGAAACTACAGCAGCAATGGAACGAAGTTAAACTCGTTCCGCAAGCTAAGGTCAACGAGCTTTGGAAAAACTACCAATTGTATGTTGAGAAATTCTATGACCTTCTGAAACTGAACAATGAATTCCGCGAATACGATTTCAAGAAGAATTTGGAAATCAAGACACATCTCTGTGAAGCTGCCGAAAAGCTGGCGGATGAAGCGATGTAGTTTCAGCTTTCCATCAGTTACAGAAGCTACATCAAGAATTTCGTGATACAGGGCCGGTAGCCAAGGAACTACGCGACGAAATCTGGGCACGTTTCAAAGCTGCCTCTACAACCGTAAATCGACGTCACCAGCAACATTTCGAAGCGTTGAAGGAAGTGGAACAACACAATCTTGACCAAAAGACCGTAATTTGCGAAATCATAGAAGCCATCGACTACAAAGAACTGACAAACTTTGCTTCTTGGGAGAGCAAAACGCAAGAAGTCATCGCACTTCAAAACAAATGGAAGACCATCGGTTTCGCTCCGCAAAAAATGAACGTGAAGATTTTCGAACGTTTCCGCAAAGCGTGCGACGAGTTCTTCCGTAAAAAGGGAGAGTTCTTCAAGACCCTGAAGGAAGGTATGAACGAAAACCTGGAAAAGAAGCGTGCCTTGTGCGAAAAAGCAGAAGCTCTTAAGGACAGTACCGACTGGAAAGTAACTGCCGATGAACTGACCAAACTTCAGAAAGAATGGAAAACCATCGGTCCGGTAGCAAAGAAATATTCGGATGCCGTATGGAAACGTTTCATCTCCGCTTGTGACTACTTCTTCGAACAAAAGAACAAAGCCACTTCTTCACAGCGCAGCGTAGAGCAGGAAAATCTGGAAAAGAAAAAAAACATCATCGAGAAACTGAATGCTATCGATGACCAAATGGATACGGAGGAAGCTACCCAACTGGTACGCGACCTCATGAAAGAATGGAACGGCGTAGGACATGTACCTTTCAAAGAGAAAGACCGAATCTATAAGCAATACCATAGTCAGATAGACAAATTGTTTGAACGCTTCAACATCAGTGCCTCCAACAAGAAGCTAAGCAATTTCAAGTCGACTATCAGCTCCATTCAGGAAGGTAGTCCACAAGCTTTACCGGGAACGTGAGAAGCTGGTACGTGCCTTCGACAATATGAAGAACGAGCTCCAGACATATGAAAACAATCTCGGCTTCCTGACCACTTCTTCCAAGAAGGGAAATAGTCTGCTGACAGAAATCAACCGCAAGGTGGAAAAGCTGAAAGCAGACATCGAGCTTGTGAAAGAAAAGATAAAAGTGGTGGACGAGAACATCAAAAACCAAGGATAACGTAACAAGATAAGACTTAATAAAAAAGGAACCCGCCCCTACAGCTATGCAGCCGTGGGGGCGGGCCTACTTTTATACCCCTTATCAATGATGGAACAGACGGATACCCGTGAACGACATGGCAATGCCATATTTATCGCAAGTTTCAATCACATGGTCATCGCGTACAGAACCACCCGCTTGGGCAATGTAATCTACTCCACTCTTATGGGCACGCTCAATATTGTCTCCAAAAGGGAAGAATGCATCCGAACCCAAAGAAACACCTTCAATGTATCCAACCAAGCCCGTTTTTCTTCACGGGTCAGCACTTCAGGTTTCTCCGTAAAGAACTGCTGCCAAACACCGTTAGCCAGCACATCGTCATGGTCTTCACTGATATAGACATCAATCGTATTATCACGGTCGGCACGGCGGATTTTCTCTACCCATGGCAAATTCAACACCTTCGGATGCTGGCGTAAATACCAAATGTCGGCCTTGTTGCCCGCCAAGCGAGTACAGTGGATACGCTCTGCTGGCCGGCACCAATACCGATAGCCTGACCGTCCTTCACATAGCATACAGAATTCGACTGCGTATATTTCAAAGTGATAAGGGCTATCATCAAATCACGTTTCGCTGCTTCCGGGAAATTCTTATTCCGAGTAGGAATATTCGCAAAGAGTTCATCTCCATTCAGCTTTATCTCATTACGTCCCTGCTCAAACGTGATACCAAAGACATCCTTATGTTCAATCGGGGCAGGCTTATAGCCGGGACTTATCTGAATCACATTGTAAGTTCCTTTACGCTTTTCCCTCAAGATAACCAGTGCTTCGTCCGTATACCCCGGAGCAATAACGCCATCCGAGACCTCGCGGTTAATAAAACGTGCAGTAGCCTCGTCGCACACATCACTCAAAGCGATAAAGTCACCATAGGAAGACATACGGTCGGCACCGCGGGCACGCACATATGCGCAAGCAAGCGGAGAGAGCGGAAGATTATCCACAAAATAAATCTTCTTCATTGTCTCGTTGAGTTCCAAGCCGATGGCGGCACCCGCCGGACTGACGTGCTTGAATGAAGTTGCAGCAGGCATACCGGTCGCCTCTTTCAGTTCCTTTACCAACTGCCATCCATTCAAGGCATCCATAAAATTAATATACCCCGACGTCCATTCAAAACCTCAATAGGTAACTCCCCCTCCTGCATGAAAATGCGAGCCGGCTTCTGGTTAGGGTTACAGCCGTACTTCAGTGCTAATTCTTTTGCCATAAAATTCTGCTTTAATGTTGAAATGCTACAAATTTACAGAATATTTCCGGCTTACAGAAGCCTTGTCACTGAATTTGCCACCGAATACCTACACTGAAATTTCGTACATGGTCGAAAAAGCAAACAAAAAACCACTAAAAACTTGCGATTTTAGTGGTTTTTTGACTTAAATAAGAGTTCGTTGGGCTACTGGATTCGAACCAGGAATGACAGGACCAGAATCTGTAGTGTTACCATTACACCATAGCCCAATTGTTATTATTTCCGTTTTGCGGTTGCAAAGATACAAAGATTTCTATAAATCAAAACAAAAACGAGTATTTTTTTCGACAAAAACTGATAAGATACCGTAATCCAAAGGATTATATAACTAAAAAAAATCAAAAATTGAAAGAGTTTTCCTCTTTTGCGTGTTTGATATGAGAAATCAACGTATATTTGTCAACTGTTTTAATATAATAATGTATAATGAACGAAACGAAGAAACTGATTCAACAGATAACAGAAGGTATTCAAGATAAAAAGGATTGAAAGTGCTACGATAAATATAACAAAGCAAATTGAAAAGGAGAGTTTATCATGCGTCAAAATCCATTAAAAAAAATTGTTGAATTGCAGAAACAGGGTAAAAATGTCGGAATCTATTCTGTGTG
>ENA-OQCS01000165-OQCS01000165.1-human-gut-metagenome-genome-assembly--contig:-NODE-165-length-34547-cov-3.348228_pt1 | contig 34547 bp, 35 predicted proteins | sample MGYA00242757_ERZ504575 | MGnify/ENA primary metagenome ERZ504575 (study PRJEB26092, sample SAMD00036297) | human gut metagenome | host: Homo sapiens | study: EMG produced TPA metagenomics assembly of... | reverse complement strand
TTTACGGTAAGAGGAAAATTCAAAGCAAAAATAGAAATGGGTTTGGCTTTGATGGCAGTAAATTTAAGAAAATATATGCAGCATACAGCTGCAGCTTAATTTTACGCGAAGTAAAAGGACTGGAATTTGAGAAAAAACTCAAATTCAGTCCTTTTTAGTTTGAGAGGGTGGTTTTGTCCCAGCCTCTTTTGTCGTATAAATATATAAAATTATTTTGTTGCAAGGTTGCAGCGGACTTTAGTGCTTACTCTGCAAAGCTAGTTCTCAGCTCTTTTTCCGCCAGACGGATGAAGCACGGATTGCCTCCTCCAGCTGCGGCTGCGGTGTGTTTTCTTCCTTGCAGTGAGAAATACCGGGATCGGATTGGGCGAACATCATTACCGAAGGTACAACGGCATTCAGAGGCACGGCATCATGCAGCGGTGCGGAATACATGCTGTGTCTTGCACTTGTTTCCTCCTCTACGGCAGCGTTGCAGTCCTCTACCAGCTGCGCATCAAACAGAATCGGTGCTGCCTGCCAGATAGGCTCAAACTCTACAGTGAGCCTGCCATCCTGCGCATGCTTTTGCGCCGCAGCTTGGCTTCTGCAACTATCGTTTGCATTGTTTCCGGCTTAATGCTGCGCTGGTCCAGCGAAATGCGGCAATAGCCCGGAGAAATAGTAGTCAGGTCAGGCTTGACCTCAATATTGCCTACAGTGCAATAGGAATCATATTCGAGGGCAATTTCACGTAAATCAAGGGTGGTCTGCGCTGCCGCAATAAAGGCATCCTGACGCAAAGCAACCGGAGAACCGCAGTGTCCCTGCTGCCCGCGGAAGGTGATGTACTGGCGGTTGCAGCCGCAAACGCCGTAAACGCAGGCTACGCTTTTTTGGCTAAAGCCAGCAGCGGTGCCTGCTCGATGTGCAGCTCCAGATAGGCTTTAACAGGCAGCTTGGCAAAGGCTGTGTGTGCCTCCCCTATTCTGTTGGCATCAAGGCCGTATTCCTGCCAGACATCGCTGAAGCTGCGGCCGTTTTCCTGATGGATTAAGGGCAGCACATCCTTGCTCGTGACAATGCCGCTGACAGCACTGCTGCCAAGACAGCTTTTACCGAAAGCTACACCCTCTTCATCTGCCCAACCGACAACGTAAAGAGTTTTGGCAGGCTTTTTATCTGCCAGACCATAGGCACCGATACCCATGCCTGCTACAACGCCTAAAGCGCCGTCCAGCCAGCCTCCGTCAGGTACGGAATCGAGGTGGCTGCCGATAACAATGCACTCCTTGCTTTCGCCGGCAAATTTGGCCCAGCTGTTGCCTGCGGCATCGGTCCAGACATCGGCACCTGCTGCCTGCATCTTTTGAGTAAACCATTCCGTTGCTTTCTTGAATGTCGGTGTCCAGGCAACGCGTTGTGCTCCGTCTGCATCAGAGGTTAAGGCTGCCAGCTCCTTGAGATCGGCAACAATGTTTTTGGCTATTTGTTCACGTTTCATATAATGCTCCCTTCCTGCTCCCTTCCTGCTTCATTATGCTTTTGCATAGTGGCAAAAGCATAAAGATCAAGTTTATTATATTTTATTATAGCTTTAAAACCAATTTGTTCCGCTGTTTTATCTGCTCCGGTAAGAGCGTTACAGAAAACAAGCATAGGATAGCTTATCTGCATTATATACAAATCGGCGTCAATTTACAAGACGGAATAATGAGACTGCAAAGGTATATCGAAAATAAAAATAAGCTGCTGCCTTTACTTTTGCTACAAAGAAGGCAGCAGTTTTTCAGTTACATCGAAGAAATAATTAAATTAATAAATTTAATTTAATTCATGAACAGCTTGCTTCAGCTGCTCAAGTCCCTGTAATAATAGCGCACGGGGGCAGGCAACGTTGATACGTTCAAAGGCTTCTCCCTCTTTGCCGAAGATACCGCCGCCGTCGAGCCAGAGGTGTGCTTTATGCCAGAGCCACTGCTCGCGTTCAGCAGCTGTAAGGCCTAAGGCGCTGCAGTCGAGCCAAATCAGATATGTCCCCTCAGGCTGGAGCAGCTTAATCTGCGGCAGGTTCTGCTTCAGATAAGCATCAATAAATTTAATGTTATCTTCGATATAAGCCTTCGCCTGCTGTAGCCAATCCTCGCCATAAGTGTAGGCTGCCTGACAGGCAACAAGGTCTAAGGTGTTTACCTGGCTGTAGCTGCTGCCGCTACCTGCTTGCGGAAGCGGCGACGTAAATTTTTGTTGGGAATGAAGATATTGGATACCTGCAGACCGGCAATGTTGAAGGTTTTGCTGGGAGCAGTACAGATTACGCAATTGCTCGTACTGCTCACCCAAACTTGCAAAAACCGTCTGAGAGTTATTTCCCCAGACGAAATCACCGTGAATTTCATCACTTACGGTAATTACACCATGCTTAAGGCAGATATCGCCTACCTTTTGCAGTTCAGCGCGTGTCCAGACACGGCCTACGGGGTTATGCGGTGAGCATAAAAGTATCAGCTTAACATTGTTAGCGACGATTTTTTCTTCCAAATCGGCAAAGTCCATTTCATAATGACCATTTTTCAGAATGAGCGGTGAATTAATCAGCTTGCGCTCATTATCTTCGATAACCTCGCTGAAAGGATAGTAAACCGGCTGCTGTACAAGTACGCCCTCACCTTTTTTAGTGAAGGCCTTTACTGCCATGCAAGGGCAAAAACTATGCAGGGAGTCTTGGTGAGCCATTCTGCTTTGGGGCTCCAGTTAAAATGCTTAGTATACCAGTCGCGGACAGCGTGAAAATATGCTTCTGTGCTTTCGCTATAGCCGAAGACAGCATGTTGGCAGTGTTCAATAAGTGCTTCCTGTATTTCCCGGGCAATAGGAAAATCCATATCTGCTACCCAAAAAGGCAAAACGTCGGCCGGACGAACACGTTGAATGGCAAAATCGTATTTTAGGCAGTCTGTGTTACGTCTGTCGATTATTTTGTTAAAATCGTATTTAGTCATAATTTATCACCAAACTTTATTCTTATAAATTATTCTACTGCAGTAAAGGCCTGTGCCAGATCGTCAATAAGATCCTGCGTTGCTTCAATGCCTGTAGAGAAGCGCAGCAGACAATCCGTAATCCCCTTTTCGGCACATTCTTCGGCAGTAAGGTCGGTATGCGTCTGGCGAATCGGATAGTTATCAGGCTTTCCGTACCGCCGAGGCTTTCGGCAAATTTGATGAGCTTGACGCCCTCAAGAATTTGGAGTGCTGTTTCGGAGTTGTCTACAGCAAAGGAAATCATGCCGCCGAAGCCGGTGGTCTGCGCTTTATTGATTTCATAACCGGGATGATTTTCCAGACCGGGATATAAAACATATTGTACACGCGGTTGCTTCTGCAGCCATTTCGCAATGGTAAAAGCATTTTTCTGGTGCTGCTCCATACGCAGCGGCAGAGTTTTGATACCGCGGATAACGAGCCAGGCATCAAGTGCTCCCAGACAGGCACCGGTTGCGTCGGACGCACCGATTTCGTGAATACATTTTGTTGCAAATTCCATAGTGTCATCTTCTCCTTTCAAGGTCAGGCTGCAAGATAGCGGATATTTCATCAGGACTGCAGCAAGTAATTTTATGCACGTTACTGCATTTTTTATTAGGTATCTTCTCACCTGTTTAGCATGATATTGTCAAATTTTTACTGCGTGAAACAAAATCAACAAGCATTGCTTGTGTGATGGTGCTTGATAATTTACATGATAAAGCCTAGTTTGTCAATAGGCAATTTACACTTTTTGTTGCATTTTTGGGCGCTATAATGAAGAAATGTAAAATAAAAATAATATTTCTGTTGCATGGTCCAGAATAGCAGTTGTATAAGTAAGTAAATTGTGTAACATCATTTACAAATCTATTGAAATACTAGGCTTTGAGAAAAATTTTCCTGTTTTTTGTTGACAGATGCTTTGACAAGTTGTATATTTTTACTCACAAGTTAATATACGAGCGATGAAAAGAAGAGTACGCAAGGAGTACTGCCACAGAGAGCTTCCGTTTGGTGCAAGGAAGTGCAGGAGACTTTGCCGAAGATGGTCTTGGAGCTGATTGGCTGAAGCGTAAGTTTAGGTCGTCCGGTGCACCCGTTACAGTGCTGAAGTATTAATGGCTTAGTCCGGCGTACTTGAGGAGGCTGCTATCGTGAGGTAGCAGTGAAATTGGGTGGTACCACGAAGTTTGCTTTCGTCCCTTACTGCATAATGAAAATGCGGTATGGATAAGACGAAGGCTTTTTTTATTTTACTTTTTGCAAAGGAGACGATGAATTATGTTAAAAAAATTATTGGTTATTGCGTTATCTGTAGTGGCTTTGGCGGCGGCAGGCTGCGGCGGCGGTGACAAACAGGCTCAAACAACGATTAAGGTTGGTGCTACCGCCGGTCCGCATGCCGAGGTTGTGGAGCTGCAGCCAAGGAAGCGGCTAAAAGTGGCCTGAAGGTACAGGTTGTGGAGTTCTCGGATTATGTTACACCGGACAAAGCTTTGGCAGATGGCGAGCTGGATTTGGTAAGCTATCAGCATAAGCCCTTCCTGGATAACTTTAACAAGACTAATAAGACTGACCTTGTGCCCATCGGCAACGCTATTTTAATGCGCATGGGCATTTACAGCGATAAGTTGCATGATGTGAAGGATATTCCTGACGGTGCAACGATTGCTATTCCTAACGACCCGACAAACGGCGGCCGCGGTCTGCTGCTGTTGCAGCGTGCCGGCTTGTTGAAATTGAAGGATGGCGTTGGCATGAAGGCTACACCGAAGGATGTTGTCGATAATCCCAAGCATCTGAAATTTAAGGAGCTGGAGGCAGCACAGCTGCCGCGCAGTCTGGCTGATGTTGATGCTGCGGCTATTACCATGAACTATGTAATGAGCGGTGGCTTGGATGTTAAAAAGCAGAATATCTTCCTTGAGCCAAAGGACGAGCCGTTGGCTGTAATGATTATTGCTGCCCGCAACAAGGATAAGGATAAAGAGGCTTATAAGGCTTTTGTGAAGGCTTATCAGTCCGAGGCTGTGAAGAAGTTTATTGCCGATAAATATAAAGGAACCATTGAGCCTGCATTTTAATATTTATGTAGCGATATATTGATATAGATAAAAGGCTATAGTTTTACATACATCAAAAAAGCACGGGCAGATACCCGTGCTTTTCTTCATTATATAAGGTATATTTTTTACCACCCTACTCCAATCCAGGGGCCGTGGTGATGGCCGCCGCCGATGCCGATACCTATGCCGATCGGGGAAGTTCCAGCCACCCCTGCGGCTTTGCTTTTCGCGTTCAATCTTCATAAACCACAAGCGATAGATTTTACCGCCGTTTTCCAGCTTTTTCGGCGTATCCTTATCGGTGATAATCTTATAGCCGTTGAAGTTGGCGTTGGAGCTTTCGTAATCGCTGAGCATTTTGTTCATCTGCGCAAAGGTAGCCTTGTTATTGGTATATAAGCGCAGCATTTCGGTATTGGGCATGGTTAAAATCAGCTGCTTGCGCAAAGAGCGGTCTGTTGCCAATCCCTGGTAAACATCTACCTGTCCTCCTTTATTTTTACATATAGCAGGTCTTCGTTATTGCCGGCTTGCAGGCGGTCATTCATTACTGCCGCACTGATGGTTTCCATCGGTTTGATTGCGTTCAGATCATCGGCAGCCTTAGTTTTATCTGCGGCGAGCGCCAGCGCGCTGCAGCAGCACATCAGTAAGCAGGTTAACAGTAAAAGCAGTTTGCGCATAATTCTCCCTCCTTTGGAAGCTGATGGGAAAAATCTACATAAAAGACTTATATAATCCTCAATAATATGGTATCATATTTACGTAAATTTGTTAACTGAACTTTAGGTGATATCTGAGGAACAGTGGATATTTAAATACGAGGAGATTATATGAAGAAAAATAACCTGATTTGGATAATTATCTGTAATATCCTGGGAGCACTGCTTTTGGGAAGCTGGCTGGCAACACCCCTACCGCCGGCTATCACGGACCTTGGCTGGCGCTGGACCAAAGTGTCTTTTATTTCTTTAACCAGAAGCTGGCGCAGGGAACGGCCTTTACTTATTTTATCGCTTTTGTTAATCTGCGTGCCTTTGATGTGGTGGCCTTTGTGGCGATGCTGGCGATTTTTTACAGCTATTACCGCAAAAGCAATGTTGAAGGCAAGCGCTGGCTGTTCTGTATCGGTGTTGCGATGCTGGTAAGTGCGGTAATCATTAAGCAGTTTGATAAGCTGCTGCCGATTGACCGTGCAAGCGCTTCCGTTTATTTTGACCAGCTGTATCATAATGTAAACTGGGTTAGCCAGCTGAGCGGCTGGCCTGCCAAGGATCGTTCCGGCAGCAGCTTCCCTGGTGACCATGGCATGATGCTGTTGATATTTGCTGTGTATATGTGGAAATATATCGGCAAGGACGCTTTTGTTAAAGCACTGGCTGTATTTATTATTTTCTCTCTGCCCCGTATTATGGGCGGTGCGCATTGGTTTACCGATGTTTTCGTAGGCTCCGTTTCTTTTGTCCTGCTTGTTTTAAGCTGGATTCTGCTGACACCGCTTTCAGATATCTTTATCGGGCTGGCTGGAGAAAGCTGCCGCTTAGATGGTTTGTGAAAAAGAGAGAGTAAAATTTCAGTCTGTTGCCATTTTTAGTTTTTCTTACAGTAAGACTGAAATGGCAGCAGCTTTTTTGTATATAATGAAGGAAATGTCTTCGGGGCATATCATGTCCCACTATGGACTTTTTTATTTTCGCTTCCCTCTTCTATTTTTTGCAGATTTGTGATAAAATTTAGATGTATTTTTATGAGAAAATTCAGCAAGGAAGTGACGGAATGGAATTTGTAAAATCTGCTGATGTAGTCGTTATTGGTGGCGGCATTGTAGGTACTGCTGTATTGCGCGAGCTTTCCAAGTATGACCTGAAATGCGTTCTGCTGGAAAAAGAGCCGGACATCGCTATCGGCACTACTAAAGCTAACAGTGCAATTCTTCATGCTGGCTTTGACGCTCCTACCGGCAGCCTCAAAGCTATTACCAACGTTCGTGGCAACGCTCTGTACCACGAGCTGCAAAACGAACTGGACCTGGATATTAAATGGACCGGTTCCTTGGTTGCTGCAACCACCGACGAGGAAATGCAGACTCTGCAGGAGCTGCTGCAACGCGGTAAAAAGAACGGCGTTGAAGGCCTGCAAATCCTGTCTAAAGAAGAAGTTCTTGAGCAGGAGCCTAACCTGACCACTGTCAAGGGTGCTCTGTGGGCTCCGAGTGCCGGCGTATGTTGCCGTTCGGTGCTGCTATTGCTTTTGCTCAATGCGCTGTACAAAACGGTGCAGAAGTTATCCGCGACTGCAAGGTACTGGGCTTCGTTAAGGAAGACGGCAAAATTACTGGTGTAGAAACCAATAAAGGCACTATTGCTGCTAAATATGTGGTTAATGCTGCCGGTGTTTATGCTGACGAAATCGCTAAGCTGGCCGGTGATGATACCTTTACCATCACTCCGCGTAAGGGCGAATATATTCTGTTTGATAAGACTGCCTGCAGCAGTCTGGTTTACGGCGTGGTATTCCCCACTCCGACCAAAAAATCCAAGGGTATTCTGGTTTGCACCACTACCCACGGCAACACCTTCATAGGTCCTAACGCTAATGAGCAGGATTCCAAAGAAGATAAGGCTGTTACCACTGCGGCATGAATGAAATCATTGCTTCTGCCAAGAAGCTGATACCGAACCTGCCGATGGGCGCAGCTATTACCGAATTTGCCGGCCTGCGTGCCGTTTCCAGCACCGGTGACTTCGTACTCGGTCCTTCCGAAAAGGTTGAAGGCCTGTACAATGCTGCCGGTATGCAATCTCCAGGTCTGACCGCAGCTCCTGCTGTAGGTGAGCTGATTGCCAACGAAATTGCCCGTGTAAGCGGCGCTGCCAAGAAGGCTGACTTCAAGGCTGCTCTGCCGAAGCATAAAGCATTCAACTATATGACTGCTGATGAAAAGGCTGCCAAGATTGCCGAAGACAATCTGTACGGCCGCGTAATCTGCCGTTGCGAAACTGTTACCGAGGGCGAAATTGTAGAAGCAATCAACTCTCCTGTAGGCGCACGCACTGTTGACGGTGTAAAACGCCGTACCCGTGCAGGCATGGGCCGTTGCAGGGTGGCTTCTGCGGTCCGCGTGTTACCCAGATTCTGGCACGCGAGCTGAACATTTCTGTTCCCGAAGTATTAAAAGAACGTACTGATTCCAATATGTTCTACGAAAAATATTCTGCAGATGGCGGGGAGGAATAATAATGAACCAATTATATGATGTAATTATTGTTGGCGGTGGCCCTGCCGGTCTGTCTGCTGCTTACAGCGCATGGCAGAATGGTGCTAAAAAAATCGTTGTTATCGAGCGTGACCGCGAACTCGGCGGTATCCTGCAACAGTGCATTCACAATGGCTTCGGTCTGCATCACTTCAAGGAAGAGCTGACCGGCCCCGGCTATGCACATCGCTGCATCGAGCTCGTTGCTGATAAACCTGAAATCGAAACCCTGGTTGATACCATGGTATTAGATGTACAAAACAATAAAACCGTTATTGCCGTTAATCCGGAAAAAGGCTTGCTGAAGCTGGAAGGCAAAACTGTTATCCTGACTATGGGCTGCCGTGAGCGTACCCGTGGCGCTATCCGTATTCCGGGCGAGCGTCCCGCAGGCGTTTTCACTGCCGGCGCTGCTCAGCGTATGGTTAATATGGAAGGCTATCTGCCGGGTCACAAAATCGTTATCCTCGGCAGCGGTGACATCGGCCTGATTATGGCTCGCCGTATGAGCTGGAAGGCTGCAAGGTTCAGGCTTGCCTGGAAATCTGCCCCTTCTCCAACGGTCTTACCCGTAATATCGTTCAATGCCTGAACGACTATGATATTCCTCTGTACCTCTCCCACACCATCGTTGCTATCCATGGTGAAGAGCGCGTAACCGGTATCACCGTTGCTAAGGTTGACGAGCGCATGACTCCGATTCCGGGTACTGAATTTGATATCGAGTGCGATACCGTACTGCTGTCTGTAGGTCTGATTCCTGAGAACGAGCTGTCCCGCGGCCTTGATCTGGAAATGAACCCGCTGACCAACGGTCCGGTTGTTGACCAGCATCGTGAAACCAGCTTAGACGGTTTCTTTGCTGCCGGCAACGTAGTACACGTACATGACCTGGTTGACTTTGTATCCGAAGAAGCTGAAATCGCAGGCAAATATGCTGCACTGAAGGCTCAGGAGAAAATGGCTACGAGAACCGTACCGTAACCGTAAAGGCTATTGACGGCGTACGTACCTGCGTACCGCAGAAGCTGACCATGCCTGCAGAAATTCCTGCTGACGAAAAGGTTAAGCTGTTCATGCGTGTTGCTGCACCGCACCGCAAAGTTAAGCTGGAGGTTAAGAGCGGCGACAACGTTCTGCTGAGCCGTCCTCTGCCCGTAGCAAAGCCCAGTGAAATGATTGCCGTAGAAATTCCGGCTGCAAAATTTGCCCAGATCGGTGACGAAGTTACCGTAGGTCTGGTGCTGTAAGGAGGGTATAAAATGGCTGTTGAAACTCGTGTTATGAACTGCATTATGTGCCTATGGGCTGCGAGATGACTGTTACCATTGAAAATGGTGCAGTTACCAATGTTACCGGCAACACCTGCCCGCGTGGCGCTAAATATGCTAACGATGAAGTTACTGCTCCGAAGCGTATGCTGACCTCTACCGTTGCTGTAGAAGGCGGTATGCTGCCTTTGCTGCCTGTAGTATCCGCTAACGTACTGCCGAAGGAACGCATCCTGGACTGCGCACGCTTTCTGCGTAGCGTAAAGGTTACCGCTCCGATTAAAACCGGTGACGTTGTAGTTAAGGATATTCTCGGCCTTGGTGTAGATATTATCGCTAGCCGTGATATGTAATCAGCTGAGGATTCTTCTGTTACATATAATATAGTAAAAATTGAAAGAGCTGCAGTTGCACTACTCTGCGTAGTGTAAAACTGCAGCTCTTTTTGTGTATGAGTGATGAGGATGAAAAGAAGGATGTTAATCAGGTGTTTTTGGCAATTACCGCACCCAGTACAGCACCGATGATGAAGCTGGTGGTAGCTTTTTTGTTGCTGTCCTTTTTCGTTACGTAATTGTCGTTCTTATAACGCTTGTCATAGCGGTCATGTCTGTCATAACGATCATGCTTGTCGTAGCGGTCGTGTCTGTCATAGCGGTCTGAATGACGCGGTGGCGGAGCATCGTGCCTTTCGTGAGCGGATGCTACGCTTGCCAGCGGCAGAGAGAGCACCATGGCAGCCATAGCAATTGCTGTGGTTTTCTTCATATACTTGGTTAATGTTGTCATCATATTTGGCACCTTCTTTCTTAAAGTGGTTGTTTACCTTTGTTGCTTTTATTATAAAGGCAGTATATGGCGAAATTATGACGATTTTATCTGATTTACAAAAACTAAGCAGAAAAAATTGTAAAGACTTTAGCATTTTACTTATTTGGATATAAAAAAAGTGCTTTTTTTACTTGGTTAATACGCAAACGTAAAATTTTAGGTTATTATATATAGTAGTTATTAATCAACCCCCTTCCCCGTCAGTCGGCAAAGGAGGCTGTAGCATGAAGGCTGTTACCTATCTGAAACAATTTCTTTCCCTAAAGTCCCTGTGCCTGATTATAGGCGGCTCGCTGGTATATTCCATCGGCTTTAATATGTTCATTTTGCCATGTAATCTTTATAATGGAGGCTTTTTAGGGATAGCACAGCTGCTGGGATATTTTATGAGAAACGTCATGGGGTTGAGCTTTGTTACCGACAACTATATCGGCATTATCTATTTTCTCCTGAATATACCCCTGATGTTGCTGGCTATACGTAAGTTCGGCAAGGATTTTTTAGTGAAATCTGCTGTCTGCATTACAAGCTACAGCGTATTGCTGAGCCTTGTGCCTGTTGCGGAACATAATTATCTGCCCGATACGATTACGGCTTGTCTGGCAGGCGGTATCCTGTGCGGCCTGGGATGCGGCATGACGCTGATGAGCAAGGGCAGCGGCGGCGGTGAGGGCATTCTGGGACTGGCTGCTGATGCACCGGTATCACAATATGAGTGTAGGTAAGGTCTTCAATATTATTAATATCTTTGTCTTTGGCAGCTGTATTCTATTATATGATGTAGCTGCGGCAGTATACTCCATCTTCTTTGCTGTGATTACTTCCGTTGTTCTGGATAAGGCTTATCTGCCAAGTATTACGGTAACGATGATTGTAATTACTAAAATAGATTGGTAGAAGAGGTTATTTTTGCTGCTGTACATCGTGGTGTAACTAAAATTAAGGGCATAGGTGCCTATAGCGGTGAGGATACCAATGTGCTTTTGACAGTTGTTTCTAAGGTTGAGTCGATGAAATTACGTCATTTACTGGAAGAATGTGATCCGAATATCTTTATTATTGAATACGAAAATGTATCGGTGATAGGAAATTTCGAAAAAAGATTATAGAAATTTTTACCGAAAAATGAAGTTTTGCAAGGTGTTTTTAGCGATTTTTCGTAGATTTTTATAGAAATTTTGAAGTTTTTTCAGGTGCTTCAAAGCGTGTATACATGATACTTTATTTGTCCACGAATCCAAGTGTTTCACTAAAAAATCTTAAAAAAAGTTGTAAAAAAGGTGTTGACATTACCTTGCCCACGTGGTATTATATACAAGTCGCCGGGATACAGCGATAAACACAAACAACAAAGTTGCGAACAGACGCAACAGAGTGAACCTTGAAAACTGAACATTGAACCTAAAAAAAAGCGAATGTGCGGGTCGAGCGCGAAAGCGCAAGACCAAGTCAAATAACTTCTTTTTTAAATAATAAGAGCTAGATTAGTTCTTCAATAAATTTTATTGGAGAGTTTGATCCTGGCTCAGGACGAACGCTGGCGGCATGCCTAACACATGCAAGTCGAACGGAGAAAGTTCAACACCAAGTATTTCATCCGCTGAAGTGTAGCGGTAAAAATTGCGAAGCAATTTTTACTACGCATTAAAAGCATGAACTAACACGGTGGTTGAAGTATTAGGTGTTGAACTTCTTAGTGGCGAACGGGTGAGTAACGCGTGGGCAACCTGCCTCTAGATGGGGACAACATCCCGAAAGGGGTGCTAATACCGAATGTGACAGCAATCTCGCATGAGGATGCTGTGAAAGATGGCCTCTATTTATAAGCTATCGCTAGAGGATGGGCCTGCGTCTGATTAGCTAGTTGGTGGGGTAACGGCCTACCAAGGCGATGATCAGTAGCCGGTCTGAGAGGATGAACGGCCACATTGGGACTGAGACACGGCCCAGACTCCTACGGGAGGCAGCAGTGGGGAATCTTCCGCAATGGGCGAAAGCCTGACGGAGCAATGCCGCGTGAGTGATGAAGGAATTCGTTCCGTAAAGCTCTTTTGTTTATGACGAATGTGCAGATTGTAAATAATGATCTGTAATGACGGTAGTAAACGAATAAGCCACGGCTAACTACGTGCCAGCAGCCGCGGTAATACGTAGGTGGCGAGCGTTGTCCGGAATTATTGGGCGTAAAGAGCATGTAGGCGGTTTTTTAAGTCTGGAGTGAAAATGCGGGGCTCAACCCCGTATGGCTCTGGATACTGGAAGACTTGAGTGCAGGAGAGGAAAGGGGAATTCCCAGTGTAGCGGTGAAATGCGTAGATATTGGGAGGAACACCAGTGGCGAAGGCGCCTTTCTGGACTGTGTCTGACGCTGAGATGCGAAAGCCAGGGTAGCGAACGGGATTAGATACCCCGGTAGTCCTGGCCGTAAACGATGGGTACTAGGTGTAGGAGGTATCGACCTTCTGTGCCGGAGTTAACGCAATAAGTACCCCGCCTGGGGAGTACGTCCGCAAGGATGAAACTCAAAGGAATTGACGGGGGCCCGCACAAGCGGTGGAGTATGTGGTTTAATTCGACGCAACGCGAAGAACCTTACCAAGGCTTGACATTGAATGACCGCTCCAGAGATGGAGCTTTCCTTCGGGGACATGAAAACAGGTGGTGCATGGCTGTCGTCAGCTCGTGTCGTGAGATGTTGGGTTAAGTCCCGCAACGAGCGCAACCCCTATCCTATGTTACCAGCGGGTAATGCCGGGGACTCATAGGAGACTGCCAAGGACAACTTGGAGGAAGGCGGGGATGACGTCAAGTCATCATGCCCCTTATGTCTTGGGCTACACACGTACTACAATGGTCGGCAACAGAGGGAAGCGAAGCCGTGAGGCAGAGCAAACCCCAGAAACCCGATCCCAGTTCGGATTGCAGGCTGCAACTCGCCTGCATGAAGTCGGAATCGCTAGTAATCGCAGGTCAGCATACTGCGGTGAATACGTTCCGGGCCTTGTACACACCGCCCGTCACACCACGAAAGTTGGTAACACCCGAAGCCGGTGGGGTAACCGTAAGGAGCCAGCCGTCTAAGGTGGGGCCGATGATTGGGGTGAAGTCGTAACAAGGTAGCCGTATCGGAAGGTGCGGCTGGATCACCTCCTTTCTATGGAGTACATGAACGGGGAAACTTGTTCGTACGACAAGTCGACGCACATTCGCTTAGGTTGATGTTTAGTTTTGAAGGTTCAAAAAACCTTCTATTGTACCTTGAAAACTTCAAACAGAAGAATAAAAGTCCTTGTTGTTGATGAGATGACAAGGCACCTCTAATCAATGCGAAAGCAAAGAGAATGAGTTAACGAGATCTAGGAACGCAAAGTTCTTAGTAAGCTGAAAAAGTCAAGCTACTAAGGGCATACGGCGGATGCTAGGCGCCATCAGCCGATGAAGGACGCGGTAAGCTGCGAAAAGCTACGGGGAACTGCAAGCAAGTATTGATCCGTAGATGTCCGAATGGGGAAACCCACCTGCCGTCATGGGCAGGTATCCGAAAGGAAGGGAACCCGGGGAACTGAAACATCTAAGTACCCGGAGGAAGAGAAATCAAACGAGATGCCCACAGTAGCGGCGAGCGAAGAGGGCAGAGGGCAAACCGGTGAGCTAGGCTCGCCGGGGTTGAGGACTGCATTTAGTCTCAATGGTCTATCCGAACTACCTGGAAAGGTAGGCAATACAGTGTAAAAGCCACGTAGTTAAAGACCGGAGAGATGAGCAGTATCCAGAGTACCACGAGGCACGAGGAATCTTGTGGGAAGCCGGGGGGACCACCCTCCAACTAAACACTGAATGGCGACCGATAGCGCATAGTACCGTGAGGGAAAGGTGAAAAGAACCCCGGGAGGGGAGTGAAAGAGAACCTGAAACCGTATGTCTACAAGCAGTCGGAGCGAAAGCGACGGCGTGCCTATTGAAGAATGAACCAACGAGTTACGTGCACTAGCGAGGTTAAGTGGAAGACACGGAGCCGAAGCGAAAGCGAGTCTTAAGAGGGCGGATAGTTAGTGTACGTAGACCCGAAACCGCAGTGATCTACCCATGTCCAGGTTGAAGCGCAGGTAAAATTGCGTGGAGGACCGAACCTGTGAGCGTTGAAAAGCTTTAGGATGAGATGTGGGTAGAGGTGAAATTCCAATCGAACGCGGAGATAGCTGGTTCTCCCCGAAATAGCTTTAGGGCTAGCCTCAAGTAGTAAGTATAGGCGGTAGAGCACTGATCGGGCTAGGGGCCATAAAGGTTACCGAACCCTGTCAAACTCCGAATGGTTATACTGTAGAGCTTGGGAGTCAGACTACGAGTGATAAGATCCGTGGTCAAAAGGGAAACAGCCCAGACCACCAGCTAAGGTCCCCAATGTCGTACTAAGTGGAAAAGGATGTGGGGTCTCTAAAACAACCAGGATGTTGGCTTAGAAGCAGCCACCATTTAAAGAGTGCGTAATAGCTCACTGGTCGAGAGACCCTGCGCCGAAGATTACCGGGGCTAAAGTACGAAACCGAAGCTGTGGCTACGACACATGTCGTGGGGTAGGGGAGCGTTCTGTGAGGGCTGAAGTCGTTCTGTAAGGAACGGTGGACTTCACAGAAGTGAGAATGTTGGTATGAGTAGCGAAAAGAATGGTGAGAATCCATTCCACCGAAAGCATAAGGATTCCTGGGCAACGATCGTCGTCCCAGGGTAAGTCGGGACCTAATCCGAGGCATGGAGCGTAGGAGATGGACAACTGGCAGATATTCCAGTACCGGTAATGATTGTTTGAGCGATGGAGTGACACAGGAGGGCAGGCAGGCAGGAGATTGGTTGTTCCTGTACAAGCGTGTAGGATGGGACGCAGGCAAATCCGCGTCCTGTGAGTCTGAGGCGTGATGTGGAGGTTCCGGAAACGGAACTGAAGCTGCTGACCCCACACTGTCGAGAAAAGCTTCTAGTTAGAGAATTACCGCCCGTACCGTAAACCGACACAGGTATGCGGGGAGAGAATCCTAAGGTGCGCGGGAGAACCTCGTTAAGGAACTCGGCAAAATGTACCGTAACTTCGGGATAAGGGTAGCCGCTGTTGTGAAGTCTGAACAGACGGAGCATGAGGCGGTCGCAGAGAAGAGGCCCAAGCGACTGTTTACCACAAACACAGGTGCCTGCTAAAGAGAAATCTGACGTATAGGTGCTGACACCTGCCCAGTGCCGGAAGGTTAAGGAAGGATGTCCGGAGCAATCCAAAGCATTCGACCGAAGCCCCGGTGAACGGCGGCCGTAACTATAACGGTCCTAAGGTAGCGAAATTCCTTGTCGGGTAAGTTCCGACCCGCACGAAAGGTGTAACGATTTGGGCACTGTCTCAACGAGGGACCCGGTGAAATTGAAGTACCTGTGAAGATGCAGGTTACCCGCGACTGGACAGAAAGACCCCATGGAGCTTTACTGTAACCTGACATTGGGTTCTGATACATCACGTACAGGATAGGTGGGAGGCATGGAGCGAGGACGCTAGTCTTCGTGGAGCCGCCGTTGGGATACCACCCTTGATGTATCGGAATTCTAACCGTAGGAGTAACGAAACTCGGGACAGTGTCAGGCGGGCAGTTTGACTGGGGCGTCGCCTCCCAAAGAGTAACGGAGGCGCCCAAAGGTTCCCTCAGCGCGGCCGGAAATCGCGCGAAGAGTGTAAAGGCAGAAGGGAGCTTGACTGAGAGCCAAACACGGCAATCAGGTACGAAAGTAGGGCTTAGTGATCCGGTGGCATCCAAGTGGAAGGGCCATCGCTCAACGGATAAAAGCTACCCTGGGGATAACAGGCTAATCTCTCCCAAGAGTCCATATCGACGGGGAGGTTTGGCACCTCGATGTCGGCTCATCACATCCTGGGGCTGAAGTCGGTCCCAAGGGTTGGGCTGTTCGCCCATTAAAGTGGTACGTGAGCTGGGTTCAGAACGTCGTGAGACAGTTCGGTCCCTATCCATCGCGGGCGCAAGAGATTTGAAGGGGGCTGCTCCTAGTACGAGAGGACCGGAGTGGACGAACCAATGGTGTACCAATTATCTCGCCAGAGGTATAGTTGGGTAGCTACGTTCGGAAAGGATAAACGCTGAAAGCATCTAAGCGTGAAACCAGCCTTAAGATGAGATCTCTCATAGAGCAATCTAGTAAGACACCTTGGAGAAGACGAGGTTGATAGGTCGGGAGTGTAAGTACAGTAATGTATTCAGCGGACCGATACTAATATGTCGAGGGCTTGACTTGAAGCAAGGACCCGATTTGTCGCAAGCAAAGCGAAGCGAGAAATCGAAAAGGTCGTGCAAACATCGAAAACAGCGACTGAATAAGGAGCGGGTTTTGATGAAGAAGTCAGCTTAAACAAAACGTTAAAAAGAACTTAACGGTTCATTCTTCTGTTGAAGTTTTGAGGGTACAAACCTCAAAATTAAATAATCCGGTGGTGATGGCTAAGGGGATCCACCTGTTCCCATCCCGAACACAGTAGTTAAGCCTTATACGTCGAAAGTACTTGGCTGGAAGCGGCCTGGGAGGATAGATAGCTGCCGGTTAGAAAAAAGAACCTGTACCAATGGTACAGGTTCTTTTGCTATGGGAAAGCATAATTTACATGTTCTTTTTGGCTAGTGTATAACATCTAAAGAAAATTTCCCAAAACCGGGCGAAATTTTAATCGTGCAACGTAACTATAGGTGAATATAATTTATGGAAGCGTATTTCAATAGTGAAGTATGCGTTTCTGGTGTGTTAGTTACGAGGTGACAAGTATGACTTACGAAGAAATGAAATCTAGCGGCAGTAATATGGAAATTATTCCTTGCAAAAGAATGCAGTGCAAGGGAGCAGCTCCATGTGTGCTTAACATCAATTCATATATGAATGTATATGAGTTTGAAGACAAAATCATGAAGTATATGTGTAATATGCGCCCTGTCATGGACGAATTCATCTGCGTAAATCTTGATGTAATTGCAGATAGACCCGTCGACTTCATCCAAAGTCTGGTTGAAGGATATATTCGCTATGATGGCGTACATATCAAGAAAAACTATCGTGTTGAGTATGGCAAAATGGATAAAGAGGGCAATAATCATATCTATGTTCTTGAAGCACCAGATGGAGCGTGCGACTATGATATGGCAGTCTCTGTCTTCGCTATGGTGTGCATTGAAGGAAAAGCTCCGTCAGATTGGCACTGGAAAGAGATAACTGAGGAAGTGTTTGCTAAGAAAGAGGAAAGTACAGAAGTCATGCATGTTGAAGGGATTGACTGGAAGGAAGTAGCTTTTGCTAAAAGAAGTATGAGTCGTGTGTTAGGTGCTGTTGTTGGCGATATCGTTGGGTCTGTATATGAATTCAATGAAATAAAAACCAAGGACTTTCCGCTATTTTCTGAACATTGCTGCCCTACTGATGACAGTATTATGACGTTTGCTGTTATGAGTGCTCTGGTAGAGTGTAATAAGGATTACCGCAAACTTGCTGCTGAAACCATAAAACAAATGCAACGTTGGGGAATGAGATATCCTAAGGCGGGTTACGGAAGTATGTTTTCTGATTGGCTTAGAACGAACGATCCGCAGCCTTATAATAGTTTTGGCAATGGTTCAGCTATGCGTGTTAGCCCAGTAGCTTACGTTGCTAAATCTATAGAAGAAGTGAAGGAACTGTCTAGAATTGTTACTAGCGTTACGCATAACCATCCAGAAGGGATAAAGGGTGCTGAAGCTACTGCAGTTGCAACATATATGGCTTTACATGGAAGCAAGAAAGAAGAAATTTTTACTGTGATAGATAATGAATATTATCCGATGAACTTCACGCTAGACGAAATCCGTGCTGATTACGAATTTAATGAAACGTGTCAGGAGACTGTTCCGCAGGCGTTAAAAGCTTTTTTCGAAGCGACTGATTTTGAAGATGCAATTAGAAACGCAGTATCTATCGGTGGAGATAGTGATACAATTGCAGCTATAACAGGTGCGGTTGCAGGTGCTTATTATGGTGTACCTTATCGAATTGAACAGCAGGCGTTGAAATACATGGATGGATTACAGAAAAAAGCTTATCGCTTATTTTGTTCATCATTTATGTTTAAATAAAAACCAGTTTTGTGCGCTTTGGAGGTGTTTTATTATGATTATTTGGAGATCGCATATTAAAATAGTTGGTAGTCCTGGTAGAAGTCGTATTGATCTTTGCCTTAATAAAAGTGTATTGGCTATGGGGTGGTCGCTTAATGATAGGCATTTAGAAGAACATAATTTTAGTGAAGATGAAAAGAGAAAAATTTGTAAGCAACGTGCAGCTATAAAATCTTATGAAGATTATGCGTCCTTAATTAAAGAGTGGAAAGTTTATAATGCTAAGGGAATTGTTAATGCAAATATAAGAAGATTGTATTATGATGTTAAACCTGATGATTTAATATGGATACGCGACAATGGAATTTATTATCTTGCAGAGTAGGCGAAGCTAGCCAATGGGTTTACGATAGTAGTAAAGAAATACTAGAAAGTGATTCTACTACGCAACGAACTTGTATAGAGTGGCATAAAGTAGGAGATGAATTTCATGTACCTGGTAGAGTAGTAGATGCTTTATACTTGGAGCTACATTACAAAGAATAAATTCTGACGCAGTAGAGCTCTTTTCAAAACATTACTATAATACTAAAATTGACAATAATTGTTATAAAGATTTGAGCATTAGAGCTGACCAAGAAATGTTTTATTCATTAATCTCTTCAACGGATTGTGAAGATTTAGTATATGCATATTTATTCTCTGAGTATGGATATATAGTAATTCCTTCAACTAATAAGCAATCAACAGCTCTTTTTGAGTGTGTTTTGCTCGACCCTAAGGATAGAACGCATATATATATTCAAGTTAAAAAAAGGTAAAGTAGACATTGATGCAAACGCATTTAGACATTGCAGGGCAAGGTTTTCTTATTTACTAGTGAGGGCAACGTAACTATCTGGACGATAATGATGAAAATATAAAACGTATATCACCAGAAAAACTGTTTGACTTTGCTATCTCTGATGCAGCAAAAAATATTGTTTCTGATAGCATTAGCTATTGGACGGAATATATGCGGAAGGCATTAAAATGAAATCTCTTCTCCTCACCGCCTTCGACCCCTTCGCTCATTACACGATGAATCCATCGTGGGAGGTCGTACAGGCTTTACCTGAAACTATCAATAACTATCATATTCATAAGCTGCGCGTGCCTAACATCTTTGGCCTTGCGCCGCGCCTGCTGCTCGAGGAGGCGCAGCGCGTACAGCCTGACGTCATCCTTATGACGGGCATGAACAGCGGCACGACGAAAATAGATATCAATCTTGCGGCATTAAACATCAAGGATGCGCTTATCGAGGATAATATGGGACGTAAGCCGTGGAATGAGCCAATTCTTGCTGACGCCCCCGCCGCCTACTTTGCTACGATTCCTGTACATGAAATAGTCCGCTCTTTACGTGCGCAGAAGTTGCCCGTGCAGCTGGAGTTTGCTTCCGGCGGCTATGTCTGCAACGAAATTTTTTACCGTGCTGCCCATGCCTACGCCGGTACGACAACGAAGGTTGGCTTTGTACATGTGCCGCTCCTGCCGGAAATGGTGTTTGACGAGAGGCTTGCTAGACCTTTAGAGGAAACCAGCGCAATTTTAAAAGCTATTATCGAGCGTCTTTAATATGAGCCATACAGCACGAAGCTGTCTGGCTTTTTCTTTTTTCACAAAGCTTCTGCTGAATTTGTATGCTTATCCGCTATTCTTTTTGCTTAGTAAGCGTTATAATATCATTATACTTTCAGAAGGCAGGTGCAGCGATGTACTTTCAATATGGCGAAACAGAAATAAATTATCTTAAGCGCAAGGATAAAAAGCTGGCGTGGGCTATAGAGCAAATCGGTCATATCGAGCGCAAGCTGGACGCTAATCTTTTTGCTGCTGTTGTACGTCATATTGTCGGTCAGCAGATATCATCCAAGGCACAGGCGACGGTTTGGGCGCGTTTGGAGGCAAGGCTGAAAGTTGTTACACCTTTTACGGTGCATGCTGCGTCGGCTGAGGAGCTACAGGGTTTGGGTATGAGTCTGCGTAAGGCAGAATACATCAAGGATTTTGCGGATAGAATTGTCGGCGGTGAGTTTGATTTGCAGGCCGTGGAGCATATGAATGATGCAGAGGCAATTACAGCTCTGAGCAGCCTGAAGGGTATCGGTAAATGGACGGCAGAAATGATTTTGCTGTTCTGCCTGCAGCGACCGGATATTTTAAGCTATGACGACTTGGCAATTCAGCGCGGTTTACGGATGCTGTACCATCACCGCAAAATTACGCGTGAGCTGTTTGCCAAATACCAAAAGCGCTATAGTCCCTACGGCAGTACGGCAGCATCTACCTTTGGGAGATTGCCGGCGGTGCGATAGAGGGTATGAAGGATTATGCGCCTGCGAAAAAACGTTAAATTATAAGGGTTCTATTCCCCTTAGTGCTACCACGCAAAATAAATGAGGTTGAAGATGTTGTACTATAAAAAAATTTCCTCGCCTTTAGGCGAAATAAACTTTACGCAGCGATGGTGAAAGGTTAACCGGTCTATGGTTTGCAGACGATAAGCATTATGGCGATAAAGATATTCAAGATGCGCAAAATGCGGAGCTGCCTGTTTTGCACGTGCCGAAAAGTGGCTGGCTGAATATTTCGCAGGCTGCGAGCCGAAGGTAAATGTACCTTTTCAATTTACCGGCAGTGATTTTCAGAAAAGTGTCTGGAAGATATTGCAAAAAATCCCTTATGGCACCCTCATTACTTACGGCGATATTGCGTGCGAATTGCAGCGCAGCGTGGTCTTGCACGTATGTCGGCGCAGGCTGTAGGCGGTGCAGTGGGCCGTAATCCGCTCTGCATTATTATTCCCTGCCATCGCGTAATAGGCGCTGATGGCAGCCTTACCGGCTATGGCGGCGGTATGTGGCGCAAGGTGCGTTTGTTAGAGATAGAAAAGACAGATATGAGTAAATTAACTGTACCGACAAAGGGCACAGCGTTATAAAGGAGTTTTTATATGAATAAAATGTATTATCCTGTTGTCGCGTTGGCATTGGGACATCTTGTTACCGATATGCAGGCGGGGGCTCTGCCTATCGTTTTACCGCAGCTGAAGGAGCTGTTTTCCTTGAGCTATTCACAGTTGGCGGCGATTGTGCTGCTGCAAAATATTATGTCATCCGTTATTCAGCCGGCCTTCGGCTATCTTACCGACAGGCGCTCGCTGCCGCGCTTTCTGCCGCTTTGCGCGGCGCTGGCAGGTGCAGGCTTTGCCTTTGTGGGCTGGGTTTCCAGCTATACGCTGCTTTTATGCACGGTTATTTTTATCAGCCTGGCGAGCGCTACCTATCACCCGCAGGCTTCTAAAACAGTCAATTTTTTGAGTGATGATACAAATCGCACGAAGAACATGGGCTTGTTTTCTATCGGCGGTAACGCCGGTATGGCTGTAGGCTCTATCTTCATGACCTTTCTTTTAGCCTGGCCGGCGGCATTCATAACACCATGTATTTTGCTGTTCCCGGACTGCTAGTATTCTTGCTGATGGCAAAGGCGATGCCGGATTATATCCGCGTAAACAAGGAGCATGAGTACAGCAGGCCAAGAAGGCTGCTGACGGCACGAGCGAAAAAATGTCATATTTTGCGCTCTTTTTGATTCTGTTCTATATCTTCATGCGTTCTTCTATTCACAGCGGTATTTCAACATATCTGCCGTTGTATTTTATGAAGTTCCGCGGCTTTGAGGCAGTTTTCTCCAGCAGTCTGGTGTCCGGCTTCCTTTTAGGCGGTGTGGCAGGTACCTATGTCGGTTCTATTTTGAGCGACAGGCTGGGAGCACGCAAAATTCTTTTAGGCTCTATTACGCTGAGCATTCCGGCGATTTACTGTATTACGATTGCTACGACTAAGCTTTTTGCTATGGCTTCTGTTGTTATTGCCGGCTTTGCATCATCGGTTCCTTTGCAACTACGATTATCATTGCGCAGTGCATGATGCCTAATAATGTTGGTATGGCGTCCGGTTTGACAATCGGCTTCAGCGTTGGTTTAGGTGGTTTTGGCGTAACAATTCTCGGCGTGCTGGCAGATAAGTTTGGTCTGCCGATGGTTATGCAGCTTTTGGTATGGCTGCCGATTGTAGCGGCGATTACAGCTATTTGGATTCCGATACCGAAAAATTACAAAAATAAAAATAACATATGCTGAAAAATGGTCCTCGAAACTTTCTGCTTGTCTTTAGTAAATCATATAATAAATTTTTACAGAGGGGTATTTTCTTATGGATAATTACAGACTTGGCATTTTTTATGGTCTTGGAGCCTATCTTTTATGGGGCGTGCTGCCGATATACTGGAAGCTGCTGCAGCATGTTGAGGCGATGGAAATTTTGGCGAACCGTTTTTTATGGTCAGCCGTTTTCGTCTTTCTCTTGTTATTGGCAACAGGCAAGCTAAACATCTTTATGCAGGAAACCAAGGCGATTTTCAGTACGAAAAAGACAGCCTGCTGCATGGTGCTGGCAGCAATTATGATCAGCTTCAACTGGGGGATTTTTATCTGGGCGGTAGAAGCAGGACGCATTGTAGAAACAAGCATGGGCTATTATATCAGCCCGCTGATGAATGTGCTCTTTGGCGTAGTATTTCTGCGTGAGCGCCTTGCTAAGCTGCAGATTGCAGCAGTTAGCTGCGCTGCTGTCGGCATTGGTGTGATTATTGTCCATAACGGCGGCCTGCCTTGGGTAGCACTGACGCTGCATTAACCTTTGCCTTCTATGGTTTACTGAAAAAAATTATTATTGCCCAACCGATGACGAGTATTCTGTTGGAAACATTATTGATTTCGCCTTTGGCTGCAGGCTACTTATATTACCTTAGTATTAACGAAGGTTACTGTTTATCAAAGCTGTGATATGAATACGCTGCTGCTTTTAGCAGGTGCGGGCGCTGTTACGGCGACACCGATGCTCCTTTTTACGGCCTGCGCGCGTAAGCTGCCGTTGAATATTGTAGGCTTTTTTACAATATATTTCGCCTTCTATATCACTGATGATAGGCGTGCTGATTTACGGTGAACCGTTTACCGGTACTACTGCTACAGCCTTTGGCTGCATTTGGGCGGGACTGGCGCTATTCATCTGGTCACAGATAAGAAGATAAAAAACTCCTGCAGGCAGGAGTGTTTGCGTTTAGCATAATGCCCATTTTTGAAAAATATATGCTGATTATGCTATAATTATATTTGTGTTTTATGGAGGTGTTATAGTGAGCTTTTTCTCAGATAAGTGGCGCGGTATTATTTTATGTGCTGTTTTGGCTGTGCCGTGCTGGTTTTTAGGCAAGCTGGTGCCTGTTGTCGGTGCACCTGTCTTTGCAATTCTTTTAGGCATGCTGGTAGCGCTTGTGTGGCCCGTAGAGGCTGCGTTTAAAAGCGGTGTAGGCTTTGTATCCAAAAAGGTGCTGCAATACGCAGTAATCCTGCTTGGCTTCGGTCTGAATATTTCCGTAGTGCTGGCAACTGGTAAGCAGTCTCTGCCGATTATCGTCTGCACGATTGCAACTTCGCTTATTGTGGCCTATGTGTTGCATAAGGTGATGAAAATTCCTGGCAAGATTTCCACACTTATCGGTGTAGGTTCGTCTATCTGTGGCGGCAGTGCAGTGGCTGCGACAGCGCCTGTCATCAAGCAGATGATGAAGAGGTGGCGCAGGCTATCAGCGTTATTTTTTTCTTCAATGTGCTGGCAGCGCTGCTTTTTCCTTGGTTGGGTACAGTGTTGGGACTTCTACAACAAGCGGTGAAGCCTCGGTATTTTTGCTGGTACTGCTGTTAACGATACTTCTTCGGTTACGGCAACGGCGGCGACTTGGGATGCAATGTTCGGCTTAGGCACGGCAACTTTGGATAAGGCGGTGACGGTAAAGCTGACGCGTACACTGGCAATTATTCCGATTACGTTGGTATTAGGTTATCTCGTAGGCAAGCGCGAACAGGGGGCAAATCATGAAGTTAATATCAGGAGCATTGTGCCGAGCTTTATACTGTACTTCGTACTGGCTTCGCTTATCACTACGTTGGCGACAAGCATGGGCGTAGTAGCAGAGGTTTTTGCACCGCTTAAATGGCTCAGCAAGTTCTTTATCGTTATGGCGATGGCTGCGGTAGGTCTGAATACGAATATCGTCAAGCTTGTGACAACAAGCAGCAAGCTTTGGGACTCGGTCTTGGCTGTTGGGCAGGTATTACGTTTGTGAGCCTGCTTTTGCAGCATCTGCTTAATCTCTGGTAAGCAGAATAAAATTTAATTTTGCATCGGAAACAGCGACAAATAATAGTTTGTTCGCTGTTTTTGACGTTTTAAAAGGCTGTTTTGCTTGTGAGCGGGACGAAGCTGGACCCATAGATATAGTGTTGTGGAAATCTCCCCCTAGTTGTTATTAAAGTTATCCACAGATTGTGCATAACATGTTGATAATTGTGTAAAATCCTTGTAAACAAGCCACTTTTTTCTCAGAGGCTGGTGGATAACACTCTGTATAACTAAAAGTTATGCACAAAAACTGTGGATAAGTCTGTTGATACTGTTGATAACCTTACACTAAATATCGGAAAAGGAGGATATATTTTCCAGGAAAACAAGATAATTTCCTATTGCTGCGGTGGTATTTTGTATACAAACACAAGTTTTTTTGCTATCTGCAAAGTTTTTGCTTGCGTAATAGACGATTTTTGTTCATAATATTATTATGACTAATTGTAAGTAAATGGAGGAAGATTAGGTTATGGCATTAAAGCAAATGGATGCATTGGCAGCTTTGCGTGAGGCTGCAGGTGAAGTTATAGAAACTTCTTTGTGTGATGTACAGGGTAACTGGCTGGCACTTGTAAATGCTGAGGAAGGCAAGCGCCTGGCTTTTGCTGCAATGGTGAAGCTGCGCTGAGCGCACTGTGGAAGGATGTTGAAAAGGAAGCAGACGTTAAAGGACGTACATGTTTCTGTTATGGCACTGAATGCAAATAATGCTGCGCTGGTGCGCCGCTATGTTAAATGGACCGCACCGACTGCCTGCGGCACTAAAGGTGCCAGCATCGGTTTCAGCGATTGGCTGGGCGAGGCAGATGCAGTTGTGGCGGAGCTGTTTGGTAAACGTCAGCTGAAACGGTATTGGTTGATTTTACTACCGAGGACAGCGAGCACTGCAGCGCTATTTTGTACAGGCTGTGGATACCGCAACCTGGGGCGTGCTCGAAGAGGGCTACAAGGAAGGCTACGGCGCTAATGCTGCCGGCCTGAAAACCGAAGAAGAAATTGTGAAGGCTTTGCTTTACGGTTACAGCATGATTGGCTTTGACTGCAGCGATAAGATTGACCTGGGGATTGAAAAGCTGTCCGACGAGGCTGTTGACAAACGCTTTGAGCAGTTCAACGAAACCTTCCGCGCAGCATTGCATGCGTCCTATCTGAACGCTGAGTTCAAGGTTGGCACCAGCAAGATTACTTTTACCGAAAATCAGCTGCACCGCATCGTTCTGGAATACGGCGAAGCAATTATGCATATCCAGTTCATCTACAACTCTTATCTGAAAAATACTCCGTGGGATATTGACTTTGAGCTGGATCTGTCCAAGCCCGGTAAGGTGCTGACTCCGCAGGAGCATTATCTGATCGGCAACGAGCTGCAGCGTAACGGCATCAAGCTGAGCTCTATCTGCCTCGACCCGCTGAAGGACTCTGAGGCTGTAAACGATAACCTGCAGCTGCACTGCGAGATTGCCGACACCTTCGGCTATCGCCTGAGCTTTAAAAATGCGGATATCGCTATGAACGATACTGCTGCTGCTATGAAATATCTGAAGGGCAAGGTTCATTTCAAAATGAACAATATCCTCTGGATGAGCGCAATAGAGCTGGTAAAAGCTCTGGATGCCGACCTGTTCGGCAAGCTGTGTGCTGCTTGTGGCTGTGAGGCTACAGCAGATGCTGCTGACCGTGCACTGGTGCTTGGCTACAGAAAGGCGCTGAATCCGAAGGAGGAAAGCAATGTTGCTGCTGACATGAAGGCTTTCCTGGAAGCGCATCATGCTGAATATGCTGCAGCAATCAAAGAGAATGTTGCTGCTAAATTAAAGAACATCTAAGATAAAAATTTAAGGGCTTCCCAAAAAAAATTTTGGGAAGTCTTTTGTTTTAAACGATACAAAGCACTGTCTTTAACGTGTTTTTGTATAATGGATATTAGTGTACTTTGTCTACTGAAAAGTAGCGCGAAATTTGTAATCGTTTGATTAGTTTGTGTACAATAGACAAAAGGCTGAAAATGTTCATATACAGTGACTAAAAGAAGAAAAATGTAAAATTTTACAAAAAGGTGTTGACAAACGATGTAGATGGGTGTATAGTATCAGTAATTTCAAATTGACAACCAAAGGTTATGATTGGGACTAAAGATAAGCGTAGAGTTTAGAGAGCCGGTGTCTGGTGCAAACCGGTACGAAGCCTTATTGATTAAATCACCCATGAACTCGTCAGCGAAAGCTTTGCAAGTAGACTGATGCGCAACGGATGCGTTATTTCCGAGCCGGTTGATGGACTGGTGCTGAAAGTAATAAATTAGGGTGGTACCGCGTATTATACGCCTGCATATATGCAGGGGCGTTTTTTTAATACTACTCCTAAAAGTCCATTAAAAGATAATTGATTTAGTAGTAAATTCAGGTGTTCTTGATAGGAGGAATTAAAATGTTTGAAAAGGTATTGGTAACTGGTCAGAATGATGAAACTTTATTGCCACGTGTATTGCGTGTGCTTTCCAAGCAAGGTGCTCAGGTACGCTCCCTGCGCATGGATGCAGAAGAAAATCGTCTGAAGCTGGAAATCCAGCTGGCAGATGTAGCTGCTGCTCAGGTTGCCAAGCTGCTGGCTAAGCAGGTTGCAGTTGAGTCTGTAGCTACTATGGCGTAAGGGGGACGGACTGATGAAGCTGAAAGGCTCAGAAGCCATTGTAAAGGTCCTTTTGGAGCAGGGCGTAGATACAGTCTTCGGTTATCCCGGAGGTGCTGTGATTCCGCTGTATGATGCATTGTACGATGCACCGCTGAAAAATGTGCTGACCGCACATGAGCAGGGCGCTATTCACGCAGCTGACGGCTATGCCCGTGCGAGCGGCAGAACCGGCGTATGTATCGTAACCTCCGGTCCCGGTGCCACAAACATTGTTACCGGCCTGGCAACTGCTTATCTTGATTCCATTCCGCTGGTAGCGATTACCGGTCAGGTTGGCGTAAGCATGCTGGGACGCGATTCCTTTCAGGAGATTGATATTGTCGGCGTTACAATGCCGATTACCAAATACAACATGCTGGTACGCAGCAAGGAAGAGCTGCTGCCGGCACTGCGCAAGGCATTTGCCTTGGCACAGGAGGGCAGACCGGGACCTGTGCTGGTGGATATTCCCAGCAGCGTACAGGTTGAGGAGCTGGAATGGAGCGAGCCGCAGGCAGCTTCTGCAGCGGAAGAGCTGCCACAGGCAACAGCGGAGCAGCTGCAGCAGGCAGCTGAGGTGCTGAACAAGGCGCAACGCCCGGTGCTGCTGGTTGGCGGCGGCGCTGTTAACAGCGGCGCGCAGGAAGAACTGCTGGAGCTGGCCCAAAAGGCTGATTTGCCGGTAGTAAATACGCTGATGGGCATCGGCGTTTATCCCGAGTCTGACGAACGCTCCCTGGGCATGACCGGCATGCATGGTCATATCGCTTCCAACATGGCTGTAGCGCAGGCTGATGTGCTGGTAGTCGCAGGCAGCCGCTTCAGCGACCGCGTAACCGGTGACCGCAACCGTTACGTAGGACAAAAGACGATTATCCAGCTTGATATCGACCCGACGGAAATAGATAAAAATATAGCAACAAGCCTTTCCGTAATGGGTGATGTAAAGCAGACACTGCAAAGCCTGCTGCCGTTGCTGCAGAAGGCAGCACACGCCGATTGGTGGCAGCAGATTAAGGCTTGGGATGCAACAGAGGACCGCAGCCTGCTGGCTGGCGACCGCCTGACAGCTCCCTGGATGATGAAGGAACTGAGCCGTAGCTTTGAAGGCGAAAATCCGATTTATGTAACTGACGTTGGTCAGAACCAGATGTGGGCAGCACAGCATTTAGTTGTCGATAAACCGCGTCACCATCTGACGAGCGGTGGTTGCGGTACGATGGGTTTCGGTCTCCCAGGCGCGTTGGGTGCAGCTTTTGCCGAGCCTGATAAGCAGGTAGTGCATATCTGTGGTGACGGCGGCTTCAAGATGACCGGCATGGAGCTGTATACGGCAGCTCGTGAAGGCAAAAAGCTAATCAGTATCGTTATTAATAACAGCTGCTTAGGCATGGTCCGTCAATGGCAGCAGCTCTTCTACAACGAGCATTACTCCAATACGCTGCTGACTGAGTTTGACTTCATCGGTTTTGCTCATTCCTGTGGTGCAGGCGGACGCAGAGCAGCGACCTGCAAGGAATTTAAGGAAGCGCTGAAGGCAGCACGCGAGGCTGACAAGCCCTTCCTGATTGAAGTAATCGTAGAGCAGGGTGATCTGGTAGAGCCTATGGTGGCAGCCGGTGCTGCGGTAGATGACTTCGTCAAGATTAACAGATGCAGATAAACAGCTATAAATAAGGGAAATTTTTTATTAAATTTGTATATTAAAATAAGGGAAAAGAAAGAGGTAATAACAATGGTTAAAATGTATTATGACAACGATGCGAATCTGGAATTATTGAATGGCAAAACAGTTGCTATTATCGGTTATGGTTCTCAAGGCCATGCACATGCATTGAACCTGCAGGAGAGCGGCGTAAACGTAGTTGTAGGCTGTATGAAGGCTCTAAGTCCAAAGCTAAGGCAGAAGCTGCCGGCCTGAAGGTTATGACTACCGCAGAAGCTGCTAAGCTGCCGATATCATCATGATGCTGATTCCTGATGAAAAGCAAGCTGCTACATATAAAAAAGATATCGCTCCGAACCTGGAGGCTGGTAATGCACTGGCTTTTGCACACGGCTTCAACATTCACTTCGGTCAGATTGTTCCTCCTGCTGATGTAGACGTATTCATGGTTGCTCCTAAAGGCCCCGGCCATCTGGTTCGTCGTACCTATACCGAAGGCAGCGGTGTTCCCGTTCTGGTAACTGCTTACCAAAACCCGACCGGCAAGGCTCATGACCTGGCTCTGGCTTATGCTAAGGGCATTGGCGGTACCCGTGCAGGCGCTCTGGAAACCACCTTCCGCGAAGAAACCGAAACCGACCTCTTTGGTGAGCAGGCAGTTCTCTGCGGCGGCGTTTGCGCTCTGATGAACGCAGGCTTTGAAACCTTGGTAGAAGCAGGCTATGAGCCTGAAAGCGCATACTTCGAATGCATGCATGAGATGAAGCTGATCGTTGACTTGATGTATGAAGGCGGCATGGCTAAAATGCGTCATTCCATCTCCGATACCGCTGAATATGGCGACTATGTAACCGGTCCGCGCATCATCACTGCTGAAACCAAAGCTGCTATGAAACAGGTTCTGGCTGAAATCCAGGATGGTACCTTTGCTAAGAAATGGTTACTGGAAAACCAATGCGGCCGTCCGCAATTCAACGCTATGCGTCGTCGTGCTGGAGCAACCCAGGCTGAACAAGTTGGCGCACAACTGCGTGGCATGATGAGCTTCTAAAGAAAAATAATCAACAGCTTACAAGCACTTTTAGTGCAGAAAATAAAAATAAGGGAAAGAGCGTAATCCGCTAAAGTCAGCGTACAGATAAAAAAGCTGTCGGGGTTACGATAAACAAAAATAAGGGAAAGAGCGTAATCCGCTAAGGACAGCATACAGAAAAATCAGCTGTCCGGATTGCGAAAAATAAGGGAAAGAGTGTGAGCCGTAAACGCAGCATAGAAAAATAAAAGCTGCGTGGCTTGCAGTAATTAAAAATAAGGGAAATATTAAAAAGGTCGCTTACCTGTGCGTCAGATGCAGAAAGCGGCCTTTTTGACATGCCGGCATAATGTTTTTGATATAAAAACCTCCCGGCGCATATGCACGAGGGAGGCTTTTGTGATACCGGGGATAGAACGCAATATATTAAGCATGAGCAGGATTTTTCTTTTTAATAAGAGCGAACACCTTTAAGGAGCAGCAAAGGATGAGCACGGCGCTGACAGTAAGCACAAAAAATCCATGTCTGCTGCCCAGCATAGTAGCATGCGCGATATTGGTCGGTTCTGCAGCCTGCGCGGTCGCGACAATCGTACTGATAACCGCTGTACCGACTGCACCTGCCAGCTGCAGCAGCGTATTCATAGCTGCGTTGCCGTCGGCATTCAGTTCTTCCGGTAACTGGCTCAGACCGTTGGTCATAATTGTACCCATGGAAAAACCTTGGCCAAAGGCAAAGAACAGGTAGAAGATGATGAAGAAAAAGGAGCTCAGCTCATAGGGATAAAGGCTGTAGCAGATTACGGATACGAGAATGGATGCATTGCCTAGTAAAATCGGGCGTTTGGCACCGAACTTGTCCAACAGCCTGCCGCTGATAGGCGCAAGCATAGCGCCGATGATACAGCCGGGCAGCAGCAGACAGCCGGCGGTAAAGCGTCCGTGTGCGAAACAAGCTGTGCATAGTTGGGAATTAAAAACCTAGTCCCAAACAGATAAAGCCGACGAGCAAAAGACTGGCAGTGCTGAGTGTATACGGCAGATAACGAAAAATTTCTACACGTAAAAGCGGCGCGTTGCTGCTTAATGATTGCTTATAGAATGCAGTTAAAGCAGCAAAGCAGATTGCGAAAAGCGCAAGCACCTCGATACTGAACCAACCGAAGTCGGAGGCAATGCTGGTAGCAAAAATCAGGCTACTGAAGCCGATGATAAGCAAAAGGTATAAGCCGAAGTTAAAGCTTGTTTGCTCCAGCTTGCGGCCTGACGGATATTTTTGATACCCAAGATGGCAGAAAGCAGTAAAAATGGCAGCAGGCTGACGAAAATCATGCGCCAGCCAAAGTAACTGACGATCATACCGCCGAGAGAAGGGCCGACAGCCGGTGCATGGCAGTAATAAGAGAAGCTATGCCTATCATAAAGCCTAGGCGTTCACCGGAACCTGCTCCAGAATAATGTTAAACATCATCGGCAGGGCGATGCCTGTACCAATGCCCTGCAGCAATCTGCCGATAAGCAGAACATTGAAATAAGGCGACCAGGCGGCGAGCAGTGTGCCTGCAAGAAAGCTGCTGATTGCAGCAGTAAACAAGCTGCGCGTAGAGAAACGTCGTTTAAGATAGGCGGATGTTGGAATAATCAGTGCTAGCACCAGCAGATAACCGGTGGTTATCCATTGTACGAGTGAGGTGCCGATATTAAATTCGTGCATGAGCGTGGGGAAGGTGACGTTCATAGCAGTTTCGACAACCACGCCGCTAAAGGACATAATGCCGGCGGCGATGATGGAAAATAGTAAGCGTGCATCCAGCACACGTGTAGAGCTGTCAGTCATTATTTTTCTCCTTCTTTTGCCTGATAACGGGAGCGTGGCCCTGCAGCGCAGGTTTATGCGTAGACATGGTTTGGTAAAGCTTGGCGATGGTTGCTGCGGTGGTGTTGATATCTGCTTCGCTGATATCGGTGATTTGTGCAGCAAGCCAATTGTGATATTGGGCGATGTAATAGGCGTGAATTTTACGTCCCGCGTCTGTCATACGCAGTCTGACTATGCGTTTATCCTGTTCATCGCTGATTTTTCGATAACATTGATTGCCTGCAGCTCGCTTACCAGACGAGTGATGCCGGGGCGCGTTACCTGCAGCAGATCCGCAATGTCGCTGACCTTGGGAGGCTGTGCGGTGCGTTCAAGGTATTCAATGTAGTCCAGCACTTTAAGATTGCCAGGAGTTAAGCCTTCCGGCAGAGGCGGCTGCAGCTCTACTACACGCTTTGCTTCGTGGCAGGCGATGAGCAAAGTTTTGATTGCTTCGATAGGCAGTTTATGTGTCATGATGATTCTCCTTTACAAATGATTACTAAAAGTAATTACCAAAGATAATTATATTGCGGTGGTGTGAGGATTGTCAAGGTGGGGGTAAATATAGGCTGATTAAATTCCGTATTCTATGTAAAAATGAATTATTACAAGTAAATAAAATTGTGATATACTAATGATAGATGCCGAAAAACTACGAGTTTTCTTATATAAAAATTCGCCTAAGGGGATGAGTGCAGTGGAAAATGAAATGACAATTCAGGCCAAAGCATTAATTTATTCAAATATCTGCAAGCTATGCAGGAGAAGCAGGACAATATAGTTCTTAATTATACAAATCACCAATGGAATTATTTTGTTAAAGATTTACCGGATGATCCGGAGAATATAGCTTTTCATTATCGTGACTATGTAAAATTTGATGAAGGTTACAGTGCGTTGGAAGAGATACCATATATTTTGAAGGTGCATAATCCTGATTTTGATGCCTGTCCCATGCCTAATGAGAAGCTTATGCCTTGGCTTCAGGAGGATTGGAATGACTATAGTGTTGAAAAACCGAAAATCAGAGAACGTATACCTTTGGCTGGAAGCAATCCTGTAGTATATAGAGAATTTAGAAGTGTTTTTGATTCTCAGGTAATGTATGATAGATGGATGGAAAAACGTAATTTGTGGCGTGCAAGACAATTAGTGCTTGAGCAAACAAAAATTTATTTGCTGAGCTCTTTATGCATAGACAAAGACTTATCAAAGAAGATGGGGATTGGGAGCTGCTTATTGCTAATGGCGTTTTTCAGGTAACGGAAGACTCGTCGATTAGTCATCCGATTTTGTTAAAACGAGTTGAAATTGAATTCGATACTGAGCGTAATGACATTTATATCAGAGATGTAGATGTAAACAGTAGCTTTATATAGAGTTGTTTAATGGTATTTCTGATGTTGATAGAGATGCTGTTCAGAATGCTGATGCCGAAAATAGCAGAGAACAATACTATCCCTTTGACAGAAATGCAACAAAAACTTTTTTTGAGCGAGTGGTACATTCCGTATCGCATAAAGGCAAGTATTTCTCTAATATGGAGTTAGCAAAATTAAATAATGATGCTGCCTTTAAAGTTTCCTGGGAACCAATGCTGATTCTTAGGCAACGTCCTAATGGTATGGCAAAATGATTAATAAGATTATCGAAAAGATTGGGGAGACGGGAGAAGTTCCACAGCATCTTATTAATATTTTACAGCCGGGGAATAATTTTGTAGAGAATAGTGATTATACACAAGAAAGTACGGAAGAAAAGCTTGCTGCAGTTGGTGGTGAAGCTATAGATATTTTATTGCCTAAAGAAGCAAATCAGGAGCAATTAGATATTGCAAAAACTATAGAAGTTAATGATGCTGTTGTTGTGCAAGGTCCTCCCGGTACCGGTAAAACACATACGATTGCAAATCTGTTAGGTCATTTTCTGGCGCAAGGCAAGAGAGTGCTTGTAACCAGTCATACTAATAAGGCATTAAAGGTTTTGAAAGACAAAGTGGAGTGTGAATTACAACCATTATGTGTTTCGGTAACTGATGATTCAAGGAAGGATATTGAAAGCTCTATTGCAGCAATTGCTAATTTTTCAGAGATACCGGCAAAATTAGAAAAAGAGATTAAAGAGTGTGATACTAAGCGTAAGAGCATTATTAAGCAGTTAAACGAAACTCGTAAAAAGCTATTTCAAATTCGCAATCAGCAATGCAATACTATTATACTTAATGGGGACGAGTTTTCACCAATAGATGCTGCTAAGTTTTTAAAAGAAAACAGAGATCAGCTTGGCGATGTAATACCCGGTAATGTTTATACTTGTGAAGCTCTTCCTGTTTCTTATGAAGCATTAGTAGAGCTGTATGACAGCAACCAAAGTGTAAGTGTTGATGAGGAGAAACAGCTAGCTTGTAATTTACCTGATACTGCAGATATTTGGTCGGCCAGTGATTTTGAGCAAGTTGTTGAACGA
>ENA-OQCS01000164-OQCS01000164.1-human-gut-metagenome-genome-assembly--contig:-NODE-164-length-34547-cov-6.226351_pt1 | contig 34547 bp, 37 predicted proteins | sample MGYA00242757_ERZ504575 | MGnify/ENA primary metagenome ERZ504575 (study PRJEB26092, sample SAMD00036297) | human gut metagenome | host: Homo sapiens | study: EMG produced TPA metagenomics assembly of... | reverse complement strand
TTTTTATTTTTATGGAGGTAACAACATGAACAAGGGAACTGTAAAATGGTTCAACGCAGAAAAAGGTTACGGATTTATCACTGGTGAAGACGGTGCAGACGTATTTGTACATTTCTCCGCTATCAATGGTGAAGGATTCAAATCCCTTGAAGAAGGACAGGCTGTAACATACGACTTAACAGAAGGTGCTCGTGGTATGCAGGCTGCAAACGTTACAAAATTATAATTTATAATTTTTGTTAACGCGAGAGGATTGAATTCCGCACTTTTCTATACGGATTAAACCTCAAAAAAATCCCCGGATTATCCGGGGATTTTTATTGCTTTTCTTCTGTGAATCCATCAGAGATTCAATTTCTATTTGGCATCTGCGCTGTCTGTATCCGTTGTTGAATCTGCTGTTTCTGCAGCTTTATCGTCTGCTACATTTGTATCATCTGCTTCTTCAGATTTATCTGCGGTTTCCGTTTCAGAATCATCTGCGGTTGTGTCTGCTGCATCAGCATCTTCACTGTCTGTATCAGTGGAAGCTGTTGTATCTTCTTCCTCCGCTGTATCTGCATCAGTGCTGTCTGTACCATCGGATGCATCTGTTGACAGATTCGAAATGTAATTGTCAAGTGCAGTAGTATCCATTACTGTATTCTGAACCACATTCTCTTTGGCTCCTGTCACTTTTACATATGCAGAATAACCAATCCATGCAACAATCACAACACAAATGAATGCCCAGGCAAACATTTCCAGTCCAAAAAGTACTTTTTCTTTTCTGTCTGTTTTGTTATGCAGTCCTTTTCTGGCCTTATAAGCATCGACTTTCTTCTGGCTCATGATAGATCTCCTTTGCATCAATATTTCGTATTTTTTGATTATAGCACACTTTACTGCAAAAGGAAACAATTAGTTTATACTGCAACGATCACTCCGCCGTCATTTGCATACATAGAACTTACACCCGCTGTATCAAGGACTACGATCTTTGCAAGTTTCATTCTCTCTTCAAAAGCCTCTTTGAGCACCTGTGCTCTTGCCGGACAATTGCAGTGACTGATGGCAAGAACCTTCTCTGCACTGTCCGGGGTTTTCTCGATCACCTGCTCTACAAGCTTGATCAGAGCACGATTCATGCCTCTTGCCTGATCCAGCTGGCAGATATTTCCATCATCCGTAGAACCCATGACCGGTTTGATTTTCAATGCACTGGCCACTAACGCTTTCACTTTGCTCAGACGGCCGTTCTTTCTCAAAGTATCAAGATTCTCAAGTATAAAAAATGTATGCTGTCCTTCAATATAATGTTCCACAGTTGAAACAACTTCTTCAAAACTCATCCCTGCTTCTTCGCATTCCTGTATCTTCATTCCGATCAGGCTTTCCCCGATGGATGCGGAACGTGAATTAAACACATGTATTTTTTTATCCGGATGGTCTTCCATAATAAGATCTCTGCCAAGTAACGCACTGTTATAGGAACCACTCAGCTCAGAAGACAAAGTCACTGCATAAATATGCTCAGCCTCGCAGTCATATGCTCTCATATATCTCTCAGGTGACGGGCAGGCTGATTTCGGACATTCCGGGCAGGCTGCCACTTTATCAATAAACTCTGCCTGATCAAATGTTTCATCATCTATGATCTGTTCAGCTCCTACCATCAGAGTCAGTGGAATGGATTCAAAACATTCATCTTTCTTCCATTCGTCCAAAAGTTCTCCACAACTATCTATGATAATCTTATATCTCAATTATATCGTCCTCTTTTCCATTATATGTAGTATTCAATACCAGATATATCTTATCACACCGCTTTACGTTTGAAAAGACTTTTTAATAAAAACACTGTTCTTTTTTTCAAAAGTGCTTTATAATAAAAAGACGCTTCCCGCAAAGTGCAGGAAGCGCTGCCTGATCCACAAAATATGTTCAGAAATATGCAGCAATCCAGAAGTCTTTTTTTAATTCTGAACAGCTATAAATCATGTTATCAGAGAGGTGTTGTATGCTTGCTTTAAAAATTACTGATGTAAAAGATTTTATGAATAAACTCCTGATCGGTGAGGTATTTGACCGTTTTTCTCTTGTCGAGGCATCTGTGACAACCTTCAACACTTTTACCATAAACGGAAAACTTCATTACGATTTCTTTGATACTGACACAAAGGCTGCTTTTGAGGAGAATTCCACAGAATATTCCCTCTGGCATGATGTAAAACCTTATTGTTTTTCTATCATACGCGGCAGACGCACACCTTTGAATTTCAGGATTGTATTTGAACTTTCTCATGATCAGACACAGTCGTTGTTAAAAAATGAACAGCATATTGCAGATATTCCTGTGCAAAGCTTTTATCTGAATATCCGGTACAAGAACCAGTCCCTTTTATGTACAACAGGTGTTTCTTATACTTCATTCAGTCCGGATAAACGTCTGGAACATCTCTGGGATGATTCCATGACTGTTTTTCTCTCCAGTCATCACATTCCCTGTGAGAAATTATGAGTAGATTCTGTTATCAGTCTTTATCCGAATAACGCAGATAATAGACCAGAATATCTATAAACTCACTGTTCGTCGGTTTATCTGCCATTGTACACCCTGCCATTTCTTCCAGTGTATCCTTATGATTCATCCAACATAAGTTTACCAGTGTTCTTATGTTGTGTTCTACATTAGACGGCGTTGATTTATATTTTCTTGCAATGACCGGATAAATATCTTTGGTGACTTTTACCGGTCGCTCATAAATTTTCTGTGCCATTTCTACTGCATCCACAACATAATAATATCCTTTATACTTTGATGTTGCACCCAATTTTCTAATAACTCCATAAACTGCACTCATACATCGTTCCTCCTGTAACTTCCATAATCTGTGTTTTTACAGATTTGGATATCTCATTTATTTACACACATTTCTCTATAAGTAAATGAAAGTCACGATATTGGCTGCCCGGAAGCACCATTGCAGTCACTATTCTCTGTAACCCGTTATATTTTCTGCGGATTCGGCATATTCATTAAAATATCGGCAACTTAATAATAGGAATTCATAAGACATTTGTCAATACCAATGTAATTGTTTTCCACAAAATAAGGAGCAAAAGTTATTCTCTGCTCCTTATTTGATATTCTGCTATTCTGACAGGCGTATCTGTCCTCTCATTGATCTGCCGGCAAATTGCCTGCTTTCTATTTTATTTTGCAATCATCAACAAAATTTCATTGCTTCTCTGAACAAATCTGTCATTTCGTCCGGTGAAAGCTGTTTATGCTCATCATCGCAAGGTCATACAACTGTTCACAGATAAGCGGAGCCTTGTCAGATTCCTGATTCTCTGCCAGATATTTAACCAATGGATGATTCGCATTCAGAACCAGTGTTTCCTGTCCGCCAAACATATTCGGATCCATTCCATACATATTATACATCTTCATCATATCCTGCATACGGCGGCTCTCTTCGGAAAGAGTCATCATTGCTGATACATTTTCATTTTTCAGATTCTCAACATGTACTTCCAGTTTATCTTTATTAAGGCTCTTACGGAAAAGTTCTGTCAGTGCTTTGACAGTTTCTTCATCGGCAGTACCCTCACCCTTCATTTCTTCGGTCAGATCCGCATCAATACGCTTAAACTGTACTTCCTGATGTTTCTGCTCAAGACTGGAAATAAATGCACTGTCAATATTATGCTTCAGGATAACGGCATCTTTTCCTGCTTCCTTAAACATATTGATATACTGACTCTGCTGAACTTCATCAGTTACATAAAAAATTACTGTCTTCTCAGGTTCTTTCGCTTCCGCATTGTCTTTGTTTTCAGACTCTGCTGCATCTTCTTTCTTTTCTTCTGTCTGAGCTTCAGTTTCTTCTGTTTCTTTTTTATTCTCTTCAATGCAGTCCTTTAATGTGAGATATTTGCCATCAAGATTCTTAAAGAGTACATAATCTCCCATTTTCTCTGCAAACTTAGCATCTTTAATACAGCCATATTTAATAAACGGACTAATATCATCCCAGTATTTCTCATAAGATTCTCTGTCAGTCTTGCACATTCCGGTAAGCTTATCTGCCACTTTTTTGGAAATGTATTCAGAAATCTTCTGTACAAATCCATCATTCTGCAATGCGCTTCGTGACACGTTCAATGGAAGATCCGGACAATCGATCACACCTTTCAGAAGAAGCAGGAATTCAGGAATTACTTCCTTGATATTATCTGCGATAAATACCTGATTGTTATAAAGTTTGATCGTTCCTTCAATGGAATCATACTCTGTATTGATCTTCGGGAAGTACAGAATACCTTTTAAATTAAACGGATAATCCATATTCAGATGTATCCAGAATAACGGTTCCTTATAATCCATAAATACCTTGCGGTAAAATTCCTTGTATTCATCATCTGTACATTCATTTGGATGCTTCATCCAGAGCGGATTAATATCACTGATAGAAACCGGACGTTTATTGATCTTTACTTTATCCTTTGCAGGAGAAATTTCAACAACTTCCTTTTCACCTTTATCATTTTCTTTTTCTTCTGTCTTTGCTTCCTCATGAATATGTTCAACAACTACATCATCGTCTCTTAACTCAGATTCATCAATTGTCTCATATTCCTGAGGTGCATTTGCTTTGGAAAGGTAAATATGAACCGGCATGAAGGAACAGTATTTCTCAAGAATCTCACGCATACGGTACTCATTTGCAAATTCCAAGCAGTCTTCATTCAGGAACAGGGTGATTTCTGTACCAATCGTATTCTTGTTACCTTCCTGGATATCATATTCTGTTCCGCCATCGCAGGACCAGTGTACAGGCTGTGCACCTTCTGTATAGGAAAGTGTATCAATATGCACTTCATCCGCCACCATAAATGCAGAATAAAATCCAAGTCCAAAATGACCGATCATCTGATCATCTGTAGTTTTGTCTTTATATTTCTCAAGAAACTGAGTTGCACCTGAAAAAGCAATCTGGGTAATGTATTTCTCTACTTCATCAGCAGTCATGCCAATACCATTATCGATGAATTTCAGAGTTTTCTCATCGGGATTAACAATTACCTGAATCTCCGGTTTGTATCCTTCCGGAAAAGTATATTCTCCCATTACTTCCAGTTTTTTCAGTTTAGTAATCGCATCGCATCCGTTGGAGACCAGCTCTCTTACAAAAATATCATGATCGGAATATAACCATTTCTTGATGATTGGGAAAATATTTTCACTGTTAATTGATAAATTTCCATGTTTTACAGCCATGCTGTCCACACTCCTTTTTGTTTTTAATCATTTGCCGCAACTTTATCTGTCAATATACTGCATTCTTATCTGCTCTGCCTCCGGAGCCAAAACTATCCTCTCCTGTTTATCCTTTGAAATAGCTTTTGACTCCTGTAAGTTGCTTCTCTGAAAGATATAGTAATACCATTTATTCCAAAAGTCAAGAAAAAATTAGCACTCACTAAAAATGAGTGCTAATAATTTTATATTTTACATATTCCCCTGTATTTTTTCTTCAGATAACTCTTATTTCTTTCGTCTTTTGTATACCACAACTCCCACAATACATCCTGCTGCAATCGCCAGAATAATCACAAACGGTGTGATATTAGTCGTATCTCCTGTCTTTACCGCTGTTTTCGCACTTGCTCCATTCGGCTGCGGAGTCGGAGTTGCAGTTACAGTCTGTGCCTGTGTAATACTGAAATTCACCTGTTTAGTATCCTGCTCCCCTGTATTCTCCCATTCACTTCCATTATACTTCTGACGGTCAAATGTAACTGTCAATGTGTAGGTTCCAGCTTTCGTAATTCCAAATGCAGCAGTATAAGGTGCACTGCTCCAGCTATTTGTATTGATCACTTTCCAGTTATACGGTACATAGCGGACATCTCCCTTTCCCGGACTTTCATTGTCCATACCCGCTCCGACTGCTGTAAATGTAATCTTTGACTGTGTTGTGTATCCATCTGAACTGATTCCTGTAATCTTATTATCTGCCGGATCTGCAATTTTCGCCTTGCGGGTAGCTTTAACCGTAAACTGAACTTTCACTTCTGCACTGATCTGCTGTTCATTATCAATCACAACTGACTCTGTATAGGAGCCGGCCTTTAAACCCGCCTTCGGGCGGATTTTAAATGTACAGCTCTCCCCCGGTGCAAGCTCTGTGGCTGAAAGTTTCCCGATTTTAAAGTTTTTACCTGACGGTGCATTTAAAGTTACATTTGTATTCCCCTCATTCGTCACTGTAACTTTCTGCGCTTCCGGTGCCTCACTATATCCTTCTTTTGCTTTTCCAAAATTCAGTTCTTCCGGTGTTACGGATAATTTATAAATCTTTTTCACTTCCGAAACAGTCGCAGAAGCTTTGATCGTTGTTAATACATCTTCCTGTCCTTCCGAACTGGTCTGGGCTATCTGAATACTGTCCAGATAATTGCCGACTTTCAGACCGGTCACCGGTACTGCTGTAAATGCAGCAGAATCTCCCGGCTCCAGCACTGATGCCGAAAGTTCCCCAATATCAAAATACTCTGCATATGGCTGCATCAGCGAAACAGTTGTATTTCCTGTATTGGTAAGTGTAATGGTCGTCGCTTCAGGAGTATCATAACCTTCCTTCAGATCATCATAACTGAAAGATTCCGGATCTGCCTGAACTGCTGTGATCTGTTCCTGTTCTGCCTCTTTTACAGATACTTCCGCAGTTACCTGCGCTGCTACTTCCGAATCCTCTTCACTTTCAAATATCAGGGTATCACTGTAATCACCCTTCGTCAGACCGGTTTTTGGCTGTACCATGAACATAAGAGAATCACCTTTTGCAATCTGTATTCCTGATACAGCTTCACTTCCATCTTCGTTCATCACCTCAAAATAATCTGATTTCGGTATCTTTAAAGTGACAATTCCGTCCCCTGTATTTATTACGGTTACAGACAGTGTCTCATTGGCCTGTGTATAATTTTCTTCGATATCGCTGAATTAAGACTTCCTGTATTTACCTCAAGAGACTGTGCCTCAAGAGATGCATCTGCATTGTCACCTGCCGATGGAGCCTCGCTGTCATCCGGCGTCTCTGTCGGTTCTGCAGAAGGCTCATCCGAAGGCTTCAGATCTTCGTCATCTGATGAATCATCCTCACCTTCAACTGCAATCTTCGCTTCAAAAGAAACCTCAATACCTTCTTCCGTCCGGTATGTGATCATATCATCATATTCACCCGGTTCCAGCCCTTCCCTCGGCTGTATCCATACGCTTACAGATTCACCTGCACTCAGCGGTTCTATAATATCCTGAGCCATAAAATGTTCCGGACTGATCTCCTGAAAATTCAAGCTCTCATTTCCGGTGTTCGTAATCTGCACATACTGTGCTTCCACATCCTCAAGATCACCCTTTACTGTTCCAAAATCACAGATCTGATCTTCGCTGTCCTCTACAGTGACAGTCGCTTCGTAAGTCTTTTTATCTTTATCATCTTCACCTGCTGCCTGTCCATCTTTCTCTGATCCATCTGTCTGCACATTTCCGTTCTCATCCACCTGCAGCTGATCTTCTGTATAAATTTTCATCTGGGAATCATCAGTACCTTCTGTTGTTTCCTCCGGCTGACCTTTTGTGTTCTGAGATCCATCTTCCTGTTCATTCCCTGCATTCTGCTGTACATCTTCTGTTCTATCTACATCCTGATTTTCAGAATCCTGACTGCCTTCTGCATTATCTGCTGTTTCTTCCAGCTGTGCATCCTCTGTTCCATCTGCCGTTTCTTCCAGCTGTGCATTCTCTGTTCCATCTGCCGTTTCTGTCTGCTGTGTATCCTCTGCTTCCTGTTCCACTGCTTTCGCCTCTTCTTCAGTTGCAGCTACCTCTAACGTCTTTGCAGTAAGAGTACCTGTCAGTCCGCTTCCATCTACAGGGGTCAGATCAAGCACCAGTCTGCATCCCAGATCATCCTGAGTGATCGTATAGGTCTTCTCAGTACCTACCTGTGTTAACTCCTTCTCCCCGGTCTGTCTTGACCAGGAAAAAGTGAAATCTTCATCCGTAACCTCTTCCGGTGTAACCTTTGCATAATCTGCACTCAACACTACGCCTACAGCTGCAAGTCCCTTAATCTTAAGCTTACCGCCCAATTCTCCTGACGAAGCTGCCGCAAAAACCATGGATGGAATCATTGAAATAACCATCATCACAGTCATTACAACTGCAAGAAATCTCTTTCTCTCCATCTGTAGTCCTCCTTTTCATTTATAATAAGATTTGTAATTATTCAGCAGCCACTCTGAAGGTACTGAATAATTACAGTTCTGTGATGCTTCTGTGTCTGTCTGCCCTTTTCATTCCCATCACAGACCACAACATCGTTTTTTCTCTGTATAAAAGCATTATAGCATCACATTTTCCGGAAATGTAATCTGTATTTTCTCCCTTAAAACAACTTCAGCCCCTGAGTATCAGAGTTCAATTTTCTCCAATATTCAGGGACCGAACTGTGTTTTACAGTTATTTCTCCGATATATCACGTGATATTCATAATTTGACCGAACAGTTTTTATCCTTCTACTATCAGATATTTTCCATCCGGCAGAGCAAATACTTCACTTGCATCTTCCAGTTCTTCATCTGACATTCCTTCCACATCAGCGCCTGACTCTTCCAGATATTCTCTCACTTCTTCAATAGAATCCACAACCTGCGCCATGCAATCCTCAAGGAATGCTTCCGCTGCTTCATATGATTCTGCTACCGCCTGTGGAAAAAGCTGCTCCTGATTTTCAAGAAACGTATTAATACATTCTTCTGTAAACAATTTAAATAACCTCCTCAATCTTTCCCTTTGCCCTGATCAGCTTCTCAAGGACCGGTTCAACCTGTTTCGTCATATAGGACGTAGCTGCCCGTACCCCCTCCTTGGAATGCTCCATGGCAAAGCCATATTTTACCGCTTTAAGCATCTCTATATCATTATATTCGTCTCCGAACGCAATACATTCTTCCGGCGAAATATGATATCTTTTCTGATATTCTCTAATTCCTTTTGCCTTGTTTGTTCCAAAAGGAATAAAATCAATCCACTCATTTCCCGAAGTGACAACAACACATTCTTTTCCAAATCTGTCCATCCAGTATTTCACAGATTCTTCTGTAAGGCCGGCCGGTTCAAACACAGCCAGCTTCATGATAGGAGCCGTCATCTCTTCCATGCTGTTTACAAATCTGCATTCATTTTTTACTTCATATAACATATGGTCATGAAATCTCTTTGTCTTCGGCATCAGGTAGTGGTAATCCTTTGCAGAACAGGTAAACTCGGCATCCTTCTTTTCCAGGATTGCAGAAATAATCTCCCCTGCCAGCTTTCTGTCAAAAGAATCCTGATACAGTACCTCTCCATGATCCACTGCCAGTGCACCATTCTCCGAAATATAGGAAATCTCTGAAGCAACAGGTGCAAACAGCTTTGTCATATTCGGATATTGCCTTCCACTGGCTGCTACAAACATAATCCCCAGTTCCTCTAACTGCCTGATCAGCGAAAAAATTTCTTCAGGCAGAGACTGTGCCTTATGTAAAAGTAACGTCCCATCCAGATCACTTGCAACCAACTTAATCATTTCCATGTTCCTCGCAAATCTTTACCAGATCTGTCGGTTTCTCAGCGACAAGATCTGCTCCATTCTCATTCAGTTCTTTTCGGTCACGAAAGCCCCATAGCGCACCTACTGTATACATTCCTGCTGCTTTACCGGTCTTCATATCTGTACTTGTATCTCCCACATACATGCATTCTTCCGGTTTTACACCAAATTTTTCCGCAACCATAAGCGGACCATCAGGTGCCGGTTTCCTGCGGATTGCTTCACTCTGACCGACTACCATATCAAATTCCCCGTCAAAAAGCTGCGCAATTACTTTCACAGCTGCAGGATGAGGTTTATTTGAACAAACTGCCAGCTTCATTCCATGTTCCTTCAATTTCTTTAAGGTTTCCGGTATGCCTTATAGGAACTACTTTATACATCGGATCTGCTTCAAACATTTCCCGGTAAAGCTTCTGTCCCTCATCATAATGCGCAAGTTCCGGATCCCCCGCATCCTTAAGTGCGCGGCGGATCAGCATATTTGCCCCTTCTCCGCTGTAATATCTGAAATTATCCACCGGAAGTGTTTTCAACCCGAATTTTTCCATAATAATATTAGTCACATAAGCCATGGAATCCAGCGTATCAGCCAGTGTTCCATCCAAATCAAATATACATGCTTTAATCATCTTTTGTCATCCTCTTAAGTTAATTCCTGATTTCTTCATTTCATAAAATAATCTGGCAACCGGGAGTCCTACCACATTATTGTAATCTCCGCTGATCCCCTTTACATAAATTCCGAAAAGTCCCTGGATGCCATAGCTTCCAGCCTTATCCATAGGCTCTCCTGTAGCAACATACTCTCTGATCTCCTCATCTGAAACCGGATAAAAAGTCACATCTGTACTTTCATAAAAAGTATGTTCTGTCCAGACTTTTTCTTTCTTTTCCCATACAGAAACGCCGGTATATACCTGATGAGTATTTGCCTGAAGTTTCTTTAATGTATTCACTGCATCCTCTGTATCATAAGGTTTGCCAAGGATCACATTCTCAAACACTACCACTGTGTCAGATCCGATCACAATTGTTCCGTCGGCACTATCTTTCATAGTGCGGATAACAGAAGCTGCTTTATCCGAAGCCAGCTGTTTTACTGCCTCTCCCGGATTGTCTGAGATACGATTCTCATCACCTGATGCAGGCAGCACTTCAAATCCACGCCAGCCCGTTCCAACAGTTCTTTTCGTCTGGGTGAAGCAGATGCCAAAATAATTTTTCTCATAATAACCTCTTCTTTCCTGTCATAGTATACCTTGTATCTTTTTGGTATGCAACTGCTTTCATTAACTCTTTCCATAAAATTTCGCTTTTCTTTTTATCTGAAAAGTATTAAAATAACAATAACCTATAGCTGAATAAAATGGTGTCAGGAGTAAAAGATATTTTTATCCTGACTCGCTGTCAAAAATAGGAGAATATCAGAAAGGAGTTTATGATTATCATGGCTAAAATTAATAAATACTGGGGATATGTTGCAATAGGTGCCCTTACAGCAGCTGCTGCCGGTGCTGTAGCTGCCCTTATTGCCAAAAAAGGATCCTGTAAAGAGGATTTTGATTTTGAAGATGACTTTGATGATTTCGATCTGACTGATGAAAAGGAAACTGCTAAGGAAGATCAGGAACCTGCCGAAGATTTCCAGTCTTGGGAACATACAGGCGAACAGTCTGCAACAGATGACACCGAAAGCGAAGAAGCTGAAGAAGCTGCTGATACAGATGATTCTGAGAAGTCTTCCGATAAAGCTGCTGAAGTTGAGATTAAAGATGCAGAAGAGGAAGAAGATGCCGATGAACCTGAGACTTTTGAAGAGACTATGGACGCTGCATCTGAATCTGAAGAATAAACGTTACCGTTCACAGTAACGTAACCAAAAAGGAATGTTACTTCACGATTATACAATCGTAAAAGCAACATTCCCTTTTTATTCTGATTATATTACTATCTCAGTCTCATTATGCTTTCGGAAGTTTAAATGAGCTCTTCAGAGACACGATACGGTTGAATACCGGTGCACCCTCTTTAGAATCATGGATATCTGCACAGAAAAATCCTGTTCTTACGAACTGGAAACTGTCATAGCCTTTTGCTTCCATAAGTGCTGGTTCTACATATGCAGTAACTTTTGTCAGAGAGTTCGGATTTACGTTCAGAGAACCATCCTCTTTATTATATACGCCTTTTTCCTCATCTACAATATTCTCATAGAGACGTACTTCTGCTTTTCCTGCCTGGCTTGCTTCTACCCAGTGAATGGTTCCTTTTACTTTTCTGCCATCCGGCGCATTGCCACCCTTTGTTGCAGGATCATAAGTACAGTGTACAACACGTACAGTTCCATCTTCATCAGCTTCATATCCTGTACAGGTTACAAAATATGCGTTCATAAGACGAACCTCTGTGCCCGGGAACATTCTCTTATATTTCTTAGGCGGATCTACCATGAAGTCTTCTCTCTCAATATAGAGTTCTCTGCCAAACGGTATTTTACGGGTTCCCAGTTTTTCATTCTCCATATTGTTCGGAGCTTCCAGATATTCTACTTCGCCTTCCGGATAATTATCGATCACAAGCTTGATCGGATCAAGAACAGCCATCAGACGTGGACGTTTCAGTTTCAGATCCTCACGGATGCAGTATTCAAGCATTGCATAGTCAACAGAGCTGTTTGCTTTGGATACACCGCAGAGTTCTACAAACATTTTGATGGATTCCGGTGTAAATCCACGGCGGCGCAGTGCTGCGATGGAAACCAGACGCGGATCATCCCATCCGTCTACGATGCCTTCCTCTACCAATTTCTTGATATAACGTTTACCTGTAACTACATTTGTCAGATACAGTTTTGCAAACTCAATCTGCTTCGGCGGCTGTGGGTATTCCAATTCTTTTACAACCCAGTCATACAGTGGTCTGTGATCCTCAAACTCCAGAGTACAGATGGAATGTGTGATTCCCTCAATCGCATCCTCGATGGGATGGGCGAAATCATACATTGGATAAATGCACCATGTATCACCTGTTCTGTGGTGAGTCATATGAGCAACACGATAGATAACCGGGTCGCGCATATTCATGTTTGGAGATGCCATATCGATCTTGGCACGAAGCACTTTCTCTCCGTCTGCATATTTGCCTTCTTTCATCTCTTCAAAAAGCTGCAGGTTCTCTTCTACGCTTCTGTTTCTGTATGGACTTTCTTTACCCGGCTCTGTAAGAGTTCCACGATATTCACGGATCTGATCCGCTGTCAGGTCACATACATAGGCTTTGCCTTTCTGGATCAGCTTTACAGCAGCTTCATACATCTGTCCGAAATAGTCAGATGCAAAAAACAGTCTGTCTTCCCAGTCTGCACCAAGCCATTTGATATCTGCCTTGATGGATTCTACAAACTCACTCTTTTCTTTGGTCGGGTTTGTATCATCAAACGCATGTTGAACTTGCCGTTATATTCCTGTGCAAGACCATAGTTTAAAAGAATAGATTTCGCATGACCGATATGAAGATATCCATTCGGTTCCGGCGGGAAACGCGTATGCACGGTGTCATAAACACCCTCTGCTAAATCTTTATCAATGATATTCTCAATAAAATTTTTGGAAACTGTTTCGTTCTCCATCTTTTTCCCTCCTGTTGTCGTATTTTATACTGTTTTTTCACACATCTATATATAAAAAATACAACTGAATATTTTTTATGTCGAATGAATTTATATTATCATTGGAAATTCCATCTGTCAACCGTTTACACAACAGTGACAGGCCTTATATTTCTCAGACGTTACTGTTCACTCCGTTCACAGTAACGTAGCCAAAATTCATTCCAGTTTGCCTGCGGCAATGGAATTTTGGCTTGTATGTCTCGGGATTTTGGCATATTCATGCCAAACACCTCGCGGGACAGTGGTGTGTGAACAGTAACTCTCAGACTCATCTGCACTCTCTTTCAGCAGCTCATATCCTTGACTAACATCTTGCAAAATATTATAATTATATCAACATATCAAGGAGGTGCGGCAATATGAGTAATGCACTACCAATTGAAGATTTAAGTAAAACTTACCTGGAACATTCTATGGTTATCAATAACTTTGTTATCAAGATCGGCAGCCAAATCAAAGACAGCTTATGTCGTGTCTTTGGTAATGGTGTTCAGTATGAATGGCGTGAAAATGATGATAAAGTAATCATTCCTGACGTATCAATCATCTGTAACCTGAGAGACCGTAAGAACATTTCTTTCACTGGCATTCCCCGCTTTGTGATGGAAGTTTTGTCCAATGCCACAGAAGAATATGATCGACATGAAAAGATGGATATTTATTGCAAGGTCGGTGTCTCTGAGTATTGGATCGTTGACTGGAGAAAAAAATCTGTAGAGATTTATCTCTTCGATTTCAAAGAAGATGGCACTGGTTATCCGTATCTTTATAAGACTGTCACAGCCCAGAATAAAGAAGATTTACATCTGGTTATGTTTCCGAATCTGAAGATAACCTTTGACGAGCTGTTCGACATTGGTGAATATTAACGAAAAATAAGGCATAAACCAAGGAGATAGTTTACTCTTTTTTATTTGTTTCAGAATGTTTCAGAATCACTTGCATATTGATTTCCTGATCTGCATATGCTATAATGCCAGTAGGCGAAAAGAAATAGCAAGTCCATGTAGACAACAAAAAGAATGAAGCCCTCAGTAGTGCGAATACTGAGGGCTTCTTCTTATTTTTTATGGCAGACAAGAAACTGCCAGGTTAGTGTTGCCCTACTTATCTCCGTCTAACCATTTGCAAACATAATAGGCGGCTATGCTTGCCATAAAGGAGGCAAGAAAAAAAATAGCAAGATTCTCCATATAGACTTCACCTCCTCCCGTTGCCGGGTATCGGTTGGACAACACTGTAAGTATAACATATCTCTTGTCATTCCGGAAGTACAAGCAGTTCTAAGAAGTTTATAAAATAATACTGGTTTTATTCGAGTATATCATCCTAAAATCATCTGCTCAGGAATAGGAAGAGTCTCAGTACAAAAACTGCAATTCTGAGCAGTATCCCGGAACTGCAAATTGCACAAAAAAAAATAATCAGAACCTATGTCCTGATTATCTTGAGTAACTTTGATTTACTGGCACCTCACAAACCCAGTAAATAAGCCATTCTTAGCAAGCTGATGACGGGAATTGAACCCGTGACCCCTTCCTTACCAAGGAAGTGCTCTACCTCTGAGCCACATCAGCATTGTGTCGGATTTACCGCTCACATTTAAATATATTACCAGAACTTGTTTGTATTGTCAATCCCTATTTTTAACTTTTTGATTTTTATTTTTGGGTTTTATACAGATATCTTTCTATTTTTGATATTGCTCCAACTGCTCTCTGATTTTGGTTCGGATGCGCTGTAATGCATTATCTATGGACTTGGGTGTTTTTCCCATGATCCGGGCAATCTCTCCGTATCCGTTTCCTGCCAGATAATATTCAAGAACCTGGTTCTCCATTGGACTTAACGTTGCCGTTATCTCCTGCTCCAGATCCTGGAGATTCTCCTGGTCAATAATGATAGACTCCGGGTTCTCTCCCCAGTTATCTCCAAGATGTTCTTCATTTTCCCCATCCTGTTCGCTGAGGGAAATATAGGAATTCAGCGGCTGGTGCTTCTGCCTGTTGGAACTCTGGATGGCGTTGTAGATCTGTCTGTCCACACATATACTGGCAAAGGTCTGGAATGCAACATCCCTGTCCGGCTGGTAATCGCGGACTGCCTTAAACAGTCCGATCATGCCTTCCTGTATCAGGTCATCGTTCTCCCCGCCTATCAGGAACATGGTCCTTGCTTTCTTGCGGACCATGTTCTTGTATTTTTCCATCAGATAGTCGAGGATTTCTGATTCCCCGTTTTTGAAACGGGAAATTAATTCTTCATCTTTAATTCCGTCATACTGTTTCATCAATTTAACCCTTCCGTATTTCTGAAAATCTCTATCATTCGCCCAGAGGGCTTCTTATAACATAACAATATTGTGGAATAATTTTCTGCTGCAAAAATTCCTCTTAATAATCGCTGCACATCCTCACGAAGCCTTTATCTCAGTCTGAGATAAACTTACTTCTTCTGCAGTCTCTGACGTACAATCTCATATCCAAGTACTCCGGCTGCCACAGATGCATTGAGGGAATCAATGTCACCCTTCATAGGAATAGATGCCACGAAATCACACTTCTCACGGATCAGTCTGCTTACACCTTCACCTTCATTGCCAATCACTACGCCGATCGGACCTGTCAGGTTAAGATTGTACATGGTTTCACCGCCCATATCTGCACATACAAACCACATGCCCTGTTCTTTCAGTTCATCGATGGTATGTCCCAGATTGGTAACTTTTGCAACAGGTGTATAGTTTAATGCACCTGCTGAAGTCTTGGCAACTGTGGAAGTCAGTCCAACTGCTCTTCTCTTGGGAATAATCACCCCATGTGCACCTGCAAGGTTTGCTGTACGGATGATCGCACCAAGATTATGAGGATCCTCAATATTATCCAGGATAAAGATAAAGGGATCTTCTCCTTTTTCCTTTGCCTTCGCAAGAATATCTTCTACACTTGCATATTCATAGGCTGCCACCTGAGCGATTACGCCTGATGTGCGCCTGTCTCGCTTAACTGATCCAGACGTTCTTTTGCCACATAGTTAATAATCGTATCTTTTTTTCTTGCCTCTCTGGCAATAGTGCGGACCGTCCGTCCTGGCATCCGTCCAGGATAAAAAGCTTATCTACACATTTGCCGGAACGAAAGGCTTCCAGAACCGCATTGCGTCCTTCTATCTGTTCACTCATATCTTATCCTCTCCGATCCCTGCACGGACCAGTTCTATGATCCTGCTGAAATCATCTTTTAAATATAAATAGCCCATCAGAGCTTCAAAACCTGTTGCCCTGCGGTAGTCTGCCATAGTTGCATGTTTGGCCATTGTAGGAGAATGAGCATTCCTTCCTCTTCTGTAAACGCTGTGTTCCTCCTCTGTAAGCATGGGCTCGATTACTTCCATCATGGAAGACTGAGTTCCTGCCTTAACCAGACTGCTGGCTTTTCTGTGAAGCTGGTTTACCGGACAGTTGCCTTTTTTACAAGGATCGTGCGGATTACCAGTTCATAGACGCCATCTCCGATATACGCCAATGTCAGCGGAGAATAGGTTCGCAAGTCTTTATCTTCCAAATGAAACAACTGATGAAGCATGCCTTTCAAACTACTCAAATTCTCTTCATTAAGTCCGTTTGTCTCACTCATATCATTTAAGCTCGTTTCCATTTTACTCCCTCGCGGGTATCCTTAAGGATGATTCCCTTAGCCAGAAGCTCATCTCTGATCTCATCTGCTCTTGCGAAATTCTTTGCTTTTCTTGCTTCCTGACGCTCTGCGATCAGGTCTTCGATTTCTTTATCAAGGATTTCTTCTGTTTTCACAGCCTTCAGACCAAGTACATCGCATAATTTCACCATTGTGTCAAGAAGTGCTCCTGCAAATTCTGCGGAACTTGCCTCTGATACATTTGTATTTGCAAATTTAACCAGTTCAAAAATTGCTGCCAGTGCATCTGCTGTGTTGAAATCATCATCCATAGCTTCTTCAAATTTCTTTACGAATTCCTGTGCCTGTGCAAGCAGTTCTTTCTCTGCATCTGTTGCAGTTTCTGTCTGTGCTGCTGCTTTTCTGTCCTTTAAGTTTGCTGCTGCATCTGTGATACGTTCTAATGCATTCTTTGCAGCTTCCATCAGATCTGCGCTGAAATTCAGCGGACTTCTGTAATGTGCGTTCAGCATGAAGAAACGAAGCACCTGCAGGTCATACTGTTCACTGATCTCACGAACAGTACGGAAGTTTCCAAGAGACTTGGACATTTTTCTGTTATCAATATTTAAGAATGCATTGTGCATCCAGTATTTTGCAAAGATTTTGTCGTTGCAGCATTCACTCTGTGCGATTTCGTTCTCATGATGAGGGAAGATCAGATCTTCTCCGCCTGCATGGATATCAATCTCATCGCCAAGGTATTTTTTCGCCATAACAGAACACTCAATATGCCATCCCGGACGTCCGTCACACCATGGTGAAGGCCAGGATGGTTCTCCCTCTTTCTTCGGTTTCCAGAGAACAAAATCCAGTGGATCTTCTTTCTGGTCTTCACCGGATACCTGCAGAGAACGGAAGCCGGACTGCAGATCATCCAGGTTCTTGTGCGAAAGTTTGCCATATTCTTTGAACTTCTTAACTCTGAAATAAACAGTACCGTCTGCTGCCGGATAAGCATATCCCTTATCAACCAGAGTCTGGATCATACTGATCATTCCGTCGATTTCCTGTGTTGCCTGTGGATTGGTTGTGGCAGGTTTTACATTCATGCCATCCATATCTTTCTTACACTCTGCAATATAACGCTCGGAAATTTCCTGTGCGCTTACGCCCTCTTCGATTGCTTTCTTGATGATCTTGTCATCTACGTCTGTAAAATTGGAAACATAGTTTACTTCATATCCTTTGTATTCCATATACCGGCGTACGGTATCGAAGATGATCATCGGACGTGCATTTCCGATATGGATCAGGTTGTATACAGTCGGACCGCAGACATACATACGAACTTTTCCCTCTTCAAGAGGTACGAATTCTTCTTTTCTACGTGTCAGTGTGTTAAAAAGTTTCATATTTTATTCCTCCAGTTTTCTCTATCATTAACTCTCTTTTCTTTCATTAAGAAGACAGATCGCCTGAGATGCAATTCCTTCTTCTCTTCCCGTAAATCCCAGTTTTTCCTCTGTAGTGGCCTTAATGTTCAGCTGAGACTCATTGATTCCCATTGCTTTTGCCATATTGGCTCTCATCTGTGGAATATGAGGTGCCATCTTTGGTTTCTGTGCAATGATCGTTGCATCTATATTTCCGATCTCATAATGGTGCTCTCTCAAAAGCTTCGTCACATGTTCCAGCAGCAGAATACTGGAAATTCCTTTATATGCAGGGTCTGTATCCGGAAAATGTTTTCCGATATCGCCCAGTGCAGCAGCTCCCAGAAGTGCATCCATAACTGCATGGATTAGTACATCTGCATCTGAATGTCCCAGGAGACCTTTTTCCCAGTCTATCTTCACACCACCCAGGATCAGATCTCTGTCTTCGGTCAGTCTGTGTACATCATATCCCATTCCAACACGCATAATCATTCTCCTCTTATATCCAGCATCTTGCTGATTCTCAATAAGCTTAACCGTCTCCTTGTATAAGGAGCAAGTCTGAGGCTTGGCAAAACAGCCGATTCATCGAGTCCGATATCATAAACGGTTTTCGCGCATCCGGCTTTCTCCAGCAAACGGAACATAGTCTGTTCGCTGGGAAGCTCATCAATAATCTCCTCTATCCCGTTCAGGCATTTTTCCAGATGCTGGGGTGAAATAGTTTCTAACAATTCCGGCTCGTTTTCTTTTCTTATTTCTTCCAGAAGTCCTTTTTTTTCCAAAAGTTTCTTTCAGAAGCTCCTCGTCCTCATTCTCATAGGGTTTTGCGTGACATCTTCCTGTGTGATGGCTGCAGCGATACGCTTGTATTCTTCCAGTACAAGAAGTGCTGCTACAGAAACCTTCTCTCCATGGAGTGCATCCAGCGGACCATTGATCACTTCCATATCCCACAGATGTGTGACCTGGTGCTCTGCACAGGACGCAGGCCTTGAATTACCAATCATCTGCATTGCAAGTCCGGAAAGAATCAATGCATACATAAGCTGTTCGCATTCATTTTCCTCTCCCTCTGTAATATCCTGAATCGAAGATTTCACAGTTTTTAACGCTTTCTCTTCCAGCTTTACAGTTTCGCGGCAAAAATACTCTCCGGTGACCAGGTTCGCGATCTTCCAGTCTGCAAGACAGATGTATTTCGCCATCAGGTCTGAAATCCCGGCTGCAGTCAGGCGCTGTGGTGCTTTTGAAAAAATATCTGTATCTGCATATACACAGATTGGAGCTACTGAAGGCACAGTCTTCTTTACTCCATCCAGGGTCATTGCTGCTACTGTTGTTACAAATCCATCTCCACTTGCTGCGGTAGGCACTGAAATGAAAGGTACTTTGTAATTATGTGCAATATAACGGCTGATATCATGGATCGTGCCTGCTCCTACTGCAAGGATCAGGTCAATGTCCTCTTCCATGTTGTTCTCCACAATTTTTATTGCATGCCGGTCCGCCTGAAGTCCCTCTGCATCCAGAACAAGTACCTGACACCTGTCATAGATATCCTCCATAAGTTCTTCTGTTGCTGCATAGGTATTGGTATCGCAGATGACCAGCGGGGATATGTACTCTCTGAGCATTCCCTCTGACATCTCTTCTTCAAGCTTCTCTACAGCTCCGGCTTCTATCAAAATCTCTTTCACTGCAATCTGGTGTTCCCTGCCGCAGCTGCAAGGTCGGGCAAAATCGTCCGCATCAACTCGCATTTAAATTCTTCCTCCTGACTTTCCTGAATCAAGCGGATAAAATCATCCGTTTGACTATCTGCTCATAATTGAATAGTTGTTTCACAGCCTGATTCGGTTAAACTTTTTTCTATAGGCATAGTTCGTTGGTATTATACATGATTTTCCTGTAAAAATCAATCATTCCGCGTAGGTCTGGCGGCTACAGGTTCAAATAATTATATACAATCTTTGAAATATTCTGTATGTTCGTCACCGCCGTACTCTCCGGGCAGTTTTCAGACATCACACATAGGATATAAGTTGTCTTTTCGCCATAGACAATTGCGATATCGTGCTGATCCTGTCTGTCTCGCCGGTCTTGTTGGCAGATTTTATTCCATCCGGAAGTCCCTGGGGGATTTTCCAGGTGTTTTCCTGATTTGACAGAAGATTTAACATTTCTTCTGACGCCTCTTTGCTGACACATTCCCCCTTGTAGATTTTTTCAAGCAGAGTGCCGCAATCTTTTACAGAAGTCATGTTTCTGCCACCCAGACTCTCCTGTGCGGATGCTGCAGGATGGAGGGTGTGCTGCACACTTGTCTCTGTATAGCCCTCTTTTTCCAGATATTTGTTAATATCCTCCGCACCTTTTTTGAAATCAAGGGAATCTGTCTGAAGCTTCACCAGTTCATTGCAGGATTCATTGTCACTGACTGTGATCATATTCCACAGCAGGTCATTTAATTTTACATCTACAGTTTTTGTATCTGCAGTATTTAATTTCTTTGCCTCATCTGCCTTTACCTGCTCCATGTCCTCATATGTCTTTGCCATTACAAAAGCTTTGATCAGACTTGCAGAATAAAGGGGAGTATCATTGATCAGGATTTCCTTTTCTTCATTAAGGTCTTTCACATAAACACTCCAGGTTCCCTGATATCCGGACAGCATCTTCTCAAGCTGGGGCTTCAGATTATCCATCCCAAGATTATCCATATTCACGATCTTTCCCGTATCATCCACAATAAAACCATCATCCGTCACTGTGCTTTCCTGAAGCAGGGCGCCATTTGTACCGCCAAAATAATAGCTCCCGTCAAAATTCATCTCATAACAGTCCATCTCAAGTGAATGGATACCTGGCTCGGTTACCAGTCTGCCATTTTCATCAAAATAATAATATCCGTTCAGAGTAATCCCGTCTATTGCCAGATTGTCAATATACCTTACCTGCGTTGCTGCTGACAGACGCCCCAGATTGTTCACAAAGTAATATCCGTCAAATTTCTCTGCCTCCTGGGCATTCTGTGTATCAGCTTCCTCATCTGTCTTATCCCCAAACACTGCAACACCTTTCAGATGCTCTATATGAGGACTGCAGGCTTTGAATTTCCCATCTGTATCATGATAATAATATCCGTCAAATACAGTTCCGTCTATTTCATAATTCTGAAAATAATGAATCTCTGCCTGGGTACTTCCGGCACCGTTCACATCCAGACAGTAAATCCGTCACTCTTCATCATATATTTGCCACTTCCGTCTCCCATGGCTGAATCTGTGCCTGCCCGGTGACAGATGCAAGGCTCTGCTGTGCAGCCATAACAGGAACCGGCAAAGCCAGTGCCATGGAAATGGCTCCGGCCAGACTTCCGGCTATGATATAATTTTTAATATGATATTTCGCTGTTTGTCTATTTTTTCTCATGCAAAACTCCTTTTACGGTTTCTTTTCACATCCCATTCGCAGTAAGCAAAGTATATATTGTTTTATTCAGGATAGCAAGATTTTTATCTTTTTTCCAGCAAAGACCAGAATCTCAGTATCAGTGTTCAGTTCTTTTCTCTTATCCTGTTCCAGAAGCTTCCCAGCTGTTCTTCCACAGTATTTAAAGTACAGTTTCCCCTGTCAGACCACTCAGCAGGAAACAAATTCCTGTAATCTTTCCCTGCAAATCTCTCGTCCAGCAGAAGTATGATCCCTGTGTCCTCCTGGGTTCTGATCACACGCCCGGCTGACTGCAGCACCTTATTCATCCCCGGATATCTGTATGCATAATCAAATCCATTCACACCCTTTTTATCATAATACTGCCTGAGAATCTCCCTTTCTGTTCCAATCTGAGGAAGACCAGTCCCTATGATGATTGCTCCGATCAGCTTCTCTCCCATCAGATCAATCCCCTCTGAAAAAATCCCGCCCATCACGCAAAATCCTACCAGCGTTCCCTCTGATGCAGAAAATTCCTCCAGAAATTCCTCTTTCTCCCTTTCATTCATTCCCGATGTCTGCGAAATACAACGAACCCATTTCGCCGAAAACTCATTCTCATACACCTCCAGAACATCTTCCATAAATTTATAAGAAGGAAAGAATACCATATAATTTCCTTTTCTTGTCCATACAGTTCTGGCAATGTAAGATGCGATCCTGTGATATTCCTCATATCCTCTTCTGGTATACCTGCTGCTCACATCCCGTCCTGTGAGAATGCACCTGTTCTCCTGCCTGAAAGGAGAAGTCACATAAATCCCATAGTCATCCTTTCTGGTGCTTAAAAGTGCACGGTAATAATCCATGGGAAGCAGAGTCGCAGAAAAGAACACCGCACTTTTTCCCTTTTCCAGACATCTATGAATATTTGCTGCAGGATTTACACAGAAAAGCCGCAAAATCACCTTTCCCCCTTCTCCCATTTCTGTATAAACCACATAATTTTCATCCAGAAGTTCATCAATGTTCAGGAAATCTCTCACACAGAAGTAAAATTCCAGCAGCTGCTCCGGAAGTTCCTTTCCATGAAGTTCCTCCAGGAGCTTATCCATCTCCCCCATCACCTGAAGCATTCCCAGAGAAACTGCTCCGGGATTTGGCAGGATTTCGTACTCTGTACACTCCTTTTCCAGAGTTCGAAGCTGTCTGTTCACTTTTTCCAGTGCTCGCACCAGACCTTTGCTGTAATCCCCGGCCAGTCTCTTCGCCTCCAGTACATCCGCTCTGTCCACATGAGCACTGTACATTTCCCTTCCCCTGTCCACCAGATTGTGAGCTTCATCGATCAGAAAAATGTATTCTCCGGAAGTACCCTCCCCGAAAAATCTTTTCAGATAAACATTGGGATCAAATACATAATTATAATCACAGATCACAGCGTCCACCCAGACTGCCAGATCCAGGCACATTTCAAAGGGACACACCTGCCATTTCTTCGCATATTCCAGCAGAGTATCCCTGTCATAGCTGTCCTGCGTGGTCCACAGTTCAAAAACAGCATCATTCACTCTGTCCAGATGTCCTCTCGCCCACAGACAGTTCTCAGGATTGCATTCTGTTTTATCGCAGAAGCACAGCTTTTCCTTCGCGGTAATGGTTATCACTTTAAATTTCAGTCCATGCTCCTTTAATATAGAGAAAGCTTCTTCAGCCACAGTCCTGGTAATGGTCTTTGCTGTAAGATAGAAAATATTTTCCCCCAGTCCTGCACCAACTGCTCTCACTGCCGGAAAGATCGTGGACATGGTCTTTCCTACTCCTGTAGGTGCCTGGACAAAAATCTGTCTTTCTGTGGATATAGTGTGATATACACCGGATACGATTTTTCGCTGTCCCTCACGATATTCAAAAGGGAACTCCAGATCACTCATGGACGCATTCCGTTCTTTTTTCCATGCAAGCTGGTATGCGATCCATTTATGATACCTGTCCAAAAGATTCTGGTACCACAGTCCGAGTTCTTCCAGCGTATATTCTTCTCTGAAAAACTTAAGCTCCTCTGTGTCCAGATTCCCATATGTCATCTGCACTCCGATCTTCTCCGGTTTTTGCTCCTGTGCGTAGATCCAGGCATAACACATTGCCTGTGCACGGTGAACCTCCACAGGCTTTTCCAACTGACTGACATCTGCATAAACACCCTTGATCTCATCGATCCAGCACTGTCCATCCTCTGTGAAGATTCCGTCAGCTCTGCCCTCTACCTGGATACTTACATCTTCATATTCTGTTTTATATTTAAGAGAAACCTCCGCTCTGTAATGGCTTCCCATCCTGCCCTGTATTTTTCTGTGCAGTCTGCTGCCCTTCTGCATTGCTTCTCTGTCAGAAGATCCTCCCCGGTTGTCAAGATCCCCGCTTCTTAATATAAACTCCACCAGATTTCTGACGGAAATACGAACCACCGGCTTATCCATATCAAAACACCTCACGCAACAATAGCTGTCAAATAATTATTCATATCGTCCGTTCATTATAACACAGAATTCATCATCATGTAAAAACTCCTGAATTCAAGAAAGAATCCTGCTTGCAGGATTCTCCGCCTGCAACAGTCGCTTCAGCGACATAATTCCGCTCCGTCGCAGTGCGATCCTGCCCGGAGGGCTTTTATGTTATAGGAACATTACGGAGTAATTTCCTATAACATAAAAAGCCGCCAGAAATATCTATGCTGATTTCTGACGGTCCATTATTTTGTTTATCTTATAATTGGTAAACATCATATCCACCAATTGCTCCGCTGTGAAGGAGCTCCTGCAATTCTCAATTAGATCTGGGTAATTACAAAGATATCATAAATAGCCTTTACTGCAGTCTCAAAATCTCTGTTCTCCACACCGATAATGATATTCAGCTCACTGGAACCCTGGTCAATCATCTTCACATTTACATTTGCATGGGCAAGTGCTGAGAAGATTCTTCCTGCTGTACCTCTGGTGGATTTCATACCACGTCCTACAACAGCGATCAGTGCAAGGTCAGATTCCATTTCTACGAAATCCGGCTGTACTGCGCGATGGATTCCTGCGATTACCTGCTGCTCTTTCTCTTCGAATTCATCCTGATGTACATATACAGTCATTGTATCGATTCCTGATGGAACATGCTCAAAGCTGATTCCCTGATCTTCGAATACCTGAAGTACCTTACGTCCGAAACCAACCTCACTGTTCATCATGGATTTTTCAATATTGATAGAGCAGAATCCCTTTTTACCTGCAATACCTGTGATTGTAAATTTCGGTTTCTTGCATGTACTCTCAACAATAAAAGTACCCTTGTCTTCCGGTCTGTTTGTGTTTTTGATGTTGATCGGAATTCCCTCTTTACGAACCGGGAAGATCGCATCTTCATGAAGAACAGTTGCACCCATATAAGAAAGCTCTCTGAGTTCTCTGTAGGTAATGCTCTCGATCACTTCCGGATTTTTAACAATACGTGGGTCTGTTACCAGGAAGCCGGAAACATCTGTCCAGTTTTCATAAAGGTCTGCCTTGATAGCCTTCGCCACAAGAGAACCGGTTACATCAGAACCTCCTCTGGAGAAAGTTTTAACTTTTCCATCTTCACCAGCGCCATAAAATCCAGGGATAACGGCATGTTCACATTTTGCCAGCTTTTTGGACAGAAGTCTGTCTGTCTTCTCGGCATCCAGATTTCCGTTCTTATCAAAACGGATCACATCTGCTGCATCAACAAATTCATAACCCAGATATGCTGCCATCACCTTACCATTGAGAAATTCTCCTCTGGATGCTGCATAGTCTGTGCCTGCCTGTGCCTTGAAATCAGCTTCGATCTGAGCAAATTCATCTTCCAGAGAAAGATCAAGGTTCAGTCCGCGGATAATCTCATAATATCTTCCCTTGATCTCCTGCAGAATCGGGATGAAATCTTCCCCTTCAACTGCAGTATTATAACATTTATAAAGTAAATCTGTAACCTTTGTATCTCCGTCAAATCTCTTTCCGGGAGCGGACGGAACCACATAACGTCTGCTCTCATCACTTCTAATGATCTCCCCTACTTTCTGAAACTGTTCTGCATTTGCCAGAGAACTTCCTCCGAATTTAACAATTTTCTTCATTTTTCCTGCTCCTCATATGTCACTAAATATTTTCAGACCGATCTCCCATCAGTCTTTGTCACTCTACCAACATAAAGTCTGTTTAATATTGTATTGAATAAACGCCAATTTTGCAAGCCTTTCTTACAGAAATATCCGAAAATGGTTATTTTCCACAATCTGCCGAAGATTCCTGCTGTTTTTTTACAAATTCTGTCACATTATAAACACGAAGGATATCTCCATCCACCCGAAAATGAATATCCTTCTCTCCAAAAGGCATTCCGTAAGACCGTTCCGGATCATTCTGATAAGCAGGACGGGGATCATCTGCAAGCACTGCGATCAGAGCCTCTCTGCTTTCCCCGGGTATTCTTTCCAGAAGCTCCTGGGGAAATTCTACCTTCAGATGATGATCTTTGGAATATTCGGTAAAACTTCCTGTTGCTTCCGGATGGCAATCCGCATAAGGAATGTACGGTTTAATATCGAAAATCGGTGTTCCATTCATCAGATCTGCACCTTCTACATAAAGTACAGGGCTGTCCGGCTCATCCAGAGCTACTTTCTCAAGCTTCACACAGGATAATCCTATGGAATTGGGACGGAAGGGAGATCTTGTGGCAAAAACTCCTTTTCTCACATTTCCCCCAAGTCTGGGCGGGCGGACAGTCGGTGACCACTTTGTCCTCTTTGCTCCGAAAACTCCCAGATCAGCCAGATATGACTAAACTCCTCCAGGCCACGGCAGGCATCCACATTTCGATATTCCGGCTCGAATACAATTCTCGCTTTAAGTACCCCTACCCGGCCACTCTGCTGGGGATACCGAATTTGGTTGGAAATCATTTTCTATATATGCGATTGGAATCATGGCTCTATTCTCCTTTTACCTTTTTCATAAAATGATGTTAGGTTCAAAAGGCATTTTGCCCTAACTTGATATCTACGAATTGCTCCGCTGCAAAGCAGCTCCCGCAATTCTCATAAAATAATAGCCCGGAAAAATAACTCTCCGGGCTATTATTGTTATTTCTTCTGTGCGAAATACTCTTTTGTAAGTGTAATGGCGGTTCCTGAAAGCAGGAATACACCAATTAAGTTGGGGATTGCCATGAGACCGTTGAATGTCTCAGCAATGCTCCAGAGAAGTCCCAGATTTACAGTTGCACCAAGGATTGCCACTAATGAATAGGCAATCATAAATGGGCGGATAACTTTTGCAGAGAATAAGAATTCAATGCAGCGTGCTCCGTAAAGTCCCCATCCGATAATCGTTGAAAATGCAAAGCAGCACATGGCAACTGCCGTAAAGATGGAAACCCAGCCTCCGTATGTAGCAGTAAATCCGGAAATTGTAAGTTCTGCACCTGCCGCTGCACCGTAATTTACCGGCACGCCGCTTACAAGAATCACAAGTGCTGTCAGAGTACAGATCACGATTGTATCTGCAAATACCTCAAAGATACCAAACATACCCTGTTTTACAGGCTTGCTTGTATCTGCACAGGCATGAGCGATAGACCCTGTACCAAGTCCGGCTTCATTGGAGAAAATACCTCTGGAAACACCCTTTTTCATACTGAGGAAAAAGCTTCCGATCACACCGCCTGTCACTGCTGACGGATTAAAGCTCCATAAACAATATCATGAAAAACTGCCGGAACTCTTCCGACATTTAAGACCACAACGCCCAATGCAAGTACAATATAAAACAATGCCATAAAGGGCACCAGCTTCTCGGAAACACTTCCGATTCGCTTGATACCACCCAGCAGTACCATACCAACCAGCAGCGTGATCACAATTCCAAGAATCAGATTCAGTCTGCCTGTGGAAGACTCTGAGATCACATTGAAGTTAATAAGAGCTGTGTCAATTGCTGTTGTAATGGTATTTACCTGAGTAGCATTACCTGTTCCAAATACAGTCAGTACACCGAATGCAGAATAAAGAACTGCAAGAAATCTCCAGTTCTTTCCCAATCCGTTCTTAATATAATACATAGGTCCGCCTACATAATCCCCATGTCTGTTTCTCTCACGGAAATGTACTGCCAGGGTAACCTCTGTAAATTTCGTGCACATTCCAAGGAGCGCGGAAACCCACATCCAGAATACAGCTCCCGGTCCGCCGATGGCGATAGCTCCGGCAACACCGGCGATATTTCCAGTACCTACTGTACCTGCCAACGCAGTACAGACTGCCTGGAAAGGTGTCATGGAACCGTCAGAGGCCTCTTTTTTCTTAAAAATTCTTCCAGTGTGGTTTTAAGCGCATACGGGAATTTGCGGATCTGGACAAAACCGGTCCGCAGCTCAGGTAAAGCCCTACGCCGATAATACAGATCATAGCCGGGACACCCCAGATAAAATTATTTACGACGTTATTGATGGATTCAATTGTCTGAAGCATGTTAAATAAACCTTTCTTTCGTGTAATAATAACAGTTTAGCACTTTTTTCACCGTATGTACAGAAAAATTCTATTAAGATAAAGCATTAAAGCACAATAAGTTAACAGTGCAAACAGATACGATCAGCCGCTCCACTGCTTGCCATACCCATATCACTGCTTCACAGTTTGAGCAAAAGTCAAAATAACGTATAAATTTGTCATAATTTCAGTAGCATTTCCTCACCCAAACCTCTATTATTGTAAATATGAAATCAAGGAAAACACCTGTGTATTTTCTAACAGTACTTAAGCGTTTCAGTTATTCGGTGTAGCGCCGCGTAGCAAAGCGGATGATTTTATCCGCTTGACCATTTTCAACCTAAGGAGGACATGACAAAATGATTCAGAAATATACTTACGGGACCCCATTTGAAACCGATGCCATCGTAACTTCTATCCCGGCTTCTAAGGGAACTCCTGCATACGGAACTATCTCCACAGAGAACGGCTTCTCTTTTACTTATGACATGGATGACAACGATGTTGTCTATGGTCTGGGCGAATCAAACCGCGGAATCAACAAACGTGGATACGTTTATGAGAGCAACTGTTCCGACCAGCCAAACCATACAGAAGATAAAATCTCCCTCTATGGAGCACACAACTTCCTCGTAATCTCCGGAAAACAGACTTTCGGTCTCTTCGTTGATTATCCAGGAAAACTGAAGTTTGATATCGGTTACACACTCTCTTCCCAGTTAAAGATCACCTGTGAAGATGCAGACCTTTATCTGTATGTGATCGATGGTGAAACTCCTTACGATATCGTAAAACAGTTCCGTAAAATCATCGGAAGAAGCTATATCCCACCTAAATTCGCATTTGGTTTCGGTCAGAGCCGCTGGGGATATACAACTGCTGACGATTTCAGAAAAGCCGCTGACGGATATCGTGAAAACAATATTCCGATCGATATGGTATACATGGATATCGATTATATGGAAGACTACAAAGATTTCACAGTCAATCAGGAAAACTTCCCTGACTTTGAGGCCTATGTCAATGAAATGAAAGAAAAAGGCATCCACCTTGTCCCGATCATCGATGCAGGTGTCAAGGTAGAGGCTGGCTATGATGTTTATGAAGAAGGCGTTGAGAAGAACTACTTCTGCAAACGTGAAGACGGCAGTGATTTCGTTTCCGCCGTATGGCCGGGCTGGACTCATTTCCCGGATGTCCTGAACGCAGATGCCAGAGCATGGTTCGGACAGAAATACGAACGTCTGATTTCCAAAGGAATTGACGGTTTCTGGAATGACATGAACGAGCCTGCAATGTTCTGCACACCGGAAGGCGTTGCTGAATTAAAAGAATACATCAAAGACAACTTCATGGACAATGAAGAAACATCTGGATTCGTTCTCGGCGCAAAGGTAAAAGGACTTGCAAATAATCCGGAAGATTACAAACGCTTCTATCACAATGTAAACGGTCAGAAGATCCGCCACGACAAGGTACATAACCTGTTTGGCTATAACATGACCCGTGCAGCAGGTGAAGCATTTGAAAAAATCGCACCTGGCAAACGTTTCCTGATGTTCTCCCGTTCCTCCTATGTAGGAATGCACAGATACGGCGGAATCTGGATGGGAGACAATAAATCCTGGTGGTCACACATCCTTCTGAACTTAAAGATGCTTCCATCCCTGAATATGTGCGGTTTCCTTTACACAGGTGCAGATCTGGCGGATTCGGTGCAGATACCACACGTGACCTGGTACTTCGCTGGCTGGCACTGTGTATTCACACCTCTTATGAGAAACCACTCCGCTCTGGGAACCAGAGAACAGGAAGCTTACCAGTTTGAAAATATCGAAGACTTCCGCCATGTGATCGGTGTCAGATATCGCCTTGTTCCATATCTGTACAGTGAATACATGAAAGCAGCATTAAACGACGACATGATGTTCCGTCCGCTGGCATTTGACTACACAGACGATGCATTCGCAACTCAGGTAGAGGACCAGCTTCTCCTTGGAAACGAAATCATGATCGCACCAGTTACACACAGAATGCAAAAGGCCGCTATGTATATCTGCCGGAAGAAATGATGTTCGTAAAATTCCTGCCTGACGGAACAATTTCTCAGGAGATTCTTGAAAAAGGACATCACTATGTAGAAGTTGCCCTGAATGAAGTTCCACTGTTTATTCGCAAAGGAAAAGCAATCCCGGTTGCTGATGTTGCGCAGACAGTAAGGATATCGATCCTTCTACTATCCGCATGATCGGATATGAGGGAGCTGAATATGACCGTTATGATGATGACGGAGTAAGTGCTCTGTAATTTAACCAAATTAATCAGATTTATCTGCCTCAATTACAGGAATTACCAGACAGCAGTTAGAATTGAACGAGATGTCACCTCATAAAAAATAAAAAGAAACAGTCACATGTATCCAATGAATATCAATATATTCTTTCAGTTATGTGACTGTTTTCTTTGGGAAATCTGTTTTATTACAGCTTCACAATCATTGTATTTTCCTCTTTAAAAACTATTTCTCCCAATGAACTTAAAAGTGCTACATTAACCCCTTCATATTTTTGATATTCACAGCTTCCAATAAAAATATAATTCACCTCATATTTATCAAGCAGTTCCTGTACTTCTTTTTTATCTGTTGAAGTATAAATAGTTTCCACGTCTATTCTTCTTTTGTTTTCTTCATCAAGATTATTTCGCCATAACCATTCATGAACATACCATCCTAATACCGTCGGCAATCCTGTCATAGCAGAAACCCGGTTGTCATAGTCTTTATAACTGTCGCCGCAAGCTTCAAGAACAGTTGGCTGACCTGTTATATTTTTATTCAGCCATCGTATTGCTGCCGCATCTTCAGGAATGGCATTTTCTAGATAAGCAGTTGCATTGAGAGTTTGGTATTTATTTTTCAGAGGAAAACCTGTAAACCAATTTGTTGTAGCATTTATGAAATATCCACAGGTAGATATAAGAAGTATTATTGCCATTCCCCCAACGGTTATCTGCACTTTTGATAATCTTACCTTTTTCTCATATCTATTATCCAATTTAGTTTCTTGCAAAATTTTTATTCTGTCTGCCACAAAAAATACCAAAATATACGACATCATAAGTGCAAAAAAGTATATATGCCTGATAAGTCAGCTTAAACATAGTATTTGCTCTTGGTGCTGTTTTTTCATAGATATCTCTTACATAAACGATTTCCGGAATCAATATTAGTCCCATTGCACAAAGAGAAAGTACAACTCCGTATAAATCAGAAACATTAATTTTGTAAAATAAATTCCTGGTTTTTTTATTTGTAAAATTTCTATTTTTTATCAGCGTAGATACGACAAATAATCCACATATAAGCAATGGAAAAGCCCATAATACACAAAACTGATAAAACGCCGTATGAATTTTCACTATTCCGATTCCCTGTACCATAACGCTTTTAAACTGTAAATGGAATGGTAACGAAATCAACACAGCAGTCAGCAGAAGTTCTATCCATTGCACAACGCTCCATTTTATACCGGTTCTCATATCTGAAGGTTTCATATCTGTAGAATTAAGATATCTCTTCAAATTTCCAAAAAACAGTGTTCCACATATTACAACATAATAAATCATAAAATCCCATGTATTTGAAAACAGGAAAATTCCAAGGAACAGTCCCAGCAGAAATATCTCTTTCTGTTTCCAGCTTTTACCGGAATTTCTTTTTATCCATGCATATAAAATCCCCAATACTGCCAAAACAAAAAACACATTAATCACATGCGCATGTAAATCCCCAAGAACAAAAGAATATGAAGGAAATTCATGAATTGTCTCGTCCCCTGTCACAGGTGGATCAAATCCTATAAATCGTGTTGTGCTTGGAAACCAGTAATCTTCTCTTATCCCCAGTAATGTAAAAATTTTTCCATATATAATATAATGAAGGTTTCCACTCATGGATACAGATAAACCTGCTAAAATACCTCCAAAATCTGTTATCCATGCTCTTCCCCTTTTACCTAATTTATCCTTAAGCATCTGGCGCACAAGACTAAATGGCAATACAAACGCAAATGCAGCTATCATGGTACGCATAAGATTGTATGTAATCTCTACCTTTGTTCCTGTAAGTTTCGTAAGAAACACCGCAAAATATTGACCACCATAATAGTAGTTAAAAGCTTTGCCAGCATACCACATATCTTCTGACGGAAGTGTTGTGCTATGCATCATAGACTTCATAAAACCAAAATCCATATATTTTTCAGTTCCATGAGCTGCCGGATGAAATCCTGCCATATATGTCCATAAAAGAAATACAACAAAGAAAATCACTTCTTCCCAATAAACAAGTTCCTTATGTTTCCACGGAAAAATCTTTCTTTGTTTTCCATATATTCCATAAGCAATACTGCTCCCCCCACATAAGGTAGTAATTACGACAGAACTCAATGTGGTAAAGTGAACCACTTTTATAGAAGTCAAAATCCATACTCCATATCCGCATATCACTATTGCTATAACCTTTGAATACATCCATCCATTATCATCAAAACCTTTGAATATCTGAGCCGTTATCGGCATAAATACCAATCCAAGAATCCATAAAATTTCCCACCATATCATGAATGTAAAGAAATCGGATCCTAACAGCCAAAAAGCAACTCCTATCAATAGCCCTGCTGCCAGTAATTTAAATTTATTTACTTTTTTCATAATAATATATTTCTCCATATTTTTTATATAATTAAGCAAAAAATATACCAGTCACTTCATCATATAGCTACAATAGCTCTATATCTTTTTTTCATCATTTGTATTTGAATAATATCATATTTATTGCAAAATTTTCTAAAATGACGAAATTCATATATAAATTGGCGAAATTCGTTTTTCGAAAACATATTGTGGTTTTTTATAAGGTTTTCTGTCACAATATTTTCCCTCTTGACTAATTTTCTGCAAAATAAAAGACAGCGCAGTCCTCCACTACACTATCTTTTATAGATTCTACATAATTTATAAGTACAGCATTACCTTTACAATAAAAATCTGATTTGTATTCGAAACATCCATAAATCCCTGATATTTCTCTACCATCTTCCTGACATTTGCAAGACCAATGCCATGTCCTTTTTCTTCCTTCGTTGACAATAATTTATTTTTCTCTACAGCCAATTCATGTTGAAAGCTGTTTTTTATTTCCATGGAAAGCATGCCCTTTTCATAGTATATATCCACTGACATCCATTTATCTTTCGTCTGTTCTGCTGCTTCTATTGCGTTCTCTGTCAGGTTCCCAAATCACATTTAGATCAAATGCTGATATACACAAATCAGATGGTACCCGTACCTCATACTCTACATGATTCAACTTCTTTTTTGCCTGTCCCAGAAGATAATTCAGCAGACTGTCAAGATTCTTATTCCCACAGCTGACCAGTTCAGACTGGTTCTGCATATACTCCCCCATGTCCTGTATATATTTCCGAATTTCTTCATTATTCTGATTTCCAGCCATAAGTGCAAGTTCTCCCAGATGATTTTTCATATCATGGCGTAGAGCTTTTACTTTCTCTTCCGATTGCATCAACACATCCAACTGGTGAGAATAAATGAGCATTTGTTTTTCCATAAGAGATTGTTCTTCCAGTTTCTTATACGCACTTATCAGAACATCATATAAATAGAAAATCAATAATACAACTGCCAAAACACAACATCCAAATAACACCAGCAGGATACGATTTTTTAGTTCCTGTTCAACAATAAGCAATTCTGCCAGACAAAGTGCTGAAATAACCGCCAGTATCATCCCATGCGGAGTTTTATCTTCTCCTTTATTCTTAATCAAGATTTTTTCTGAAATAACATCGCAAATCAGCAATAATAGTACAGTTATATACGCAGCACATTCACCGACTTTCCCTGTTATTGAATAATCTGTCAGTAAATGAACAGCTACTAAATCACATCCCATATTAGTTCCATATACAAGTAGTGTCACAAATATTTTCTTTTTCAATGCTCCTTCATAACACACTGTAATCAAAAAAATCAGCACTATATTTGTTATCACACTCATACCTGGCGAACAAAATATCAAATGCACTCCTGCTGTCAAAATAAAAAACAATACATAACAG
>ENA-OQCS01000163-OQCS01000163.1-human-gut-metagenome-genome-assembly--contig:-NODE-163-length-34589-cov-2.844060_pt1 | contig 34589 bp, 46 predicted proteins | sample MGYA00242757_ERZ504575 | MGnify/ENA primary metagenome ERZ504575 (study PRJEB26092, sample SAMD00036297) | human gut metagenome | host: Homo sapiens | study: EMG produced TPA metagenomics assembly of... | reverse complement strand
AATGAATCTTTTTCCATAAAAAAATATCGATTTTGTTTTGGCTTTTAAACGGAGAAGGAGGGATTTGAACCCTCGCGCCGGTTACCCGACCTACACCCTTAGCAGGGGCGCCTCTTCAGCCACTTGAGTACTTCTCCAAATGCCTAAATATAAAATGATATGTGTGGTCACTCATTCGTGACGCATGGTTTATTATACAAAAACCTTACCTTCTTGTCAACCCATTTTTTCGATTTTTTTGTTTTTTTCTTACCATAATAGAAAATACGCTTTACAGAGCCTGCCAGCCTCTTATAACGTCAAAAAGAGCGCATGATACGCTCTTTTTTTACCGCTACGCGGTTACAACCGCTTCAATTCTCTTCTTTACCATCTCTGCGATCTCTGTCGTCTTCATTCCCTGGTACTCCTCATACGGGATTGGATCGAGGAAATGAACTTCGACTGTTACGGGACGAATTGTATTGGAGTCAAACGGAACAAAACAGTTTTTTAACGCAACCGGCACAATCGGACATTTTGCTTTTACCGCAATCTTAAAACTGCCGCTTTTAAACTCCAGCAGCTGGTTTCCCTTCCTGCTCCTCGTTCCTTCCGGAAACAGAATGATATTTTTCCCGTCTTTTACAACATCCGCTGCCTCATTAATCACCTGCATCGACTGCCGCAGATTTTCCCGTTCCATAAACAGCGCATGAATACAGGCAAAGACCTGCTTTAAAAACGGAACATGCTCTACTTCTTTTTTTGCAACAACCGTAAAGGTACGCGAGCATGCCCCTGCGATCGCCAGCACGTCGTACAGTCCCTGGTGATTCGGATACATCACAAAGCCGTCCTGCTCCGGAAGATTTTCTGCTCCATAGGATTCCACAATGACGTTTCCGCCTTTGTTCGCCCGCTGTACAATAAAGCGCAGCATTTGAAAGTGTTCCTCCAGACTGTACTTGTCCGGATGCGCTGCATGGTAACAGAGCCGGCACCACATCCACGGAACCAGAAGCAGATTCCGCAGCACCATCAGTAAAATTCGTTTCATATTTTTCTCCCTTTCCACAAACGAGAAAAACGTGCCTGAGCTTTTTTCTCTCAGACACGTTTTGCGACGCTGTATTATTCCTGCGTTTTCTCAGAAGCCGTTTCGCTCTCTTTCTCCGAAACCGGAGTCTCCTCAGACGCCTCTTTGTCTCTTACTTTTGCAATGCTGGCAACCTTGATTTCGCCGTCCACATCCATCAGCTTAACGCCGGATGTGATCCGTCCCATCACAGAAATGCCGGAGCATGGCGTACGGATGATGATTCCCTCTGTGGTGATCATCATGATCTCATTATCCTCGTTGACTGCCTTGGAACCGATCAGGTTTCCGGTCTTTTCGGTAATCTTATAGCATTTGACACCCTTACCGCCGCGAAGCTGCACGGTAAACTCAGCCATCGGCGTCCGTTTGCCCATGCCGTTTTCGGATACGACAAGGAGATAGTCTCCCTGCGTGCAGATCTGCATGCCGACTACTTCATCGCCGTCCAGAAGGTTGATGCCGCGTACACCCATGGAAACACGGCCTGTCGTACGCACATCGTTTTCCTTGAAACGGATACACTGGCCGAATTTCGTTACCAGAATAATCTCTTTCTCGTTATCAGTTGTCTTAACTTCAATCAGTTCATCATCATCGCGGAGCGCAATGGCAGCAAGACCCGTTTTTCTGACGTTCTCGTACTCTTCGAGCGGCGTCTTCTTCACCAGTCCCTTTTTCGTTGCCATAAACAGATAATGGCCCTTCTCATATTTACGCATTGGAATAACAGCGGTAATCTTCTCTCCCGGCTGCAGCTGGAGAAGGTTGACAATCGCCGTTCCTCTTGCGGTTCTGGACGCCTCCGGAATCTCGTATGCTTTCAGACGGTAGACTCTTCCCGTATTCGTAAAGAACATCAGGTAATGATGGGTCGTCGTCATCAGAAGCTCCTCGATGTAGTCGTCCTCGATGGTCTGCATGCCCTTGATTCCCTTGCCGCCGCGGTTCTGGCTGCGGAAGTTGTCAACGGTCATACGTTTGATATAGCCCAGTTTCGTCATGGTGATGACGGTATTCTCGCGCGGAATCAGATCCTCCATGGAGAGATCGTACTCATCAAAGCCGATGGAAGTTCTTCTGTCATCGCCGTATTTTTCGGATACGGTCAGAATCTCCCTGCGGATAACGCCAAGAAGCACCTTGCGGTCTGCGAGGATGGCTTTTAACTGCTCGATGCGCGCCATCAGCTCTTTGTACTCGTTCTCGAGCTTCTCCCGTTCCAGACCGGTCAGAGCGCGCAGACGCATGTCTACGATTGCCTGGGCCTGGGCATCACTCAGATCGAAGCGTTCCATCAGGTTCTTCTTTGCCTCTGCCGCATTCGCGGATGCACGGATGATATGGATCACTTCGTCAATATGGTCAAGCGCTTTTAAGAGTCCTTCCAGAATATGGCTTCTCTCCTGCGCTTTGTTCAGGTCGTATTTCGTTCTTCTCGTCACAACCTCTTCCTGGTGCTGCAGATAATACGTCAGCATCTCCAGAAGGTTCATGACTTTCGGCTGATTGTTTACCAGTGCAAGCATGATCACACCAAAGGTATCCTGCATCTGGGTATGTTTGTACAGCTGGTTTAAGATGACGTTTGCATTGGCGTCGCGGCGCAGTTCGATACAGATGCGCATACCCTCACGGTTGGAGTGGTCCGCAATGCCGGTGATGCCGTCGATCTTTTTATCTCTTACCAGCGCGGCGATGTTCTCGATCAGGCGCGCCTTGTTTACCATGTACGGGATCTCGGTTACGATGATCTCGCTCTTTCCGTTCGGCAGTGTCTCGATGTTTGATACCGCACGAACACGGATTTTACCGCGGCCGGTACGGTAAGCCTCGTCGATGCCGCGGGTGCCGAGGATTTCTGCTCCGGTCGGGAAGTCAGGGCCTTTTACAATGCCGAGAATCTCCTCGAGATCTGTCGTACGGTCCTCCTCGATGATATTATCAATAATTTTTACAATGGCACTTACCACCTCGCGCAGATTGTGCGGCGGGATGTTCGTTGCCATACCGACTGCGATACCGGAAGTACCGTTTACCAGAAGGTTCGGGTAGCGGGCCGGCATAACAACAGGCTCTTTTTCGGTTTCATCAAAGTTCGGGGCGAAGTCTACGGTGTCTTTGTTGATATCCGCCAGCATCTCCATCGAGATTTTGCTTAAACGTGCTCGGTGTATCGCATAGCCGCAGCGCGTCGCGTCGACGGAACCGAAGTTTCCATGGCCGTCCACCATCGGATAACGGGTTGCCCAGTCTTGTGCCATGTTGACGAGTGCTCCGTAGATAGAACTGTCGCCGTGCGGGTGATATTTACCCATCGTATCACCGACGATACGCGCGCACTTACGGTGCGGCTTATCCGGCGTATTGTTCAGTTCACTCATGGAGTACAGAATACGTCTCTGTACCGGCTTTAAGCCATCGCGGACGTCTGGAAGTGCACGGGATGCAATTACGCTCATCGCGTAGTTGATGTAGGATCCTCCATCGTGTCTTTCAGATCGACCTCGTGAATTTTATCAAAAACATTATCTTCCATCTTTTCCTCCACTTCAGTTCACAGGACTTTTTAGATATCCAGGTTGTTTGCGTATTTTGCTCTCTCTTCGATAAAGTCACGGCGCGGTTCTACCTTGTCGCCCATGAGCGTATTGAAGGTAAGATCAATTTCAGAAGAATACTCTTCATCGAACACAACGCGGCGCAGAACACGGCGTTCCGGGTCCATGGTGGTCTCCCAGAGCTGCTCCGCATCCATCTCTCCCAGTCCTTTGTAACGCTGGATCTTATTATCTCCGCGTCCGATCTCATTGAGGATCTGATTCATCTGATCGTCGTCGTATGCGTACCATACTTTTTGTTTTTCTCAATCTTGAACAGCGGCGGCTGTGCCAGGTAAACGTGGCCTGTTTGATCAGCTCCGGCATGAAGCGGTACAGGAACGTCAGCATCAGTGTGTCGATGTGCGCGCCGTCGACATCGGCATCGGTCATGATGATGATCTTGTCGTAGCGCAGTTTGGTAATATCGAAATCGTCGTGGATTCCGGTTCCGAATGCCGTAATCATCGCTTTGATCTCGGCATTGGCATAAATTTTATCGAGACGTGCTTTCTCTACATTCAGGATTTTTCCACGCAGAGGCAGGATCGCCTGCGTTGCACGGCTTCTCGCGGATTTTGCGGAACGCCCGCGGAATCTCCCTCGACCAGGAAGATCTCACAGTTTTTTGGATCCTTGTCGGTACAGTCTGCCAGTTTTCCAGGCAGGGACATACCGTCCAATGCGGATTTTCTTCTCGTCAGGTCACGCGCTTTTCTTGCGGCCTCTCTGGCACGCTGGGAAAGCAGGGATTTTTCGATAATCGTCTTTGCAACAGCCGGGTTCTGCTCCAGGAACAGTTCGAGCTGCGTGCTCACGATATTATCGACAGCTCCTCTCGCCTCGCTGTTTCCGAGTTTCTGCTTCGTCTGGCCCTCGAACTGCGGCTCCTCGATTTGATGCTGACAATCGCCGTCATACCCTCGCGGATATCCTCTCCGGTCAGGTTCGGTTCGCTGTCTTTTAACAGTTTATTTGCTCTTGCATATTCATTAAAGGTTTTCGTCAGCGCATTCCGGAAGCCACGATATGGGTACCGCCCTCCGGCGTCGTAATGTTGTTGACGAAACCGTACGTATTTTCCTGATAGGAATCGTTGTGCTGCATTGCAACCTCAACGAGAACGCCGTCTCTTTCTCCCTCGCAGTAGATGATGTCCGGGTAGAGCGCCGTTTTGCTCTTGTTCAGGTAGCTGACAAACTCTTTGATACCGCCCTCGTAGTGGAATGCTTTTTCCACTACCGGATCCGTGCGCAGATCGCGCAGAACAATGCGCAGTCCCTTGGTCAGAAATGCGGTCTCGCGGAGTCTTGTTTTTAAAACGTCGTAATCATAAACCGTCTCCTCGAACATCGTGTCATCCGGCAGGAAACGGACCTCGGTACCTGTTTTTTCGATCGGACAGGTATCGATGACCTCCAGCTTATTCATGGTTTTTCCGCGCTCATACCGCTGGAAGTAAACCTTTCCATCGTGATAAACGCGCACCTCAAGCCAGTTGGACAGCGCATTTACAACGGATGCACCAACGCCGTGCAGACCGCCGGATACCTTGTACCCTCCGCCGCCGAACTTTCCGCCTGCGTGCAGCACCGTAAAGACAACCTCAACGGCCGGAAGGCCCGACTTATGATTGATGCCGACCGGAATACCACGGCCGTCGTCGATGACAGTGATGGAGTTGTCCGGGTTAATCGTAACGTCAATATTTTTGCAGTATCCTGCCAGTGCCTCGTCTACCGAGTTGTCGACAATCTCATAAACCAGATGGTGAAGTCCCCGTGCGGAGGTACTGCCGATATACATACCTGGGCGCTTCCGTACGGCTTCCAGACCCTCCAGAATCTGAATCTGGTCTGCACCATACTCTGTCTTTTCCATGTTCTCTGTACTCATTTAGATTCCTCCTGTTTCTTTGTGAAACACAGATCCCTCGACCACCTGGAATACGCTGTTTGCCTCAAAATGATTTTCGACAAACTCATCCAGTCCGGTACAGGTAATCAGTGTCTGTATGCTGTGAATGCTCTGCAGAAGATAATTCTGCCGGCTGCCGTCCAGCTCCGACAAAACATCATCCAGCAGTAAAACCGGTGTATCGTGAATTTCCTCCTCGACCAGACGGATCTCCGCCAGTTTCAGCGAAAGCGCCGCCGTCCTCTGCTGCCCCTGGGAACCGTATTTACGGATATCAATGTCGTTGACCCGCACACAGAAATCGTCCCGGTGCGGCCCGGTGTAGGACTGTCCGAAACGCAGATCACGCTCTCTTCCGGCTTTTAACTCTTCGGAAAACCCTTCCTCGGACACATTCGGTTCATAGGTAATCAGAATCTGCTCCTTTCCTCCGGTCAGATTCTGATGGATCTCGGATAAAATATCATTCAGGCGGCTGATAAACTTTTTCCGCTCGGAAATAATGCTTGTTCCATAGCGGACCATCTGCTCATCCCAGATCTCGAGCGTATCCGCCATTCTGCCGGAAAACGAAATCTCTTTAAGCAGCTTGTTTCTCTGCGCCACCACTTTATTATAATTGGCAAGCTCGATCATGTATAGTCTTGACAATTGACAAATTTCGCTATCCAGGAAACGCCGGCGTCCGCAGGACCGTTTTTGATGATATTCAGGTCCTCCGGAGAGAAAAACACAATATTTACAATGCCAAAAAGTTCCGACGCTTTGCGGATCGAACTCCATCGATGGCGATTCCCTTGGATTTATTTTTTTTCAGATGCATATCGATTTTATGCGTGCTGCCGTTCCGCTCCACCATCATCCGGATATGGGCTTCCTCCCGGTCAAACTGGATGATTTCGCGGTCCTTGCTGCCGCGGTGCGATTTTGTCGTACCCGCGAGATATAAAGCCTCGAGAATATTCGTCTTTCCCTGGCATTGTCGCCGTAGAGAATATTCGTTCCGGGGCTGATATTTATGCATAAACTCTCATAATTCCGATAGTTCTTCAGTTCTAAAGATTTGATATACATGAGCACTCGTCCGTAAAAAATCAGCTTAAGTTTTTAAGCCTTATTTTTTAATTTGTATCTCATTTCCATTGTAGCAGACAACATCTCCGTCATAGAGCTTGCGGCCGCGGCGGGTATCAACCTCACCGTTTACCGTTACCTCTCCGTCCTTAATCACGAGTTTTGCCTCTACACCGTCTTCTACCAGTGCTGCTGCCTTTAACGCCTGGCCAAGTTTGATGTAATCTTCACGCAGCGTAATAATTTCCATTTTTTCCTCCTGCACTGCCGCGGCATTTCGTCACGTAAGTTTCCGTTTTTCAACCTGTGTGGCTGACTTTTCGCTGAAAGTTCTTTCAGAAGAGTGCCTGGCAGATTTTCAACTTGTGTGAGTTATCTCACAGAATTAAAGTTTACCGGCAGAATCAGATAGATATAGCTTTCTTCCTCGTTCCGGATAAAACATGGAGCCTTCGGATTGACCAGATAAATCGAAATTCCTCATCGTCAATAACACGCAGCGCGTCGATCAGGAATTTCGGGTTGAAACCGATCATGATATCCTTACCTTCTTTGGTGATATCGATCTCTTCTTTCATGGAACCCATTGCAGAATTGATCTGCAGCTCCATCGCTCCATCCTGAATATCAATGATGATCGGTTTTTTGTCACCTTCTTTGACAAGAAGCGTTGCACGATCGATACAGCTTAAGAATTCTTTTTTGTTGATCGTTACTTTTGTTTCATAATCACTCGAAAGCATCTGGTCGATGCGGAAATATTCACCGTCGATCAGGCGGGAAACCACTGTTGTGTCATCAAATTTGAACATAATGTGGTTGTCCGAGAAGTAAATATCAATCTGATCTTCCGTCTCTCCGGACAAAATTTTGCTGATTTCGTTCAGCGTTTTTCCCGGAACAACGACTTTTCGATCCGGATACGATTCTTTCAGCTCAATTTTCCGGATCGCAATGCGGTGTCCATCCAGAGATACGACGCGAAGTGTGTTGTCTTTGATTTCAAACAGCTCACCGGTCATCAGCTTATTGTTCTCATTGGCTGCAATTGAGAAAATGGTCTGACGAATCAGTCTTTTAAGGTGAACTGGGAAATCGAAACACAGTCAGAAGTTTCCAGAATCGGCAGATAGGAAAAATCTTCTCCTGACTGTCCCGGAATATTGAATTTTGCTTTTTCGCAGGTAATTGTTGTTACCAGGTTTTCATCTGTCTCTATTGTAACCTGATTATCCGGAAGTTCTTACAATCTCAGAAAAATCTTGCATCCAGAGCAACAACACCGCGTTCCAGAATCATACCTGTGACAAGGGTCTCAATTCCGAGTTCCATATCGTTGGAGGTAAACTTGATCTGGCTGGAAGATGCATCAATCAGGATACACTGCAGAATTGGCATCGTAGTTTTACCGGAAACTGCTTTCATCGCAATGGCAACGCTTTTTACAAGGTCTGCTTTGTCAAACACTAATTTCATAATTGTGGATAACTCTCCTTTCCTCACGGCTGGGTGAGTATGCTTATAAAGAAAAAATATAGTAAAAATCCGTAGTCTTAGTCGTAGGGGCTGTGGATATGTGGATAACCCTTCGAGAATGCGGAAATACTGGAAAAATGGATCTGTATAACTCTGTGAATAATCGAACGTGAACCTGTGTATGAAATGTTGATAACTTCAGGCTCCAAATTTGTCCACAATTCATCCACAGGCTTTCCACATCGGTTTGTGTATAAATAAGGGCCTGTCAACCGATGAGTTTCTTCTTATATAAATGTAAATCGGTTTTAACCGTTTTGACAGAGTTACAAAGGCTCCGCCTATTTCGACGGGTTGATCTTCTTCTTTAAGATGTCTACCGTGTTGCGGACACTGTCTTTAGCACTCATTTCCTTTTCGATCTTTTCAATGCCGTGCATGACAGTGGTATGATCGCGGTCGCCCATCATTTTTCCGATTCCGGTCAGCGGGGCATCGAGCATTTCGCGGCACAGATACATGGCGATCTGGCGCGGGAATACGATTTTGCTGCTCCGCTTGCTGCCGACAATGTCGGACGGCGTAATATCGAAGTGATCTGCAACGGTGTCGATGATAAATTCCGGCGTGATCACCTTCTTCTCGTTCGGGGAGATGATGTCGCGCAGCACCTGCTCTGCAAGATCAATGTTGATTTCACGTTTTTCAAGGTTTGCGTATGCATGATTTTGTTGAGAGCGCCTTCCAACTCACGGATGTTCGATTTAATATTGGAAGCGATGTATTCGATCACATCGTCGCTGACGGAATAGCCGTCTAATTCCTGTTTCTTTCGGAGAATGGCGATTCGCGTCTCATAATCCGGGCTCTGGATGTCGGCAAGGAGTCCCCATTCGAAACGGGAACGGATGCGGTCTTCCAGGATATCCATGTCTTTCGGGGGACGATCCGAAGAAAGGATGATCTGTTTGTTGGCGCCGTGCAGCGTATTGAAGGTATGGAAAAACTCTTCCTGCGTGGATTCCTTTCCTATAATAAACTGCACATCATCGATGAGAAGTACGTCGATATTGCGGTATTTCTCACGGAATTTGGTCATTGCGGTGTTGTTGCTGTTTCGGATGGCTCGATGACTTCATTTGTAAATTCTTCACTCGTTACGTAGAGAATCCGCGAAGACGGGTTCTTTTGAAGAATAAAATGTGCGATCGAGTGCATCAGATGGGTTTTGCCCAGTCCAACACCACCGTATAAAAACAGCGGATTGTAGATTTCTCCCGGGGATTCGGCCACGGCGAGAGAAGCTGCATGGGCAAATTTGTTATTGCTGCCGACCACGAAGGTATCAAAGGTATACTTTGGATTCAGGTTCGGCACATAGAGATTTTTCTGGACGGGAGCAGGCGCTTTTTCCTGTTTCACTTCTTCCGGAAGAATAAAGCGGATCTCATAGTTGACACCTGTGATTTCCGCGATGGCCACTTTAATAGGAAGAGTATATTTTTTGCTCACGTAATCGAGACCCATTTTTCGGATGGAACCAGGATTGTGATCAGATTGTCCTCAACCGAATGGATCGTAAGTGGTTCAATCCATGTAGTAAAGGAGATCTCAGATAATTCGTGCTCGTCCCGCACTCTCTGCAGTATTTCTTTCCATTTATCTTGTACGATTTCCATGCTTTTTCTGTCGCTCCGCTTCTATAATCATTGCTTTTTGGGGATAACTTCTGTCTGAAAAACGAAATTTTCCCCGAATAGTCGCATTTTTACTTCTATATGATATAATAAAATGCCGTTTTATTCAACCCAAAAATGTGGATAATTATTTTTTTATCCACAGAATGTGTAAAAAATTTTCCTGTTGATGAAATGGAGGATAGTTTGTGGATAACAGGGAATCTTATGTTGATAAAATTGTGGATAGAGGCTGGAAAAACCGAAATGTGTAAAGTCTGGAAAACTTATATACACATTATACATGGCGTAAATACTGGAAAAATTGGAAATGCCCACAGGTTGTACACAGCAAAACCGAAAGTTATCCACAAGGTTATCCACAGATTGTGGATAATGTTGATTACGGTTACAAGATATCGTGTGGAAAGCGCAAAAATCGAACTGGTATTTGTACGTGTGCGGCGGACAGTGTGGATAAGTTGTGGATAAACCGAAAATCAGCACACGGAAGGCACGGGCAGCGGCAGACCGGAAAACCGCGTCAGAGCGGCATTTTTCCCGAAAAAACTGCGAAAATTATTGATTTTAGGGTTGACGAAACAGAGGTTTATGAATATAATTGAAATGATGTTTTCTGTCATACATGTAGTGAAATACTGCCTTGCAGGCAGTTATTGATTAGAATTTAAAGGAGGTGCCTTATCTTATGAAAATGACATTTCAGCCGAAAAAAAGATCCAGAGCTAAAGTTCACGGATTCAGAGCAAGAATGAGCACAAAAGGTGGAAGAAAAGTTTTAGCTGCAAGAAGATTAAAAGGAAGAAAAAAATTATCAGCATAAAACCAAAGGCCGCATAAAATTTATGTGGTCTTTTCTTCTATCTAAAGCTATTCAATGAAAAGAAAATTTAGACAAATCATGAAGGAAAGAATGGATTCATGAAATATTCGGAAAGCCTGAAAAAAAACAGAGATTTTCAGCTGGTTTATAAGCAGGGAACATCGTTTGCAAACCGATTTCTGGTCATGTATGTGAAGAAAAATCAGCTGGGACGGAACCGGATTGGAATTTCAGTAAGTAAAAAGGTGGGAAACAGCGTTGTGCGCCACCATCTGGCGAGACTGATCCGGGAGAGTTATCGTCTGCATGAAGAGGAATTTCAGTGTGGAATGGATGTAGTTGTGATCGCAAGAGTTAATGCAAAAAACTGTACGTATTTCGAGATAGAGGGAGCACTTTTGCATCTGGGAAAACTACATCATATATTAAAGGAAACAGAAAAATGAAGACGGTATTGATAAAAGGTATCCGGTTTTATCAGAAGTACCTGTCTCCTCTGAAGAGGGTGCACTGCCTTATACGCCGACCTGCTCGCAGTACGGGCTGGAAGCGATTCAGAAATATGGTGCTTTCAAAGGAAGTCTGCTGGCATTATGGAGAATACTGAGATGTAACCCGTTTTCACACGGAGGTTACGACCCTGTGCCGTAGATAAATAAGGAGGAAAAGACGTTTTGGATATCGTACTGAGTAAGTCAACGTGGCCGATTATCGGGTGGGTATGCCAGATCCTCGGCTGGCTGATCAATGGAATTTATTTTTGTCTGGAAAAATTGGAATTCCGAACATCGGTATTGCGATTATTCTGTATACGATTATCATTTATCTCGTTCTGACGCCGCTTCAGATCAAGCAGCAGAAGATGTCGAAGATGATGAGCGTAATGCAGCCGGATCTGCAGAGAATTGAAAAGAAATATCAGAACAAAAAAGACCAGGCTTCTCAGATGAAAAAATCTGAAGAAACCATGGCAGTTTATCAGAAATACGGTGTCTCCCCGACAGGAAGCTGCAGTACACTGCTGATTCAGATGCCGATTCTGCTTGCACTGTACCAGGTTATCTATCATATTCCGGGATATATCGGAAGTGTCCGCAATGTATTCCAGGGACTGACAACACAGATGATGGGTGTATCAGGATATTCTGACATCCTGACACAGTTTATCACAGATAACCGTGTTACCATGTACAGTAAAGTAAGTGAAACATTAACCGAAAATAACCTTCTGGACATGTTTTATGTGCTGAAACCGTCCCAGTGGACGAAGCTGGCCGATATCAGCGAGTTCTCCGGTATTGCGGATACCATTACAAAAACCGCCGCGGAGTCCAAGCATATCAACATGTTCCTTGGATTTAATATTACACAGTCTCCGATGGATGTCATCCGTGAGGGTATGGCAAACGGATCTGCGCTTCTGATTGCAGGAGCAATTCTGGTGCCGGTTCTGGCATGGTTTACCCAGTGGCTGAACTACAAGCTGATGCCGCAGGCACCATCTTCCAACAACGGAAATAAGACAGCAAACTCCATGGAAAATTCCATGAAGACCATGAACACGGTAATGCCTGTTTTCTCCGCATTTATGTGTTTATCATTCTCCATCGGTATTGGTATTTACTGGATCGCCGGTGCGCTCGTTCGAAGTGTACAGCAGGTTATCATCAACCGCCATATGTCCTCGATCGACATGGATGAGGTGATCCGCAAAAACCAGGAAAAAGCTGCAAAGAAGAGAGAAAAAGCCGGCCTTCCGCCACAGAAAATCACACAGGCTGCAACGCAGAGTGTGCGTAATATTCAGGTACAGGAGAACGAAGAGCCGTCTGCTGAGGAAAAAGAGGCAGCAAGAAAGGCTTCGACTGAGTATTACAACAGCAATCAGGAATACCGCGCCGGAAGCATCGCTGCGAAAGCAAACATGGTAAAACAGTTTGATGAAAAGAACAGCAAAAAGAAAAAATAGGGGGTAAATCTTTATGGAGTTTATCGAAGTATCCGCAAAAACCGTGGACGACGCCATTACAAAAGCCTGCATCGAGCTTCAGGCTGCCAGCGATAAACTGGAGATTCAGGTCATCAGCGAAGGCAGTTCCGGATTCTTTGGAATCGGAAGTAAACCGGCTGTGATCCGTGCCGCTGTAAAAGCCGCACCGGAAAAAGAACCGGAAGCACCCCAGAAACCAGAGAAAAAAGAGGCAGCTCCTGCACCGGTAAAAGAAGCGCCGAAAAAAGAAGCTGTAAAGAAAGAAACGGAAAGAAAATCTGCTCCGCGTCAGGCAGAAACTGCAAGACGCTCCGAGCCAAGAGAAGAGCGTGAAGTAGTTCAGAGAACAGACGAGGAAATCGCCCAGATCAAGGCAACGGCACTTGAGTTCTTAAGCGGTGTATTCAAAGCCATGGAGCTCCCGGTTGAGATCCAGATGGAGTATAATGCCGAGAACGGTTCTCTGGAAGTTGATTTCGCCGGTGAGGATATGGGCATCCTGATCGGAAAAAGAGGACAGACACTGGATTCCCTTCAGTATCTGACCAGCCTTGTAGTCAACAAAGAGCAGAAGGATTACGTTCGTGTCAAACTTGATACGGAGAACTACCGCAAACGCAGAAAAGAAACACTGGAAAATCTGGCAAGAAACATCGCTTACAAAGTGAAAAAGACCAGAAGACCGGTTTCTCTGGAGCCGATGAATCCTTACGAGAGAAGAATCATCCACTCTGCACTGCAAGGAAATAAATTTGTGGAGACCTACAGCGAGGGCAGCGAGCCATACCGCCACGTAGTTGTAGCGCCGAAACGATAAGAAAAGCGTAAAAAATATGCAAAAAGACGGTACCTGTGTAAAATACGGGGTACCGTCTTTTCTGGTTTTCTGATAAAATGGAACTATTCAGAGCCATGCGAAAGGAAAGAAAAAATGTGGATCTGAATATTGGGATCCCAAAAAAGAGAGGTTTTAGAAAGGACTGGAAACAATGGCAGGATTTCATTTGGATGATACAATTGCCGCAGTGTCCACAGCGATGGCGCCGGCGGGAATTGGTATTGTAAAAATCAGCGGAAACGATGCGTTCGAAGTGGCAGATCGCGTATTCCGTGCAAAAAAAGAAGGAAAACAGCTTTCTACGGTCAAATCGCACACCATTCATTATGGCTGGATTACCGAAGGAGAGGAAGTGATTGATGAGGTTCTTGTCATGGTAATGAAAGGACCGAAAACATATACAGGTGAGAATACCGTCGAAATCGACTGTCACGGCGGTGTGCTGGCGGTAAAAAAGGTGCTTGAGGCAGTCTTACATGCGGGCGCGCGGGCGGAGATCCGGGCGAGTTTACGAAACGGGCGTTTTTTGAACGGAAGAATGGATCTGACGCAGGCCGAAGCGGTCATGGATGTCATTTCGGCGAAAAGCGCCTATGCCTTAAAAAGCTCCGAGAGCCAGCTTCGCGGAACGGTGAAAAAGGCGATCCGGGCAATCCGTGAGAAGCTGATTTACGAGATCGCATTTATTGAGTCGGCGCTCGACGACCCGGAGCACATCAGCCTGGACGGGTATCCAAAGCGGCTGGCCCAGGTTGTTGCGGAGCAGAAAAAGCAGGTGGAAAAGCTGCTTGCATCTGCGGATGAGGCAAAATGATCCAGGAGGCATCAAGACGGTTATTCTTGGAAAGCCGAATGCCGGAAAATCATCGCTTTTGAATCTGCTGGCCGGAGAGGAAAAGGCGATTGTAACGGATATCGCCGGAACGACGCGCGATGTGCTCGAGGAAAATCTGGTCTTAAAGGGCATTTCCCTTCGGATTCTGGATACGGCGGGGATCCGAAAAACGGCGGATACGGTCGAGAAAATCGGTGTGGATCGTGCTTTGGAGCATGCAAAGGACGCAGATCTGATTCTCTATGTGGTGGATGCATCGTGCCGCTCGATGAGAATGATGCAAAAATCATGGAAATCCTGAAAGGGCGCAAGGCGATTGTGCTGCTGAATAAGTCGGATCTGACTGCGGTGATCGAAAAAGAGGAGATGGAGCAAAAGACAGGCGCTCCGGTCATCAGCATTTCGCGCGGGAAGAGACGGGTATGGAAGAGCTGGAGGAACAGATGAAAAAGATGTTTTTCCAGGGCGAAATTTCGTTCAACGATGAGGTTTACATCACGAATGCGCGCCACAAGCAGGCGCTTCTTGCAGCAAAAAAGAGTCTGGAACTGACGGCAGAAAGCATCGAAATGGGTATGCCGGAGGATTTCTTTTCCATTGATCTTATGAATGCGTATGAGGAGCTGGGTTCGATCATCGGTGAAGCGGTGGGAGAGGACCTTGTGAATGAGATTTTCAGCAAGTTCTGTACAGGTAAATAAAGGCAGCAAATACAGATTACGAAGATCTGCCGGAATAGAGTTACAAGGAACGACAGCCGGATTTTGACAGAGTAGAAAAAGCTTAAGGCAAAATTCAAAGCTGTAGATAGAGAAAGAGGATAAAAGAAAAATGGCAGTTTTAGAAGAAACAATTGATATTGCCGTCATCGGCGCAGGCCATGCGGGATGCGAGGCAGCGCTTGCGGCAGCGCGGATGGGGCTGGAAACGGTTGTATTTACGGTAAGTGTCGACAGCATCGCCATGATGCCGTGCAACCCGAACATCGGAGGCACCTCGAAGGGACACTCGTAAAAGAGATCGACGCGCTCGGCGGCGAGATGGGTAAAAATATTGATAAAACGTTTATTCAGTCGAAAATGCTGAATCAATCGAAGGGACCGGCAGTGCATTCGCTGCGTGCGCAGGCGGATAAGCGGGCATACAGCCAGTCGATGCGCGAGGTTCTCGAAAATACCGATCATCTGACGATCCGCCAGATGGAGATTGCGGAGCTGATCGTGGAAGACGGTGTTCTGACGGGCGTAAAGGCCGTTTCCGGCGCGATTTACCACTGTAAGGCTGCCGTTCTCTGTACCGGCGTTTATCTGAATGCGCGGTGTATTTACGGTGATGTGAGCACATATACGGGACCGAACGGCCTGCAGGCGGCAACACATCTGACGGATTCCCTGAAGGCGAACGGCGTGGAGATGGTGCGTTTTAAAACAGGAACACCGGCGCGTATTGACAAGCGGAGCATTGACTTTTCGAAAATGGAAGAGCAGTTTGGCGATGAGCGCGTTGTGCCGTTCTCATTCTCGACCGATCCGGAGAGCGTACAGATCGATCAGGAATCCTGCTGGCTGACGTATACGAATGAAGAAACGCACAAAATTATCCGCGAAAACCTCGACCGGTCGCCGCTGTATTCCGGCATGATCGAGGGAACAGGCCCGCGGTACTGTCCATCCATTGAAGATAAGTTGTAAATTTGCGGATAAAACCGCCATCAGGTGTTCCTGGAGCCGGAGGAAGATACACGAACGAGATGTACGTCGGCGGCATGTCGAGTTCACTGCCGGAGGATGTGCAGATTGCGATGTATCACACCGTGCCGGGCCTGGAACACGCGAAAATCGTGCGGAATGCGTATGCGATCGAGTACGACTGCATCAACCCGAGACAGCTTCTGCCGTCCCTCGAGTTCAAGGCGATCAAAAATCTGTTTTCCGGCGGCCAGTTTAACGGCAGTTCAGGATACGAGGAAGCTGCGGCACAGGGCCTGATCGCGGGCATCAATGCGGCGCTCCGCGTGCAGGGAAAAGAGAAATTGGTGCTCGACCGTTCGGAGTCGTATATCGGCGTTCTGATCGATGACCTTGTGACGAAAGAGAATCATGAGCCGTACCGTATGATGACGAGCCGCGCGGAATACCGTCTGCTGCTCCGTCAGGACAACGCGGATCTGCGTCTGCGCAAATACGGCTACCGCGTGGGTCTGATCAGCGAGGAGCAGTATGAGGCACTGAAAGTAAAAGAACAGCGGATTCAGGAAGAGATTGAGCGCGTGGAGAATACGTATGTGGGAACGAGCTCGAACATCAATGAGCTTTTGGAAGAGTATGGATCAACGCTGCTTTCCGGCGGAAGTTCGCTCGCAGACTGATCCGCGGCCGGAGCTGAATTATAAGATGCTGGCGGAAGTAGATCCGAAAAGACCCAAGCTGCCGGAGGATGTGCAGGAGCAGGTCAACATCAACATCAAGTACGACGGCTATATCAGGCGCCAGATGAAGCAGGTGGAGCAGTTTAAGAAGATGGAAGAGAAGAAGATCCCGGAGAATATCAATTACGACGAGATCCAGAGCCTGCGCATCGAGGCGAAACAGAAGCTGAACCTGTACCGTCCGATCAACATCGGCCAGGCGTCACGTATTTCGGGCGTTTCCCCGGCGGATATTTCGGTTCTGCTGGTGTATCTGGGACATAAATAAAGGACAGATATGCATGGCTGAATTACATTCTTATGCAGCGAAACAGCAAGTGTTTTGATACTGCGTGGACAGGAACAAAAAGTGCAGCGGGCACTTGGAAGAATAGAGTAGAACGGAGAACAACATGAAAGAATACAATCTTGAAGGATTTGAGCGCGGCCTTTTTGAGCTTGGAATCACACTTTCCGAGGAGCAGAAAACGCAGTTTCTGCAGTATTATGAGCTGCTTGTAGAGTGGAATTCGTTTATGAATCTGACGGCGATTACGGAGTTCGATCAGGTGATTACGAAGCATTTTCTCGACAGTCTGTCGCTGGTGAAGGTCTGTGATGTGGAACAGGCGGGACGCATTCTCGACGTGGGAACGGGAGCCGGTTTTCCGGGAATCCCGCTGAAAATCGCGTTTCCGGAGGTGGAAGTTGTATTGCTGGATTCACTGAATAAGAGGGTGAAATTCCTGAATGAGGTGATCGGACAGCTTGGCCTTTCGAAAATCACGGCGGTTCACGGAAGAGCTGAGGATTTCGCACGCCAGAAGGATTACCGGGAGCAGTTTGATCTCGTGGTATCGCGGGCAGTGGCGAATTTAAGCTCCCTTTCGGAATATTGTCTGCCATATGTGAAGGTGGGAGGACGGTTTGTCTCGTATAAATCGGGCAAATTGAATGAGGAGCTTGCCGCAGCTCAAAAAGCGATTCATGTGCTCGGCGGCGAGGCGAAAGAGCCGGTTTACTTCCAGCTTACGGGAACCGAGGATGAGAGATCGTTTGTCTGCATCGAGAAGGTGAAGGCAACGCCGAAGAAGTATCCGAGAAAAGCGGGAACACCGGCGAAGGAGCCGATTCAGTAAAGAATAGTATATTTTGAAAACTGAGAGTCGCATTCTCGTTACTTCAATGATGAGTTAGACGCGCAAAATTTTGAATAAAAAGCAAGGCAGCATACCACAGAGAAATTTGTGGCATGCTGCCTTGCTTTTTTGTTGGGAGAATAATGGTCAGATAAGTGAACATAATAGACCATCATATAAAAAATATGTGTTCCCAGAGATGCTTTATTATAATGTGTTTGAAAAGAGAAGTTGATGAAATTTTGTGATCACAAGATTCACGTCGAGCATGTAAAATTTTCTGTGATGCAAAATTTTATAAAGAAGGGAACACGCTATGAATATTTATGGTTACATACGAGTAAGTAGCGAGATCAAAATGAAGATCGGCAGTTATTATCGTTGAAACGAATTGGTGTTTTGGAAAAGAATATTTATCTGGATAAGCAGTCGGGCAGAGATTTTAACCGTCCGCAATATCGTAAAATGATACGAAAATTAAAGAAAGATGATTTGTTGTATATAAAAAGTATTGATCGACTGGGAAGAAATTATGAGGAAATTTTGGAACAATGGCGTGTGCTGACAAAAGAAAAAGGTGTTGATATTGTTGTCCTTGATATGCCATTGCTCGATACTCGAAGGGGAAAAGATCTGATGGGAACCTTTTTGAGCGATATTGTTTTACAGGTGTTGTCTTTTGTGGCAGAAAGTGAAAGCAAAAATATTCGTCAACGGCAGGCAGAAGGAATTGCAGCTGCAAAAGCAAAAGGAGTGAAATTTGGCAGACCGTCGCGGTCGGTACCGGATAATTTTGATGAAGTTCATAGGGAATGGAGAGAAAAAAAGATAACGTTAAAGGAAGCTGCGAAAGCATGTGACATGCCGGTTGGGACGTTTTATGGAAGATAAGAAAAATGGAAGATGAAAAGCAAATGACAGGAGAGCAGAATTTGTAAATGTGTACTTTTGCAAATTCTGAAATTCAAGTTACTTTGTTGTATTATACAATATTAGGAAGAAAAAAACAATGTATTTTAGTGAAAATATATAAAGAAATAGAATGTATTTTCTAATCTGCAAAAGTACACTTTCTGAAAACGGGGGATTAGGTAGGGGGGATGAAAAAGAAAAAATCGAAATCCAAAACCAAAGATATAGAAGCAGGAGGAATGTGTTATGACACGAAAAAAACAGATGTATTTGTTTTTAATGGTCTTAAGCATGATGATGCTAATTGGATGTGGTAAGTCAACATCGGGAACCAAAGAAGTTACAGATGGCAGCATTGTGGTTCAAGTTCCAGAGGGCAGTACTGTAGAGAGTTTATTTGATTTTACATCTACAGAGAATATCAGCTTAAGTGGTGCAGCAAGTGGAATAATTCATGTGGGAAATTTGGCAAACGGCAACTCAGTAGTATGGAAATCAGATTCAGTTTTTCTGTATCTGCAAGGAAAAGCCCAAGATGTAAGTGTGATATATTACTCGAACAGGCTTGATGATGATCCGATTCCCTATAGCGAATTTAAAGAATAATTTATGGTTCATGTTTGAAAAGAAGGAGAAAAATTAAATGACATATATACGTATCGGTGGCAGCAGTTTTTCTGATAAAGATATTTTTGCGTTTGTTATAGTTGTTTTAGTGATAGGAATCGCTTCCTGGATTGGATACTTTATTTTGAAATCAAAGGACAATTCCAAGCCACTGGAAAAATCGAAAGTAAAAATTCTTGAGAAACCAGTACAAAAAGGAAACATTGAATGGTATGTGGTTGAATTTGAAAATGGAGAGCGTAAAAAGCTTAGAAGTTTTCATGCAGACACCATATTTATTGCAGTAGGAGATGAAGGCATCCTGGAATATCGGGGAATTACAATTCAATCGTTTCGGCCATTAACAGCAAAAAAATAGATAAAAAATAAATTAAGAGAGAAGGAAGGATATGGGAACAGCTACATATGTAAAAATTTGTTGTCCACGGTGTGGAGAAAAAGACTTAAATATTATAGGAGATCGGGATATAGGAGGTGCTGTAGCAAGCGGAATGGGTGTTTCTGTATTTGCTGGTACGAAAGCTGGAGTATTAGCCGGAGCGAGTGGTTTACAACAGAAGACATATTGGATCTGTAAAAAATGTGGAAGAAAATTTAGAATCCAGATGAACTTACGGCAGAGATAGAAGCATACCAAAAACGGGCTAAAGGATTTAAAATTGTAGGAATAATAATGTCAGTATTGATGCTGGTAGCGGCGGCAGGAATGCTCATTAATGGAATCGGAATCATGGCATTGTTTTTCTTGATTCTGGATGCACCATTTATTTTATGTATGCGGGTATCTGCATACCAAGTTCAGAGCCGAAAACAAGAGCTGAACGAAATTATGGAAGGGATGCAAAGAATGTGGCAATCTGGATCCAAATAAAATAGTGTTCGTGATAAAAATTTCAAAATGTGGAGGGAAATAAATGCTTTGCAAAAAATGCGGAACAGAAAATCCAGATGGGGCAAAATATTGCAGTAAATGTGGAAAAGCGCTAAATGAAAAGTCACCTGCAAAAAAAAACAGAGAAAAGGGTATTGTATTAGCAGTGTGTGTGATTGTAGCAGTCGTACTTCTTGTTTATACACTTGGGGGAAGAAGCTACAAAAAGACAATAGATACATTTGTAACGTCGCAGTTTGCGGTAGATGCACAATCTATTGTAGAATTGCTTCCGGAAAAGGTAGTAGATAAAGCATTAGAGGAGACAGGATATAGCAAAACAGAGTTGTAGATGAGGCGAATGATTCTCTCAAGAAACAAGTGGATTCCTTGGATCAATCGCTGGGAGATGACTGGAAACTGTCTTATAAAATGACAAATGTTGAAGATGTGACAGATGATGACCTGGATGATTTAAAAAGCAATTATGAAGATATAAACGTAAAAGTATCTGCAGCTAAAACTGTAGAGGTTGAGTTACTTTGAAAGGAGATGAAACAGAAGTAAGCAATTCTCTGGAAATATCTGTAATAAAAGTAGATCGTTCTTGGTATTTAGATCTGTATACAATGGGAAACCTGTTTTAGAAGAAAAATCAGATGAAAAAGGACTCTGTATGTTTTATACGGGGTCCTTTTTTGAAAGGAGCACAAATGGAAAAGAAAATGAGGAATATTTTGATCGCGTTGATAATAGGGTTTCAAGTATTTCCGATTACGGTATATGGAAAAGGGAAAGATGCTTTTCTGGCATATCAGGAAGCAATGCAGAAAACAGTCGTGTCAGGAAACTGGAAAGAAGAACTGGATATGGATGCAGATATGACAATTATCCAGGGAAAAGCAAAAACGAAAACGAAAGTTACATTGGATGCAGTTACAGAGGTATCTGGTTATGATGAGAATGACAGTTCTGCAGTTCAAATGACAGGCTCTGCCAGTATGGCTGTACTTGGACAAAAATATATATGGAATATGACGTATCGAGATGGGACGGCTCATTATGAATATAAGGAACCAGTAAGCAAAACGGTAGATGTTGAGATGAATCCAAATTATTTTCAGTTCTCTTCATTAACGCAGAATATGATGAAAAAGAGTAAAATTTCTGGAAATGAGATTACCTTTACAATTCCGGCAGAGAAAGCGAATGAGATAGGAGTAGCCGCTGCTCAGATGGTAGAGGGAGTAGAAAATTTAAAATACAGCGATGTAGAAACAAAAATAACCATAGATAAAACAACAGGAAAGATTGATGAAATTCTTATGGACTTTCAGGCATCTATGCAGTATCAGGGATATGATGCGGATATGCAGTATACAGTAAAATATAAATTTTTAAGTCTCGATCAGGGTGGAGCAGAGGAAACGGAACAGCAGAAGAATGAGGAGGAAAGCGCACCAGAAGATGGATTAGCGGTTTATTCAGATTATACCAGTCTGAGTATTTGTAAAGATAATATCATTACGTTAAGTGCTGGAATTTTCAACAATGGAGAACTGATGGATGATGTTTCCGGAATTACATTTTGGGTAGATGATTCATCAGTCTTGAACTAAAAAAAACAGGTGTGGCAGATAAACGACGTTATACAGAATGGAAAGGAATTCAGACGGGAACGGCACATGTGTTTTTTCAAGACACAAATACAGGGTATATGAGTGAGATTCCAGTTACAGTGTATAAAGACCATGAGCATTCCTATACGGTAAATGCTGTGCCTGTACAATATATTGAAAAAGAATATGCTACCAATATTTATAATATGAATGGTTTATATATTGACAATTATGCATATGAAATAAATAAAGATAATAGGACAGCAAGTGTATCGTTTGATGTATACAACAGCAGTTACATATATGGAAGTGTAGAGACGTATGATGAAAATGGACGTTTAAAAGATGTGATTTTGATTAAAAAGATGAGTTCCAGTAATACGAGTATGAAAGGTGCATTGTGGGATAACACAAGTGGATTGATTTCTGATTTGAAAGATGGAACAATAGGAAGTTATCGACAGAAAAGTGGATTTTCAAAAAAGACGTCAGTCAAGATAGAAATACCAAAAGATGGGTATATTAAAATCAGCAATGATCCACAGGATTCGGCAGTGGTCAATATTATAAATTCAGCGGATCTCCTAATTGGCATTGGCAAACTGGCAAAGACGATCAAAAATTTTGATGTGGACAGTGAAGTATTTAGCAAAGCATTGACTAAAAAGCTGCTGGAAAGTAAAACATTTGTGACTTAATTGAAGATGGAAGCGAGCTTCCGCAAAATTTATGTAAAGGTGTTTCAGATAAAGTATTTTTTTCGACAGAATCGTTGGGTTCATTTAGCGAAACCATTATAAAAAATTTAAATGAATTTGATTTGATGGAGGTCATTGAGGATACAGCTAAAGATTTCGGTGTGAGTATTGGCGAAAAAATATTTCATTTTGTATCTGGTCCGGCAGGAAAAGCTTTAGATGCAATATTTGTTATGGGAAAAGTTGAAAATGAATTTTTGCAGCATATGAATTTTATCAGGTCGCAGGGCGTGGGTTCTGTTTATATTCAAAATCAAAAAGGATTTCGGGCATCGCAGCAGATCAGGGTGGAGAGCAAAAATGGATTTTCAGATGAAACATCGTTGAGCGTTTTTAAAGTGGAGTTGGATTCTGAAAATTGGAGGAACTAAAGAAAACAAATTTAGCGGCTTACAATGCGATTAAAGATCGAACATCTTACACATACAATATTTCACTTATGGAAAGCGGAGAAGAAATACAGCCAGAACAAAATGTGCAGGTATATATTCCAATTCCAGAAAAAATGAAGCTTTTTGCCTATCTTGGAAAAACAAAAATTTACAGGGTGGAAGCGGATGGATCCTTAACAGAAATGGATGTGAAAATAAAAAATGGAGAATTTATATTTGAAACATCACATTTTAGCGTTTATACATTGATAGAGGAGAGTCTAAGAAAAGAGATTATGTTAGTAATATTAAGCATTTTAGTTTTTGCTGGAATATTAGTATATTTGAGGAAAAGAAAAAAATAAATTGTAGGGCATTGTGTAACAAAAAAAGAATGTATTAAATCAAGTATAAAAAAGCAAATAAAGGTCATATCCAGTTATGGTGTAGAATTACGAAAACAAAATATTCCGATCAGCCAGACACTGGAGATTTACTGTTCCACAGTTGCTGATTCGTCTTATATCGAAACTGACGATGCACAAGGAGAAACCAATATTGTCCTTGATGTTGCAGATCAGCCGGTGAAACATCAAAATAAGATGTTGGTAATTATTTTAGGAATTGGGATTCTGGCAATTGGTGTTATAGCTATTTTAGCAATTAAAAGGAAACAAAGAAGTGAAAGGAAAGACCGGATGAAACATATCTAAAAACTAAAAGCTTGTAACGAAGAAACAGGTGCTATCTGAGAAAAAGAGATAGCACCTGTTTCTTCGTTATCCACAGCAGCCCGGAATCAGAAATCCGATGTAGCTGATGAGAAACAGTACAAGCCAGACTGCTCCCGGCAGGAGTGTCAGATGGCAGGAGGCGCGTTTCCACTCAGCGGGAAGTTTCGCGGTGAGAGAAGAGTAGCCGTCATCGATCCAGACCATCAGCGGGACAAGCGCCGGCATCAGGTAGCGGCCCTGCGACTGGTAGTCGCTGAAATACGTGTTGTACATGTCCATGAACAGCGTGATCAGGCAGGCGAGGAGCAGCATCACAAAGAGGAGAAGCTGCGGCTTTTTGCGGAGCCAGTGCGGGATCATGGCAAGAAACAGAAACAGCAGGAATCCGAACGCCATCAGCGCACCGTACAGCAGGTAAAGCACCATCGGAAGATGGACGGTCATGTAGGAGAACGAGCCGATGAAGCTGCTGACGGTGGAGAACAGCCAGTTGGAGGTGCGTCCCTCCGGGGTCTGTAAATACGTCTGCTTAAAGCTCCAGCCTTCGGATGCCGGTGTCTGGCGGTTTTTCGGTTTGTACTCCTCAGTGGCATACAGCGATGCGGATTCCTTTGTGGTGCGCATGCCGAGCAGGTCTCCGTCGTGGATGACGGCATTGCGGATGAAGAACCAGCCGCCGATCAGGAAGGCGATGGCAAAGACCAGAAGAGCTTTGGCGAAGATCTCCTTTGCCGGTTTCCTGAAATGTATCATCAGCGCGAAGAATAGAAGAATGCTGCAGAGCAGATACGCGTAGGCGTTGTAGTACGACAGCGCGCAGAGTCCGCAGCCTGCTCCAAGGCCGATACAGTCTTTTTGCAGAATGCGCTTTTCATGCCGCGAATCCAGAAATAGATGATCAGTGCGACCGTGAAAACGGCGAACGAGTCGTTGTTCACATAGCAGGAGAGGAACACAAACTGCGGCAGAAAACCGACGAAAATACCGCCGAGCAGTGCGGATTCGCGCCGTTCAAAGAGCTCTTCGCCGATCAGAAACACAACGATCAGTGTGCCGGTGCCGGAAAGGACGCTGGTGAGGCGAGCGGCAGTTAAAAGAGCCGCTGCACTTTTCGTAAACAGCGATGTAATGGCCATAAACACGGAGCTGATGATCGCGGTCAGATACGGATACAGCGCATAGGAGAATCCCCACAGCGGATGGCGCACCGATTCTTCCATGCCGTTCGGCAGTGTGTGGTGTGAGACGATGTATTCCGGAATCAGCATCCGCATCGCCTCATCGGGGGCGTGTTCGGTTTTCAGGAAAATCGAGGTGCCAAAAGAGATGCAGAAAAAGCTGAAAATCAGCATATACTTGGCCCAGTAGTAGTCTTTTTTATTCATAGAGTCTCCTAAAATCTCCAGTCCCGGACGGGAAAAGTCCGGCGTAATGTTTCGCGGCGGAACAAAAATGGAAAAGCGTCCGTCCGCGGATACGTTATAGTATACATGATTCTTATGGTAAAAGAAATTGATTTTTCGTCGAAAAACAAACAAACTGCTCCATGGCTTCACCGTTTTTTCACAAATTTTCCAGCAAATTATCACATTTTCAGAATAAGATAAAGTGTCTTTAGAAAATGAGAGCATCTCCGGCTCTTTCACCCCCAAGGGCGGGCTGGGACTGCTTTAAGAAACAAGGAGGAAGGAACATTGATAGAGGTTAAAAACCTGGTGAAACGCTATGGCGACCACGTAGCTGTCAACAACCTGAGTTTTACCGTAGAAGAAGGCCAGATCTATGGTTTCCTTGGCCCAAACGGTGCCGGAAAATCAACGACCATGAACATCATCACCGGTTATCTGGCATCTACGGAGGCGAGGTGCTGATCAACGGGCACAACATCCTGGAGGAGCCGGAGGAGGCAAAAAAATGCATCGGCTATCTGCCGGAGCTGCCGCCGGTCTACACGGACATGACCGTTCTGGAATATCTGAAATTCGTGGCGGAATTAAAGAAAATTCCAAAGGATCAGAGAAAGAAACAGATTCTTGAGGTCATGAATCTGGTGAAGATCACTGATATGCAGAACCGCCTGATCAAGAATCTGTCGAAAGGATACCGACAGAGGGTCGGACTGGCACAGGCAGTGCTCGGTTATCCGCCGATCATCATCCTCGATGAGCCGACGGTAGGCCTGGATCCCAAGCAGATCATTGAGATCCGCGACCTGATCAAATCACTGGGTAAAAAACATACCGTTATCTTAAGTTCCCACATCCTCTCCGAGGTCAGCGCCGTCTGCGATTACGTCATGATTATCGCAAAGGGACAGCTTGTTGCGAGCGACACCCCGGAAAACTTAAGTAAACTGATGCTTGGATCAAACACGGTTACATGTACCGTTCACGGAACGAGAAAGCAGCTGGTTCCGGCGCTTAATGCGCTCGATGCAAAAGAGATTCAATATGAAAATACGCCGAATGAGGAGCAGATTAAGGTAAAAATTACCACTGAAAAGGATAGGGATATCCGCGAGGAGCTGTTCTATGCACTGGCAAAGGCCAACTGTCCGATCCTCGAGCTGACTTCATCCTCGATGTCTCTGGAAGATGTCTTCCTGGAGCTGACCGATGATTCCGGAAAGGCTGCAAGAAAGCTGAAAAAAGCAGAGAAAGAACAGCTGAAGCAAAAAGAACGTGAAAAAGAATGTGAACCGGAAGCGGACAAAACGGCTGTCGGGGAAACGTCGGAAGAAGAAAGCACAGATACAGCGGAATCAGCCGCTGAAACAAAACAGGAGGAGGGAGACGCACAATGACGGCGATTTATAAAAAAGAGTTAAAAAGCTATCTGACAAGCATGGTCGGATATCTGTTTATGGCGTTTACGCTGGCGCTGTTCGGTCTGTATTTTACGGCCATCAACCTGCAGCAGGGTTACCCGGAGATCGGATACGCACTGCAGAATTCCGCATTTATTCTGCTGATCGCAGTACCGGTTCTGACGATGCGTGTCCTGTCGGAGGAGCAGAAAAATAAGACGGATCAGTTGCTCCTTACCGCACCGGTAAAAATTTCCGATATTATCCTTGGAAAATATCTGGCGCTTCTCACCATTTATGTAATTCCGGTGCTGATTATGTGTCTGTACCCGCTGCTTCTTGGAACCCACGGAACGGTTTCCTACGCCGTATCCTATACATCAATCCTTGGATATTTCCTGCTGGGGGCAGCCTATATTTCGGTCGGTGTGTTCGTCTCCTCTATCACGGAGAGTCAGGTCATCGCGGCCGTTGTGGGCTTTGTAATTCTGTTCCTGTGCTATGTGGAGAGTGGTATTGCAAATTTCTTCCCGGAGGGAGCCGGAAGTTCCTTCTTTGCGTTCTTTATCATCATTGCACTGGTATGCCTCTGGATCGGCAGTATGATTAAAAACCCGATCATTACCGGTGTGATTGCCGTGATTGGCGAGGGTGCGCTGACAGCAGTTTATTTCACAAAAGCCACCCTTCTTGAGGGAAAAATCCAGGATCTGCTCGGTATATTCAACATGGCAGGCCATATGGATAACTTTGTGAACGGTATTCTGGACATCGGCGGTGTTGTTTACTACCTGTCTGTCATTGCAATCTGCACTTTCCTTGCAATGCAGTCCCTGCAGAAGAAACGCTGGAATTAGGAGGTGGAGACGATGAGCAGCGAAAAGAAGGAAAAGAAACAGCATAAAATGAATTTCAACATCAAAGAAAAGCTGAAAAAGGCGTTCTCCAAAGAACATCTGAAGGAAGTGTTTACCGGCGAGGAGCAGAAAAAGCACCTGAAACAGGGCTCTTATTCTTCGATTATGACGGTGATTGTTCTGACTGTGATTGTGGTTATTAACCTGATTGTGGCGCAGATTCCGACCAGCAAAACACAGATTGATTTGAGCACACAGAAAATGTACTCCATTACGGATGATACAAAAAACGCATTAAAGGATCTTGATAAAGACGTTACCCTGTACTATATCGTACAGAAAGGCAGCGAAAATGATACGATCGCGAAGCTGCTGGAGCATTACGATGAGCTTTCTGACCACATCAAAGTAGAGCAGAAAGACCCGGATCTGTATCCGAAATTTACAAGCCAGTATACGGACGAAACCGTTGCAGCAAACAGCGTGATTGCCGTATGCGGCGATAAAAGCAAGGTTGTCAACAACAGTGATATGTGGGAGACTTCAACGAACTATCAGACGTATTCCACACAGACGACAGGTTTTGACGGCGAGGGTCAGATTACAAGTGCCATCACCTACGTAACCGGCGATAACAATCCGAAGGTTTACTGGGTAACCGGCCACAATGAGGCTTCCGAGAGCGATCTTTCCTCGAACTTCAGCGATGCCGTCAACAAAAACAACGTGGAAATCAGCGAGCTGTCCCTGATGACAGACGATATCCCGGAGGATGCGCAGGAACTTGTGATTATGTCCCCGACCACCGATTTTTCTGCGGAAGAGGCAAATAAAGTCATCACTTATCTGGAAAACGGCGGAAAACTGCTGATGTTCACCAGCTACACCGGAACGGATATGCCAAATCTGGATTCCATTCTGGAAAACTACGGCGTGAAACGTTCCAGCGGAATTGTTGTCGAGACAGACTCCCAGCACTATTATCCGCAGATGCCGTACTATCTGATGCCGAATATTGAAAGCGACGATATTACGACAGATGTAAAGAGCAATTATGTTATGATCCGGTTGCACAGGCGATTCAGAAACTCGATTCTTACCGTGATACCATTACGATCAAGAGTCTGCTGACCACGACGGAGAACGCTTACATTGAGAATGACCCGGAGAACAGCACCTGGTCGAAGAGTGCAGACAGCGAAACTGGTGCGTTTGACCTTGGCGTATCCATCACGGAAACGGTGGACGATAAAGAGACACAGATCATTTATTTCTCCAGCGCATCGATGCTGAGCAGCCAGATTGACCAGGCGATCAGCGGTGCGAACTCGAAGCTGGCAGCGACTGCACTGACCTCCATGTGCGATGTGGAGCAGACGGTTGTGATCCCGAGCAAGAGCACAAGCTATACGAGCCTTGTATTTACCCAGGGAGCAGTTAATACCTGGTCAATCATCACCATTGCGGGACTTCCGCTGGTACTTGTTATCATTGGAATGGTGATCTGGATGAAGAGGAGAAAACAGTGATGAAGAAAAAAGGAAAGATGGCGGCCTGCTGATCCTTTTGGTACTGCTTCTTGCCGTACTGGTGGTGCTGACGAAGAAAAACAGCACCGCCGATGCGGACAGCAGCAGTTCGGATTCTGATGCAGACGCCGAAAAGGTAGTGGATATTTCCAAGGATGATGTGACAGCGCTTTCCTTCCAGATCAACGGGGAGACAGCATCCTTTACGAAAACAGACGGGGATGACGATACCTGGACATATGATCAGGAAAACGAATTTCCACTGGACAGCAGCCACGTAGTAAGCGCTTTAAGCTCGATTTGCAGCATGACAGCAGAAAGAGTCATTGAAGGCGATGAAATCGATTCTATGGCCGATTTCGGGCTCGAGACGCCGTCTCAGGAGGTTGTAGTGACTGCGGGAGACGAGAAAACGACGATTCATGTCGGAGATAAGAACAGCTCGAGCAGATACTATATTTATCTGAACGATGATACGAGTAAGGTTTATCTGGTAAGCACGTCGCTTGGAACGATGTTCCCGTCCGATATGATGGAGTGGGCGACAACGGAATCCATGCCATCTGTGACGGCAGATAATATTACGAAGCTGCAGGTGGAGGGCGAGAACGGATACACGCTGACAAAAGAAGTAAGCGCTGCTGATTCGGCACTCCAGACGGATGAATGGCAGGTTGTGGACGCAGATGGAGCAGCACATGGCGGTGATGCGGATTCGATCAGCACCATGACAAGTGCGGTGGCATCTCTTAGCTTTGGAGATCTTGTCACGTACAACGCATCGGATCTTTCCCAGTACGGACTGGATCAGCCGAAGACGACGATCCGCGTGCATTACACGGAAGAGCAGGAGGTTGCTTCGGATGATGCGACGACGGCCGATACTTCTTCAGATTCTGCATCGAGTGACAGCACTGCAACGAGCTCTTCTTCCGAAACGACAACCGTTACGGTGGAGAAAGATCTGGTATTGTATGTCGGCAATGCAAATGAGGACGGCGGTTCTTATTACGTGAAGCTGGACGGCTCGAATGAAATTCATCTGATGACGGCTTCCAACGTTGAAACATTCACCGGAAAGAAGGCATCTGATTTCTGGAATATGTATATCGGCATGGAAAATGTATCGGATCTGAAGAGCCTTGATATTACGTATAACGCGGGACGAAGACGTATGTACGCCATGTAGAAGAGAAAAAGGATGACGACAGCGATTCCACAACACAGGAAATCAGCTATACCTGCGGCGATGAAACGATTGATAAATCAACGTTTACCACGTTCTATTCTTCGCTCATTGGCCTGAAGGCGCAGACGAAGGATGAAAGCCTCGTGCAGGCCAAGGATGCCGAGTTTACCGCAGTCTTCCATATGACAGACGGCGACCTGACATTTGCTTACAGCCCGTATGATTCGAGCTTCTATTACACGGTAGATGAGGACGGAGTGCGTCTCTTGTGAATAAAAATAACGTGAAGACCATGCTGGAAAATTACGGGAAACTGCTTGCGGCAAAGACGGAAGATGACAGTTCTTCAGACAGCACGTCAGAATCAGCGGAATAAAGAGTCATTAAAATCTGGTTAAAATTGAAAACGGAGGATTTACTGAGAGTGAAAAAATCAGTAAGTCTTCCGCTTTTTTATGGGAAAATGAAAGCGGAAGAAGTATAATGGGAGTATAACAAAGACGGTGGATGGGGGGGGGTGAAAGGATGAAAAAGGTTTGTTTGACAGTATTGTGTATTCTGCTGGTGGGCTGCGGTAATGCAGAAACGGCGGAAACAGAGGAGAAAATGCGGTTTGAAAATCTGGATCCGGCAAAGGTAAATATGCAGTACGGAGGGTTGAAGGAGTGGGATCGGTTTTATAATAGCTTTTATGAGCAGAAAGAGGGAAGCGATCTCATTGTTCTAGAAACGGTAGAGGATTATAGCTGTTTTGCCGGGGGAATTGAGATTGCAACCGATATTTCACTGCGGGTGGATGACGTTTTGAAAGGTGATATGGAAGCCGGAGAACATATTACGGTTCGAAAGCCGGGCGGAGCAGTTACGGTGGAAGAGTATCTGCAGTCCATGGAGGATGCGGGAATTACGTACTGGAACGCAGAGGAGCTGAAAGCGGAGTATTCGGAGGAGGAACGGCGGGAGAACTATATACAGATCAGCTTCTGCGACCTTGATCCGGTGATCGGGCAGAAATCCTTGTATTTTCTGGAGAAAGATGCGGAAAAGGAGCTTTATTACCGGCTTTGCGACGGGTTTGGACAGTATGTAGAGACTGCGTCGGGTGAATATGTAAACGCGTATGAGATTGCAGATGAGAAAAGAAATGCGGATGAGCCAATGATGCTTGCACTGGGAGAAACGGTGGAATTTGACCCGGATGCAGCGCCGGAGGAGAGAATTAATATTTATACGACGGATGAAATAAAAGAGGGAATGGAAACGTATACAGCGCCGCCAACGGATTATCCGGGCGCAGAGGAAGATGCGTTGGAAATGGACTGTGAGCCGGGTTAAAAATAGAAAAACGGAGGATTTACTGACATGGAAATATCAGTAAATTCTCCGCTTTTTTGTCTCATTTTTTTCGCTCGAGGCCGGGAGCAGAAGGGGTGTTATTGTACCGGGGCGAAAAAGATCTGGATCTGCTCTAAGAGGGCCTGTGGGGCCTCCATCTGCGGCATGTGCTTTGTTTTTGGCAGGATCTGGGTTTCGATGGAAGTGTTGAGTGCCGTGTACAGCGCAAAGGTTTCTGCGATGCCCGGTTCCTCCTCACCGCCGATGAGGAACATGCTGTTGTCGATGTGTTTTAAGGCGTGGCCGATGTTGAGGTTCACGTAATTGCCCACGAGGCTTGCGAGAAGGTACTTTCCGGCGCTGTTCTGGAGGTGTGCGGACTCGTAGAAGGCGTCTACGTCCTCCGGTGAGCGGTGGAATGGGTTGTGATAATAGCTCTCAGTGAATAAAAGCTCGATGTTGGAGCGGCCGGTGAGCGTGTGGTACAGCAGCGTGCCGACGAGCGGGAGCTCGATCATGCGTTTCAGGAAGCGGCTGCGTTTATCCGGGATTTTGTTGAGCTTGGCAAGGTCGGTCGGGTTGATCATCATGATTCGGCCGAAGCATTTCGGGGCTGTATTGCAGGCGGTTACGACGAAAGAGCCGGATAAACCGGATGCAATTACGTCGGTTGGACATCCGATGACCTGTTTGATGAAGGTGACGATGAGCTGTACGTATAAAAAGTTCGTGTACGTGATCGCCGGCTTGTCGGAACGGCCGCAGCCGAGGAGATCGAGTGTGTAGACGGTGTGATCCTGGGCGAGAGCATCATCAATATACTGCCATTCGCGGCCGCTGGAGGCACAATGTAAGTCATGAAGTAAGAGCATCGGGGTTCCGGTGCCTTTTTTTGTGTAAAAAATATCGCCGAACTGCCAGGAAAAGATCTCTTTTTCAGCCGAGGCGAGCAGGTTTTTCCGTACGGCGGCGGTATCGAGCGTTTTATTCAGAAAGTAAATCGCTGCGCCGGACATCGTAGTGAGGACACTCAAGGTGACCAGTTTTTTGCTGTGTTTCATATGATAAAACTCCTTTCAGGGTCTCCCGGAGGGAGGAATCGGTTCGAAACGTTGTGTTGAGCTTATTATAAGCGAAAAAAGGGAAAGATACAATGCAAAAATTAAGGGAAAAATGAGAAAAAGAGACGAAAATAAGACGCAATTTGACGAAAAGCGTAGACAATTCCAGGAGAACTACGTTATGTCAACTACTGGCGAATGGCATATTTAAATAGTTTACATAACTGAAAAAACAGAGAAAAAATGATGCAATAATACACATAAAAGCATGAAAACGGCACTATGGGATAAAATCCTTCCAGATTGGTAAAAATCCATGAAAAAATGGTCCCAAAATGCGTTTAGTAAATGGTTTGGAAAATCCGAAAAAACGAATGTAAAAGTTCAATTCATACGAAAATATAAAAATATAATTAAATAATTTAATAAAAGAAAGAAAACAGAGACGAAAAACTACGTGAAACACGCGAAAATACAGGAAAATGTAGAAAAAACGGAGAAAATCAAAAATAGAATAGAAAATACGATTATTTTAAAAATAAGAGAGGTGAAAAATGAGAGTGATTTTCGGAAAGCCGGGAAGCAAATCGCTTCTCGCTGATCGCCGAAGACCGAAAATCGTAAAAAACGATGTTTCACGTGAAACATTTTGAGAGACGTGAAACGTGAAAAATGAGACGGGGAAAGTGACATAAGTAGAAACGAAAAAATGAAGGATGATCTAAAAAAATGGCAAAAAGAGGGTGTAAAACGATGGAAGAGGCGGAAAAAGCAAAAAAGATAAAAATGAGTTGAGAAAAGGCAAAAAACGACTGAAAAGGGGAAAATGTAGTATAGACATGGGCGAAAAGAATAAAAACGGGAGGGAGAGGCAGTGAAAGGCAAGAAAATGGTGTGAAATGGCGATGAGGGATAAAAAACGGAGAGAAGGAATAAAAAATGTTGATAAAAGAGAAAAAGTGAGATTGTTTACAAAAAAAGAGAAAGGTAAGCCAGAAAGATGGAAAAGAGGATAAAAGACGTGGCAGCGAGAGGAAAATATTAAAACCATAAAAACAGAAAAATTATAGTGAAATCAAATAAATCGATAAAAAACAGAAAATGTGCAGCCTGGCCTGTAAAATAAAAAAATCAAAGAAAAACCGCCCGAAAAGAGAAAAAAATTGAGAAAAAATGAAAAAGAGGATGTCTCACGGATTATGCTTCTTACTGATGAAGATAAAGAGAAAAATGCTGAAAATTTGAAAAAAGCGAGGAAGAACGATGAAAAAACAGAGCCCTGGTGAATAAAAATACATTTTATATACAAAAGAGACATTTACGATCACCGAACAACCATAAACAGTTTTGATTCCTGATCTATGTATCAATAATATCCTGATAAGTTGATTTTTTCTTTCTAATCACATGAGATTTCCTTGAAAAAGAGCATCACACGATTAAAATAACGTTTCCAGTATATTTATACCTCAAAAACGTCAAAAATTAAAATGTTTCACGTGAACATTTTATAAAAACTGTGTGAAACAGAAAAAAAATGTTCTGACATTGCAGAATTACTTGGAAACCATCAAAAAAAATGCAAAATCATCGCTGAAAAATTCCAAAAAGCCTTTAAACAGCGTAAAAACCGAGAAAAATTATTGTAAAACAGTGCTTTTCAAAATGTTTCACGTGAAACATCGCCAAAAATCTCCAATTTTCTTATGTTTCAAACCGCCTAATCATGCAAAAATGCAGAAAATGTTTCACGTGAAACATTTCCAGTAGTAAAATCCGGCGTAGTATGATAAAATATCTTTGTCCCAAATTGGGGCAATTTTGAGATAGAATCTGAAGAATTCCTCAGATAGACTGGCATAGAAAAGGAGATTTTTCCTATCTATATGCCAAAACACCTGCCGCATGAATCAGTTTTTTGAAAGAAGTGCCGGCAGGTCATTTCCTGTAAAAGGAAAAACTGCAAATGGAAACAAAAAGATGAAAGGAGGCAATACATATTTTGGGAAGAACAATTGCAATTGCAAACCAGAAAGGCGCGTACGG
>ENA-OQCS01000162-OQCS01000162.1-human-gut-metagenome-genome-assembly--contig:-NODE-162-length-34644-cov-3.787264_pt1 | contig 34644 bp, 46 predicted proteins | sample MGYA00242757_ERZ504575 | MGnify/ENA primary metagenome ERZ504575 (study PRJEB26092, sample SAMD00036297) | human gut metagenome | host: Homo sapiens | study: EMG produced TPA metagenomics assembly of... | reverse complement strand
TCCCGTATTCTATTATGACGGCTCCGGGCTGTGGTACAGGAGCTGTACTTAAAGTTGTAATGAAGCATGAAATGTTATGAAGCCCTGTGCACTGCCGGAAGCGGGCACGATGCGGCCGGCTATGCCACGCCCCAGGGATTACGGAATGTACTGCTCATCAGCGCCACCCTTATCAGTGGAAACATATCATCGGCCAGCGGGTATGCCGAAGAAATACAGATGAAACAAGGATCGTGCTGCTAAAGGTCTGGAAAGAACTTTATGACCTAAGCCCTGCTTTGTTTGCCCCATCACTGACCGGGCCTTTTTGTCAGATGGATCGATGTCTGGAAGGGAAAATGACCTGCGGACGAAAACTGCAGGCAAATATGACGCCAGAGGATATTTTGGAAAAAGATTATCCTGCTCTTTGGGAAGGAGACTGCCGATGAAAATAAAACTGATCGACTTTGGCGTACCGGAGCACCAGCGTCCTTACCGTCCGCATGGCAATGATGCCGGAGCGGATGTTTATCTGCCCTATGACTGTACCTTACAGCCCGGAGAAATCGCCAAATTCCTTTGGGTTTTGGACTGGAAATACCGGATGGATATGCGGGATATATCTTTCCCCGTACCAGCATGGCGGTAAAAGGTCTGGTCTGTGAACTGCCGCCTGTGGATTCCGGCTACCGTGGAGAGATCCATGCGATCATCAGCAATGTAAGCAATCAGGCGCAGTCTCTTTTTAAGGGAGCCCGTATCGGGCAGCTTGTGATCACGCCGATCGTCATTGCGGATTTTGTAACCGATCTGGGAACAGAACGAGGAACCGGCAGCTTTGGCAGTACCGGCGAATAGAAAAAGGCTGTTTGGAGAACAGTTTTTGAATACTTATCGGTATAGGGAGCGGACATTTCGAGAACATTATAAAATATAATAAAGAAAGTCACGAAAAAAGCGGCCATTACCGTGACCGCTTACTTTCTGCTATTGAGTTCTTTCATAATACCGAGGATATATTGCATGGATTGAGGATCAAGCTGTCTTGCCTCTGCAATGAATTCCTTTAAGGTTTCCGGGTAGGTATTTCCTTCATCAAAGAATTCCTGCGGTGTCACACCCAGATATTCGCAGATGTAGAAAAAAGACTGCATAGCGGGAAGTGACTTTTTATTCTCAATATTATTGATGTAGTTGTTTGCCTGACCTAACGATAAAGACATATCGCGTGCGGAAACTCCTTTTTGTGTCCGCAGCTTCGCTAATCGTTCCGGGACAAAATCTTCATACATCGCCTTCACCTCCCATTCTGTAATAGATTGTACCTCACGCCCCTTTATTATTCGCAAAAGGAAAAAGGGTATTATCGTTGACTTGCTAAATTAAATCTATTACTATATGAAAAGTGAAGAATTTTACCTATCAGATGGAGGGATGACCGATGAAAGGAAAAACTTGCTGTGTTACCGGACACAGGGATTTACCGCAGAATGAGATCAACAAAATAAAAACAACCTTGGCACATGAGATCGATGCTGCCGTTACAGATGGGTTCACCTGTTTTATGAGCGGTTTTGCAGATGGCGTGGATCAGTATTTTGCAGAGCTGGTGTTGGAAAGAAAGCAGACTAATCCGGCGCTGGAGCTGATCGCAGTGATCCCTTACCGCAAACGTCTGGACAGCCTGAATAAGAAAACAAGAACCCGTGAACTGCTGGAGGCTTGTGCGGATGTTGTTGTCATACAGGAAAAATATCTCCCAAGCGTCTACTCCCACAGAAACCGCTATATGGTGGAGCACTCCGACCGAGTGATCGCTGTATATGACGGACGGGAAACCGGCGGTACGGCAAAGACGATCCGCTTCACCCATCGGATGAAAAAGGAACTGCGGGAAATCCCGGTTGGAGAGATCGTCCTGCCGGATCACTTGAAACCAAAAACAAAATAGATACCTGTTGATGCGCTCACTTTGAAGTGGGCGTTTTTCTTTACCCATTTTTAGGAGGAATGCTTATGTGGAACCTGATTTCACATTTCCTTACCTTTGCCGGAGGAATGGCTTCCGGCGTTATGTTGATGTGTCTTATGCAAACCGGAAAACTTGCGGATAAAGAATTTGAAACTATGAAGGAGGAATAAAAATTGAAACTTGTGATTGCAGAAAAGCCCTCTGTTGCTATGTCACTGGCAGCAGTATTAGGCGCAACGGAAAGAAAAGACGGTTATCTCGAAGGTTCCGGTTATCTGGTGAGCTGGTGCGTGGGACATCTTTTGGAACTGGCACAGCCGGAGCTTACAAAGAACAGTACGCCAAATGGCGGTATGAGGACCTTCCGATCCTACCGGAAAACTGGAAATATGAAGTTCCAAAGGATAAGAAAAAGCAGCTTGCCCTTTTGTGCCGGCTGATGAAGGACAAACGGGTTGATTCTGTGGTATGCGCTACGGATGCCGGGCGTGAAGGAGAACTGATCTTCCGTCTGGTCTATGAATATGCCGGATGTAATAAGCCTATGGAACGCCTTTGGATTTCCAGTATGGAGGATGCGGCGATCCGTGAGGGTTTTGACCATCTCCGTCCCGGCAGTGATTACGATAAACTCTATGATGCGGCAGTATGCCGGGCAGGAGCGACTGGCTGATCGGGATCAATGCCACCCGGCTTTTTTCTGTCCTGTATGGTGTCACACTAAATGTCGGCCGTGTTATGTCACCGACGCTGGCACTTTTGGTACAGCGTGAGTCGGATATTGAATCCTTCATCAGCAAGCCTTTTTATGTGCCGGAAATCACCTGCGGAGGTTTTACTGCTTCCGGCGAAAAAATGACGGAACGATCCGAGGCTGAAAAAATCCGTATGGACTGTGACCACAACTCCGCTTTTGTGCGTTCTGCGGAAAAGCAGGTAAAAACTATACAGCCTCCCCGCCTTTATGACCTTACAACTCTGCAAAGGGAATGTAACCGTATTTATGGCTATACGCTCAACAGACCCTTGATTATGTGCAATCTCTCTATGAAAAGAAGCTGGCAACCTATCCGAGAACGGACAGCCAGTATTTGACGAAGGACATGCAGGCAACCGCCGCTTCCCTGATCCTATGGCTGCGTGACAATATGCCCTTTGGAAAAGGCTGCGCCGGAGAGCCGGACATTGACCGGGTAACAGACGACAGCAAAGTGACCGACCACCATGCCATCATCCCAACTGTGGAGATTGCACGGACAGACCTGTCGGAGCTTCCTTCCGGGGAGCGGGATGTGCTTACCCTGCTTGCCGTCAGACTGCTTTGTGCCACAACGCAGGCAAACCGGTTTGAAGCGGTCACCGCTATGTTAGACTGCCAGGGATATACTTTTACGGCAAAAGGAAAGACCATCTTACAGTCCGGCTGGAAAGAGGTGGAACGGATTCACCGTATGAGTATCAGGCAGAGTGAAACGGAACACAGAGAAAATGAAGATGCCGCTCTCCCTGTGCTGAAGGAAGGACAGACTTTTGAAACTGTGTCAGCAAGTCTCCGTGAAGGGAAAACTTCACCGCCGAAACATTATACGGAGGACACGCTGCTGTCCGCTATGGAGACGGCCGGTGCGGAAGATATGCCGGACGATGCCGAGCGTAAAGGATTGGGTACTCCGGCTACCCGTGCGGCAACACTGGAAAAGCTGGTTTCTGCCGGATTTGTACAGCGAAAGAAAAAGCAGCTCATTCCTACGGAAAAAGGAAAGAACCTGATCGCAGTCCTGCCGGACAATATCAAATCTCCCATCTTAACTGCAGAATGGGAATCCATGCTGAAACAAGTGGAACATGGCGAACTGTCGGCAACATCTTTTATGGATCAGATTGCAGATATGAGCCGGACGCTGGTAAAAGAACATACTACCCCGGAAGAACGTTTTGCGGATCTGTTTCCTTCTTCCAAAGGAACTGCACACGAAGCCGTGGGGGTATGTCCCCGCTGCGGTGCCCCGGTATTTGAAGGAAAGAAAGGTTTTTTCTGCGGCAACAGGGAATGTTCTTTTGCTCTTTGGAAAGATAACCGTTTCTTTTCCAGCAAGAAAAAATCTATCACAAAGTCTGTGGCAGCGGCTCTTTTGAAAGAGGGCCGCATTTCTATGTCCGGGCTTTACAGTGAAAAAACAGGAAGGACCTATGATGCGGAAGTGATCCTGGATGATACCGGCGGTAAATATGTGAATTTCAAGCTGGAATTTCCCATAAAGAAAGGCAGGCGTAAATGAGTGATCGAAAAACCTTTGAATATGGCGGTTATCACTTCACGCCCATACGAAAATTTCACAAAAAAGAAGGCGACTTTTTCGCCATATCGAAACGGCTGGCAAGTGACCCCAACTTAGGCTGTGTACCTATCAGGAGCGGCAAAAAGCACCTTATGATTACAAAGGCTTTTATACCGTCGCAACCGACAAAGAATGTGATGTTTTCCGCTGCGAAGAAAATGGCTTATTGTATGTGCCTGGAAAAAACGAACTTTTTATTTACCATGAACCGAAACAGAAAAAGCGGAACTCTATCGCCGATGCCCTTTCACAGCCCAGGAATGTTACTGATACAACCGGAATTTCCAGCGGCCGGCAAAGCAGTGCCCCGGAAAGGTAGGCGTTATGGCAGAGAGAGAATTGAACCGCTCGGAGCGGACTGCAATCCGAAAGCTGGTTACGGAGCTTTGCGCCAACTATGACTCTCAGGATAAGATCTGCCTTCCTTTGGACAGTCCTTGCTATATGCTGAATAAATGGTGGACCGGCGCTTATTGCAGGTACTTTGAAAAAGCGGTGCTGCCGGTGGATGCAGCACTGGAATCAGCCATTACCGGCGAGGACACCTCCATGAGACAGAAAATATGCCCTGTGTGCGGAAAAGCATATCTTCCTACGACCAGCCAGGCATATTGTTCTGATGCCTGCCGGATCTATGCAAGACGGAAATCCGAGCGGGAACGCAAACGCAGGAAGCGCCAAAACCAACCATGATATGTACGCAACTTAGCCCCAAAAGCCCTTGATTTTCAAGGCTTTTTGCACCTGTTTTTAAGGGAACTGTATAAGAATACTCCGGTGCTTTGAAATAAGGTTAAGTTGCGGACAAAACATATATTTTAACAAAAACGATAGGAGCGATTTTTTGAATATCAACACGATTACTGCGGAGGATCTTCGCCGTATGCCGGATAAGGAAGGACTGATTTTACAGGGCTGTGGCGGGGATCTGACAGAGTGGGTGGACGGGATCAATGAAATGCTGACACATGCAGGCATATTGAAAGATGGCTGTCAGTTTGAGAATGTGGCTACTTTTCAGCACGGCGAACTGACCTGTTTGCTTTACCCGTTTGATGATGTGAAACTGGATATAGGAAAACTTGCCCTGTGGCGTTTACAGACCCATGAAGTCTATGGCGGCACATGGCTGTCGGACTTTGTGCCGAATTATTTAGGCGGATTTATAGAAACACCGGAAGCGTTGGCAGATAAACCGGATTGTCCACTGATTGGAGCAGATGGGAACATTTTTAATCTGCTGGGCATTGCTTCCCGTACTTTGCGGGAGCATGGTCTGAAAGAACAGGCAAAAGAAATGTCTGATCGGGTATTTGCTTCCGGCAGTTATGGAGAAGCGCTCTGTATCATTGGCGAATATGTCAACATCACAGATTCCGAACCGGAGCATAAGAATTCTCTCCGTCAGCAGCTAAAAGCAACAAAACTGGCAGACCCGGTAAAAAAGCAACAAACTTCCAAACAACAGGAACGATAAGGAGGGATGCGGAATGGAAAAGAAACGGACCTATGGTGTATGGGCGGTACGAAGCAGCACTTCTATTTTCGGACCGGCACAAAGCTGGTGCAAGGAAAATGGAAAACCGTTGGAATTTGATAGCAAAGCCGATGCTGAAAACTATGCAAAGGAAGCCAACGAGCATACGACAGCAAATGTCCGATACTATGTGAAAGAAAAAGAACCGGAACCCGGTGCTGTTCGGAAAGGAACATCTCAACCGGAGCTGGATGCACGCAGCCATGAAGAAGTGACACCAAGAAATGATGCAGCGGAAAAACAAAATGAGATTCCGGGCAGACAGATTCCTTCTCAAACAGATCCGCTGGTAGAAATCCGCTCTGCGGTCCATAGTAATTACGCAGGCATGGTCGCTATGCTGGGTGCGGACAACCGTGTATATTTTGGGCGTGAGGAACGCTGCCATTATCAGGATATGCAGCCATCTTACTATGACAATCAGGACGGCTCCCTGTGCTTTGTCTGTGATCAGCCCGACATGTATTATTTTCTTTATGGAGAAGGCTGGGCGCATACCCAGGCGGAAATGCTGGAACGAGGGCTTACCCTGCGTCAGTATGAAGAATTTGCGAGACTGCAAAATGGCGTCCTTGCACAGTTTACCACCCAAAGAGAAATTCTGTTTGCCGGACAGCCATTTCAGGCGCCGGAGAGTTATCTGCGCAATGCAGAACTTTATGAGGAAGGTCAGACCGGCAACTACAATATGCTGGATGGCAGGCTGAACAACGAACCTCCTGTGCGCCCGGATCTGACAGACGGACAGACGGATGAAGAAATCCGGGAGCTGGTGCCGGAAGCAAAGCCGTCTTTGATGGACCGTTTGAAAGCAGACAAACCGGAGCATGAAGCAAGGCAGATGATCCCTCCGGTGCCGGAAAGGGAACGCTGATGGCCGGGGTAAGATTTGAGGATGTAGATCTTTTGGGTGCTCTTTCCCGTATCGTAGATCTTCATACCCAACATTATAAAGAGGACTTTGACCTGGATAAGGAACTGATCTCAAAACTGGCTGTGTCAGAGCGTTCAGAGGATAAACAGCTTCTTTGGATGTCACGCCCTTGCGGAACTATACCTGCGCGAACGGGAAGTTTATCTGGAGGGCAGCCATGAAAACAAAGTGTGGCGGTTTTACCAGGAGCAGACAAATGATCCCGTTTTGGCTTATGCCATCTCTTTGAAAGAAGTCAGGGACGGAAAAATATTTGGCGATCTCTATCCGCTAAATTATAGAGAACATGTGGAACGGATGAAAAAATTGACCTGTCCAATCGGAAATGTAGCCGTTGCTTTTGAGGATGGAAATGTTATCACGATTCCCTATCAGGAACGGAGACAATTTATGAACCGGCTTATGCCAGAGCATGGAGCCCCTAAAACAATGACTTATCTGCCAGAAAATGAGCCGGAGCTGATGATAATTCTAAAACGGGAACGCCTCAAACGCAGCTATCATGCGACAGCCGGAAATCTGGAGGAATATCTTGATAAGCTGGAAAAGACCACCCTGCGGGAAAAACTCAAAAGAGCAAAGACGGTGGTTTCAACACAGGAGGTCTCATCTCATAAAAGAGGGTTGGAACGATGAAGGGCAGGCATAACAAAAAATCCGTCCGCGTCGAATTTGTCATGTCCGAAGCGGAGGCCGAACTGGTAAAAGAACGCATGGCGGAACTTGGCATTACCAACCTGTCGGCATATCTGCGAAAGATGGCCATAGACGGTTACATCATCCACCTTGATATGGGAGATATTCAGGAAATGATCCGGCTTCTCCGCATTTGTTCCAATAACTTAAACCAATATACCAGACGGGCCAATGAGACCGGCAATATTTATGCCGCAGATATAGATGACATCCGCACCCGTCTGGACAGCCTTTGGGATGGCATGGACAAACTGATCCGGGGATTTGCAAACATTTCATAAACAGCCGGAAAGCCGTTGCTTTCTTTTTGCCGTCATGGTAATTTTTATAAGGGCAGATGCCTTCTGAAAGGAGGCAAAGCGTATGCGTTTGATAGGTAAATTACTGGCACTTCCCTTTATGCTGGTTACGGGGATTCTTTATCTGGTATGTAAATTTTTGGTGGTCCTTTCCGGTGCGGTACTTGGGATTCTTTCCGGGATCATCTTTTTGGCAGCATTGGTGCTGTTCTTTGTCGCAGGATTTTTGCCGGGTCTTGCCTGGCTTATGATCGCCTTTCTTATCAGTCCATACGGTCTGCCTCTGGCGGCTGCATGGCTGGTAGGGATCATTGGTGGGACAAACAGTGCCTTAAAGGATTTTATATTTGGTTAAGCAGATTTGGCGGGGCGCATAGGCAGCCCCGCTCTTTTTCTGCAATTATAACTTCTCTGATTAAAATTAAGTTAAGGAGGTGACGAAAATGGCGACCACAAGACTGATGCCTCTGCATGTAGGAAAAGGTCGGGACATCTCTACTGCGATTGCAAATATTATTGATTATGTAGAAAATCCGCAGAAAACCGATTTTGGAAAATTCATTTATGGCTATGAGTGTGATACCCGGCTTGCTGATGCAGAGTTTCTTCTGTCCAAACGACAGTATGCAAATCTGACCGGCAGAAATCAGGGTGCAGATGATGTGATCGCCTACCATCTCCGTCAGGCATTTAAGCCCGGCGAAGTTACGCCAGAAGAAGCTAATCAGATCGGCAGGGAGCTGGCACTGAAGCTCACAAAAGGAAACCATGCCTTTGTTGTCTGCACCCATGTGGATAAGCACCATGTCCATAATCACATCATTATCAACTCTACTACACTGGACTGTCAGAAAAAATTTCGCAACTTCTGGGGTTCTACCTGGGCAATCCGGCGAATGAATGACAAGCTGTGTTTGGAGCATGGACTTTCGATTGTTGAAAATCCGAAACCCAGCCGGGAGCATTATGGCACATGGCTGGGAAATAAAAAGCAGCCTTCCTTTCAGGAGCAGATACGTATTGCTATTGATGCTGCATTAGAGGAAATGCCAAAAGATTTTGAGGAACTTCTACAGAAGCTGGAAACTGCTGGGCTGGAAGTCAACCGTGAAAGAAAACATCTTCGGTTCCGAGTTCCGGGACAAGAAAATTATACCCGATGCGATAGCTCAAAGGCGATTATACAGAACAGGCCATCAAAGAACGGATTGCCGGTACACGGACAGTAAAACCCCGCCATGCCTTTTCTAAAAAAACGGTTTCCAAAGTTGGATTGCTGGTTGATATTGAAGCTGCAATCCGTTCCGGCAAGGGCCCTGGTTATGAGCGCTGGGCAAAAGTGTTCAACCTAAAGCAGCTTTCTCAGGCAGTGCTCTACTTAAAAGAACATGGCGATATGGGTTATGAGGATCTTCTGGAAAAAGCCAACGCCACTACCACTAATTTCAATACCTTATCCGTTCAGATCAAAGATCTGGAGTCAAAAATGAACGCCAATGCCGAGCTGCAAAAACAGATCGTAAACTATGCGAAAACGCGGGCTGTCTATGTAGAATATCGCAAAGCCGGGTACAGCAAAAAATTCCGAACAGAACATGAAGCTGAAATTCTGCTGCACCAGGCGGCAAAGAATCATTTTGACGAGCTGGGAATCAAAAAGCTCCCCTCTGTCAAATCTCTCCGGGAGGAATACACCGATCTTCTGGAACAAAAACGGAAAGCCTATTCTGCCTATAAGCAGGCCAAAAATGATATGAAAGAACTTCATAATGTTCGGGCTAATGTGGAATATCTATTAGAGATTTCTTCCCCACCGCTACCGCAGCGCAGCACAGAAAAATCACGTCAATAAGGTTTGTCAGCTTTTCGTTTTCAGCGTTCCAACGGAACGCGCAGCCATTGCCACCGGCAATGATCTCAGGGGTTTGGGGATATGTCACAACAAGCATTTAGCAGGAATTCCGGGAACGGGATTTCTGCTAAATACGCAATCTTACGTAAGATTGCATTGCTTGCCGATTTGCTAACACCTTGCATTTTTAATGAGGATGTAGTAGTATATATCGTGGTTAGTTGTGGCTAATCAAGAAGAATGAATGGGTGATTTGATGGAAGCGGCGATGAAACAATCACAGCTTCACGATATATATTTCCTGAAAAAAAGAAAAAAGTGCAAATTTTGATTCTTCAACAAAGCACAGATACCGGAACCGGAGAAATGACCTGTTATGATGTGGCCCCTGGAATACAGATAACATATAATCATCTCAATATGGATTCCTGCTATCAACCTTTAATTCCGAAAGAGGATTTTCTTCAAATCGATCACTGTCTGGAAGGATGCTATGAGTGTGAATTGGCCGGTGGCTCTGTTAGCTTTTTAGGTGAAGGAGATTTATCGGTTAGTAATCTTTGTAAAGGGCAACAGTTATTTGTTGGTTCAAGGATTCCGTTAAAAAAATATCGTGGTATTACTGTTCTCTTAGAAATGGAAGGAGCTCAAAAGACCCTCAATACAGATTTTCGGCAAGGAGATATTAACCTGCAGCAAATCCGTGATACTCTATGTGGTGATGGACGTTCTCTTTTGATTAAGTCTAAGCATGAAATAGATCATATTTTCAGCGAACTTTATCGGGTGGATGAGAGAATCCGGATTCCGTATTTCTGGATTAAAGTGATCGACTTTTGCTGTCTTTAAGCCTATTGGATGCCAGCTATGTGAAAAACCCCGACAGTTTCTGAGGATGTTTCCAAAGGGACACAACAAGCATACCAATATATCATTGAGAACCCTTTTCCAAAATAACGATCTCTCAACTGGCAGAGATGTTCCATGTGGCAGAATCCAGCATGAAGCGGTGTTTTACTTCTATCGCTGGCAACTCGATAGGTACCTTTATGAAAATAAAGCGTATGGAGGCTGCTGCGGAACTGCTTGTTTCCGAACCACAGCTTAGTATCTGCGAAGTAGCCGAGGCTGCCGGATATGAAAATCAAAGCAAGTTTTCCGCCGCTTTTAAGTCAATTATGGGCGTTACTCCGTTTGCATATCGCTGCAAATCGTGGTGAGCTAATTGGATTAAAAATTCACCCGCTTGGTTATAGAAGCCACCCTTTTCGGCCTGCTATAATTAACAATGGCCGGTGGCAATAAGAGTTAATGAAAGAGCCGCAGTGTTGCGGCTCTTTTTCAAAGTCATGGGTTAGGCGTTGCTAACTATATAAAGAAAGCGAGTGACATGGATGTGTTAAACAAGGGAAGTATTGGGAGAAGAATTTTGAAACGCCTCGTTAGTTTTATCATCGTGATCTGGGGCGTTGTAACTTTAAGTTTCTGCTTGCAGGTGTTTACTGGCACGGATCCAGCGGAAATGATTGTAAGGAAAAACAGTATTTTTGCTACAGAGGAACAAATTCAAGCAGTGAGGGAACAGCTTGGTTTGGATGCGCCGTTCCACGAAAGATATTTTGACTACATAACCGGTGTGGCAACTGGTGATCTGGGCACTGCCATTACAAACAGGCAGCCGGTGATTGAAAACATAAAAGCTGCCCTGCCAGTCACTTGTACTGTCATAGTCATGGCAATGGCGTGGGTAATTTTGTTTACAGTCATCCTATCGGCGATTTCGGTGATACGGAAGAATGGTATCTTTGACAATGTAACGCGGATTATCTGTATCATTGGAATCTGCGTCCCAAGTTTTTGGCTGGCCCTTATTCTTTTGACGGCTTTCGCAGTGAACATTCCGATTTTTCATGTCATTGCAGATGGCAGCATAAAATCGCTGATACTACCTCAATCGCTATGGCAGTGCCAATCATCTGTATATCGACAAGAGTGCTACGCGCCTCTGTTCTAAATGAACTTAAAAGCGATTATGTGCTTTATGCCAAAGCAAGGGGATTTTCTAATTCACAGATTGTTTTTGGAGAGGTTTTGCGTAACGCTCTGCCTGCGGCAATCACTTTATTCGCTCAATACTGTGCCGCATTGTTTGGAACATCTGCCTTGGTGGAAAGCGTGTTTTCCATTGATGGGCTTGGAATCTATCTGATGGAATCCTGCGAAAGCATGGATGTATATGGAATATCCGGGGCTATTTTGGTGTGTGCAGTTCTTTTCGTTCTATTTAATACAGTAGCAGACATCCTTTCCAGTATGATATGCCCGGCATATAGGAGGAAGCGTGTATGAAAAGAAAACCACAAATTATGATAGGAATCGCCTTAATTGCCCTCTTTGTAATATTGGCTGTTGCCGCTCCCATATTGGCACCCAATGATCCCAATGCAACAAATCTTGCCTTGAAAAATGCACCACCATCTGCCGAATACCTTTGGGCTGCGACCAGATGGGACGGTGTGAATTGTCACGCCTGATTTATGGGGCAAGATACTCTCTCGGCCTGTCCATTCCTGTGTTGATTGTCATTGCGGCGATAACCCTTTTTGTTGGCTGTTATTCCAGCTATAAAGGCGGTATATTGGACGAAATCATGCGGCTGGTGTGCGATATTTTAATGGCTTTTCCTTTAATCGTCATTGCGATGTCGCTGGTTTCGGCTGTGGATGATTCGGTTGCCAGCATCATAATTGCGATTGGCATTTCCATGGCTTCATGGTTTTTGCGGATGGTACGTTCTTACGCAAAAACAGAGTGTGGAAAAGAATACATAGAAGCCTCCAAAATTTCCGGTGCCTCTAACTTCGTATTGTGACCCGCCATTTGATTCCAAATGTGCTTCCACAGTTTATTGTTTATTTTACAACCGGAATTGCAACTGCGATTATGTCTGTTTCCAGTTTTGCATTTTTGGGGGTGGGTTTGATTGCAGGCACACCGGAATGGGGCGCCATGCTGGATGAAGCCAGAAGCAGCATTTACATCAATCCCAGCCTGATAATATACCCCGGTATCTGCTTGATTGTCTGCTGTGCCGGTTTCAATCTCTTGGGCGAAGGTCTGCGTGACAGGATTGGAAAGGAGGACGAAATCAGTGCCACTTGAAGTGAAAAAACTTACGATTTCTCTCCCCTCCGGTGAGCCTGTAGCAGAAAACATATCTTTTCAAATTGAAAAGGGAGAAATGCTTTCGATTGTCGGAAGTTCAGGTGCGGGAAAAACAACGATCTGCAAAGCGATTATGGGGTTGCTTGGTTCCGCTTACCAGGCTACGGGCCAGATTATTTTTCAAGGGATTGATCTTCTGGCCCTGCACAAAAAGGACCGAAAACAGATCTATGGGAAAGAAATATGTTTCATCATGCAAAATCCAATGACAGCTTTCAATCCTTCGATACGTGTAGGAAAGCAGTTGGAGAAAACCTATCGGCTGCACCATGATCGTTCTTCCAAAGCGGAAATGCACACTTTATTTGACAAAACTTTGCGGCGGCTGGGGTTAGAGGATACAGACAGGATATTGAAAAGTTATCCTTTTGCCCTTTCCGGCGGCATGCTGCAGCGGTTGATGATAACTGCTGCGCTTATCAATGAACCGCAGATTTTAATTGCGGATGAAGCAACCACGCTATTGATGCCTGTAATCGTATGGAGCTGATGAAGGAACTGAAAAAACTTTGCACAGAGGGTATGTCTGTACTCTTTGTTACCCACGATCTGCGTGCCGCCTCCTTTTCCGATCATTTGCTGATAATGAACCACGGAAAAGTAATTGAAGCTGGAAATACTCAGGAAATTATCAAGCTCCCAAAGAAGAATATACCGCCTATCTCTTAGGTGCGTGCCGTTTAGAAAGGAGGGGTGACGATTGATTGAAACAAGAGATTTAAGCTGTACTTTTTCAGAAGGCTCGTTTTCACAAAACAGATTTACAGCGGTATCGCCGATCAGTGCCGTTTTCAAAAATGGAGGACGTTATGCGATTGTCGGTGAATCTGGCTCTGGGAAAACAACACTTGCACGGATGATGCTGGACTGCAAAACCGGATGGCGGAAATGTATATTTTGATAATATGCCGCTATATGGCAGGCGCTATAAAGCCCGGAAGGAACATTTTAAGAGAGTGCAGATTATCCAACAAAATTCCGCTTCGGCATTGGATCCAAAGATGTCTGTAGGAAAATCCATTGAGGAACCGCTGATCTGCTTTTTTGGTATGGACAAAGCGCGGCGGAAAAAACGGTGCGAAGAATTGCTGACACTTTGTAATCTTCCGGTGTCCTACTATGCACGGCTTCCTTCGGAATTGTCCGGTGGTGAGCAAAAGCGTATTGCGATAGCACGAGCGTTGGCTGCGGAACCGGAGTGCTTAATTTTCGATGAAGCTACAAACGGTTTTGACCTGCCGCTTCGGAAAAAAATTGTGGAGGAAATCATTGATCTCCAAAAAGAGGTCGGCTTCACTTTGATTTTCATTACCCACGACATGGAACTTGCTGTAGTAGTGGCAGATGAATTCTTGTGATGCGGAGTTCGAGACTGGTTGAGCAGGTCACTTTTTCCGGGGATCCTTCGGTATTTCAGCAGCCGTATAGCAAAGTGCTGTTAGAAGCCAGTGGAATTATTTAATTTGGAATCCAATGAATTTGGGTAAATAAAAATCAAGAAAGGAAAATCACACGATGAAATTCAAACGATTAGCGGCAGCTCTGCTGTCCGCAGCGATGGTTGTTTCCCTTGCGGCCTGCTCCAACAATAAGGAATCAGCAGAATCCGGTTCAGGGACAACAGGAACAGAGGCCGTACATGTTAATTTGGCTGAAAGCTGGGGATTTGAATATTTCTATACGATCCTCACTCCCGAAGTATCTTCCAGCCAGTACGATATTACCTATTACCTCACCAGTTTCTATGATACGCTGGTGACATACAATGAAAATAATGAACTGGTCGGATCTCTGGCCGAAGATTGGTCTATGAGTGATGACGGACTGGTGTATACCTTCCAGATCAGAGAAGGCGTTAAGTTTTCGGATGGCTCAGATCTGACCGCCGAAGATGTGGCAAAATCATTGATGGCTGTGCCTGTAAATCTCGGCCAGTATAACGGAGGGTATGGACGCCTTTCTACAATCATTGAAAGTGCCGAAGCCACCGGGGATTATACAGTAGAACTTCGGCTGACGCAGCCTTACTATAATACTTTGCGGGAACTTTGCCTTGCCAATCCTTTTGGTATTGTCTCCAGCGAGCAGTTGAATGATGATTTAACCGCTAAAGATACTTTTCGGACAGCCACCTATGGAACCGGCCCATATATGTACGAAGGGGACAATGATGGCCAGACATGGAATTTTGTACGCAATCCCAACTATTGGGGTGAAACACCGGAAGTAGATAGCTTTTCTATTAAGAGCATCCCTGATAATGATGCCAAGATTCTTGCGCTGAAAAATGGAGAAGTTGATTTTATATCCGGTATCAAAAATGTTTCTGCTGAAGTTATGACGAAATCAGCCAGACCGAAGGCTTTGGAGCACAAATCGATGATAAGGCTTTGCAGACTTACTATGTGGGATATAACCTGAACGATACTGTTTTTGGCGATTCGGTTATCCGAAAGGCGATTGCCTCTGCTATTGATAAAGATGCCGTAGCAGACAGCATTTATGGTGGCTTGCATGATCGGGCAGACAGCTTTTTCTCCACAGACCTGCCGTATTGTGATTTGGAGCTTTCAGAGGCAACCTTTGATATTGATGCGGCAAATCAAATGTTGGATGAAGCTGGATATGTTGATACAGACGGTGACGGAATCCGGGAAAAGGATGGGGCAAATATTTCGGCTGCTTTCCTGTATCAGACCGGCTCTGCTTCGGACGATAACTTGGTTGTCTACATCTGCAATCAAGCACAGAAAATTGGCATTGAATTAACACCCCAGTCTGCCGCAATGATGGATTGGTATGCTATGGTTCAAAGCGGGGATTATGGTTTGACGGTATTCAAAACTCAAGGCGGTTTCTATGATCCGGCTAATGTTGTTACGAATATTAACCCTCAGACTTCCATGGATCCTATTGTGATGCTTTTAGGCTCCACCCAGCCGGAACTTGCGGATCTGGTTGCTGAATTGGATTCTTCTACCGATGAAACGAGGATTCAGGAAATTTATCAAACGATTTTAACAACAATCGCCGATGAAGAACTGACAACCCCTCTTGTATATATGCACCAACTGGCAATTTACAGCGATAAAATCACCGACTATACATTCCCTATGGATTCTAATTTTACATCCGTTCAAAACATAAAAGTAAACTGATTGCCTGTGGGAAAAGGCGGCTTTCGCCAGCCGCCTTTTCTTTCACCTTTTATCGTGAGCTGATTGGAGTAACAATATACCTGATAGGTCGTTGAATGTATATTTTCCACCAATTATAATGAAAGAAAAGGTTAGTTATTGCTAACCAATTTGAAAGGAGGCTTTGTTTCGATGAAACAAAAGAACGGCGGGATAAAGCGGCTTCTCGAATTTACAGGAGAAAAACGCAGTTTATTGAATATATCCCGTATTTTATCCGGTGTTAGTGCCATCTTTATTTTAGGACCTTCCTCTGCGTCTATTTGTCAGCACGTGAATTGGTAATGTCTTTACCGGCAGTGCTTTGGACACGCAAAGTTTAGTTCGCTGGGAATGATTGCCTTAGTTTTGGAGCTGATCGGTCTGGCATTATATTTCTGTGCTTTGCTATGCTCTCATGTGACGGCGTTTCATACCGAAAAGAATCTAAAAATGGCTGCGCTGAAACATCTGGCGAAAATGCCTATGGGATATTTTGATACCAATCCCAGCGGCAAACTGCGGAAAATCATTGACGAAAATAGTTTTCAAACAGAAACTTTTATAGCCCATCAACTTCCAGACTTGGTTGGCGCACAAGTAACTATGGTAGTAAGCCTGATTTTAATGCTTCTGTTTGACTGGCGCATTGGTGTACCACTACTTCTGCTTTTTGGAATCGGCTTTTTCCTGCAAAAATCTCTGATGGGCAAGGAAGGCATGAAACTGATGCAGACCTATCAGGACTCGTTGGAAACGATGAATCACGAGGCGGTAGAATACATCCGTGGAATTTCCGTCTTGAAGGTGTTTGGGCAAACGGTGCAGTCCATAACAAAATTTAATGAGGCAATCAAGTCCTATCGAAAATTTGCTTTAGCTTACACGATGTCTTGTAAAAAGGGTATGGTTGCCTTTAATTCCGTTATCAATTCCAGCTTCCTTGTATTGGTTCCTACTGCACTGATTATAGGGTTGGTATCTTCTGACCTTGTTGGGTTCACACAAAGTTTTCTGTTTTATGTGATTTTTTCACCGGCCTGTGCGGTAATGCTGAACAAGATTCTCTATATGACGAGTTACAAAATGCAGGCTGAAGAATCCATGCGGCGTATTGATATGATTTTGAACGCAGAACCGCAGGAAGAAACTGCACAACCGAAACGCCCTGCAAGCTATGATATTTCTTTTGAAGGAGTAACCTTTACCTATGAAGGCGCAGAGCAGCCGGCAGTTTCTCATCTTAGTTTTTGTGCAAAAGCCGGTACAACAACCGCCCTTGTGGGACATTCCGGCTCCGGTAAGAGTACCACTGCCAGCTTGATTCCCCGATTTTATGACGCACAGGCCGGCAGCATTAAAATTGGCGGTGTAGACATTCGCAGCATTGCCCATCCAGATTTAATGAAGATGGTCGCCTTTGTATTCCAGGACCCAAAACTGTTCAAGGATAGTCTATTTGAGAACATTCGGGCTGGACGCCCAAGTGCAACAAGAGAAGAAGTCATGCGGGCAGCACATTTGGCTCAATGTGATGATATATTGGCTAAATTCCCTAAAGGAATCGATACAGTAGTCGGCAGCAAAGGTGTGTACTTATCGGGGGGTGAAACCCAACGTATTGCGATTGCAAGAGCTATTTTGAAAGATGCACCTATTATCGTACTTGACGAGGCTACAGCCTATGCTGACCCCGAAAACGAGCAGCAGATACAGCAGGCATTTGAGGGGCTTACAAAGGGAAAAACAGTTATTATGATTGCTCACCGGCTTTCAACGGTGCAGGATGCCGATCAGATTTTGGTCATGCGGCAGGGAGAGCTTGTTGAAAGCGGCAGGCATAACGAATTGGTAAAGAAAAATGGTGAATATGCCCGTATGTGGGAGAACTATACCAAGACAACACAGTGCATATTGGAAATGAGGTGAAGTATGCTAAAGCGTCTGTTTGCTTTGAGCGACCAAGGCTCAAAAGACTTAAATAAAGGGATTGCCGCAACGACTCTCAGCAATATTTGCCTAATTATCCCGTCCAGCCTTTTAATCATGGTAATCTGGGAACTGCTGAATGTAATATCGGGCGAATCATCTGGAATTTCAGAATATATTCCTGTTTTTTGCATTATGACGGTGTTTTGTTTATTATTGTATTTTGTACCCAATGGCTTCAATATAACAAAACCTATACCGTGGCTTATGAGGAAAGTGCGAACCGCCGAATTGTTCTTGCTGAAAACTTCGCAGACTTCCGTTGTCCTTCTTCGGGCAGAAAAATCTTTCCGATCTGACCACAACTATCATGGGTGATTGTACGGCGCTGGAGCGTGTGTTTTCTAATGCCCTTCCGCAACTTTTTGGAACCATTTTCATGTTTATCATTACGGCGATAGGTCTGCTTGTAATGGATTGGCGGTTAGGGCTTTGTATTGTGATTCCTGTTCCCGTAGCAGCACTGGTGGTCTTTGCAGCACGAAAGGCACAGGCTAAGGCAGAAAGTGCTAATATGGACGCTAAACGTGCAGCCTATGATGGAGTACAGGAATATCTTGATACGATTCAGGAATTGAAATCTTGCTCCAGAGAAGAAGAATATCTGGCCGGTCTGGAAAAAAAGCTGGACTATGTGGTGAAATGCTCTTTCCGAAATGAGATCGCGCCTGGCGCAGCGACTACAACAGCACAATTTATTCTGCGCTTTGGCCTTGTTGCGGTACTGCTGGTAGGTGGCTATCTTGTGGCGGCTGGCTCCCTCACGATTCCCATGTTTATCTTATACCTTATTTTTGCTGGCAGAATTTATGACCCCTTCACAAGCTGCTTTATGTTGATGGCCGAGGTCTTTTCTTCACTGGTAAGCGTAAAGAGAATGAAACAGATTGACGCAACACCGGAACAGACAGGAAGTAATGTTTGCAATAACAAAGGATTTGACATTGAATTTAAGAATGTCCATTTCTCTTATAATGAGGAACCGGTGTTGAAAGGCGTTTCCTTCACAGCAAAACAAGGTGAAGTCACCGCCTTAGTAGGTCCGTCGGGAAGCGGCAAATCTACTGCTTCAAAATTGGCAGCACGGTTCTGGGATGCAGATTCCGGCCAAATCACTTTAGGTGGTGTCGATGTAAAGAGCGTAGAACCGGAAACATTATTCAAAAACTTTGCTATTGTTTTCCAAGATGTACTTCTCTTTGATGAAACTGTCATGGAGAATATTCGCCTTGGACGAAGCGGTGCAACTGACGAAGAAGTAAAAGCGGCGGCAAGGGCTGCACAGTGCGAAGAATTTATTTCTCGGCTGCCACAGGGGTATCAGACGAATATTGGCGAAAATGGCAGCGCCCTTTCCGGTGGAGAACGGCAACGGATTTCCATTGCGAGAGCATTGCTAAAAAATGCGCCGGTAATCCTTTTGGACGAGGCTACAGCCTCTATGGATGCTGAGAGTGAAACATTGGTACAGGATGCTCTTTCTGTCTTGCTGAAAGATAAGACCGTTATGGTGATTGCTCACCGTATGAGGACAGTTGCTAATGCGGATAAAATCGTGGTTTTGGATGATGGAAAGGTAAGCGAAATGGGTACACCACAGGAGCTTATGAAAAAGAACGGGCTATATGCTCACTTGGTTGCGTTACAGCGCGGTAAATGATAATCACGAATCTACTGAAAAGGAGGTGACGCACTCTATTGATTTCAATGATCGCAAAGATGGCATGGGAAAAACACAAAACTCAGGAGGCGGTTTCACCTTCCGAATCTTATGCCGAAGAACTTCGGGCTACGGGTGAAGATTATTTAGAAGCAGTTCTGATTCTTGATCGTCAGAAAGGTGATGTTCGCTGCGTTGATCTTGCAACCTTTTTAGAGCGTTCAAAGCCGACTATTACAAATATGGTTACAAGACTATGCGAAAGCGGATTCTTAGTGCGTGAGGATAATAAGTCGATTTCTTTAACGACTAAGGGTAAGGAAGTGGCAGAAAAGATTTATGAACGCCATCGTTTTTTTTACCAAACGATTGATCGCTGCTGGTGTAGATCCAAAAACAGCGGAAAAAGACGCTTGCCGATTGGAACATGCTATCAGCGAAGAATCTTTCAAAAACTGAAAGATGCTTTAGAGGACTAAGGAGGTGGTGATAACATGGGAAATTAGCCGTACTGGATTTAAAAGATTCCGGCAGGCAGATTGGTGAAAAGCTATTTGCTCTGCTTTCTCCCTGCCAAAAGAAGGAGCTGGCTCAGTTTGTTCGTGATTATGAGGCTGGCAATATTCCGGCTGATGTCCCATGCACAACACTCTTTCGAGGGCAGTATTTTATCCCTCCGCAGACAGATCAACCATTGACAGAAATCCGGGAAGGTGATTTATATTTCTGCTTGGAGCAGCACCTTGTTACCGTGCGGAGCCAGGTAATTCCGCTGACGGTCAAGGAATTTGAAATCTTCGCTTTGCTCATACTGAACCCAAAGCGGGTATTCACTTATGAAATGCTCCTGGATCTGGTATGGCATGAGGATTATTCCTACTATTCCCGGAAAGCGATCAACAACCATATAAGCAACCTGCGAAAGAAACTCCGGGTTGCCCCTGATTTGCCGGAATATGTGAAAGCGTCTATGGTGTAGGTTATAAATTTGAAGTATAGAAAGGGTGCGGTATTTCTGCCGCACCCTTAAATTTTCGTTTTTTCTGCTGTGTGGATAATGCCTGATTTTGTCATGTATTGTTGATTAAATTCAGTAAAACCATGACGCTTCTGGAAGAATTATAGCATTTATCCCTATATAATGCCCCAAAATGAGGGAGGTGGACATAATAGGTAACTCTGCTCTCCTTCAATAAAGGAGGGCATGGAAAATGCTGCCGAGGTCAGAATACCGGCTCGACATAGCCGGTCATATAAAAGAGATTCAAACCCCGTAATCCTGCGATGGATTGCGGGGTTTTTCCATTCGACAGGATTTTGCATTTTCCATTCTGCTCCGTCAGATGGTGACGGAATACGACAGGCGCAGCTTACCGCTGTACGGTGGGCGCTCTTTTTTACAAATAAGGCGCAGGACAAGCCTGCCGCCGGACCTGTACGGTGTAGATCACCGCCCCTCTGATTTCGATTTGCCCATTACCCACTCAAAAATCGAAATTGGAGGATTACCATGAAAGAAATCAATCTGCGGGAATTTTACCCGGAAATATATAAAACGGATCTGTTTATCAGCCTGCCCGATGAGGTTGTGGATGTGCTGGTAGAATATCAGCGGAAAGAAGTGGCATATCGCGCCGTACATACCGGCATAAGGCATTCCTTTCTCTTGATTATGGGGATGATATTGAACGCGAAGCTGTTCTTTTTACCCCAACGCTGCAGGAGATCGTAGAAAGGCACCTGGAGGAAGAACGGCTGTACCAGGCGATTTCTTCATTGCCAGAGAAACAACGCCAGCGTGTGTACGCTCACTATATTCTCGGCATTACCCTGATGGATATTGCAAGATGGAAGGTGTTTCTCTCCATGCTGTCCATGAAAGTATTCGGCGCGGACTTCGGCGTCTGGAAAAAATTTTAGAAGAAAATTTCTAAACCCCCTATAAATGTACCCCCGAAAATGTCACGACTTATAGAAGGACAATTTTTGGACAATGCCATTTCGGTGAGTGAGAACCTTCAACGGTGCCACACCCACCTGTATATGCAGACAAGCTCCCAATCCTTCATCTGGACCTTGAAAACTGCATATACGGTGCCATAGGTACTTTCCCTGTATTCCGAGCGGCAAATGGAGCGGCGCGATGACAGGCGGCTTTAAGGAGGTGATGAAGCCCAGCCGTCCGAGCGATCTACGCTATCCATTGATCTGGCTGTGGCAGGCCAGACGCGATGACTGATACAGGTATAATGATACTTTCTCACGACCCGTCAAGATTGGGGAGTCCCTTCTGTGTTCGTTAGCTCTGGCGAAGCGACGGCACAAGCAGGGCTATGATGCGGTAAAGCTGGCCGCAGCCTGTGGCATCCCCGGCCCGGAAAAGGGCTGCCGAGGGGCGTGGCAAATACGGCAAGTTACCAAGAAAACATCCATGCCGTTGTTTTGATTTTCGAGCAGCGGCATGGATTCTTATAAAATCGAAATCAGATACCATGAGGCCGGGCCGCTCTTTTCGTGTGTCCGGCCTTATTCATGTGATTTTGATGATCCAGTATGAAAAGAAAGGAGCTGTTGTTATGACTCAAACACCGGCCTATACGGTCATACATACCCCGGAAGCAGACAGACTTGCCGACATCCGGGATGTATCTGTCAATAAGGACCTGCCGCGGGAAGAAAGGATTGCCGAGTTTGTCCGGCAGATCCGGGACCCGTATCATTTCAAATGCGGTGGATTTGTTGTCAGGGCAAGTTTTTCCCAGGGAGGCGCTACCCTGGAAGAATGCCTCCGCGGAATCCTACGCTGAAAATTATTGATATTTTTTATTTTGGGGGCTGATTTTTCCCGCATGGAGCGTTATAATAAACATGGAAAAGGAATTGAATACCGATACGCAGACTGCACTCCTTGAATTGCGGGGATTTTTCCGTGATGAAAGGAGTGTTTTTCTATGCAGGTTTATAAAGCTGCCAAATATATCCGCTTATCTTATACGGATGACAAATCAAATGAAAGCAACAGTGTCGGCAATCAACGAAAGCTGATCGAAGATTTCGTGAGCCGTCACCCGGAAATCGAGCTGGTTTCCGAAAAGGTAGACGATGGGTACAGCGGGGTTATCTTTGACCGTCCGGCTTTTAAAGAAATGATGGATGACATCATGGAGGAAGATCAACTGTGTCATCGTCAAAGACCTTTCCCGTCTTGGCCGTGAGTATATTGAGACTGGCCGCTATATGCGCCGTGTCTTTCCGGCCTATGGCGTGAGGTTTATTGCCATCAATGACAATATCGATACTCTCAATGAGAGCGCAGGCGATGACCTGACTGTATCAGTAAAGAACATTATGAATGAAGCCTATGCACGGGATATTTCCATTAAGACGAGAAGTTCCCTGGAAACTAAGCGTAAGAATGGGGATTTCGTTGGAGCTTTCCCGGTTTACGGCTATCGTAAATCCGAAGATAACCATAATCTTCTTGTAGTAGACGAATATGCTGCCCAGGTGGTGCGGAGCATTTTCAGGATGCGCCTGGAAGGATTCAGCCCTACGCCATCGCGAATGAGCTGAACCGGCTGGGTACGCTCTCTCCTTTGGCATATAAAAAGTATTATGGCCTTCCCCATGCCAAGAAAGGCTATACAGACCGGAAGGATGCCGGTGGTCGGCAATACTGTCACCCGGATCTTGCAGGATGAACCTATACCGGTACGCTGGTCCAGGGCCGAAAGGGTTCCCAGCACTTCAAACTGAAAGAAATGGAGAGCCGCCCTTCCTCCGAGTGGGTTCGCGTGGAAAATGCTCACGAAGCCATTATTGATCGGAATGATTTTGACCTGGTGCAAAGGATTCGCAACCTGGACACCCGTACATCTCCCCAAAAAGATAAAGTCTATCTGTTTTCCGGCATACTGGTCTGCGGTTGCTGCGGCAGCCGGATGGTACGCAAAACGAACCGCTACAAAGACAAAGAATATCACTATTACTATTGTCCCACCGGAAAGAAGAACGGCTGCGCCCATCCGGTCATGGTAAAGGAACATGAGCTGATGGAGTGCGTGCGGGACAGCCTGAAAGGGTTTATTGCCAATGTAGTCTCTTTGGATGAAATCTTATCCGGCATAGACCAGAGCCGTATCAACCGTGAACTTATCAAAGAGTATTCGCGGCAGATCGCCCAGAACGAGCAGCAGTTGGAGCAGATCCGTCAATATAAGATGAAGCTGTATGAGAGCATGGTAAACGGCTTTCTGGACAAGGCGGAGTTCCTTTATAACAAAAGCAGTTACAGCGCCCGTATCACCCAACTGGAACAGGCGGTTGCCGCCCTTAAGGAAAAACGGACCGATGTAATGGAAAACCGGAGTGAGCGGAATCGTTGGATTGAGAATTTCAGGCGTTTTTCCGATTTGGAAGAACTGGACCGCAAGGCGGTGATCCAGCTTGTGCAGGTGATTACAGTGCTTGGAAAAGACGAATTGCAGATTCAATTTAATTATCAGGACGAATATGAAAAAGCCCTCGCCCTGATTACGCCGGTACAGGAAAGGATGGTGGTCTGAAATGGCGAGAAAGAGCAGGAAACATACTATGGCGCAGGCTGCCATGCCTGCTTCCCCGTTTATCAGCACGGCGCTGTATATCCGGCTGTCTGTGGAGGATAACAATAAACGTGGAAATCTATCGAAACGCAAAAGCTGGTTCTCGAAAAATTCCTATTGGGAAAACCTGAACTGCGTCTTTATGACATTTATATCGACAATGGAGCAACAGGAACGAATTTCAACCGTGACGGCTTCCAACGGATGCTTTCGGATATTGAATCCGGCAAAGTGGGCTGTGTGATTGTCAAAGACCTTTCACGCCTGGGACGCAATGCCATTGACACGGGATATTACATTGAGCGGTATTTCCCTTCCCATAATGTCCGGTTCATCAGCGTTACGGATCAATTTGATTCTGAAAATCCTGATAATCTCCACGGCGGTATTATCCTTCCGCTGAAAAATATGATTAACGAAGCTATGCTCTGGACATAGGACGTAAGATAAAGGCCCAGGCCCGTCAGGATATGAAAGAGGGCAAGTATGTGGGTGGCAGGCGCCATTTGGATATATGAAAGACCCTGATGACTGCCACAAATTGATTATTGATCCGGTGGCGGCTCCTGTGGTACGCCAGATTTTCCAGTGGGCTTATGAAAAAGTCCCTCTCAATCGGATTGTATTGCTGCTTAATGAGGGTGGCTATCCCTCCCCAGGAAAGTATAAAATGCAGACCGGAGAGATCACCCATCACGCATTGGCTGGTCGTGGTTACTGGCAGACCTGGACGGTTTCTAAGATTTTGCAGGAAGATAAGTATACTGGTGACATGGTGCAGGGGCGGACCAAAACCGTTCTTCACCGGCAGGTGCCCGCAGGCGAGGAAAACCTGATTGTGGTTACTGGCACCCATGAGCCTATTGTTTCCAGAGAGATTTTTGATGCTGTCCAGAAGTACCGGGCAGAAGTGGCCGAGGAAAGCAAGAAGCACCCGGTTATTCCATATACGCCAAATATTTTCAAGGGGCGGATTTTCTGTGGAGACTGCGGGAGAAGCCTGCACCGCCAGCGCCAACAATGCAATGGTTCATATCGCTTCCACTGCCTGACACCTACCAGTACATAAAGATAAATGCACTGGCGTTTCCATCAGCGAAACCGAGCTGATCGCAACGATACTGGATATTCTTAAAAGGGAACTTGCCGCCGTCCTGGGGGATTACGCGCTGCTTCTGAAAGACAACATGCAAAAGCACGAAAAAGAAGCTGCTTCCCGTGAGAAAATCAACCGGGCAAAGCTGCAGTTTAACCAAAGCCGTGAGCTTTTGCAGACTCTTTATGAAAATCTGATGAACGGTGCGATTGACAGTGAAGAATACTTCGACCTGAAAGCGACCTATGAAAAGCAGATACAGGCAGCGCAAAAGGAGCTTGCTTTTTACGAAAAGCAGGCGATGTCCGCCAGAAGCAGGCTGAAAAGTGCAAAGATCTGGAAAAAGACGAACAGGAACTTTTGAGTGGAGGCGTCCTGACCGCCGCCCTCATTGGGCGGTTGATTGAGCGGATCACAGTCTACCCGGATAAACAGGTAGATGTAAAATTCACGTTCCGCGCAGAATTTGAGGCGTTTAAGGAGGCGGAGGCAGAATGAAGAAGTACAGGATTGCTCTTTACATCCGTCTCTCTTTGGAGGACGCCAAAACAGACAGTATGAGTATTTCCAGCCAGAGAAACATCCTTCGGGAATATGCCTCTGAACTGCCGGAATATGCTAATGCGGAACTTACGGAATTTGTAGATAACGGGTACAGCGGGGCAAACTTCGAACGCCCTGCGGTGCAGGAATTGCTTGACCTGGTACGGGCTAATCGGATTGACTGTATCATGGTAAAGGATTTTTCCCGCTTTGGCCGCAACAGTTTGGAAACAGGCTATTTTATCGAGCGGGTATTTCCGCTGTTCCATACCCGCTTTATCTCTGTCAATGATGATTTTGATACCCAAAAGCTGAAAGGCGATACCGGCGGTATGGAAGTCGCCTTCAAGTATTTAATCAGCGAGTATTATAGCGTGATATGTCGGTAAAGACCAAAACGGCCAAATACCTGAAGTTCCAGCGGGGCGAATACCAAAGTAAAATTTGCCCTTACGGTTATCGCAAAGGGGAAAACGGACGGATGGTGCCGGACCCGGAGACTTCCGAAGTTAGTACAGAAAATTTTTGAATATGCCGTAAATGGCATGAACGCAACCGATATTGCGCGGGAACTTTCCCGTCAGCAGATTCCCACACCCGGAGAGCATAAGGCCCGAAAAGATTAAGACACACGATGTTTCAAGAACTCACGGAATGTGGTGCAATTCTACTGTGCTTCGGATTCTTGCTGACGAACGATATATGGGCACTTATGTGATTGGCAAAAGAGAGGTTACAGAAATCGGCGGCCACAAGATGCGGAGCAAAGCGGAAAGCGACTGGATCAAAATACCGGACCATCATATACCGCTGGTGAATGAGGAAATCTTTTCAAAAGCCAATGCCTCTATTCAGCGTTTTAAGATTCCAAATAGGAAAAAACACGACTATCTCCTGCGTGGGAAGGTTATCTGCGGATGCTGTAAACATGCCTTGCACCTGGCAAATGGGACATCTTACCGGTGCCGCTTTTCCAGCACGATTCCTTCACTTGACTGCTATAACATTCATATCCGGGAAAAAGAACTGAATCAGCTTGTATATGAATTGCTATGCAAACAGTTTCAGGTAGCCTTCGGTATTGACAGCTTAGCGGATCTCCGTAAGGTAGATACCGTTGCTATACGTCAAGCTGACTTTGACCGCAGATTTTTGAACTGCAGGAAGAAAAGCGGAAACTGTATGAAGCTCTTGTTTCCGGCAGGATTCCGCTCTTGGAATACAAGGATCAAAAAGAGCAGATCAGTGAAAAACTGTTGGAAGTACAGAATACCAAAGCGGTTGTCATGGCCCGTCTTGAAGCCGAACAGGAAGAACGGCAGCACCAGCGCCAGCAGATGGATATTTCCCGGATGCTGACGGAAAGCGATGGGCTGACTTCGGAATTAGTTGATCTTCTGATTGATAAGATTTATGTTTATCCTGATAAACGGGTAGATATTGCCTTTAAGATAAGGGACAGCTTTACAACTCACGACTGAGGAAAGGAATTGGTTATGCGGATTGCGTTTTATTATAGAAAAGGCGGCACAACTTTTGGTGTATGCTGCCGGAAGAAAAGGAGCGACTTCATGCGTTTTTTGCCGCCGAACAGAAACGGGAGGCGGCAAAATTCCTATCAAGAAAGCTGGAACGTGGGGACAAGAAAAAATAAATATTTTTTTGTCGTGGACTTGACATAAGGGTGACGGATATCGTGCACTCTGATTGGTTTACACTGGTCAGTGCTTCATATTTCTTAAGACGTTTCTGCAGTGTTCTCGCCACAATCGGGAACAACCGCTGATCTTCCGGAAATCCATAATGTTTCTTCGCATACTCCTGCACCTCTTCCTTAAGAAAATTGGGAATATCAATGGTACGGACTGAATTCTCTGTTTTTGGAGTATCAATCACATCTCTTTTCCTGATCCGGTTATAAGTCTTATTGATATGCAGGAGATTTCCACTCATATCAAAATCTAAAAGACTCAATGCCAGAAGCTCTCCTTCCCTGATTCCTGTCCAGAACAGAATTTCAAATATCAGATAATCCTCACTCCCCGGCTCAATCCCTGCGATAAATCTGTCATATTCTGCTTTCGTCCAGAATTCCAGCTTATTTGCATCCGATTTCCCCATCTTTTTTACTTTCTTACATGGATTTTCCTTCAGATTGTAAATTTTCTGTGCATGGTTAAACAGTGCATTTAACTGATTCTGAATCATACGCTCATAAGTCTTGCTGTATCCTTTTTCCTGAATAGTGTTCTGCCACTGGATAATCTCTGCCGGTGTAATCTCATTCATTTTTCTTGTTCCAAAATACGGAACAATGTGCTTGTTCATCATGTGCTGCTTATTACGGATTGAATTTTCTTTCAGTTCATTCTTTTTATCTTCAAAATAGACTTGAATAAAACTGTTCATCTCCATTTTCATATCCGCTGCAGTTTTTCTTATGAATTCCTTTTCATAATTTAATGCTTCTTTCTTTGTCTTGAACCCTCTTTTCAGCTTCTGTGTTTTCTTTCCTGTCCAGTCAATATAGCGGAAGCTCACATACCAGGTTCCCTGTGTTTTGTCTTTGTAAGCTGACATCTTAAATCCTCCTTCATACTGCTCTCTGAGAGCATCCATAAAATTTTGTTTCCCAGTAGGGACGTGGAATCTTTCCACGAACTGCTACATATCCTTCCTTTGCCAGTTCATCATTGAGCTGCTTCAGAATAGAATATGCTTTACTGCGTTTCACACCTAATTCTTCCATGACATCATCAACAGTCATCATATAATTAGTTCTCATATCGTCCTCCTTTCCAGTCACTTTTGTGACTCTTTTGATGTTTTCTACTATAATTCACTTTTGTGACTTGTCAATAACCTTTTGCGAATTTTATTTTTATATTCCATTCTACATTTTCAGGCTCAGTAAAAATCAACCTCTTTCGCATCATTCACTTTTGTGCTAGAATAGAATCACAAATATAATTAAGGAGGCAGCATTATGGTAGGTAAAAAATCCGGGCATACCGGGAATTCAGAGGGTACAGTCAGATACAGTTAGCCGAGCTGTCCGGCATTAACGTAGGTACGATCAGAAAATATGAACTTGGAATCCGGAATCCAAAACCGGATCAGTTAGAAAAGATAGCAACTGCACTGGGATTAAATGTAAGTGTTTTTCTGGATTTTAATATTGAAACAGTCGGAGATGTACTCTCCCTGTTGTTTTCTATTGATGATTCAGTAAACCTCTCGCTTGCAGAAACACCTGATCAGAAGGTTTCACTGACGTTCGATAATCCTACAATGCAGGACTTTTTTCAGGAAATGGTGTCAATTTAAAAATGTCTATGAAAAGGAAAAAGCTGAAATATTAGCTATCGAAAATGAAGATAAAAGACAGGAAGAACTAGATAAGCTGAACGCTACTCAGGAAGAATGGAAACTGCGTGCTATGGGAACTACGATAGGTTGTCATACCATCGTTAAGAAGGGCACTGAAGGTAATGACATTAAGACGTATGATCTGACTTAATCCACAGTCACATCTCTGATTTGTGGATAAATCCACTTTATCTGTTATCATATTTGCGAAAATTATATATTTTGTTATCATTCTGTTATCACAAACGGTTGTCAGGACACTCTCCCGACAACGTTTTTCTATACTGTTCGTTATTCTTTTCCACTCTTTTTTATTTCCAGGCAACAGAAAAACCCGTAGAACCGAAGTTCTACGGGTATCTTACGTTTGGACACAACGTTATCTTACGATAACAAATCTATATTCAGATTGTATTACTCGATGATCTTAGCTACAGTACCTGATCCTACTGTACGTCCACCTTCACGGATAGCGAAACGAAGACCTTCTTCCATAGCTACCGGATGAATCAGTTCAACTGTCATCTCTACGTTATCTCCAGGCATACACATCTCGATACCAGCCGGAAGTTCGCAAACACCTGTTACGTCTGTTGTTCTGAAGTAGAACTGTGGACGGTAGTTGTTGAAGAATGGAGTATGACGTCCACCTTCGTCTTTTGTCAGTACGTAAACCTGGCATGTGAATTTCTTATGGCAGTTTACTGTACCTGGTTTGATAAGAACCTGTCCTCTTTCGATCTCTGTTCTCTGGATACCACGAAGAAGTGCTCCGATGTTATCTCCAGCCTGAGCCTCATCAAGAAGCTTACGGAACATCTCGATTCCTGTTACAACAGTCTTCTTAACATCATCATGGATACCGATGATTTCAACTTCGTCAGATACGTGAAGTGTTCCACGCTCTACTCTACCAGTTGCAACTGTTCCACGTCCTGTGATAGAGAATACGTCCTCTACTGGCATCAGGAATGGCTTATCTGTAGCACGCTCTGGTGTTGGGATCCATGTGTCAACAGCGTCCATGAGTTCCATGATCTTGTCTCCCCACTCTCCGTCTGGATCTTCAAGAGCCTTAAGAGCTGATCCCTGGATGATCGGTGTGTCATCTCCTGGGAAGTCATACTCGCTAAGTACTTCACGGATCTCCATCTCTACGAGTTCAAGAAGCTCTTCATCGTCAACCATATCACATTTGTTCATGAATACAACGATGTATGGTACGTTAACCTGACGGGACAGAAGGATATGCTCTTTAGTCTGAGCCATAACTCCGTCAGTAGCAGCTACAACAAGGATAGCTCCGTCCATCTGAGCAGCTCCTGTGATCATGTTCTTAACGTAGTCAGCATGTCCTGGGCAGTCAACGTGTGCGTAGTGACGGTTAGCTGTCTCATACTCAACGTGAGCTGTAGAAATTGTGATACCACGCTCTCTCTCTTCTGGAGCTTTATCGATGTTCTCGAAATCTACAGATGCGTTACCTTCTACTCTGTGAGAAAGTACTTTTGTGATAGCAGCTGTAAGAGTTGTCTTACCGTGGTCAACGTGACCGATAGTACCGATATTACAATGCGGTTTGTTTCTTTCAAATTTAGCCTTTGCCATTTTGAATATCCTCCTTAAAAATATAGCCGATATGGGGCAACCTAGTTTTGGTTTCGATTTTAAACCTGGCTAAGTTTGATTATATTTCAAACTTAGCCGATTTTCAAGCCTTTTATAATATTTTAGGCATTTTTATTGGATAATACCTTCTCCTGTACAGACTTCGGTACTGGCTCGTATTTCTCGAAGAACATTGAGTAGTTACCACGTCCCTGAGTTCTGGAACGAAGGTCTGTAGAGTATCCGAACATTTCTGACAGCGGAACATACGCACGTACAATCTTTCCACCACCGAGATCATCCATACCTTCGATACGTCCACGACGTGAGTTCAGGTCTCCGATGATATCTCCCATATATTCTTCAGGCATTGTAACCTCTACCTTCATGATAGGCTCAAGAAGTACAGGTGATCCCTGCTTCATTGCATCCTTGAATGCAAGAGAACCAGCGATGTGGAATGCCATCTCACTGGAATCGACTTCATGGTAAGATCCGTCGTATACGTTAGCATGAACACCAACTACCGGGAATCCTCCAAGGATACCAGATTTCATAGCTTCCTCAATACCTTCACCTACTGCCGGGATGTATTCCTTCGGAATAGCTCCTCCGACTACAGTAGACTCGAACTTGTATGTCTCCTCACCGTTGACATCCATTGGCTCGAATTTAACTTTACAGTGTCCGTACTGTCCACGTCCACCTGACTGTTTCGCATACTTGCTGTCAACATCAACCGGTTTTGTGATGGACTCTTTGTAAGCAACCTGAGGTGCACCTACGTTAGCCTCAACTTGAACTCACGAAGAAGTCTGTCAACGATGATCTCAAGGTGAAGCTCACCCATACCAGCGATGATTGTCTGTCCAGTTTCCTGATTTGTATGAGCACGGAATGTCGGGTCTTCTTCTGCAAGTTTTGCAAGAGATTCTCCAAGTTTTCCCTGAGAAGCCTTTGTCTTAGGCTCGATAGCAAGCTCGATAACCGGCTCCGGGAATTCCATGGACTCAAGAATTACAGGATGCTGCTCATCACAGATTGTATCTCCTGTTGTAGAGAACTTGAATCCGATTGCTGCAGCGATATCTCCTGAATATACTTTATCCAGCTCTTCACGCTTGTTGGCATGCATCTGAAGGATACGTCCAACACGCTCTTTTTTACCTTTTGTAGCGTTGAGCACATAAGATCCGGAATTCACTGTTCCCGAGTAAACTCTGAAGTAAGCAAGTTTACCTACAAACGGGTCAGACATGATCTTGAATACAAGCGCTGAGAACGGCTCTTCATCAGAAGAATGTCTCACTGTATCATTTCCGTCCATATCTACACCCTGAATAGCCGGAACGTCAAGCGGTGACGGCATGAATTCGATTACTGCGTCAAGAAGCTTCTGAACACCTTTGTTCTTGTAAGCTGTACCGCAACATACCGGAACAGCAGTACATTCGCATGTCGCTTTTCTCAGCACTTTCTTCAGCTCGTCTATCGACGGCTCTTCACCTTCAAGGTACATCATCATAAGCTCGTCATCCAGCTCGCAGATCTTCTCTACGAGTTCTGTATGATACAGCTCTGCGTCATCTTTCATTGCTTCCGGAATCTCTTCGATGGAGATGTCATCTCCCTTGTCATCGTTGTAGATGTAAGCTTTCATTTCAAAAAGATCGATGATTCCTTTGAACTCGTCTTCTTTTCCGATCGGAAGCTGAAGACAAATTGCGTTTTTACCTAATCTTGTTTTAATCTGCTCTACTGCGTTGTAGAAATCAGCGCCCATGATGTCCATCTTGTTAATGAACGCCATTCTCGGTACGTTGTATGTGTCAGCCTGACGCCATACGTTTTCTGACTGAGGCTCAACACCGCCCTTGGCACAAAATACACCTACCGCACCATCAAGCACACGCAGGGAACGCTCTACTTCTACTGTAAAGTCAACGTGTCCCGGTGTATCGATGATGTTGATACGATGCTCTAACGCGCCTGCTTTCGGCTTGCAGTTTCCTGCAGCGTCCAGTGACATGTTGTCGCAGCAGATGTGATCGTGATACCTCTTTCCTGCTCCTGGGCCATCCAGTCCATAGTTGCAGTTCCTTCGTGAGTATCACCGATCTTATGGTTAACACCTGTATAATAAAGAATACGCTCTGTTGTCGTAGTCTTTCCGGCATCAATATGCGCCATAATACCGATGTTTCTGGTTCTGTCTAATGGATATTCTCTACCAGCCAAGATCTTTTCCTCCTCTATTTGGTCATTCTTCGGGATAATTCCCGAAGAATATGCCTCGCACCTGCCTCGCTAAGAGGCGCAGCAGTGTCCGGCTCTTAGAAACGATAGTGTGCAAACGCTTTGTTTGCCTCTGCCATCTTGTGCATATCTTCTTTTCTCTTCACAGCTCCGCCTGTGTTGTTCGCTGCGTCAAGAATTTCGTTTGCCAGTCTCTCTTCCATTGTCTTCTCGCCTCTCTGACGGGAATACATAGTCAACCAGCGAAGAGCAAGCGCCTGTCTTCTGTCAGCTCTAACCTCGATCGGTACCTGATATGTTGCTCCACCGATACGTCTTGCTTTTACTTCCAGAACCGGCATCATGTTGTTCATAGCTTCCTCGAACACTTCGATCGCCGGTTTCTCAGCCTTTGCCTCTACTCTTTCAAATGCTCCGTATACAATTTTCTGTGCTACACCTTTCTTACCGTCAAGCATGATGTTGTTGATAAGTTTGGTAACAACTTTATTGTTGTATATCGGATCCGCTAATACATCTCTTTTCTGAGTATGTCCTTTACGTGGCACGGTCCTTCCCTCCTTAATCATTTTTTCCGGTTATACCGGGATTAATTCATCGGTACTCACATGTGTCTTCTATGAAATCACATACCATGTGCTCGCGGCCGCGGGACGTCTATCTTTGTCCGCACCTCCGGTACTCCTTCGGAGCGGAATCTCAAATCCGCAACCCTTTCTCACTGAACGATCAATGAGGCACGATAATCATAGTTCTGTTTGTGATACGATTTAACTACTTAGTTACTGCTCTTGTTCTTTTACGCTTATCGTCCACTCGAAAATCCGATTCGCTTACGCAGCCTTTCGTACTTCCGATCTTCTCATGAAAACCTCGGATGAAAACAAATACGCCGCTGTGCTTATACCTGTTTTCCTTTCTCAGTTTTTTATTTTGCGTCTTTCGGTCTTTTTGCACCGTATTTAGAACGAGCCTGTCTTCTCTTAGCAACTCCTGCTGTATCAAGTGTACCACGGATAATGTGGTATCTTGTACCCGGCAGATCCTTAACTCTTCCTCCGCGGATCATAACAACGCTATGCTCCTGAAGGTTGTGTCCTTCACCCGGAATGTAGCTTGTTACTTCGATTCCGTTAGAAAGACGAACTCTGGCGATTTTTCTCAGAGCTGAGTTCGGTTTCTTCGGAGTAGCTGTCTTAACTGCTGTACAAACACCTCTTTTCTGCGGTGCAGATACGTCAGTCGCACGTTTCTTCAGGGAGTTGTATCCTTTCTGAAGAGCCGGTGCTGTAGACTTTTTCTCTGAAGTCTGGCGACCTTTTCTAACTAACTGGTTAAATGTTGGCATTCTTTTCACCTCCTATGAATTATTCGTTTCCTCATGACTTATGTCATAAGGGGCTGCGGATAATATGTCTTTATCCTTTTCGGCGCACAAAAAGAACAACGTCTTTTTCTGCACGCTAGGTTAGTTTATTACGTTTTTTTAAGAAGTCAAGGGATTTGC
>ENA-OQCS01000161-OQCS01000161.1-human-gut-metagenome-genome-assembly--contig:-NODE-161-length-34885-cov-5.571609_pt1 | contig 34885 bp, 41 predicted proteins | sample MGYA00242757_ERZ504575 | MGnify/ENA primary metagenome ERZ504575 (study PRJEB26092, sample SAMD00036297) | human gut metagenome | host: Homo sapiens | study: EMG produced TPA metagenomics assembly of... | reverse complement strand
CTGTAATTTTGTGTTTTAAATCCATCTCTTAATTTTCTTAATCTTTCCCATGGATCTTCTTTTAAGAATCTGAGGGATGCATCAAATGTAGCTCCTCCCCAGCATTCTACGGCATGATATCCGACCTGATCCATTTTTTCTATGATTGGCAACATCTGTTCTGTTGTCATTCTTGTCGCGATCAATGACTGATGTCCGTCACGAAGCACAGTTTCAACAATTTTGATTGGTTTTCTCTCTGACATAGTAACTTTCCTTTCCTTAAACTCCGAAGATTGCCATAAAGATTCCGGCTGCTACTGCAGTTCCGATAACTCCTGCTACGTTTGGTCCCATCGCATGCATCAGAAGGAAGTTTGATGAATCTTCTTCTGCCCCGACTTTCTGTGCAACTCTGGCTGCCATTGGTACGGCAGATACTCCGGCTGCACCGATCAGTGGATTTACTTTTCCATGTGTCAGTTTGCACATTAATTTTCCAAATAAGACCCCACTGGCTGTTCCTACGGAGAATGCAACTAAACCTAAAACTACAATCTTGATCGTACTCACATTTAAGAATGCTTCCGCACTGGTGGTGGCTCCTACTGAGGTACCTAGGATAATGACAACTATATACATCAGTGCATTGGAAGCTGTATCTGATAACTGTTTTACAACGCCACTTTCACGGAACAGATTTCCGAGCATCAGCATTCCTACCAAAGGAGCTGTTGTAGGTAATACGAGACAGACAACGATGGTGACAATAATAGGGAATAAAATCTTCTCTGTCTTTGATACCGGGCGAAGCTGTTCCATCTTAATCTTACGTTCTTCTTCAGTTGTCAGCAATTTCATGATCGGCGGCTGAATGATTGGGACTAAAGACATATAAGAATATGCTGCCACTGCAATCGGTCCCATATAGCTGTCTGGCCAAGTTCCTGCAAGGAAAATAGAAGTTGGTCCATCGGCTCCTCCGATGATGGAGATCGCTGCTGCCGCTTTATCTGGAAACTGTAAGAAGATTGCCAGAAAATAAGCTGCATAGATACCAAACTGGGCTGCCGCTCCAAGAAGGAAACTCTTTGGATTGGCGATCAGTGGTCCAAAGTCTGTCAATGCTCCAACCCCAAGGAAGATCAGGGATGGTAAGATACTCCACTCATCTAACAAATAAAAATAATGTAACAGTCCACCTTCCTGCATGATTGGTGGATATAAGTTAACCAACAGCATACCAAAAGAAATTGGCACCAGTAACAATGGTTCATATTGTTTGACGATCGCTAAGTATAAAAAGATCAGTGCTACAACTACCATTATGAAATTTCCCGGTTTTAAGAATGCAAATCCTGTCTGGCTTACCAAGTTGGTCATGGTATTGATAACATAACTCATAGAAATTCCTCCATTTCAGGCAATGGCTAGTCCATCGTCACTAATACGTCTCCACTTTCAACACTGTCTCCTGCTGCTACCTGAACACTTGCGATTGTTCCATCCTGTGGTGCACAGATCTCATTTTCCATTTTCATTGCTTCTAAGATCATTAATACATCACCTTTTTTCACTGCCTGTCCTGCAGATGCTTTCACGGATAAAATGTTTCCTGGCATTGGAGAATTGATCTTAACTGCTCCGGCTCCTGCTGCAGCTGGTGCTGCCTTAGGTGCTGCTGGTTTTGGTGCAGCGGCTGGTGCTGGTGCAGAAGTTGCTGCTCCTTCACCCATCTCTTCAACTGCTACATCATAAGCTACTCCGTTCACTGTGATTCTATAATTCTTCATGATTACCTCCCAAATATTATGCTCTTCTTCCATCAACTCTGTGGATGGATCTTACTACTAACTTGTCTGCACTCACTGCATTACTTCCATAGGATGCCATAATCGCTGCTGTGATCACTGCAACTAACTGTTCATCTTTCTGTAGATTAACTACCTGTGTCTGTGGTTCCTCTACAACTGCGGCTGGTTCTTCTGTCTTTACAGGTTCTGGTTTTTTCCCGATATTTTTGATCTTCTCTTCTAATTTTGGAATATATCCAAAAAGTGAGATCAGTAATGAGATAAAGATCAGCATTACAAATACGGTTCCCATTCCCATCAAGGTATTCGCGAATGCGGTTGCAATGTTTGCCATAACCTTTCACCTCACTAAATTGTTGTATGTTTCTTATCTTCGTTTCTTTGTTTCTTTCCGTATAACATCTCATATGCCATGATCAAACGTTTTCTTGTCGCATCTGGAATGATGATATCATCGATCACTCCACGTTTTGCTGCGCTTTCTGCGCTATTTTGCATCTGTGCATATTCCACTGTCTTTTCATTGATCAGTGCGATCTGATCGTCATTTTCCTCAATTTCTCTTGCATACATGATACGGACTGCCTGTTCTGGATCCATCATACCGATGCTTGCCTGTGGCCATGCCAGTACAAAATCTGCTCCGATAGACTTAGAATTCATGATCACTCCTGCCGTACCAAATGCTTTTCCTACGATCAAGTTTACTTTTGGTACTGTACTGCTGATCATTTCTTTTGTGTAGATTGCAAGAATTCTTGCCATCTTTCTTTCTTCTTCGCGGCTTGTCTTCATTCCTTCCACATCTGTCACTGTTAAGATTGGAATGAAAATGCATCACAAAACTTAATAAATCTTGTTGCCTGATCCACTGTCTTTGTCTCAAGCACGCTTTCTCCGTTAACTGACTGGTTCGCTACAACACCGATCGTCTCACCATTTAATTTGATGAATCCGATCACCATGCTTTTTGCTGTTTCTTTCTTGATTTGTACAAATAAGTTGTCATCTGAGATTGCTTTTAATAAATACTGTGCATCATATGCTGAATCATTTAATTCTGGAATCACTCGATTCAGATCATCAGAACATTCTGATAAAAAGTTCTTTGATTCATAATCAGATGGAAGAATGCTTACTAATTCTCTTAAATCTGTTAATAATTCTTCTTCAGAATCACATACAAAATCAATATTCTCAATTTCATCTTTTTCAATTTCTGCCGGATTTAATTTCTCGTTATCTAATGTATTTGGACTATTAATAAATAAAGATCCTTCTTTTCTTTCCATAAATGTGAAATCAGACATCGCTGACATCACTGCGCATCCTCCTCCGCACATTCCAAAGACTGCACTGATCTGTACAATCTTTCCAGATGCCTGTCCCTGTTTTGCGAAAATATTTCCGAATGCTTCTAACGCATCGGATGCTTCTTGTAATCTGATTCCTGCACAGTCGATCATTCCAATGACTGGTGCTCCTGTCTTCATTGCCAGATCATAGAGTGCTACGATCTTCTTCGCATGCATCTCTCCTACAGATCCTCCAAGAACACTGGCGTCCTGACTGTATACATAAACCATACGTCCGTCCATCACACCATATCCTGTGATCACGCCGTCTCCTTCTGCTTTCTCAGAGTTTAGATTGTAATCTGTATTTCTTGCTGTTACATACTTTCCGATCTCAACAAAGCTGTTATCATCCAGTAAGTATTCAATTCGTTCTCTGGCATTCATGTTCCCTTTTGCCATCGTTCTTCCTCCTGATTTTATCTTTTATATATGATAATGTATCCATTTCTTATGTTTAATATAAGACAGAATCCGTTCAAAGTCAATATTCTTTTCATAATTCGTCATTCTGCCTTATTTTTGAGAAAATTTTTATACAATTTTACCAATAGTTTATTCATATCTAGTCAGCATGTCTTCCATACTTCGATAAATATGATATCTCATTTCCTTTCTGGAAGCTTCTGCATCTCTCTTCTCCATTGCTTCGTAGATTGCTCTGTGTTCTTCATTGGAACGTTTGGCGTATTTTTCTACCGTTGACTGGACTCCTAGAGATAATCCATTCCATAGTTCAGCTAGCATATGTTCCATCTTTTCATTTCCAGCTGCACGCCAGATTTCATAATGGAAAGATTGGTTGTAATTTATAAAACTACTGTAATCATCGTGCTCTAACGCTTCTGTTGCTGCATCTACACAGTTTTTAATCGCAGATAGATCGGCTTTATTTTCACAGCAAAGCTCACATGCTTCACTCTCCATTGCCGCTCTGATCTGATAATGTTCTCTGATCGTTGTCTCATTAAATCCCAAAACAATTGCTCCTTTGTTCTGCTTTAATTCGATCAGGCCATCCCTTGCGAGAATCTGAAATGCTTCTCTGACTGGAGTAACTGATACTCCTAATTCCTGTGCCGTTGTATCAAGCGTCAATATCTCTCCTTCTTTGATCTTCTTCTGAATGATCGCTTCTCGGATTGCCGATGCTACACGCTCCCTTGCCGGCAGTAATTTGATTGGTTTTAAACCTAACATACTCACACACTCTCTTTCATAATCGTTTTAAGGATTTCCTTATAATATTGCTCCAATGCAGTATGTAATTTGTTTTGATCTTTCTCAGACTGGAAATCTTTGATTGCTTTTGATAACTCTGTCCAGTTTTCTTTGTTATAAGAATAGCTGTTTATCGCAAATGAAAGATAAATCTCAACAACTGTTTCCATAGATTTCTTCTGAAAACTATATGGATAATTTTCATATAAGAAACGATGAAAATTCATCTCATCTTCTGGTAATTCATCTTTCTCTTTGATCACATATAAAAATGCATCCTGTTCCATCTGCAAAAACATCTCAAAAATCTTTTGAAAATACTCTTCTGATAACTGAGAAACTCTGACATGATTATTCGGCAGTCTGTCGACTAATCCCTGATATTCCAGAAGGATCAAGGCTTCTCTGACCGGCATTCTTGATACTCCAAGACTTGTCGCCAGTTCATTTTGTGTCATCTCTGTTCCACTTGGAATATTTCCAAGCAGAATCTCATTCTTCAAAATCTCAACGACACTCCCCTGTTTCTTCTGAATCCCTATTCTCTCCATCTTCAACTTTGTCATTCTCCTTTAATCCTATTACAATTAATATTGTATCCATTTTTTGTGAATTCGTAAAGGTATTATTTCTATATTGAAAACAGAAAATTTATCAGAAGAAAAAATTCCCCGCCAATTTTAGCGAGGAATCTCTTCTCCTTTTTGTGAGTTTAGGAAAATTGCTATGCTAATAATCTTTCTATTTAATGAAACCTACGTGTTTGCAGATTTCTTCAATAGCTTTGTCTTTTCTCTGATTGAAGATGACTTTATTCTCTTCAAACAGATTACGTCCTTCTGTATCAATAGATACGATCAGTGGTCCGAATTCTTTTACGTGGCAATGCATAATGTTTCAGGCATTCCAAGGTCACGCCACTGAGCTTCAACGATTTCTTCGACTTCTGTTGCTGCTACTACTGCATTTCCAGCTGGGAATACACAGTGGATCGCTTTATAGTTTTTACATGCATATTCTGTGTTTGGTCCCATTCCACCTTTTCCGATGATAACCTTTACACCGCTCTGCTCTACGAATTCTTTCTCGAATTTTTCCATACGCATACTTGTTGTAGGTCCTACAGAAACCATCTCGAATTTGTCATCTTCTAATGGACGGATGATTGGTCCGGCATGGAAGATTGCTGCATCTTTGACATCAACTGGAAGTTCTCTTCCTTCTTCTACCAGACGACGATGTGCAACGTCACGGCATGTTGTCATGTCTCCATTTAAATAAATGATATCTCCAATCTGAATATCAGCTAAATCTTCTGCTGATACAGGTGTTGTTAAAATTTTCTTTCCATCTTTTACTTCTACCATTATAAAGTTACCCCCGTATGTGTTGTAATTTTATAGTTCAAATCTTTATCAAAAATGATGTGTCCACGTCTGTGTGACCAGCATCCAACATTTACTGCGACTCCGATTGCGGATGGATGTCTTGCAGTGTTTTCAATATGTACACCCATAACTGAGTATTTACCACCCATTCCCTGAGGTCCAAGTCCAATGTCATTGATTCCTTTTTCTAACAGTTCTTCCATGTAGGCTGCTCTTTCGTTATCGTTGTGGCTTCCTAATGGACGCATTAATGCTTTCTTAGACAGAAGAGCTGCTGTTTCCACAGATGTTGCAACTCCAACACCTACTAATAATGGTGGACAGGCATTTAATCCGTAAGATGTCATAACATCTAAAACGAATTTTGTAACTCCTTCATATCCTGCACCAGGCATTAATACCATAGCTTTTCCTGGAAGAGTACATCCTCCACCTGCCATGTATGCATAGATTTCACATTCATCACTATCTGGTACGATATCCCAGAATACTGTAGGTGTTCCTTTACCAACATTCTTTCCTGTGTTGTATTCATCAAATGTTTCAACACTGTTGTGACGAAGTGGTGCCTGGAATGTAGCTTTTACTACTGCTTCTTTTAATAATGGTTCCAGTTCTCCGATCAATGGGAAGTTTGTTCCACATTTTACCCAGAACTGAAGAACTCCTGTGTCCTGACAGCTTGGTCTGTTTAATTCTTTCGCAAGCTTCTGGTTATCTTTCATTGTTTTATAGATTGTTTTAGATAATGGGCTGTCTTCTTTCTCAGCTAACTCATCTAGTTTTTTGATAATGTCGTCTGGTAATACTTTTCCAATATGGTCTACAAAGTTTGCCATATAATTGGTAAGCTGTTCTACCTGTTCTTTTTTACTCATCATTTTCCTCCTAAAAACTCATTAATAAATAATTTATTGAAACATTTCTGTTTAAGGGTAAAACGGAAATGCTATAGGTAATATGATCATACTGATCACAGTTGCGATAATAATCATTGGGAAACCGGATTTTGCATAATCCATAAAGGTGTATCCTCCGGCTCCAACGACCATTGTGTTTGCTGGCATTCCAATCGGTGTTGCATAGGCACATGAACCACCAATGACGCATGCCATCAATACAGCTCTTGGATCTGCTCCCATTCCCTGGGCGATTGACAGGCAAATAGGAACCATTAATGCTGTCGTTGCTGTGTTAGACATGAAGTTTGTCATAATACAACATAGAATAAATACGACAAAAGTTAGAATATATGGAGATGGATGGCTTCCAAGTGCTCCGATTACTTTATCGGCGATTAATTTTCCGGCTCCTGTTTTCTCAAGTGCCGCCGCCAAAGACAGTGTTCCTCCAAATAAGAAGATTGTCTTAAGGTCAATTGCTTTTAATGCTTCTTTCTCTGAGATAACTCCTGTCACGATTAATGCTAATGCCCCAAGCATCCAGCGATACACAACTTGATTCCAGTCTGTTCTTCAAAGATCATTCCTAATAATGTAAGAACTAAGATCACCAAAGATAAAATCTGTTTCCATTTTGGAATATTGCTGAAATCCTGCTGTTGATCAAATACACTATCATCATCGGCTGGTGCTTCCTTATTTGGAAGAATCTTAAAGCCGATCGTTGCATAAAAGATAATACCTACAATTAAAATAGGAAGTCCTACGATCGCATATTCAAAAAATCCGAAGGATAAATTGATATTCTTTAAGGCACTCTGTGCAATCAGATTTCCTGGAGCTCCGATCAGGGAAAGATTACCACCCATAGCCGCTGCAAATACCAGTGGCATTAATAAACGGGATCTCTTATAACCTGACTTTGCTGCAATTCCGATAACTACTGGAATTAAAACTGCTGCTGTTCCTGTGTTTGATAACACACCGCTCATAAATCCTACGATTACCATGATCGTAACAATGAGCATTCGTTCTGACTTTGCAAATTTCGTAACGACTCCTCCGATTTTGTTCGCCATTCCAGTTTCAAACAATGCGCCACCGACAATAAACATTGCTACAAATAAAATAACGTTGCTGTCGATGAATCCTGTAAATGCTTCCTGAATGTCCAAAACTCCAGTAACGACCAGACCGCAGCACACGATCATTGATGTAAGACCTAGCGGAATTTTCTCGAACACAAACATCACCACTGCAAATAACAGAAATAATAATGTAATAGTTGATGGACTCATAAAAACCTCCTTCTTGATGGACTTTCTTTATCTTATATTTAATATATGATAATGTATCCATTTCTTGATTCTTACTATAGACCTGTTTTGTCTTTCTGTCAATTCAATTTTAACAATTCGGCATTATGCTCTATTTTGATTGTTAATTTTTGTACAATTTTACCAATGGTCATTCTATTATTGTTAACTATAACATCTCATCATGTTGACATTCAATTTTGTTCATGCTAAAGTTCAAGTTAATAAGATATTTTGAATTTAAACAAAGGAAGGTATATAGCATATGAATTCAGAACAAAATTTAACCCGTGAAGAAGCCATCGCGATCTTAAATACACCTGATGAACAATTAAATGAACTGATCGAACGTGCCGGAGCACTTCGTAAAAAATATAAAGGGAATCATGTAAGCATTCATCTTTTAACAAATGCCAGAAGCGGAAACTGCTCCCAGAACTGTGCTTACTGCGCGCAATCCTGTCGTTCCCATGCAGATATTGAAAAATATAAATGGGTCGATGATGAAAATTATATGGAGATAACACATTTGTCCATGATCATAAACTTTCCCGTCATTGTATCGGATTAAGCGGTATGAAATTCAGCGATGATGAGATTGAAGAACTTGCTTCTAAAATTCGTAAGATGAAAGAAGAGGGTACACATTTATGCTGCTCTATCGGATTTTAACAAAGAAGCAGGCCTTAATGTTAAAAGAAGCTGGATTAGACCGTATCAACCATAACTTAAATACAAGCCGTTCCAATTATCCAAATATCTGTACAACACATACATACGAACAGCGTGTAAACAACATTCATATGTTACAGGACCTTGGATTTGAAATCTGCAGCGGTGGTATCATTGGTATGGGCGAGAGTAAGGAAGATGTTGTTGATATGTTATTGGATCTGAAAGAAATCAATCCAGAAGCACTTCCGATCAACTTCTTAATTCCAATCAAAGGAACACCTCTGCAGGATAGAGATACTTCAAATTTAACACCAGAATACTGCCTGAAAGTATTATGTCTGGCAAGATTACTGGTTCCAACATCTGATATCCGCTGTGCCGCTGGACGTGAAATTTATTTTAAAGGAAGGGAAAAAGAATTATTGACCGTTGTGAATTCTATCTTTGCTTCAGGATATCTGACTGCAGATGGACAGGGAATTCAAGATACGATCAAAACGATCACTGATGCTGGATTTACATGCGAAGTAGAATCTGATTAAATTGTGATGGAATAGCTTAAATTATTGGTGGAATATTATAAAAAGATGCATAGGTGTCTGAAACGCGTTCCCACTCGACTCGCTACGCAGATGTACTAAGCTCCTGGCAGGTCTAACAACCTACCACTCACTAAGTGCATGCGTGCTCCTACGGTTTCAGACACCTATGCATCTTTTTATAATATTCAAATAATTTACGTTATTCAAACCACTACAGATGTGTATGTTAAACGGTATTGGTTGATAAGTTTTGTATTCGTTAACAGAAGATGAAAGAAACTTACGAACACCGATTTGTACTATGCGTTCTTTACATAAACGCCGTTTTCTTTCACAAATCCCATTTTTTCAAGATAACTTTTATGTCCTTCTGTCACTTTCTTACAGATAAATTTCTTATATCCCTCTTCTGCTAATTTCGCATAAAGGAAACGTCCTGCGGAACAGTCTCTGTAGGTTGGTGTTGTGTAATCAAAGCTGATCTCTAACGCATCTCCTTCTTTCTTTCCCACTAATACTCCGGCTGAACCCCCCTCGCAGCAGACTGTATATATTGTATCTGCTGCTGAAAGCTCCAAGGTGTTCTCTAAGAAGTATTTTTTCATATCTTCTTTATAGTGTTTTATAAAATATGTTAAGTAGGAATCTTCTTTGTTCCAACGAATCATATCATAGTGATTTCCATCTGCTTTACTTAACTTGATCAGATTATAAATATTGATCACTCTTAGTTTTACTACGGATGTCATCAGCATAGAATGATAACAAAAATGCATCCGATATATCCAAAAATCTCAATCATTAATGCTGTACTCATTTTTTAATTCCTCATTTTCTGAAATTAGTATCCTGCACCATCGTCTGTATTTTTCATAATCTTGATCAAACGGCTCGCTCCAAGACTAATGAATTTTTCTGCATCATCAAAACTTGAAATTCCACCAGCTGCTTTGATCTTTTCTTCTTCTGTTAACAGACATGTTTCGATGATAACTTTTAAAATTTTTCCATCACATGCTTCATGAATCTGTCTGATCTCTTCTTCTACTTCTTCATATCTTCCGTCTTTCAAAATCCAATGTTAATGACCATGTCAATCTCAGATGAACCATTTGCGATCGCATTCTTTGTCTCGAACACTTTAACCGCCGTTGTATGGTAACCATTCGGGAAACCGATAACTGTACAAATTGGAAGTTTTCCCTCTACATATTCGGCTGCCTGTTTTACATAAGCTGCTGGAATACATGCGGATGCTGTTTCATATTTTATCTAATATCTGATGCTTCATTTAAATGAATTTAAAAAAGTGTTACCATGCTGACGATCAATGCACTCATTAAACTTACGAATACACCAGCGATCATAGAACGGATTTGCAACTCATAAACATATATTTTCGATCACTTGCTTTTTCTGATGTCAAAATGGTCATTATATTTTTTATTCTTAACAGCAATGCATTTTCATCATGTTTGATCCATTTCCAGTAGATTGATGCTGGAATTGCTAACAGCTCACTATCTTTAGATGCACAGATGGAAACATTATAATTTGTATCTTCGGAAAAAATTTCAAAATCTCCTACAATATACATCTTTGCGAAATCCATAAAATAATATACTTTTCCTAATTTTTGATAATCTACCCCTGCAACATCGCCTTTTAAGATGATATAGACAGTATCGCATGGCTCTCCTGCTCGAATAATAAACTCATCTTTTTTTACATTTTTATGTACCGCCGCCCGGATGACTGCTTCTAATACATATTGAAATAACTTATTTAAGTAATCTCTTTTGCTTCCTTTGACTTTATTGATTTCCTCCAAAAATTGCTGTTTCGTCTCCATCTTTATCCCTCGGAACACTCTTTCCATTTACAAATTTTGCAACTACATTTCGATCGTCTGCTCAATCTTAATCCCATCTGCGAAATCTCCAAGTCCAGATCCTAAGATCAGTGCAACCTCCGGCTTGAAATCAATTTTCTTTTGTACGCTTTCCAAACATGTCATGAATTTTTTGTACTTGTTCTATTTTCACAAGAATTTAAAGAAAATAATAGCAGCAGAAACAAAACTTCTTTTTTGCTTCTGCTGCTATTATAAAATGATGATGTCCTAACAAACATCTTTCTCTAATTTATGAATGATCTGCTCTGAATCTAATGGCTTTGTATAATAATATCCTTGTACAAGATCAACACCCCATTGTTTTAACAAGTCGATCTCTTCCTGAGTTTCCACTCCTTCTGCTACGACTTTATGTCCCAGATTCTGCATGACTGCAACAATATTTTTGTATAATAATGCGACCTGGTCATCATAGCAGATTCCATTTAGCAAAGAGCGATCCAGTTTGATCGTTGAAAATGGTAGTTTTAGTACCGTATTTAGATTCGCATATCCAGATCCAAAATCATCTAGGCAGATCTGAATTCCTGACTTTTTGAAATCTGCGATCGTCTGATACAATGCTTCACTATACTCTGTCGCAACAGTTTCTGTAATCTCAAATTGAAAATACGAAAACGGTATGTCAAACTCTTCGATCGTACGGAGCAGTTTTTTGCTATATCCTGATTTTAATAATTCCAATGGAGACAGATTATACTTTATACTTTCAATCTTTTCCATGATCTGTGGATGTTCTTTTATGAACTTACAGACCTTTCGGAATTGAAGATACCCAAGCTTTGCGATCTGTCCATGTTTCTCTGCAATTCCGATAAAAACTTCTGGTGAGATCATTCCAAGTGACGGATGTCTCAATCGGCTTAATGCTTCCATTGTACGATATCTTTTTTCTTTTAGATCATACAGTGGCTGATAATATACTTCAAAAAGATCCTCTTCGATCGCTGTCGCCATATATTTTTTAACTTCCTGTCATATAGAAATCCTTCTTTTGTATGTTGATCATTCTGAATCAGTATCGTTCTGTCTGATTTAGGTTTTAACTGTACCAGATATTCTAGATAATCAATCAATAAGTCCATCTCTTTCATTTCTTGAACATTGATGATACCACATATCGCAGCGGAAAAATTAATCCGTTCCCCTTTTACTTTAAAAGCCCTTCAAATAGTTGTATGATCGCATCTTTATTCCTTTCATAATCCATCAATGACGATGTGAATACAAAAAAACGATTTCCATGAATTCTAAAAACATGATTTGCTTCATTGATCTTGTGGAGGTATTCAGCAATCTGGATCAGCAATTCATCTCCTGTTGTAACTCCATATAACTTATTAACTTGTTTTAGTTTCCACAGATCGATCATAAGCAGATGAAGTTCCCTCTTTCTCTTGATCTGCTCTGGAAACCATCGCCTGAAATAGCCTTTAGAATACGATCCGGTCAGGCTGTCTATATATAACTGTGGATTATAAAGTGCCCAAAACAAGATCGTAATCCCTAAGGATAACCCAAATCCTGTCATTAACAAAGATTGAAATTTCATCTGTACCGTAACACAGATCAATGCAACTCCAAGGAATTCCTTGATCGCTCGAAGCTCATCCTTCTGATATTCTTCTTGATTGATAAAACAATTTATAATGACAACAGCTATACAGATCAATGTAAAAATATATGTTACCAAATATGCTTTTCCATGAACATACTGCCCCTGTGCATTGCAATAGAAAAACTGTTTATGAAAAACATTGGTCACGATAGCTAGTTCCATACACAGTATTGGTACTGCCATAATCTTTATATTTCTTGTTCTTATATCTTCATTACAGTGTCTTAATGCCTGTGTATAATTAAAGAAAATATATACAACGATCATCTGCAGGATATAAAGCATCGTGGAAAAAAAGATCATCCATGAATTATAAGCAGGATTACTTTTTACCAATAGTGTAGAGCTTAACAGATCAAAGATGATATCAAATATCCCTGCGATGATCAAAACCAGAACATTCTTCCACTAATATTATTTAGTCTTTTATAACGCTGAAAATGAATCAACAGAAATATTAAAAATACAAGTCCTGCGATCAAAAAATCTATGTTATAATCTGTCATTTATATTTCTCCTCTTTTTGTTACAATACATATCCTGATCGGCCTCATATTTCCAATCACTGATCTTCTTTTGTTTTCCTTCTGTATCTTTTAAGAAACTTACCCCTCTTGCAATTGAAAGATAATATCTGTTATTTCTATTATACTTTATGATCTCATGATCCATTTGTTTCAATAATTCATCCATATTCTCTATTGAATCAAAAATAAGCACACAAAATTCATCCCCGCCAATCCTGTAACATTTTCCATATGCTGCAAATACATTTTTTATACACTGCGCCGCAGAAATGATCAGTTCATCCCCTGCATTATGTCCATAAAAATCGTTCGTATGTTTTAATCCATCCACATCCATAAAGATCAATGCAGCATTATCGTAATCTTGTGCGTGATCCTCAATGTCTTGAAGCTGTTCCTCGAATGCAGTCCTGTTGTTAATACCTGTCATACGATCTTCTTTTAGCAGTCTTTCATAAACTTCGAGCTCAGATCTTGTTTTCGCCTGTTCAACTAGATTTACGAAAATACTGATCAATAACAACAGTTCAAAGATCAAAACACCCAGTTCAAAAATAGTTCCATAAAAAGGAACCTCAGGTTTCCAGTACATGCATAATGATAATACCCCTGCAACAGCCATGATCCCAAAGGCATTCATAATGATCTTAAGTTCGCTATCTTTTGTTCTTCGGTATTCTTTTATCATCAGAACAACAATAGTTATTACAGCAACAAACAAGAGCACATGTGTTACGAACAGCATCTGGACCATATGGATTTTCAGACATTTGTTTAAAATTCCCTGAATCAACGCGTTCGCATAAAATAACAGATCGATCATATCTAAGATTTTATATTTTTCAAAATCCAGTGTATTTTTTACAAAATGAACCATCGGTACTGACATCAGCATAAATGCATAAAAAGAAACCATTCCTGTCAGTGCCGGAAATGATGTATATTCCTGTGCTAACGCTGAATCTGACAAAAACCAGATTCCACTTAGTGCCAGAAATGCTGCTATATTTAAGAATCTGGCGCTGTTTAATTTAAAATGCTTCAGATAAATTCCAGTGATCAAAGCTACAAAACTTAAGAAAAACATGATCGCGATCATCACGATACCAACTATTTCCTGTTGAACATGAAATCCCATAACTACATCCCCACGTCCAACTAAAATATCGTCAAGACATAGATTCCGTTGCTTCCGTTCTGATATATGATCTTGATAACGGTTCCTTTTTTCCCTTGTTCCGGGATTCTCGCATCGCAGCTTAATTTGGATTTCATTTGATCATTGCGATGAAAATTAGAATCACTGTATTGATAGATCAACTGATCTCCAGCATAAATTCTAACTGAATATTTTGCTGCCTTTGTTGTCATCAGATATCCTTTGTATTTCTGGGCGATCGTATCATTATATAGTACAAGTTTTCCTTGCGGATCTGCCTTTATCTTCTGATTTAGATCTACTTGCACTTTTTTATTATCTTGTATTCGATACCACCCAGTTGTCTCTGTTAATTTTCCTTTTGTATTCTTTACCTCTTTTTTTATGATCCCTATGCAGAGTAACGTCATGACAACGATCACACAACAGAGTAACATTCCTTCTGTTAACTGAATTAATTTTTTCTTTTTATCCATATATTTTCCTTCTCTTTTTAGATTTCCAATATACTCATTATAAAGAAAAATGACCTCTGACAATCTATTTAGAGATTATCCTGAGGTCATTTTTGATTTATTTTTGTTCTAGTGAATTATATTACTTTTTATTATTTGACAGATTTTTCTTCTTGTGCTATAGTGTTAACATATTAATTGAACGTGGATCGTGACTATTGATGAATAGGCGAGATAGAATTTATAATAAGGTTTTACGTCCTTATTATATTTTCTGGTCTCTTTTTTATTTTGGAGGATAAAATATGAAAGAAAAACACTACATAAAGAAAGTACTTAATAATAATGTAGTATTTTCGAAAAATAAAGATGGAAAAGACATCATTTTGACCGGTTTAGGATTAGGCTTTCAAAAGAAAAAAAGGAGAACTTGTCGACGAAGCTAAAATTGAACATATTTTTAAGATCGAAGGCGATGATATCAGCACAAAATTGTCTGCATTATTAGAACAGATTCCTATTAACTATTTTTATATTGCAGATGATATCAAAAAATTAGCTGAAAAAGAACTAAACAAAGAGTTAAATGATAATCTTTATGTAACTCTTTGCGACCATATTTATTATGCTGTTGAAAGATACCATAAAGTCTGATTTTTCAAAATCAATTGGTTTGGGAAATCCGCCGCTTTTATACAGAAGAATATCAAGTTGCAAAAAAATCAATTTCTATTATCAATCATGTCCTTGATATTAACCTTTCAGAAGATGAAGCAAGTTTTATTGCATTGCATATTATCAACGCTGAAATTAATGGAAAAGAAATTCAATCTGTCGTTGAAATGACAAAGCTGATCAAAGATATCTGTAATATCGTTCAGTATGAATTTAATATAGAATTTGATGAAGAATCACTAACTTATACACGATTTATTCTTCATCTAAAATTCTTCTCTCAACGCTTATTGCTTCATGAACATACCATGGAAGAAGCTGCCTTTCTTTTTGATCAAGTAGAGCAAAATATGTCTGATGCCTTTCTTTGTGCAAAAAAGATTTCTACTTACATCAAAAAAAGTTATGAATATGAAATCTCAAAAAGTGAGATCGTATATCTTACCATTCATATCCAGCGACTATTAACAGAAGGTCAAAAGCAATAATTTTATTATGTACCTAAGATTGTGACTACTTCGAGTAGGCAAGACTTAAGATAAATTTCAAATCTTAAGGAGGAAAAGAAAATGACAAACAAACAACTCGCAGAAGAAATTTTGCAGAAAGTGGGTGGTAAGAAAAATATTAATTCTTATTCCCATTGCTCAACAAGACTTCGCTTAGATCTTAAGGATAAAAATTCTTTAGACAAAGCAGCCTTGGAAAAAACAGATGGTGTATTACAGGTAATGGAAGTTGCCGGACAGACTCAGATCGTTATCGGTTCTCAAGTTCAATATGTATATGATGAACTTGCTATTTTACTTCCACAAGGTAGTACCTCTTCAACCAACACTAGTGGAGAAAAGAAAGGAATCTTAGGTTCTGCTCTTGAGATCATCTCTAGCTTATTTACTCCATTAATTGATGTGTTGATCGGTGCTGGTATTCTAAAAGGTCTTCTAAGTATCTTGACTGCGACTGGTCTATTAACCGATGCAAGTGGTACTTATCAGATTTTAAATGCTGCAGCAGATAGTTTATATTATTTCTTACCTATTGTTATCGCTATCACGTGTTCTAAGAAATTAAAAACCAACCTATTTGTTTCTGTAACAATTGCAGGTGCGTTATTATATCCAAATTTAACTGCTTTATATGATGCCGGAACTGCTATTACTTTTTAGGCATTCCAGTTCATTTAACTGCTTTTAAGAGTAGTGTTTTCCCTATCATATTTGCAATTGTACTATTATCATTTGTAGAAAAAGGACTAAAAAAAATACTTCCAGATTCCATTCGAAGTAGAATTGCTCCATTTTTCTCATTATTGATCGTTGTTCCTGTAACTATTGTTATCTTTGGACCTTTAGGTTCTATGTTAAGTGACGGAATTGCAAACTTCTATATGAGTCTTTACAAATTTAATCCAACAATTGCTGGAGGATTTATTGGTGCGATTGCTCAGGTACTGGTTATCTTTGGTATCCACTGGGGACTGTTTCCTATTATCTTCTCTAATATTGAAAAATTTGGTTTTGACACAATCTTGGCAGTTTTTGGACCAAGTATCATCGCCCAATCTGGTGCAGCATTTGGTGTTTGGTTAAAAACAAAAGATAAACGATTAAAACAAATTGCTTCCCCTGCTGCTCTTATGGGATTCTTTGGTATCTCTGAGCCTGCTATTTATGGAATTACATTAAAATATCGTAAAGCTTTTGCATGTGCCGTTATTGGTGGTGGTATCGGTGGTGCTGTTGCTGGTTCATGTGGTGCTCGTGCCATGGCTGTTGCTGTTGCCGCAGTTCCAACATTCCCCGCTTACTTTGGAACAGGATTTGTTGGATTTGTAATTGCTTACTTTGGTGCATTTTTCATTTCAGCTATTTTAACTTATTTTGTAGGATTTAATGATAGCATGATTCCTGAATCTGATCGTTATAACGCATCTGAGGTAACAGATACTATTTCTTCTAATAACAAAGGTGAAGAAAGTATTGCAATGAAAATTTACAGCCCTGCAAATGGGGTTGTTGTCCCATTATCTGATGTATCTGATCAGGCTTTTGCATCTGAAGCTTTAGGAAAGGGTATTGCTGTAAAACCAAATAGCACATCTGTCGTTTCTCCCGTTGCAGGAACTGTTTGTGCTGTATATCCTACGGCACATGCCTATGGTATTAAAAGCAACAATAATGAAGAATTTCTTATTCACATTGGTATTGATACTGTAAAACTAGAAGGTAAATATTTTACATCAAACGTTAAAGTCGGAGATATCGTATTACCTGGAGATCTTCTAGCAACAATTGATTTGGATAAAATTATTGAATCTGGTTATGACCCAACGATCATGGTCATTGATACGACGAATAGTGCACAAAGAAATATTACATTATTAAATAAAAATAATGTTCATGCTAAAGATGATCTTTTATTAATTGAGTCTTTATAAGGAAGTGATACTGTGCTACAAACAACAATTATACCCTTATCAGAAACCTCTACGCATACCTGCACTTTGAAAAGAATTCCTAATGAATCTCGTTTTCATGTCGTAGACCCTAATGTAATTGAAAAAGTAGAGAAATCTGGAAAATATATTTTAACTTATCAGGAATCAGACACAGCACAATTGAATATTAGTGAATTAAGAAAAGAAATGGGTTCCCCAAATCTTGATCTATGTACTACTAAAATTGAGGAAATTCCTTATCTTGTTCCATTATCTGATCGTAAAATTCCTATTACATTTTTCAGATCTTCTACACAAGAAAAACAACCAGTCATCGTTTTTATTCATGGTGGCGGATATATTGGTGGAAGCACCTCTGTTTTAAGAAACCAATGTCGTTTTCTTGCAGAGCAATCTGCTTCAATTGTAATATCAATTGATTATCGTTTAGCACCAGAATGCCCATTCCCAGCAGCATTTGATGATTGTAAGGATGTGATCCAATGGATTATCCAAAATGCTGATTCTTGGAATCTTGATTCTGACAATCTAACTGTTGCAGGTGAAAGTGCTGGTGGATCTCTGGCTGTTGCCTGTGGATTATCAGACATTGGAAAATACATAAATCTGGTTATTCCTATTTATGGTGCACTAGATATTTCTTCTGCAACTGATCTTGATTATTGGAACTATGACAACTATGCTGTAATTCCTGAGCACAAAAAATATGTGATCACACGTTTAAATCGCTTTCGAAATTTAAATGCTGTTTTACAAAATTTATATATAACTAGTGATTCGGAAATAAAAAATCCTGCGGTATCTCCTTTATATACCAGTGATCTTTCTAATCTCTCTAATGTTTTAATTATTGAAGCAGAATATGATTATTTCAGATTATCAAATGACATTTTTGCCGAACGTTTAATAACATCTAATATTCCTTGTGAAATCATTCGATATCAGGGAATGGATCATGGGTTTTATGATCGTCTTGGATATTGCGAACAAACGAAAGATTGTATTCTAGAAATTTCCAAGCGTATTCGCTAGTATAATTTTGAAAAAAGAAATGAAGTCGTGCGTACTTCATTTCTTTTTTTACATTTTTATGTTATTTATGATATAATTTATCTTTGTATTCTAATTTGAAAGGACATAGAAAATGAATAATGATAAAGAATTCTTAGCAACCAGACCGATCGGAAAGTTACTTCTTCAGCTTGCGATCCCAACGGTTGCGGCTCAGATGATCAATATGCTTTATAACATTATTGACCGTATTTATATCGGACATATTCCTGGCAGTGGTGCTTTGGCTTTAACTGGAGTTGGAGTTTGTATGCCCCTGATCATGATCATCTCAGCATTTGCTGCTCTTGTTGGAAATGGTGGTGCACCTCGTGCTTCGATTTTGATGGGGAAGAAAGATCTTGATTCTGCTGAAAATATTCTTGGAAATTGTTTTACTATGCAGATCATTATCTCTATGATCTTAACTTTGGTCATGTTTTTTGGAAATCGTACATTTTTGATGGCATTTGGTGCTAGTAAAAATACGATCGAATATGCGGTTAGTTATATGAATATTTATTCTCTTGGTACGATCTTTGTGCAATTAACACTCGGTATGAATGCATTTATCACTGCGCAAGGATTTGCGAAAACTGGTATGTATTCTGTTTTGATCGGTGCTGTGATTAATATTATTTTAGATCCAATCTTTATTTTTGGATGTCATATGGGTGTGCGTGGTGCTGCACTTGCAACAATTATCTCACAGGCTTGTTCTTGCATCTGGGTATTGAGTTTCTTATTTGGAACAAGATCAACACTTCGTATCAAGAAACAAAATCTTGCACTGAAAGCTCCTGTGATCCTGCCTTGTCTGGCTCTTGGTCTTTCTTTGTTTATCATGCAGGCAAGTGAAAGTATCATCTCTGTGTGTTTTAACTCTTCTTTGCTAAAATATGGTGGTGATGTGGCTGTTGGTGCCATGACGATCCTTACTAGTGTAATGCAGTTTGCGATGCTTCCTCTTCAGGGACTTGGACAGGGTGCTCAGCCGATCATGAGTTATAATTATGGTGCAAAGAATACGGATCGTGTAAAGGGTACTTTCTTCCTCTTATTAAAGGCAAGTTTGACTTACTCTGTCATCTTATGGGGACTCGTCATGTTATTCCCTCAAGTATTTGCAGGAATCTTTACTTCCAATCCTGCACTGGTTTCTTTTACAAAGACAGCGCTTCGTGTTTACATGGCAGTTATGTTTATGTTTGGAATTCAGATTTCCTGCCAGATGGCTTTTAACTCTCTTGGAAAAGCAATTTCTTCTATTGTTGTTGCTGTTATGAGAAAATTTGTACTTTTAATTCCTTTGATCTATATCATGCCTCATATTTTTACAACAGATCAGACCATGGCTGTTTATATGGCAGAACCTGTTGCTGATTTTATTGCAGTAACATTTACAGCGATCTTGTTTTCTGTACAATTTAAGAAAGCTCTTGCTGCGATCCGTTTGAACTAAAAAAAGAAAAGTCTGGAAAATTCTAATACTTTTCCAGACTTTCTTTTATCATAGGGCCATAGACGAAAGAGTCTTAATCTCTCTTTAATTTCACTGCCACACCTTTTTCAAGACTTTCATGAACTGCTTCTGCGATCAATTCTGCCTGTAATCCATCGTTTCCATCAGCTATAAATGGAAGATCATTCTGTAAACAGTAGATAAAATCGTTAATTGGTTCAATTCCAAATCCACTTGGCCGTCCACAGTTATTTAAGATGAAATAAGAGTTTGGTGTGCGTAATTTGCTATTGTTATAGATTTCTACTCCACGATTCTGAGAGTCTATCCTAAACATTGCATTTTCGCACAGGATCTGTGTTCTTCCATCATTATTTTTTGCGAATCCTTTTGGTAAGATCCAAGAATTTTCTACTGTCCAGTAGCATCCATTTTCCATTTTCAATGTTGCCTGGATAGAGTCGTATGTATCAACTCCTCTTGCTTTTAACACTTTCTTTGTTCCTACTGCGTATACTTCTTCTACTTCGCATCCCATATACCAACGAATCTGATCATAACAATGTGTTCCTAAGAAATGTACAGGGCTTGATTTGTCTGCCCAGTTGAACCATTCTGTTGGAACATCAATGATATCGTCCATGCACATATATCCACGGATTGGTGCTCCTGATTCTTCGTTCTGAAGTTCATTTCGTACATTGATCGCCGCTGGATCCCATCTCTTATGATAGTCGACCGCAACTCTTACATTGTATTTTTCAGCTTCTGCTAAAATTTTCTTCGCATCTTCTGATGTTGTTGCTAATGGCTTCTCCACCAGAATTGGTTTTCCATGACGGATCGCTGCTAATGCCGGGTCCATGTGGAAAGCATCTGGTGTTGCAATAGATACAGCATCAATTTCTTCGTTATCCAACATTTCATTTACGTCATTGTATGTTTTTACATTGTATTCTTCTGCAATTCGGTCTGTGATCTCTTTATTTAAGTCACATACTGCAACTAAATTTGTGTTTGGATTCCATGTATATGCATTTACATGGTTAATTCCATAGATTCCTGCTCCTACTACTGCAACATTCATAACCTTCATTTTAAATCTCCTTTTTAACTACATGACACTTTAATTTTCTAGAATTCCTACAAAAGAAAGCAAAATGGAAACTGCGATGATTCCAATTACGATCTTTCCGGTTCCTACTTTTTTCTTTCTGATCAACCAGTAGATCAAGAATAAAACGATCAGTGGGAATACATTTGGGAAAATAGAATCTAACTTATCCTGTACTACGACTGTACTGATCTTTAACACAGTTTTTAATGTTACCATGGAAGCGGTCATAGCACCCATCATAAACATGGCGAGTACATTGGCTCCGGAGATAACATCCTGCATTAAACCAGATCCCATGATCGTTTTAATAGATTCTCTTCCCTTTTTGTATGTCATATTTGTTGTTAAGATCAATTCACCAATACAATATCCAACAAACAGTAATAATACGACTAATGCCAGTGGATTTCCTGCTGCCGCAAGTGTTGCTGCTGCGATCTTCATCAATGTTCCGATGATTCCCCAGTCAAAGCTGTCTCCTAAAGCTGCGACAGGTCCCATCAATCCTGTTTTTAAACCTGTAATTGCCATATCGGGCATCTTAGATGGATCTTTCGCTCTCTGCTCTTCCATTGCGATGGTTGTTCCAAGGATCAGACCACCTGCTGTTACATTACAGTTATATAATAATAGGTGACGTTTTAAGGCTCCTGATAAATCTTCTTTTTTGGTATATAATTTCTTTAAAATATGTGAAATACTTCCGCAAAATGCAATTCCCTGCATATTTTCAAAGTTCAGAGGCATCTCAGCGGACATGTACCAACGGAACATTGCTTTATTTAAGTCTTTTTGTGTTAAGACTTTCTTTTCTTCTTGTGTATTCATTTCATTACTCATGTTCTCTTACCTCCTCTGCAATTTCCTGTCTCTGGAATACTGTGATAAATGCAATACAGATTGCGATGATTCCAGCTGTTAATGAGTTTACTCCTCCAACGGATACTACGATATAACCTAAGAATACGAAAGGAATCAGTTTGTTCTTTCCGATCATATTCATGATCAGTGCGAATCCTAAGGCTGGTAAAACTCCTCCTGCTACTTCTAATCCATGTGTCACAAATGTTGGAAGTGCCTTCATAATGTTAATTACTACATCCTGACCTACCATGTTAATAATAAACACTGGTAAGAATAGTAGTGGAATTGCTAATAACGCTGGATAAATCGTTGCGCATCTCCAGATAGCATCTGCATTTCCTTCTTCTGCATATTTATTTGCTTTTGCTACAAAGTATGTGTTGATCACTTTTCTTAAATTAGTTACGAATGATCCGAGTAATCCAACTGGTACTGCTAATGCGATTGCTGTTGTTGCATTCATTCCTGATCCGATCGCGATCGGAATAACGCATGTTGCTGCCAGACACTCGTCTGTTGGAAGGTTCGCTCCTGGTGCAAAAATACCTGCAAATACCAGTGCGATACCACCACCGATAATTAATCCTTGCATTGGCTGTCCCATCAGTAACCCTGCTACAAGTCCTACCGTTACAGGGCTTGAGATAAACAGGAATCCGAAATATGATAAGATCATTCCTCGGCACCACCAATACATAATTCCCATGACAATTGCTATGATTACAGTATTCATATATTTTTCCTCCTTTTGTTACATCTTACGTTTTACTGCATCGAAACTTATTGCTGATATTTCAGGCATTGGCTGGACAGTGATCTCAATACCTTTACTATTTAATTCTTCCAGCATATCAAGTTCCTTTTGTGAAATTGCAACTCCTGTTGTGATCAGTTTTCTTCCTTCCTCATTTGGTACTGCTCCAACATTGATCGCAGGTAATTCAACTCCTTTCTCTACTAATTTCAGACATGTCTCAATATCTTTGGAAATCAAAAATACCGTATCGTCTGTGTTATCTAGCACCTCTTTTGCTTTATCAATGGTTACAATATCAACATCTGTTCCTTTTGGAACTGCCATCTTGTAAATGTCACTCATAAATTCGTCATTTCCAAGTACATCATCTACTAATACGATTCGTCTTACTGGGCAAACCTTTAACCATCTTGCCACTACCTGTCCATGGATCAGTCTGTAATCTACTCTCACTAATTTAATTTCTGCCATAATTCTTACCTCCGCTCTTTCATTATTTTTGTTGGACATTTAATTCCATCCTGTGCTGTTTCGATACAACTTTCTACCAGTTCATCTAATGTCTGCGTTTCTCGCTCTGTCACAAACTGAATGATCATTGGAAGATTCACTCCTGTTACTGTTTCAACGTTTTCTCTCCTCAAGGCAATTTTTGTTGCCAGGTTGGAAGGTGTTCCTCCAAACAGATCTGCCATGATCAAGACTCCTTCTTCTTGATCTAATTCGTCTACGTATTCTTCTAACATCTGCTCCCCTTTTTGAATATCATCCCCAGGGTTTAGGGTCCATGCTCTGCACTGACTTAATGGTCCTGCAAACATCTCTGCTCCTTTGATCAATTCAACACTTGAATTGCCGTGTGTTGCAATGATTAATCCGATCATCATACCTCCTCTCTTGGTCATCCATATTTCTATTTCGACACATTTTAATTTTTTGTTTTTCACATCTTACACTTTTTTATAAAGCAAGATCCGTGCCAACTTTTTATTTTTTTGCAAAATAAAAAAGCACATATTCATTTTTTCGCATAAATACGTGCTTTTTTCATCTTAAAATTTTTAATTATTTTCTGTCAGATAATAGATCATCAAGATCTCCCGCTCATTCAGCGACACATTGTACTTGTTTTCTATGACACTAAAACTCTCTTTTAAATTTTTTATGAAACTTTCCCGACACTTCAGATCATCTGTCATATCTTCCTGTGGCAGCCTTCCTTTTTCAAGTATCAATCGTTCTACCATGACACACATATGAATATACAGCATCTTTTTTTGATCGATCGAATAGGTTGTATCTTCTAAAATCTCCAGCTTGCTGACAGTTTCTTCGACATCTCCCATGATCTTATCTGGATTCAGGATCGTAAGCTGCCCGATCAGATTCTTTATTGTAAAGCTCCTTACGATATTCTCAATAAATCGTTGTGTCTTGTCCTTGTCACAATATCGTCCTACTGTGGAATAAATAACTTTCTCTCCCCTCTCGTCAATCAATTCATTTAACATAAGTGTCGTAACGCCTTGGATCATAAGCTTGCTTGTCGTTATGATAAACTGTATATCATATTTACGAAAGACATCGCATCGGTTTCCCTCCGTACTTAATTCTGCATAAGTCATCTCCACAACATCAATATCAATGCCTTCCAGGCATCCTTGCAGCAACATCTTCATCTTATCTGTCGTTCCTAAACCTGTCGTACAGCATAAAAGAATTGCTTTTGGTTTTTGTTTGCTTGGAACAAATGATTTCTTTGTAACATGATGCTCGATGATCGTATCCATAATATTTTGAAGATCTTCATGTTTTAAGATCAATTCTCCTGCTTCTAATGCCATTTCTGTCGTAATATTATTGACAATCCCCAAATCTCCTTCGACATCATCTTTTATGTCTTCTGAAATATCAAGTAATGATCCCATATCAACAAAGATCAACAACCCTTTGGAGGTATTCGTATTTTTGAGATATCGCTTAATACGTTTTACTACATCTTTCTTTGGCGTATCATATTCCATATCAAAAGCTTCAAATATATAAGTTTCAAATACCTTATTGACAGTACTTGTAATACTAGATGCCGTCGCTGGTCCATGTGATACGATGATCGCATTTGTATAATCCATCTCATCCCTTGCAATACTGTAAAAATATAACATCGCAAACATCCTTACAAACCATGGATTTGTCTCATAATCTACTGCCTGATGAAGCATCTCATAGAAAATAAGTCCCATCTTATAATAACGGTACATCACTCTCTGCAATTGTTTTGCCAGATGTTCGTATTTCCTGTCGTCTGTATGCTTATTCTGATTATTCAGTACATAAAGCATCTTTACAAATACCATTTCCATCACACCACTGTATTTGAGACCGTAATTATCTTGAAGATAGATCAAAATATTTCTCACTGCCTGTGTATACAGATTCTGCACATATGGATGAATTTCCTGATCGATCACGATATCTTCGATTCGATTCACTTCATCATAAATGATCTTTCGAAACTTAATGGTTGATATATCTTTCTCAAGATATTCTTGGATCAGATCATTGATCACTTTCTCCGAAAAATCCACATCCGCCTGTTCTGTCATAGAAATCTTCCACACTGCGTCCTGATCTGGTGACACTTCGATCATTTCATTGATATATGGAATTGATTCTCCATTTCCATGAAGTAATGTATCGGAAGACAGGTGGCTTAAATTAAGAGGTATCACTTCCTGTCCTTTACTTCTTTCATTGTATGCCTTTGCACAGGATAATCGAATGATATTTTTTAACGTTCCAATATTGCCTTTTCCTTGGAATGTCAGCAATCGATTGATCACATTACTGCTCACCTGAAATGCAGTATTCATCGTTTTGGATTCCTGATGGATCAAAAACAAGATCAATTCATACTTCTCTTCCAAAGTTCTTTCCTGAAAATCTGGCAGCACTACATCTACTGGAATTCTTCTTAGAAATGTATCCAGCATAGTTTCTCTGCTTCTGTTGTTGCAAAGATCAGTCGAACATTCAATTCACAATTTTGTCCACTGTCTCCCATTCTGGAAATGATCCCTTTATCCATATATCGAAATAACTTTTCCTGTCCTTCTGGCGATAGGCGATGAACTTCATCCAAAACAGATACCCTTTGTCTGCTTCTTCAATCAGGCCTTTTGTATCCTTATTGGCCCCTGTAAACGCTCCTTTTTTGTATCCAAATAAGACAGACGATAATAATTCTTTATTATTCGCATAATCCGCACAGTTTAATACAACAAAAGGGGCATCCTCTGGAATTGTTCCAATGAATTTCGCATATTGGTAGATGTACTCTGCCAAAAGACTTTTTCCAACTCCACTTGATCCAAACAATAAAATCGGCATGCCCTTGTTTGGATAACCTGCCGATAACTTACACTTCTCTACTGCATCTTTTAAACTTTGATCTGCTCCAATAAATGTTGTAAATGGATCCTCTGGTAATTGATCTTCTGGTTGTATGTAAGAAAATATAACCGGTCGTGTTTTTTCTTTCTGGACAATTCCTTCTCTTACAAGCTCATTTAAAATTCCACTCGCTGTGTTTCTCTGAATATTTAATTGTACTGCAATACTCTCCGCCGTTTGATGATTCTTACATTCCTTCAACAATTTCAGAATACGATCCTTATTATTTTCTTTTGCCATACTTTTTCTTATCCTTTCTTATTTCGTACTCCAAGTCTCGTCTTCTTTGTTGTTCTTAAATATATACAATTCTTATTCTCATACTACCATTTATAGTGATGCAGCTGTCCTTCCATCTGAAATGCCTTAAATCCCTGATGTCTCAGCACTTCATAGGCAACGATCGCTACAGAGTTAGATAAATTTAATGACCGGATATGTGGCAGCATTGGGATTCTTATAGAAGTCTCTTCATAATTCAATAAGATTTCTTCTGGAATTCCAGCGCTTTCTTTTCCAAACATGATATATACATCTTCGTCATCTTCATATGCTGGTGCCGAATATACATGTTTTGCTTTTGTTGTTGCCATGTAAATCTTGGGATCATTGTTCTTCTCTAGAAAATCCTCAAAATTGATATATGTACGTACATCTAATTTATCCCAATAATCAAGACCGGCTCTCTTGATCATCTTTTCGTTAAGAATCCTAGTGGTTCGATCAGATGCAGAACAGCACCGCATGCCACGCAGGTTCTTCCGATATTTCCAGTGTTTGCCGGCATCTCCGGCTCATGTAATACTATGTGAAGCATTATTAACTCTCCAATCTCTTAACTTTTTATCTATTGCTTCTTTGGAAGATGATTGATAAATCGTTCCAGACGCCCTAAAGCTTCTTTTAGTTCTTCAATGGAATATGCATAGGAAACTCTAAGATATCCTTCTCCACAGACTCCGAAGGCAGATCCAGGAACGATTGCTACTTTCTCTTCATTTAACAGTTTTGTTGCAAATTCTTCAGATGTCATGCCAAATTTCTTAATGGATGGAAAGATGTAAAAGGCACCTTCTGGTTCAAAACATTCGATTCCCATTCGTTGAAACTCATGTACCAAAAATCGTCTGCGCTGATTGTATGCAGTCCTCATCTCTTCGACTTCATCATCACAGGAACGCATCGCTTCGATCGCTGCATACTGACTAGTCGTCGGCGCTGCCATGATACAGAACTGATGAACCTTGACCATCTGTTTCATCATGTACCTTGGTGCTGCAACATAACCAAGTCTCCATCCAGTCATTGCAAATGCCTTGGAAAATCCATTGATCACGATCGATCTGTCTTTCATCTCTGGCAAGGATGCGATACTGACGTGATCTCTTCCATAGGTAAGTTCTGAATAAATCTCATCAGAAATTACAACAATATCATGTTCTTTTGCAAACTCTGCGATCGGTTCTAACTCTTCTTTTGTCATGATCGCACCCGTTGGATTGTTTGGAAATGAAATGATCATTGCTTTTGTTTTATCTGTGACAGCAGCTTCTAACTGCTCTTTTTTAAGCTTAAATTTATCTTCTTCCTTAAGACTTACGATCACAGGAGTTCCACCTGCCATAACAACACATGCCACATAAGAAACGAAACATGGCTGTACAACGATGACTTCATCTCCTGGATCAAGGATTGTACGCATCGCAATATCAATCCCTTCACTCCCGCCAACGGTCACTGTGATCTCATGATTTGGATCATAGACCAATTCGTATTTTCTTTCTAAATATTCACTGATCTCATAGCGCAGCTCCTTTAACCCTGCATTCGATGTATAAAAGGTTCTGCCCCGCTCCAATGAGTAAATTCCTTCTTCCTGACTCTCCATGGTGTATCAAAATCCGGTTCCCCTACACCTAAGGAAATGGCATCTGGCATCTCGCTTACAATGTCAAAAAACTTGCGGATTCCTGATGGTTCCAGACTTACAACTCTCTTTGATAAAAAATCTCTCATTATGGAGTCACCGCCTGTCTCTCATCCACTTTCTTTGCTTCAAGAACAGTTCCATGATCTTTATATTTCTTCAATACAAAATGTGTTACTGTACTGACAACAGATTCCAGTGGTGCTAATTTGGATGATGTGAACATAGAGATCTCTTTCATCGTCTTTCCTTCTAACATAACCATGAAATCATATCCCCCAGACATCAGATAAACGGCTTTTACTTCTGGAAAATTATAAATACGTTCTGCAATGCGATCGAATCCCTGACCTCTTTGTGGTGTTACTTTTACCTCGATCATCGCTGTCAGTTGATCCTTGCTTGTATTGTCCCAGTTGATCAAAGTATGATACCCACAGATGATATGCTCTTTTTCCATATCTGCGATCTCATTGGCGACTTCCGTCTCCGCGACATCTAACATCACCGCCAGATCATGGATCGCTAAACGACTGTTTTTCTCAATCAATTTTAAAATCAGTTCTCTTAATTCTGTGTTCATACTGTTTCCTCCATTTTTCTCTCTGAAAATTATCTGCGATTATTTTCAGAATATATTTTATATAACTCGTCCTGTCTAGGTGCCTCCAGATTCGCTGCCTTTCCCTGACGATAGATTACTTTATCTCTGGAATCTGTTGTATGACCAATAATGGTTGCTTTGATGCCTGCCTGTTCCAGTTCATTGACTAATGTTCTTCCATGATCTGTTGTGATCAGCATAGATCCACTTGAAATCAACTGATATGGATTCAGATCATATCGTTCACAAAATTCGATCGTATGTTGTCTTAATGGAATATCTTCGATACAAACTTCCACCCCGACACCAGATGCTTTGGAAATCTCCCATAAAGCACCATAAACTCCGCTTTCTGTGATATCATGCATACAAGACGCATATTTTCTGGCGATCAGACCTTCTGGCACAACAGAGATATCCTCTAGAAATGCCTTTGCATCATCAATAAATGTATCAGAAAACCATTCTTTTAACTCGTCTTCTTTTTCATTTGCGATGATTCCCGTTCCTTCCATACCAAGATATTTTGTGACTACGATATCCTGACCTGGTTTCGCCCCACCAGACAAGATCAATTCATCTTCTTTCACTTTTCCGATTCCTGTCACAGATAATACTGGCTGCGTAACCGCTGCCGTAATCTCTGTATGGCCGCCTAATACCATGATATTTAATTTCTCACACTCTGCATTGATCTGCTGCATCATCTTCTTGATCTGTGCTTCCTTGATCATTGGTGGCAGAAGTGCTGTCACCATAAGTCCGATCGTCTCAGCTCCTGCGGATGCAAGATCGTTGGCAGTTACATGAACTGCCAGACGTCCGATCTCTTTTACCGTGCCTGTGATCGGATCTGTTGATGTGACAAATACTTCTCCTTCCTGAAGTTTCAATGCCGCACAATCTTCCCCGATTCCAGGTCCTACTAAGACTTCATCTCTCCTTGTATGCAATTGCTCAAACACAACTTTCTGCAATGCAGATTCTGATAATTTTCCTATTTTCATCCTTAATTTCCTGTGCTTCCCTGAGATTTCACAGCCGCTGATCTCTTCGCTGTTGTAGACTTCTGTGCTGCCGTTGTAGATTTCTGTGCTGCTGTTGTTGTCTCAGACTTCTGTGCTGTTGTTTCTTTTGAATCTTTTTTCTTATCCTTTTTATCGTCTTTTTTATCTTCCGCTTTCTTTGTTCCTACACGATAAACCGTTGGTGTTGACATATATGTGGACGTATTAAATACCTTTTTGGATACCTGTTTACCATTGATCTTCACGATCTTCCAAAGTCTTGCACTGTATCCTGTATGTCCATAGCTTTCCAAAACTTTCTGTCCTTCGGCAAGCGTATTATCGCTAACTGTACTTTCAGAACTTTCTTTTACCTGTGTTGTCTCAGATAAGAATTCTACCGTACGTTTTGGATCTTTTTTCTTTCCATAGACCGTAAATGTGATCGTTGAACCATTTGCTTTTCCTTCAATATAGATTGGAGTATCAAATGTATTCTTAAACTTCATATCTTTATGAGTTCCTGCGATCGCTGCATCTGCAGATCTTGGTACATAATGTACGGTCATAGAATGTGGAAAACGTTCTACGATCTTTAATTCTGCACGGATAACTGCATTATACAAAGTAGTAGATACCTGGCAGATTCCACCACCATATGTCTGAACCGTCTGTCCATTTTCATAGGAACCTGCGAGTGCATATCCATTTTCTTTTGTAAATGGTGATACGGTTTTATATACAGATAATGTCTCTCCTGGATAAACCATGCTTCCGTTGATCTTACTTGCACCATTAGCAACATTTACTTTACGACCATATGGAGACCCACCGTATTCGGTTGTATAAGTTCCAAGTACATCTTTGATCTCTGCCATATCTTTTGATGTATATTTTGCTTTTTTCTTTACAACATCCAGTTCAAATTGATGTTTTCCAGCTTCAACTGCTTTTTTGAAATTCGCAAATGTTTCATTCATATTTAATGTATAACCTGTCTTTTCTTTGATCACGACAAATTTGCCAGCCTTACGTTTCACACTTGCATTTCTTGGTTCTGAAACAATCTTCTTTGTTGCTTTTTTTACATTCTTCTCAAACTTCGCTTTATCATATTTGCGATAAACCGGAAGTTTATGTTTCTTCTCTTTTACATCGGAATACTTTGTAAAAATACTTCCACTTCTCCCAAGTGCATAAGCTTCTTCCACTGTCTTGTCTGCCTCAGCGAATGCTCCAAGATCTTCGATCTTGCACTTGATCTTTCATCGTCTACATAAAGTGTGATCTTTTCCTGATGAATCTCCTTCATATGAGATTCAATCGCATCTTTTGCTTCTGATCTTGTCATTCCACCGATAGAAATTCCCTCACATGAAACCCCTTTTATGATCTTTCCATCTTTTACTGCACTGCTCACCTTATGGTTAGGTAAAAAGTTCCACCTGCTGCCAAAATAACGATCACTGCAACCGCATGATAATTTTTTTCTTCATCGTCTCTTCCTTCTTCCTCTCCAAATTCATTCTTACATCATCAAATATCCTGCTACCATTGTTCCAACCATCACAATGATCAGAAGAATCGCAATAACGGATACAAAAAATCTTTTCTTTTTCATTTCTTCATCACTCCATAATTTAATATAATATGATCAATCTTCTTTGATGCTTCTCTCTGTGTCATCTGATCAATATCTAAGCACTCCCCTATCGCATGATATTTCATCAGATTCTCTAGATACTTCTTTTGTTTTGGTGTAGCCGGACGTTCTTTCTTTACCTTGAATCGAAGCTGCTGTGGCTGAAAGATTTCCTCTTCTGTTGGAAATTCTTTCTTCATCTGCTCAAACACAACAGCTGTTGCCAATGCATCATCGTAAGCACGGTGTGCTGCCTGATTCACATAATGATAATGAGCACAGAGTGTCTCCAGCTTCTTATTTTCAAGTCCAGTTAATAACTTCCTTGCTACTTTTAACGTGTCAACTCCTGTTTTCTCAAACGGATACTTAAATGAAGCTGCTGCCATCTTCATAAACTTATAGTCAAACATGACGTTATGTCCAAGAACCGGAAGATCCCCGCTAAATTCCAAAAATTCCTCAACACCTTCTTTCAGTGGAATTCCCTTCCTTAACATATCCCTGCTGATTCCTGTTAAATTGATGATAAAATCACTGACTTCGATCTCTGGATGAATGATACAGTTATACTTTCCACTGATCTTCCCATCTCTGATCTTAACAGCTCCAATTTCAATAATCTGATCTGAATCTGGGGATAACCCCGTTGTCTCCAGATCAAATGCAACATAATCTTTCATCTGTCGTTACCTCTGAGAATTTATACTTATTTGTGCAAGCACAAACGCAATTTATACTTATTGACACTTACATCATATTATACACAAATCAACTTTTTGCCTCAACCCTGTTTTCTACTATATTTTTATGCTTTTTTATGTTACGATTAACCTAGATATAATTAGAAAACAAAGGAGGACGGCAAGATGATAAAGCTGATCGTTTCTGATCTTGACGGAACACTGCTTAACAGCAAACAACAAATCAGTGATCGTACACTCCGTGCGATCAAACAAATTCAAAGAAAGGGACTCCGTCTTTTGATCAATACGGAACAGAATTATTTTGATGCCAAAAAGATCCTCGATGCATACAATATTCCTTGTGATATCGCATGTTTTGGCGGTTCCTGCATCTTTGATGCTTCTGGGCACCAGCTGCATGCTTCTTATATTCCAACCAAACGTATCCCTGAGATGCTGCGGATCTTCGGTTCCTGTCGTACTTTTTATGAGATTCACAGTACTCGTGGATTATGTGTCTTGGGTTCCAAGGAAGGATATGCAAATTATCTGTCTTCTGAAGTTGTTCCCGCTTTGAGAGAAGAATTTCCAAGCCAAATACTAGACGAAGAGTCTTATATCTGTGAACGACTTGAAAATGCTCATTTTTATGATAATGGACAACTTCTCCTTTCTGAGAATCCACAGATCATTAAAATCACAACGCAGTCCTTAGACCAGCAGAAACTTGAGCAGCTTACAAACAGCCTTCACACACAGGTCCCACACTTTGCAGTATCCCATCAGAGTCCATATCGTCTCGATATCACAGCTGTAAATGCATTAAAAGGTGCAGCCGTTCATTTTTATACTGAGAAATATCAGATTCCACTGAAAGATACCATGGTGATCGGTGACAGTGAAAATGATTATTCTATGCTTGGACTTCCTTATATCGAAAACATTGCTATGGGAAATGCAGATGATATCATTCAGGAGATCTGTCTGCATCATACAGCTGATAACGATCATGACGGCGTTGCGATCGTGCTGGAACAGATTCTTTCCAGACAATGATCATTGAAATATATTTTAAAGCAATTTGGAATGTTTTATCTATTCCAATTGTGATACTATAAAGATGAGAAGAAATTACACCCAATACAGGAGGCTATCACATGATTAAATTAATTTCATCCGATATGGATGGTACTCTTCTTGACAGCTATCGTCAGATTACCCCGATCAATGTCGAAGCGATCAAAAGAGCTCAGGAAAATGGTATCAATTTTATTATCAACACAGGACGTGAATATCCAAATGCACGCGGTCTTGTGGAAACAGCCGGATTAAAATGCGACTTAATCTGCAGTAATGGAGCTTGTGCTTTTGATAAAGATGGAAATCTTTTATTCGAACATATTCTTGACAAAGAAACTGTCCGCACCATTTTTGATGCATTTAATAAATACGGAATGGAACCTGCATTATTTACAACAGAAGGACGTATTTCTCTTCTTCCATTAGAAGAACGTGAAATTTATACAAGAGATGTATTCATTCCTGCCATTCAGGTCAATCACCCAGATATGAAATATACTTTAGATGATTACCGTGAGTTAGTCGATGATGTTATCTTTGTTGATGGTCAGGAGGCGTTATTAAACAGTGACCACCGCATCCTAAAGATCACATCAAATTCTCCAGATCATGAATCCCTAAAGAAACTACGTGTAGAACTCGAAAAGATTCCGGGACTTGCTGTTGTATCTACGGTTCCAACGGATATTGAGATTACTTCTATCAATGCTCAGAAAGGAAGCTCTTTACTAGATTATGCAAAAAAAGATGGATTAAAACCAGAAGAGATCATCGCGATCGGTGACAGTGAAAATGATTATTCTATGTTATCTATCCCTGGTATTCATTCCGTTGCTATGGAGAATGCTTGTGATATGATCCGCAATATCTGTGTTTACCAGACACGTGCAAATACTCGTGATGGAATTGCTTATATTATTAATTGTATATTGGCAGATCGAGAGAATTTCAAGTTGTGATCTGTAAGTAGTGTTGGTCATGTATGAGTATTTATTATAATTTCCTGTCTACTGCAACATAACCTGAAAACCAATAACGTCCACCAGCTTGAATTTTCTTAATTTTATGATTGAAAGTCTTCAGGTATTTAGAGAAATGAAAGATAGCATGTGAGCAACACGAATTCATAGGAGACAGAACGCTTATCCGCTGGATCTCCTGCGATTCTATCAAACTCCTATGAATTCGAATCGTTGCTCACATGCTATCTTTCATTTTTTCTCTAAATACTCGA
>ENA-OQCS01000160-OQCS01000160.1-human-gut-metagenome-genome-assembly--contig:-NODE-160-length-34886-cov-5.982451_pt1 | contig 34886 bp, 45 predicted proteins | sample MGYA00242757_ERZ504575 | MGnify/ENA primary metagenome ERZ504575 (study PRJEB26092, sample SAMD00036297) | human gut metagenome | host: Homo sapiens | study: EMG produced TPA metagenomics assembly of... | reverse complement strand
TTAAATGAATTTCCCTTTTAGAAAGGGAAAGCAAAGATAGTGCAAACCGAATATATAACTTTCATGCTTGCATGAAAAAGTTTTGTTGAGGTGCAGCCTATCTTCGCTCGTATGGCAAAGATAAGCGAATTTATTTATAAGCAGTAAATAAATCATTGTTAAGTTTTCAATCTACTATGAACAGAAATCACTAACTTTGTCTTCGGAAGCTGCACTCCAATAGCTTCTCCTTTTAATTTTAAATTATTAATTCTTAATTTTCAACGCCATGCTGACTTTTCCAAATGCCAAAATAAACCTGGGACTGAATATCACAGAAAAGCGTCCGGACGGATACCATAATCTGGAAACCATTTTCTATCCGGTTCCCATAGAAGATGCTTTGGAAATAAATATCTTGAACGAAGGAAAAGGAAGTTCCGTCTGCATCAAGCAGGCCTGGAGATTGAGGGAGAAGCGGAAAACAATCTGGTAGTGAAAGCCTACAAGTTGCTGGACGACCGGTTCAACCTTCCTCCGGTAGACATCCATCTCTTCAAGCATATCCCTCGGGAGCCGGACTGGGTGGCGGTTCGGCCGATGCAGCCTTCATGCTGAAGCTTCTGAATAATAAGTTTGAACTCGGACTGCCGGATGACACTTTGGAAACGTATGCCGCCAAGCTGGGGGCCGATTGTGCCTTCTTCATCAGAAACCGTCCGACTTACGCAGAAGGTATCGGAAATATCTTTTCTCCCCTTCCCCTCTCACTGAAAGGATACCGGATATGGTTGGTGAAGCCGGACATTTTCGTCTCTACACGGGATGCCTTTGCAAAAATAAAACCGCATCATCCGGAAATGTCTCTGAAAGAAATAGCCCAACTTCCCGTTGAAGAATGGAACGGACGAATGGTCAATGACTTTGAAGAAAGCGTATTCCCCCAATTTCCCACTATCGGAGAAATCAAGGAAGAGATGTATCGGCAAGGAGCTGTATATGCTCCATGAGTGGTTCGGGGTCATCTGTTTACGGATTATTCAAGGAAGGTGCCGTACTGCCGGAAGTGGATTTCGGAGAAAAAGCTTTTGTATACAAAGGCCGGTTCACTGATATTTAAAAGTACATCGACACAACGTACTGATTCCCGGAAACAAAAACACAACAAGGTTGTTCTTACAGAAAACTCAAAACAACCTTGATTATGAAAAAATTAAAATTCGGTATTCTGGCAGGACTACTTATCTTGTTGTCAGTGTCCGCCTTTGCGGAAGGGCGTCTTCCTGCAAATATACAAACAGCTTTTCTAAAGCTCTATCCTCAAGCAACGGATGTAGAATGGGAGCAAATGGCCGGTTGCTACGTGGCAGAATTTATTGCAGATGGTCAGGAAATTGATGTCTGGTTCAATAAACAAGCGGAGTGGGTTATGACTGAAACGGATGTAGAGTCACTGGAAAAGTGCCGGCTCCCGTGGCAGAAGCATTCATGAGCAGTACAATGACCGGCATGAGATTAAGGGATATAAGAATCATCACCTTTCCCAAACATCCCACAGTGATAATAATTGAGGTGGAACAATACAATTCCGATGAAGAATTCCAACTGTTCTATGCTCCGGATGGAAAACTATTACAAAGCCTCGATGTAACAGAACTTGGAGGAGAGATTTATCCCGGACTCTTTTTCAATGATTAATACTGACGATTGGTGATTTGTTAATGATATCCATTCATCAACAAATCACCAATCATACATCACTAATCATTAATATACCTCTACCCTATCAGCAATACGCTTCGCTTTGTCGCGCAGCGTGTCAAGATCACTGTCAAGAGGTGCATAACACAGCACTACACCCATACGGCGGTTTACGCGGGTAGTAGGCTTACCAAAAATACGCAGATAAGTATCCTCTTCTTTCGTAACCTCTTCCATGCCACGATAATTGGGACGTTCCTGACTGGCTATCGGAGAAAGGATGACAGCACTGGCTCCTATACGCTCCTGCTTGATGCCAGGGATAGGCAGACCAAGCACCGCACGACAGTGCAATTCAAACTCATTCAGATTCTGGGTTCCGGCCAGGGTTACCATACCCGTATCGTGCGGACGTGGAGAGAGTTCGGAGAAATAGACACCGTTCTCATGCTGAGAAAGAATTCCACTCCCCACAATCCGGCACCGGTCAAGGCACGGGTCACTTTCTCTGCATATCCTGCGCCTCCCTTAGATGGGCAGGGTCAATATGGGCAGGCTGGAAGCTTTCACGATAGTCCCCACCTTCTGTACATGGCCGATAGGCGGGCAGAACAAGGTCGGACCATTCTTCTGTGTTACGGTGAGCAGTGTTATCTCACTGTCGAACTTGATGAACTCTTCAATGATAAGTTCTTTGATGTCTCCACGGCTACCATTACAGCCATACTCCCAGGCATGCTCCAGTTCGTCGGCACTCTTTACGAGAGACTGGCCTTTACCGGAAGAGGACATCAGCGGTTTCACCACACACGGGAAACCTATCTTTTCAGCAGCAGCTTTCAGTTCATCCAAAGATTTGGCATAAAAATATTTAGCAGTCTTCAATCCCAGCTCTTTAGCTGCAAGGTCACGTATGGCTTTACGGTTCATGGTAAAGTTCACGGCGCGTGCACTGGGCACTACCTGAATGCCTTCTTTCTCGAAATCATACAGACGTTCTGTACGGATAGCCTCAATTTCCGGAACAATAATATCCGGCTGGTGTTTGCGTACTACACGTTCCAAAGCATCTCCATCGAGCATGCTGAATACCTCACATTCATCTGCCACTTGCATGGCAGGCGCTCCGGCATACGAGTCGCAAGCAATGATATACTGGCCCTTACGTTGGGCGGAAATAACAAACTCCTTGCCCAACTCACCGGAACCTAACAATAAAATCTTTTTCATCAATTCTTTTATTTACAATTTTATATATTTACGATTTGACGACGTACGATGTACGATTAGAGTTACTTTAGACAATAAACCGCCACAAGCCAAAGCAATCCCAATCGTACATCGTAAATCGTCTAATAGTAAATCCTCTTATTGGTGTTGTTCTCTCAACAAGTCATTCACCGTCTTTACCGGATTGAATGTAGTCAGAGGCACTTCTACAAATACTGTGTTCCAATCACTCATGGCTCCGTTCCACAAACCGGGAAGTTCAAGCGCTTTCAGGTCCTTGCCGTTCTTGGACTTATAGGAGATGAACCCCGTCGCTTTATCCACATACTTCACAAGATTGAACTTATGTCCTTTATAGTCACGTACGGCGCAAACCAAATCCACCGGATTGAAATGGGTACCTTTTTCAAACATTTCCTTCTTTTCCGGGTCGTCCATATCAATCTGCGAACTTTCCAGAATCTGCAGAGAGATAGTACCGTCACTGTTGTATGCCAAGAACGGACCTCCGCCCGGTTCGCCTACGTTCTTCACCATACCGCAAACACGCATCGGACGGTTCAGCTTCTCTTTCAGATATATAACCAACTCGGCATCTTCCAGATTCTTTGTCTCCGGATTCTTGCAATAGAGTTGTTTCTGCAGGAATTGCAGAACTTCAAGAATTTGCTCGTGTGTATACTTCCCGCTGTCAAGCAACTGCAGATAAGCAAACGCTCTCTGCTGTAACGCTACCAGCACACCGGCAATCAGTTTCTTATATAATACGGTGTCACCTTTCAGCTTGTCGGGTACCACATTGTCTATATTCTTTATGAAGATAATATCCGCATCAAGGTCATTCAAGTTTTCAATCAAGGCGCCATGACCGCCGGGACGGAACAACAATTTGCCATTGTCGCGGAAGGGTTTGTTTTCCATATCGGCGGCAATGGTATCGGTGCTCGGCTTCTGTTCCGAAAAAGAGATGTTATAATCCACCCCATACTTCTTTGCATAAGCGGCAGCCTTTTCGTCTACCAAAGCCTTGAACAAGGCACGATGTTCGGGCGAAACCGTGAAATGCACATTCACCTTACCGTTCTTATTGGCAGCATACAATGCTCCTTCTACCAAGTGCTCTTCCAGCGGCGTGCGGCTACCGTCTTCATACTTATGGAACTTAAGCAATCCTTTGGGCAGAGCACCATAGTTCAGTCCGGCCCCTTCGAGTAAGGCAGCAACAACCGCCTTGTAGTTTCCAGCGGCAACCAAAGTCGGTATATCCTTTCCGGCAGTCCTCTGGCAAGCGGTATTCAAGTCATCATAGAAGGCAAACTTCTCTATTTTCTCAAAGAAGTCTTTTCAAAGTTTGTCTGGGGAGTGTCATAGTCTGCCCCGAGAAATTCAAACAAGTTCTTGAACATACGGCTGGCAGCACCCGAAGCAGGCACAAACTTCACCACCACTTTATCGGTTTGTGTATATGCCTCCCAGGCATCCAGGTATTTCTTCTGTTCATCCGTATTCGGAGCCAGTATACCCTTTTCTACAGAAGCGGCGGCAGACAGCTTCAAGTATGGAAAACCTTTTTCGAAACAAGCCAACTGTTCGGTTATTTGTTCTTCGGAGATGCCTTTATTTTCGAGCAACTCTTTGTCTTGCGGTGTTATCATAATATCTTGTTTTATTAATTCATGCCCAAAATACAAAAAAAGCAGAAACTGCCGTCAAGAAAATGAAGAAAAAACTTACCTTTGAAGCATAAAATACGGACGATTATGGAACTGATGAATTTTTCACTATCAAAGAGAAAGATTTACTCTTCTCGCTCTACCGCAAACTGTTGCAACTTCCGGAGAAACCCTCCAGAAGGGGGACTGCAAAAAGCTGAAAACACATCTTGTCAATACTATACAGAACAACCGTATCCAGCGTGATATATTCGGTTTGAATCCCGTCATCAAAGATATGCAGACGGCTGTCATTGTAGCGGAAGAAATCGGAATGAAGCGTGCTTCTATCCTGGGGCTCATGCTGCACGACTCCGTGCGCTGCGGCACTTGCACCGCTTTGGAAGTGGAGCAAATCTATGGCGAGGATGTGGCAGGCATCATCCGGGGATTGATACGTGTAAACGAACTTTATTCCAAAAGCCCTACCATCGAGTCCGAGAATTTCCGCAACTTGTTGCTGACTTTCGCTGAGGACATGCGTGTCATTCTCATTATGATTGCCGACCGCGTAAACATCATGCGGCAGATAAAGGATTGCAAGAACGATGAAGCCCGTCGGCAGGTAGCCAACGAAGCGGCTTATCTCTATGCGCCCCTTGCCCATAAGCTGGGTCTGTACAAATTGAAGTCGGAACTGGAAGACCTCTCATTGAAATATACAGAAAAGGAAGTTTACTACCATATCAAGGAAAAACTGAATGAGACCAAGGCATCGCGTGACAAGTACATTGCCGCCTTCATTGCACCGGTACAGAAGAAGCTCGAAGAAGCCGGACTGAAGTTCCATATCAAAGGACGCACCAAGTCCATCCACTCCATCTACCAGAAAATGAAGAAGCAGAAATGCCCCTTCGAAGGCGTGTATGACCTGTTCGCCATCCGCGTCATCCTGGACTCTTGCCTGGAAAAGGAGAAACTGGAATGTTGGCAGGCCTACTCCATCGTAACAGATATGTACCAGCCTAACCCGAAAAGGCTACGCGACTGGCTGTCCGTACCTAAAAGCAACGGATATGAATCACTGCACATCACCGTGATGGGCCCCGAAGGCAAATGGGTGGAAGTACAAATACGTACCGAACGCATGGATGATATTGCCGAACGAGGCCTGGCCGCCCATTGGCGATACAAAGGAGTGAAAGGTGAATCTGGTCTTGACGAATGGCTGACTTCCGTACGCGAAGCCTTAGAGAGCTCGGACAGCAACGGACTGGAAACGATGGACCAGTTCAAACTGGATTTGTACGAAGACGAGGTATTTGTATTTACCCCCAAAGGTGATTTGTTCAAACTTGCCAAAGGCTCCACCGTGCTCGATTTTGCGTTCCACATCCATAGCAAACTGGGCTGCAAATGTATCGGTGCAAAAGTGAACGGCAAGAATGTACAGCTGAAGCAAATGCTGCATAGCGGTGACCAGGTGGAGATAATGACATCGAATACGCAGACGCCCAAGCAGGACTGGCTGAACATCGTAACCACCTCCAAGGCACGCACCAAAATACGCCAGGCATTGAAGGAAATGGCTGCACGCCAGCACGCCTTCGCTAAGGAAACCCTGGAACGCAAGTTCAAGAACCGGAAGATAGAGTATGATGAAGGAACCATGATGCGCCTCATCAAGCGCCTCGGTTTCAAGATAGTGACCGACTTCTATCAAGCCATAGCCGATGAAGAACTGGATGTCAACGAGATTATAGACAAATACCAGGAACAGCAAAGACGGGAAAATGATACGCGCGACGATATTGTCTACCGCAGTGCTGAAGGCTATAACCTTCAACAAGGCATACCGGAAGAGATAGGTACCAAAGAAGATGTACTGGTCATTGATCAAAATCTGAAAGGATTGGATTTCAAGTTGGCACGCTGCTGCAATCCCATCTATGGAGATGATGTATTCGGCTTTGTCAGTGTGACGGGAGGTATCAAGATACACCGTTGCGATTGTCCCAATGCCAGTGATTTGCACTCACGTTTCGGCTACCGTATCGTGAAGGCACGCTGGGCCGGAAAGTCACAAGGTACACAGTACCCCATCACCCTGCGCGTAGTGGGACACGATGACATCGGCATCGTGACCAACATCACTTCCATCATTCCAAAGAAACGGGTATTACTTTGAGAAGCATCGGCATTGACTCGCATGACGGGCTGTTCTCCGGAACACTGACCATCATGGTGAGCGATACGGGACATCTGGAAGCACTTGTCAAGAAACTGAGAACAGTAAAGGGAGTGAAACAGGTTTCAAGGAATTAAGCAACAACTATAATCCATGAAGTACGACTTTAAAAAGCAGTTGCGCAGTTTCGGATATGCCTGGAAAGGTATCCGGTGTTGCATAGGAAAAGAACAGAACCTGAGCTTCCATCTGATAGCTACGGCTGTGGTAGTCATTGCAGGATTCGTTTTAGGCATTACCCGCATGGAGTGGATGATAATCATTCTCTGCATCGGAGTGGTGATAGCAGCCGAACTGTTCAATACCGCCATTGAGAAGCTGGTCGACCTGGTGTCTCCCCAACAGCATCCCGTGGCAGGGCAAGTAAAAGACATAGCCGCCGGAGCAGTACTGGTATGTGCTGCAACGGCGGCCATTATAGGATTGATTGTATTTATCCCTTACCTCACCCGCTTCTTCTTATAATAAGGATAGGTCAGCAGTACAAAGAAAAATACGGCAAGCATAGCAGCAACAGACGCCACATGGTATATCTGCGCTTTGTCCATCAGGTGGCAAGCCACAGTCATGCCCACCAGCAGCCCTGTCTCCATAGACAAATGACAAGTGGTGTTTGCCGTTCCACGCTGGCAATGGTGCGACAGCTTGACGAACATCTTCATGAACGGGACTGTAATGAACACCAATACAGCCAATGCCGCCAATGACCAGTAATCGCCCACAAACATCAGTGGCAGCAACGCTCCCGGTACAAAAGCAATCAACAGCATATTGATGGCAGGTACCCATGCACGCGGCAATAAGAAGCGGTCCATATTGCACAACGACACGCCTATCGGAGCACGGAAAGCCACATATACCTCGATGCGAAAAATATGCTAGCCAGTCCGGCCGCTACGGACAGATAGGTCACCATACGGAAACCATACATCTTATACATTCCAATGCCCAACACAACACCCACCAGCATGCCCAAGCGTGCAGCCCATGCATATACCATGTTTCCTGCGCTGCGGCGCGCGGAAGTCGTTATGTCGATGGCCACCGTAATGCCCGCTGTGGTTGCCAGCCCGAAACATGCTCCCTGCACAGCGGCAAGCAGCAGAAATTTCGTATAACCATCCACAAAGGCATATCCCAGAACAGCCGCCAGCATAATGAGTGCGGAGTAAAGGAGCACGTGTTTCCTTTTATATTCATCGACCAGATAGGCATGGAAAGGACCGACAGCAAACATGGCCACCACAAAGACCAGAAACATGCTGCCCGCCTGCCCGACGGAAACACCCAACTGCTCTCCCATCACAAAAGGAAGCAAAGGGAAAAGCATATAGACGGATATGAACAGCAACAGATTTGCCGTACACATCCGCCAAAAATTGAGTGTCATGAGTTTGTTAGTACTGTTCTTTCTCATTCGGGAAATCTAAATTCTTCACATCGGATACATAACGGCTGATGGCATCCGTCATCACTGTATGCAGGTCGGCATAGCGACGCAGGAAACGGGGACGAAAACCGTTATTCATACCCAGCATATCCTGAACACCAACACCTGGCCGTCCACATCGCCACCGGCACCGATGCCTATAACGGGTATAGTCAGCTCGCTTGCCACGCGGGCAGCCAATGCGGCAGGAATCTTCTCCAATACCAGTCCGAAGCATCCGGCTTCTTCCAGCAAATGCGCATCGCGTACCAGTTTCTCGGCTTCGGCATCATCCTTCGCACGGACCGTATATGTTCCATACTTATTGATGGATTGGGGCATCAGTCCGAGATGTCCCATGATGGGAATACCGGCGCTGAGGATACGCTTCACCGTACCGATGATTTCCTCGCCTCCCTCCAGTTTGAGGCGTCGGCATGGCTTTCTTTCATAATACGGATAGCGGAAGCCAATCCCTCCAGTTCGTTGCCCTGATAAGAGCCGAAAGGCATGTCGACAATGACCATGGCACGCTTCACACCGCGAACCACGGATTTGCCATGATAAATCATCTGGTCGAGCGTGATGGGAAGCGTGGTGACATTGCCTGCCATTACATTGGAAGCGGAATCTCCCACCAGAATCACGTCTACCCCGCACCGTCCACAATCTGCGCCATAGTATAGTCGTATGATGTCAACATTGATATCTTTTCGCCTCTTTGCTTCATTTCAACAAGGCGATGTGTAGTCACTTTACGAGTGTCGTCTGAAATATAACCCATGATAGTATTTACAAATTTGGCAATTTACAATTACTCAATTTAATTTTCGGCGCAAAGGTAATCCTTTTTCTGATTACTTGTACAATTGAGTTAATTTATCGTAAGTGAATCCCTGAAAGTCATCCAATACATAATGACACAACGGAGCTATGTCTTCACGGGAATTGGTGGTTGCCAACCCTATAACGGTAGCTCCTGAAGCCATGCCGCTTTCAGCCCGTTGAAAGAATCCTCGAATACATATGTGGTGTCGGGAGTTGTGCCGAAAACCTCCATACCCAACAGAAAACAATCCGGTGCAGGCTTGGAAGCCGTAAACATCTCGGCCGTAAGGATACGGTCGAAAAGAGTCTTTATTTCGGGATGAACCCGATAGACAGCTGCCATCTTCGCTTCGTTGGAGCTGGTCACTACGGCAGTCTTCACCCCATTCCGGTGTAGGTCGGCAATGAAGTCAAGCACTCCGGGAATAAAGTCGAATGACATTTCCTGTTCAAAGCGGTTCAGCCGTTCGGTAATTTCGGCCTGTTCCTTCGCCATGCCCGGAAAAAAGGTATCATAAATATAGACCAGCGTCTGGCCCTTCACCCTGCCTTCAATATCATCCATACCCAAATACTGCTTTCCCATTTCATGCCAGAAGTGACTGTACTGTGTCTCCGTGTCTACCACCACGCCGTCAAAATCAAAAAGTACGGCGGTTGCTTTTGTTGTGTCCATAAACTTTCTTTTACCTAAATCTGTTAATACCAAAACATTATAGCGTACAAAGGTGGGAATAATCTGCGAATCAAACAAATATTTTATACCTTTGTGCTCCTTAATTGACTCATATCAAATGAACAACGCGCATATATTAGGAACCGAACGTATTGGCAAACTGCTTGTGCAGTACTCCATTCCGGCCATTATAGGCATGACGATTACTTCGTTGTACAACATCATCGACAGCATTTTCATCGGTCATGGCGTAGGTCCTATGGGCATTGCCGGACTCGCCATTACTTTCCCTCTGATGAATCTGTCGTGGCTTTCTGTACGATGGTATCGGCAGGTGGCTCCACCATTCGTCCATCCGGTTGGGACAGAAAGACCTGGACGGAGCAACGGAAGTATTGGGGAAACACACTGATGTTCTGCCTGGTCAACGCATTCATATTCGGCAGTGTTTCATTCATCTTTCTGGATGACATCCTGCGCTTCTTCGGTGCCAGTATAATCCGCAAATCGAAATGTTCGCGCGTTTCAAAATGAAAAGTTCATTTCACAAAACGAAGCGTATAATTTAAAGCACTCTTTATTCCATTTGAACTGGTCAATTCTAAGCTAAAAATAACAGAAAAATAACTTGCAAATATCAACAAAAATCACTATCTTTACATAGTTAAATTGAGGTCGTTTACCCTCAAATCAGTTCAGTTTTGTATTCCCCTACCCTATCAATATTCTAAAAAAATTCGGCCGGCTTTCGCCGGTATTTGAATACCTTTTAAATGGAATTCGGAAACCATCCGAATCCCGTTCTTTCGTTTTAGTCGCTTCGCTCCACGCTTTGGCGCTTTGCGCTTACGCCACCTCGCGTATCGCCTTGTACGCTGCCACGCTTTGCGCCCGGACGATTTTGCCGCGGAAGGCCAGACGCGAGCCGATAGGCGCAAACGTATGCGAAGCATCGCTATTCGCATTCGCATCCGACACACCGCCAATCGCGTACGCATAGCTGCACCCGCGATAGACCACACGGACTGTAGCGGTGCTTATCCAGTACATGTCGGTATAGTAAGTAGAAGATGATCCGTTCAGATTACCTACCGGAATCATGTCCATATACTTGCCGTGCGCCACGCCTGTAATCCACTGACCGCTGTCCTTCTTGCCCTGTACCATACGGATACTGCCGTCAGGCATCCAGATGCGCCATTTGCCCTGGTTGCCGCTGTCATTCGGCAGATCCACGCCGTCCATCATGTCATACTTGTTGCCGTAGATGTCCTCGTAGCCCAGGCAGCAGATATTGTTCACCTGCACCACGGTCGCCTGTCCGTATTCGTCCCGGCTCTTATACCAGGCATACTGATGCACCAAGCCGTCAATCAGCGAATTCGTGATTTTGTTGTTGATGACATACGCTTCGTCATAGCCGATGGTGTCTGTCATTCCATGGTCGGCCGTTCCACCCGTTGTCCGGTTATTGTTATGCTGACCGGCACCGCATTGTTCCTGCATGTCCCTACGCCCGTACTTTGCATAGCTCAGGTTCGCGATGCGGCTGTGCATCAGGCATCTATCTGCTGCATGCCACGCTGCTGGCTGTAATAGTGGAAGTCCGTCCATGTCATGCTTGCCGTGGTCGAAGCTCCGGTTATGCAGGCACGCAACTTGCTGCCCACTACAGAACTGCCCACAACGGCACACAGATGTTCCTCATTGGCCACCCAATCCGGTTCCATGTCCTCTATCTTGTCGCTGTTGCTCAGCACCACGCAGTCAAACTCTGCCGTGTTCAGAATGGAGAAATGCAGGGCTGTAGCACGTTCCGGAACGTCTGCTATCAGATACATGCCGGCTTCAAATTTCAAGCCGATGGTCGGCACCACAATACTCTTCAGGATGTTTCCCTCCGCATCAGCAAACACACTGCCGATAAGCCTGTTCCTGGAACGCTCGGGAAGCGGACACGTCTGTAACCCGACACGTCCACTTTGCACACGGAATAAGCCTTGTCCGTCGTATAGGATTCCATCAGCGTGGGCTTGCCGCTCATGATCTTGCGTTCACCCAGCCAGCCGCCCTGTGTCTCCTTGATGGCATCCAGTGTCAGTACCGTCGCCTCAGGCACCGGGGGCATTTCGTCCTCCGGATAACTGCTGTAGCAGGCGTACTTCTTGTTGTTCAAATAATCGTTGATGCCTTTGCTCCAGTAAAACGGCTCATACATCATCCAGTCTCCCTCGCTGCCGTCCAGCTTCGCCACCGTACAGTCGTTCATATCCTCCGCATCGGCATAGAAGTTCGAGCTTTCGTCATGCAGGGGGAAATAGGTCATCTCCGTCCGGGTTGTTCACTTCCACCTGCTGCCCGGCTATCTCCACCTTCCGGCTCGTGGGCATCTTCGTCACCTTGGCCAATACGCGGTGGCGCTTGGACAGGATGGCATTCACATGCCCGCTCATTTTGTACGTATTGCCGAATTTGTACCCCGTCTTGTTGTCCAGGTTCGAAACATTGGCATCGTCGGCCACGCTGTCGTCAAACTCGATCATCGTATAGGGCGGCTGCTTGATGGTCAGTTCCGGATAACGGGCGGCATACTTCTCCAGTTCCTCATCGGCCAGATACTTCGTCAGGGTCAGCTTGCCCCTCAGTCCCGAATGCCGGTCATCCACGGCACCCGTCTGTGTATACGTTCCGTAGTCGTAATACTTCTTCAGCAGGTTCCGTCGTCTTCCCGGTCTATCTCCAGCACGAAGCGCTCCAGCTTGCCGCTGCCGTTCAGTCTGGCCTGGTGCAGGCGTTCCAGCATAGCGAACCCGTCGATGCCGGGGCAGTTGGTGTAGCGGTAGCCCCGCACATTATTGATCCCTTCCAGTATCAGGCCACTATCGGACAGCTTGGTCAGATATTCCAGGAACAGTTCCTCAATCGTGTCCGGCAGGCATAACTGCACAACGGGCGCACCGGTGGCCAGTTTCACACGGGTCAGCCCCGTACCCCTCACGTCCAGTTTCTTCAGGCGGCCCTGCCAGCTCAAGTCCAAAGTGGCCACATTCCCGTTGTCCCCGTTCCGGGCCAGCCGGTTGTTCCGCATGTTCACTCTTCCAGAAGCAGCATACCATTGGTCGAAGCCATGAACGAGCCGTTCCGGTAACCGCTGGCTTTCTCCACGCTCATGTCGAGTTTTACCAGTGAGGTCAGCAGACCGAAGTTGAAGCCGATTGCGAACGCATCCTCGTGCCATACCAGCTCCTTGATTTTGGCTGCACCGATAATCTTCAGCGGGTCGTTCTCACCGAAGGCACGGGTCAGCTGCAGGGAATGGAGCACGTCCGCATCCACCACGCCGCTGTCGGCCTGCACGCCGTTGCTGGTGGAGAGCTGCACACGGTACGGGATGGTCAGCCGGTACTGCATCGGTTTCAGTTTATAAGCCTTGTCCAGCGATGCCGTACTCTGGTAGAACTGGGCACCCAGCGTGGATACATAGCCGTACTCCACCTGCTTCAGGTCATACCGGCGTTGGATGAAGTAGTTCCGGTGTGCTTTCAACGAACCCTTCAGACCGTAGATTTGCGGATAGGTCTGTTTGGCACCGTCAGCACCCACCGGCATTTCGTTCAGGAACGGGTAGATGTATTTGAAGATGCCGGACTTGTTATAGAGGCGTGAGCACCACTTCTTCATCTGTTCGGTATCGAAATGGTCAATGGCTTTCTGGATACTGAAGGCACTCATGAAGCTTGCGCCCCCGTTCCATCCGCTCACCATAATCTCCACAATCATGTCCCAGCAATTGGCCACGATGAGGTTCCACAGCCACGAGTTATGACCCTGCATCACATAAGCCCCGTCGCGCTTCGTCTGGCGGTTGTCGTCATACTTCCCGGTCAGGAACGACTTGTTGTCAGAACCGAGCTGGCAGTCGCCGTCATAATAGTCAATCAACCATTTCACACCGTCCCATGTGCGGATAAGCATGTTCTTCGCAAGCTGGTCCACGCCGAGGTTGAACTGCACGTACAGATAGTAGGCAATCAGGTGGGGAAGGTCGAAATACTTCCCGGCCTCTTTCCTGAACGTATCGCTCTGCCACTTGGCGGTAGGGAACTTGTCGCCGTCGTCCTCATAGTCCACCCCCTCGAACGAATGGGATTCCGTGCTGTAAACCATGTTCCTGCCCGCAGGCGTTTCCTTTACGCACCGGTAGACGAAACTCATCATGCGGTCGGTGGCCTTGTACATCTTGTCGTACTTGTCACCGGTACCGAGGTGGTCTTTCAGGTTCGGTTCTTCCTCCGCGTCACCGCCTCCGTCCGACCAGAAGGTATCTTTCGGATGATTAAATTCCAGTCCTCCGTCAAAGTTGTAGTCCATGAAATCCTTATGCTCCGGTTCGGTACTCGGCAACCAGTGGAACAGGCACAGCGGATTGGAGTTGTTCAGCGTCTCGAAGCAGACGGGCAGGTACTGCTTGTGTCCTTCCTCGTCGGCTTCCAGGTAGTTCAGCGTGTCGCCCTCGCCCCATTTCTCGCCGCCGATGGTCTCATCCTGCCCGAAGATGGGGTAGCTGTCGCTCTTCTCGTTGTTCATGTTGTACTGGCCGTAATAGGTCAGGTCTTCGTCGGCACTCTTCGCTACGAACAGGTCGCACGGCAGGCCGTCGATGGCCGAACGGTAATCATCCTCCAGCCCATGGTCTTTGGCGTAACGCTGGGCAGGCGTAAGCAGCCCCATCTCTTTCAGTCCGTCATTGATAAGCTTCGCACCTCCGGTATTGGTGGTCATGGACGAGTCCGAGAAGTCGCATTTGGAACATGCCAGCTTCGCGCCTACCGAGTTCCTGCGTAACTTGAAGAGATTTTTTTGCCGGTAGTTACCACCGGATTCTTCTGCCTGCCGTTTCCGTCAATCTCCCCGTAGCTCAATGTAACCGTCCAGCCGCTTGCCGTCTTCTGGAAGTAGAAACGGAAGTTCTTTCTGGCATAGTTCACGGAAGAAGTACCCTGAATACGGACATATACGTTGGTAAGGATAAAGTCAAGCGTCCTGTCCTCTCCGTTATAGAAACGGACCTCCCTTACCAGTTATTGGCCTTCTTGTCGTTCAGCTGGGCCAGTGCATCCACCACGTTCAGCGTGTCGCTCTCGCTCGGAACCTCACTGCCCACGCTGCCCGTGCCTATCAGTACCAGGATCGAGTTCCGGCGCTTCTTCATCAGCCATCAGCTTCTCCATGCTCACCGTATCTCCTTCATTCAGCACGCGGTTGTCCTCATCCAGTGAGCGCACGCCCGGTTCCCCGTCGGCATCCTCCAGGTGGTTGCGGTCCACGATGTAGTTGTTCAGCACCTCGTCCGAGGTCAGCGCCTTGTTATAGATACGCACGCTCTTCACGTTCAAGTCGGCACCCGCCGACTAAATTCAACTGGCTCTGAATGTCAAAATTCACCTTGTCGAGCCACTTGGAAGCAGCCGACTCTTCACCGTTCACATAGAAACCGATCAGCGTGCGCTGTTCGTTGGTCTGCACGTTCGGATAGAACACGTAGGTAATGCGGATATTCGTACCCGGCTGGAACTTGGTACCCACCGAGTCTTCATAGCGCAGCACCTGTCCGGCATCCATCGCCTCGGTCACCACACCGGTCAGGAACTTGGCCTCTTCCGGAGTCACAATCAGCCCGTACCGGTTGCCGTTGTCCAGCTGCCCCAGGCAGGTGATCAGCTCGGCATCCGTATCCGTCACGTTGGCCGTGCTGTATTCTATCTCCAGCGTCATGCCCACGTCACGGATGGCAAATCCCTCGGGCTTGTCCGCCTCGTTGAAGGGGCGGTAACCGCCGTCAGCGGTCAGGGTCATACCTGCACCACCGGCCAGCAGCAGGCGGTCCTTGTGCCAGCCGCTACCGGCACCATATTCGTTCACGCTCCACAGCACGTCCCGGAACTCCATACGCTTGTCACCGCTCACCCAGCTTGCCGGGTTGTTTTCCGTGTTGCTTCGCCCGAAGGCGTCAAACGTACACACGGCATCCGGTGCCAGCGTGGCTTCAATGTCCGGGTGCGATGTGGTGTTCACCTGCACCTCAAGCACGGCATCGCCGCATGACACACGGTAGTCCAACGGTTCCACGTTCACGTTCGTCCGTCCGTAGCTGCCGGTCTCACCGCGTTGCAGCAGGTCTTCCTTCACCACGCTGCCCCGGTCGGTCACTTTCACACGGGCCGTGTACGCATCGCGGTCATAGCCGGCATACGTGAAGTTCCATGCCGTGAACTGCTCTGCCTCCAGCACCGGGTGTTTCCAGTCACGCTGGAACCCCGCTGCCCGGTGGCTGAACATCAGCCGGCATACGCTGTCACACCTCCGCCTGCCTTCAGCAGCGTAATGTAATGCACCCGGCTCACCACACCGGAGTTCTCATGCTGCGCGTAGGCTTCCACCACGTTCGTACCCTCCTGCATCTGTGTCAGGGGGATGGTCACGTTCTTCTGCTGCACACCGCTGCCGGCCGAAAGACCGAGGGTAAAGGCCTGTCCGCCGTTCACGCGGTAGTAGATGTTCTTCTCACCGCTCGTGCCCTTGGCAGTAAAGGGGATGTTCACGTCATTTTTATATCCCCCGTCGGCCAGCCCGTTGCCCGCCGAGTAGGTGGTCTCCAGCTCCATGGCCACCATGGTCACCTTGGCCGTGGCCGTCTTCATCAGCGTGCCGTCCTGGTAAGTTGCCTGCGCTTCCACCTGTACGGTATAGGCAGTGGCATCCTTCAGGTAGGGCGAAGCGTCAAAGGTATAGCTCTGTCCGGCTGTAACGCCCACAAACTCCGCATCCCGGAACTCACTGATGACGGTCGAACCGCGTTTCACGATCACGCGGGCTTTCAGGTCGCTGTAGCCGTCCACCGTACCGCCACCGGCAGTGCCCACACCTACGGAGTATTTCACCACAAAGCCGCTGCCCAGTGCCAGATACTGCGAGGCGGGAAGTCCCGCACCGCCGCTGTCCGTCAGGTCGATGTTCACCACCACCTTGTCATCGTCCGTGTACTTGGAAAAGCGCACTTCCTTCGAGCTCTCGCCGCCCTGGTTGTCCTTCTGCTTGACGGTCATCACGTACTGGGTGCCGTCCTCGCTGTCCTGCACATCCACGTCCGTCACCGTACCCACCATCGCATCGAACACCGTTCCGGATGTAGGAGGTTTCGTCTCGCCGCTCACCAGTTCCTCGGTAGGGGTACGGTTTGACAGTTCCTTCTTCAGGAACGCTTCGATGTCATCGCCTGCATAGGCATGATAGGTGCCGTCCGGCTGTTTCTGATTCCATGGTGTTTCAAGATTCATCGGATGTTCAGTCGCGTTGATGATTCCGCTTATTTTCCTTTTTGCCATAATACTGTCCTTTTATAATAATCATTCATTTATCAGTTTTACTGCTACCGTTCCATGCGTCCGATCCGTTCCACGGCTCGTCGCCTTTCCAGTATCCAAGTCCGAAACAGCTGCTTATCGCAGACCACACCAGTCTTGCCCCGGCATAGACTGCCGACAGGGCACGTTTCCCCACATACGCAGCCGTTATTTCCTTACCGCCTATGGTTATCATCGTCAATCCTCCTCATAAATCAGATACAGCGTATTCGCATCCTTGTCCTGCAGCGCCTCGTAAGCTTCCCCGCTCATCACCTCATGCCGGTAGCCAGCAGTCTCAGGCTGCCGCCTGTTCCGGTATATACGGCATCACCCAGCAGGTAGAGCTTGTCCGGCAGGATGGCTGTCCGGTCCGCATTCATGAATATGCCGGCAGGAGGCACACCCGCCACATCCCAGTCCCCGTACAGGGTGGAGTCCATGTGGTAGGCGAACTTCCCGGCATCCGCTACATACACTACGCTGCCGCCCGGTTTGGTACTCTTGTCAGGTAAAACGTTGCCTGTTTCCATCCATGAGGAAAAGCGTGCGGTAGCCCCGCCGATGGCTGCTGCCGTAGTCTGTTCCACCTTGGCAGCGGCGTTTTCTGCCTTGGCTGCCGCTTCGTTGGCCTTGGTGGCCGCTTCCGTGGCGGCCTGGGTCTTTTCCTCCAGTCCGGCTACGGCTCCTTCCGCTTTCTTGGCGGCAGCCTCGGCACGGGCGGCGGCATCGCTCGCAGGCTTCCCTATCAGTTCCAGGGGGACGTTCACCATCTTGCCGTCCTTCTCCCCGGGCAGTGATTTCACACCGCTCAGCGAGGTGACGGTCTCCAAGTCCTCCACGCCGGTAGAACTCTGGAGTACACGGTCCAGCACTTCCTGAACCAGTTCTTCTTGTGTCATTTCTGCCATACTCATTCGTTTTTATCGGTTTCTGACCCGCCCAGGATTTCGTTCAGGGCATCTATCACATTGGGAAGACAATAGCGTTCCACCGCCATGTGTATCATCCCGGTTTCCTCATCGCTGAACTCGGTCTCGCCGGTACTCTCGAAAATCTTGAACGCAAGCCGATGGGCCTTGATGCCACTGACACGCGTATACAGCAAATCGGCTATCTGCTCACGTGCATCGAAAACCTCCCTCGTCTGACGGGTTATTCCGGTGGGAACGCTGAAATTCCTGAAATCTAACTTTTTCATATATATCTGTTTTTTAGGATGAATGATTCAATATCTGGTAACGGAATCCGTCCGCTTTTGTAATAAGTACCGTTACGGAGTCCCCGGATGCCATCTCGTAGTTTTGCAAATCTTCATTGTGGTTATAGATACCTTTTAGTATGATATTCTTTGAACCGGGTCTGACCCTGAACGTGACAATGGCTGCAAAATCGGTAGGCAAGTAACTCATGCCGAACTTGTATGCCACAGAACTTTCCGACGGCAGCGTAACCTCTACCTTACTGTAGTTGGGTTCATTGTAATACATCAAAATGATATTGTGTTGTGAGAAATCCACCGTGTAGTTTCCACTTCCGAAGGTAAGCAGCTTGGCTTTCGTATTGATAAACGCCGGGGCAAGTAATGCCGCATTGCTGCTGATACCGTAGTTCTTCGTACCGCCGGTAACATCTATAAACAATCCATAGTTCGCTTGGTCGAAGCCGTAATTCCCGTATATATTGGGGGCTGAGTTCACGATACGACCGACAGCGGTAAAAGCTCCTCCTGCAGAAGACGGTATCACATCATCACCGAACATCACATATCCTTTGCTGCCGCCGACACGGAAAAAATCATCATAAATGGCAAGACCGCCACCGCTCCCGTGAGAGTCGGCCACAGAACCGATACGGCCGTTCCCTATCTCAAAGCCGCCGATTTTCCCTTTGCTGCTGTCTATCTCTCCGGTAACTTACCGTTGGTCGTTTCAATGCTGCCGTCTTCCAGTATCTTGAAGTTGCCGTTGGCCGTTACCAGTCCCTCCAGCTGTATATGGTCGGCTGTCAGCTTGATTTTGCTCACGGTATTTCCGTACTCGTCCTCTTCCTCCACGCTCACCCCGATAAGGGCAATCTTTCCTGTATTGTCCTGCGCATACAGACCGGAACCTTCAGGCTTTATGACAAGCCCGGTCTCTTTCAGCGCATTACCGTCCTTGTCGAAGACGCCGCTGAATCTTTACCAGCCGGTCGCTCTGTTCGAACAGTGTACGGTACTTATAGGCCAGTGCGTCCGCCTTGTTGGTGCTGAACACCAGCAGCGAAATGTAAATCACGCCCGTAAACGACAGCTTGAAGTCGCCAGTGCCGTTCCAAAGTCCGTCCAACGTGAACATCTTCTCACCGCCAACGGGCAGGTCCTCTTCATGGCCGAACATGTTGAAGTTCTCAAACCCGGTCTTATCAGCGTTCACAAATTCTATTTTCAACCTTCCGGCTTGATAACCCGGTAGCTGAACGACAGATACACCACGCCGGGCACCCGTTCGCCCTGGCTGTTCGTCTGCCGGTACTCCGGTACCAGCCGGAAGTCCTCCAGTTTCTGCATGATATAGCTGTTCCGGATATAGGCATAAGGCACCTTGCCGTCGGTCCGTATCTCGCATGGCCGTCCGGCTTCGTACCGTAAGGACCGCCGTTCGCCCAGATCCAGCGTCCGCCCAGGGTGAACAGCGTAGCCTTGCTGCCCGTCTTCCATTTGTCCATGCCGTCGGCAAAACTGCTGTTGTCCAGATAACTCTGTTCTTCGCGTATTTCCTTGCGCAAGCTTTCCACGGCTGAATGGATTTTCCCCTCGGTTATCTCAAACCGCGTCAGGATGTCCTCGCCCGTCATCAACACGAACGTACCCTTCAGCCACACGTTGTCGGCATACAGGCCGTTTCCTTTCGGCTGTTTGTCTGCCGGGAAAGCGCTGCTCCTGATGCCGTCCAGCTTACCCAGCCGGCAACGAAGGCAGCCGTTGAAGTTCTTGGCCTTCACACCGTCCAGAATGTCGATACGGGGCTGTCCGTCCTCCGTGGCCGCAATGGATATAAGGTTCTGCCGGAGCGGGGTTTCGGTGTTGCCCATCAGCACGCACTCATCGCCTGCCTCCGGCTTCACCCCGCCAAACTCGCTTACCGGGACCAGTACACCGCCGGCTATCACCGAAGCCACCTCCACCCAGTATGCTTTTAGTTTCTTACCACCCGTAACCGCACAGCGCATCAGGTCATGGGCCACAAAGCCCGATTCCTGCTCAAACACGATGCGGTAGTTGTCGCCCTGCTTCACCACGTCCTTGATCTTGCCGTTGGCAGCGGACACCACCAGCTGGCCGCACACGCTGCGCACCTTCTCGATCAGCAGTTCCAGCGCCACCAGGCTTTGCCGGGCAGTCACTTTGTCCACCGTCAGGTTTGTCAGTCCGGTCAGCTGGTCAATCCACAGCTGCCAGCCCTCACCGGTCAGCCCGTCCACAAACTCCGTGCTGCGCAGCAGTTCGCGGATCACGGCAGTCAAGTATTCGGCATTGCCTCACCATCCACGATGCCGCAGGGCTTGCCGCCAGCAGCCTCGCCAAAGCTCACACCCTTCAGGAAGCGGATGGACTCTTTGGCTGTGTCCGGCTGGTTCTTGCTCAGGAACTCTTTCTGGCTGCGCCGGGCGGAAAACAGGTTGTTGTCCGTGGGCAGCGTCTTGTCCCAGCTTCGTATGATGTCCGGAAGGGCAGCGCCTTCCGTCTTTGATTTCGTATAGCTTTTCAGCGCACCGATGCTGTCCGTCACCTTGTCGAACTTGCCCACCTGCAGCGCATCGCTTATCTCGATGTCCATCTGCCCGGGTTCGTTCACCTTGCGGCTGATCTTGGTGATACGGCTCTGACGGTAGCCTTTTTCCGGGAAATACTTCCGGCTCTCCAGCTTCACCCGTCTGCCCACAAACAGGTCTATGCCGTGCTCCTCGATGTATACCGGGTCTGTCGGGGCTTTGTAGGCGGCAATGTCCAGCCAGTGGTCCCGGTTGTACTCGTCCACCGCAACCGCAAACTCCTCTTCGGCCAGCCGGTAATACTCATCCGGCATCCGGATATTCCACAGGATATAGGTGTCGCCTGCTCGGGGCACCAGCTTGCCGCCCGGCAGCTGGGTGTCGTCATCGTAGGGCCAGATGGTGATCAGTTCGAATTCACGTGCCGCGCTGTCGTAGTTCACCTCAAAGTAGTGGTCATCGCTTTCTCCCAGTCCGGCAAGGTCGCCCGTCTGGAACGACACACGTTTGGTTTCTCCGGCCAGCTCGTACAGGTTAGGGTCAAAGTCCAGTTCCCCGTCCCGGAAATAATAGACGGTGAATTTGTTTCCTTCATCGTCTGCCACCTCCTCGCTGCGAACCGAGCTCACCGTACCGACCCGACGGGGGAAGATGCCGCTGAAAGCATCCTGCTCGTAATGGTCATAGATGCCATATTCCTCCACGCCCTGCTCGATGTACTTCCTGCCGCCGGGAAGCATCAGACGCGGGCTGCCGTATTTCTCCGCATCGATGTTGCGGGTCGAGCCTACCGGGAACAGGCGCGTATAGAATTTGGCCGTGTTGCTCGTATCTCTTTCCAGGGAGGTCAGCCCCTTGCCATAGCCAAGGGTGATTTCTTCCCCGTGTTCGCAGCGGCACACGTTCACAGTCTGCCCCTCAACCCACCATTCCACCTTGCCGCCTGCCTTTTCCGCGATGGCTTTCAGCGCTTCGTCGCAGTACATCCCCTCGTAGTCTATCGTGATCAGCTCCGTACCTTCCACCGTACCCGTCTTCCAGTCAGTAATGTGGCCCATGCCGTTATTGATAGCCTTCACCACCATCGCCACATGCTCGCGGGGCGTGGCCGTCAGGGTAAACAGGGGGTTGGTGTCCCCGTCCGTCGTCTCCAGCACCAGGAACCGCTTGATCAGGCTCTCGATACCGTACAGCTTCAGGTTATACTCCCATTCACCATCGCTCACCTGCTTCGGCGTGTAGCGTTCTGTCAGCCAGTACCGTTCGCCCAGATAGTCCGTGTAGTCGTTCACGTCCAGGGGCAGGAAGGCATAATAGCTGAACGACAGGGAAAGCACATTGTCTCCCTGCACTTCCTTGCTTTGCGTCGAGCTGTCGTTCACGGCCACATCCGCACGCTTGGTTCCGGCTTTATCATATATCGTTAGAAGCATATTCTAATAGCGTTTGAATGGTTATATAATCGGTTTCGGTTCCCGGAACTTTACCCGGAACTTTCCGGCATGCACACCTTCCGTCCACAGATAGGTCAGCGGGGTGAACTTCGTACAGTCGGCATACTTCACCCGCAGCTGCAGATCCAGCTGGGGGAAACGGATCTCCAGCCAGCCGTCCTTCCCTTGCTTCAGGAAATTCACAAAGGCAAAGTACTGCTTCATCCAGCCTGCCTGGGTCTTGTTGTAAAGCGCAAAATGCAGCGTCACGTCACGCGCTTCATTCCGTGGGGTCAGCACGGGGCTGTATTTTTCCCCGTGCTCTTCCCGTATGTCCACAGCCGTATCCTTCTTGGCCTTGCTCGGGGTCAGGATGGCCGTCAGGTTCTCCATGCCCCCGCGCCGGTCTTCCACCAGGAACACGCCGTATTCCGTCCAGATGTCCGTGCCGTTCACCAGCACCAGTCCGCTCAGTATATTGCCCATATCACTTCACTTTTAGTCCGTCACGTATCATTTTCTTTATCACTTCCTTCAGTTCGCCCAGGTGTCCGGCGCTCACACCGGTGTTCTCGGCTATCCGGGCCAGATGCCCTTCAGCCGTGTCCATCTTCTCCACCACGCTTTCCAGCCGGTCGTCCATGCTGCTCCAGTGCTGCAGCCCGCCGGTGAACATGCCCTCCAGCTTCGTGCCCTGGTCCTGCGTCATGGCCGTAAAGCCGCCCGCTTTCGCACTTTGGCTCGTACCGCCCTGCTGCGTCTTGTCATAACCGGTGGCTGCCGCCAGGTTGTCACGCAGGGCAAGGGCTTCATCCATATACTGCATGTACTCTTCCATCAGCGCGTTCCGTTCCGCCTCGGTCAGTTCGTTGTCCTCCATGGCCTTGCCAAACTTCTCCCACCAGCCTTTCAGTTTGTCGCTGTACATCTCACCGATCTTGTTGCTCAGCATCGCCCGCATGAAGTACTCGGATATATCCTCCGCCGCATCCTTGGCACCGTACTTCATGTTCATCAGGTTGTCGATGAAGCTGCTGTACATACCGTCGAACGAAATGCCCGTCAGCCCTTCATACAGCTGGTCGGTCAGTTCCTCCAGCTTGCCGGCCTGGTCTATGTAGTCATCCAGTTTCTCGGTCAGTCGCCCGCCATAGCCTCCCTTACCGGTATTCTGGATTTGCGTCCACATATCCACGTTGCTGCGCAGTGCCTTCATTTCCTCCGGGCTCAGGCTCCACAGGTTCCCGTCCCACTGGCGGCCGATCTGTCCGCTCAGTTTGTCTATCTGTGCCTGGTTGAAACCGCCCCAGTAGTAGTTCCAGCTGTGGTGACTTCCGTGGTAGCCGGCTTGCGCCATAGCCATCTGCAGGTAGTTCGAATTCGTTTCCTGCTGCATCTTGTACGCGTCGCGGTAAGCCGCCACACTCTTCGTCCCCTGACTCTGCTTGATGGTGTCGGTCAGATCCTCTATCGAGGTCTGCAGCAGCTCGTTCCGGTCTGTAAGACGGTCTATAGCCGCCTGCACTTCCTTGGCGTTCCCGCCGATGCCGAACAGTTTGTTGAAACCTCCGAAAGACACCGTGTTCAGCAATCCCCCGATACCTTTCACAAGGGAACCGCCTATCTGTTTGAACAGGTCTCCGCTGAGGATATTGTCGAGTATTCCGGTTATCGCATTGAAAATGGTGTCTATCAATGATGAGATAATCGGGCCAATACCGTCTTTCAGCAAATCCAGTATGGAGAGAATGGCCGATATGATCTGCCGATGACTCCGGCACTTGACAGGGTTTCGGACATCCGGCTGATGGCATCGCCGACCTTGCCTCCGATATTCAGTTTTGAAAGACCGGTAAGCATGTTCTGGATTCCTTCAAATGATCCCTGCAAGGTTCCGCTCGCAAAGCCGTGCAACCCGTTGGATACCATGTTCAATCCGTCAACCGTGTCCCGGGAGGCACTTTTCACCTCCCCGGCAAGCGCCTTCATTTCAGAGGTGGCGTTCAGGTATTCTTCGTCAGCTGAAACGCTGGACGATTGAGCCGTTTGAAGAGCAATTTGGGTACGTTCTATTTCTGCCTGGTTACCGCTTTCAAGAGCCTTGTTGTAATCGGCCTGCGCCGCTTTCAACCGGATGAATGCCGCTTCCTGCTGCAGTTCTGCATTTTGCACACGTGTTACGGCATCCCCCAAAGCGTGCATCTGCGTTTGCAGCCGGGCAAAATCCAATGTGCCGTTGCCACCGGGGAGCATGCTTTGAATACGTTCAATGGCATCGTAAACGACCTGCTGATCCGCTGCTCCTGATTTTTTGAACTCATCCGTCTTGACATACTGCTTAAGTTCGCCAAGCAGATTCTTCATCTGGTCTGCAAGCAAGCCGGTTAAATCCCCGAACGCTGCTCCCCAGTCTATCTTCTGGGTAAGGCTTCCATGTCCACTTTGTGCACAGCCGCATCACGCTGCTTCTCCAAAGTCAGCCTTTCGCCCTGGGACTGTGCCTTGCGGATTTTCTCGGCATATTCTTCAGCGATGGCCAGTTTCTGCTGCTGGAAGGTCCCGTATTCCTTCAGATAGTCACGCATGCTTCCGCCTCTTCCCTGTACACGTCCGTCTCCGCTTTTTTCCGGGACGCAGTGTTTGAGGCACGGGCTTTTTCAAGTTCATCCTGTTGCTCCCGGGTAAGTCCGTTATCTCCGGTGGAAAGGCCGGCTTCCTTGTTCTCACGCTTCCAGTCGGTTTCCTGCCGGTTTATCTCTTCTTTCCGGGCGTTATAGTCATATTCGATTTGTGCCAGTTTCTTTTCGGTACCGGCTTGCATACGGTCTATCTCTTCCTTCCGGTTCTCGGCCTGCAGGGCGGCAAGATCCTGCGCCAGCCTGCGCTCTGTGGCAAGCCGTTGCTTGGCTTCCGCTTCCGGATTCTTCCCGGACTGCTTGGGGTCGATATGCCCACCGATATTTCCTTTTTTGGCTGCTTCTGCGGCTTTCTTTACCTCTTCCTCCGCTTTTTTCAGATAACCGTCACGTTTGTTTTCGGCATTTTTCAACAGTACGTCATAAGCTTCCTGATCATGTTTCTTAATGGCAGCCTGTGCATCATAGAACTGCCCGGATTCTGCCATGCTTGACTGCATGATATATTGTCCCCATTTCCCGAAAAAACCCATGGCGCTTTCCGCCTCTTCCGGTTTCTGCGCCTTGATTTTATTCACCTCTTCATCGGCTTCTGCAGCTTTTTTTACAAGGTTCTGGACATTGGCCTGGTGCAGCAGGACCTGTACATAGTCCTCGCTCTTTTGGATAAGGGTATCATACCATTCGGAAAGTGTTTTATAATACCCGAAAGATTCCCCGTACTTGCGGTTCAGTTCCTCTACCTTCGCCTTTTCCTGTTCCTTGCTGCCGGTGAAGTTCTTTATTTCATCGATGACCGATTTCAGTTCGAAGCGGGTACGCACCATCTGGGCACGGCCGTCCTTCTCTATCTCGGTCATTTCCTTGACTGATACGTTGAATTCATCCACGCCTTTTTTGGCACTGAACAGGTTTTTCGTCCAATCCCAGATTTCATCACCGTACATTACCAGCAGCATGATGCCGGTGGTCATGGCCGTCTGCCAGGAAAAGAGCGAGGACAGGACCTGTTTCCATACCGGTGTGCCTTTCTTGCCTGACTTCTGCAGCTCATCATATTCCTTACGGGCACGGGCCAGTTCGTCCGTAAAAATCGGCAGGTTGTTGGATATGGCCAGAAAGAACATCTGCGGTCCCATGGCCAAAGAAGGCATTTCACGGGCCATCTGCTGGATGCTGTTGTGAAGCCCGTTGAACTGGCGCTGTGCATTGGGCATGTCTGCAGGGGTGACCTGCACGGATTCCGATTCCTCCTGCAGCAGTTTCAGTTTGCCGCGCAATTCCTCAAGCTGCTTCTCCAGTGCATGGATCTGCGCGATATTGGCACTCTGGTCCAGATTGGGGGCAGCCGTCTCCCCGGCAAGGCGCAGCCTTTCCAGTTCAGCCTCCAGCAGCCTGACGGTATTACGCAGTTCCAGCGCCTCACGCTCGGCCTTGTTCATGCCGGGCGTGAGTTTGTCCTTCATCAAAAATTCAACTTCTACAGGTTTGCTCATTCCAGTTTGCTTTGAAAAAATCCTACTATATCGTTCGCTTCATCCTCGGCGCTGTGTTCCGGTCTGGGAGCACCGTTTCCGCCGCCTTGCTTTTTCCGCACATACCGCGGCGCGTCGCTCAGCATCATGATCAGCGTCTGGTAATTCACCCCATCAAGGATGTAATCCACGCTCCAGCCGGTCGCCGATGCAATCTGCCACACGAAGCCGAAAGGGCTATGGGAACCTTCATACCGGTTCTTAACTCCCCTTCCTTGCCTGGCTCAGTCTCGGAGTCATCGGGTTCGCCCGCGCTGTCGAGCTGATAATACGCATAAAATCCTTCGTGCCCATCAGACGCTCGAATGTTCGGAACATGGCCGTCAGATAACGCCACTCCACAAGTTCCGCAGTACCCACGCTGTCACCCCGATGCCACGTGCCGCGACACGTATCCCCGGCATACCGTATAGGCCAGCAGACGGCTCACAGCCTTACCATGTTCCGCTACAAAGGCCAGTTCCTCGACCTTGTCCTTTGCTTGCCACCCGGGCGCAACGCCCATCTTCAGGTATTCCCTCGCCAGCAGAATCTGACCCCACAGCCTCGGACGCTTCATCGTCACACGCACCTCCACCGGGCGTTTCAGCCACGGAAGCTTCCACCTTTTAAGAGGAACGGACACGCCGCTGTCCAGCAGCGCATCCGCACACTCCATCTCTATCAGTTGTTCCAGCCGGTCAGCCATACGTTAGCCCTCCTCACTTTGGAGCGATGCTGCAGCCGCGGCTTCCGCCGGCGGCAGCTTGTACTGCCCCCACTCGTCCGGTATTGCTTCCGTATCGAACACGCCGTAAGGCTGCGAACCGTCCTCCGGCATCGCCACTTCGAGCGTAACCTCTATCTTGGAGGTTTCTGTAAGGGTCAGCTTGCCTGCAGGATTGGAAAGCAGCGTGGCGTTGGGAATCAGTACGCTCTGTCCGGACACGAGGGAGAGTTCCCATGGTCCCTGCATGACAAGCACCTCCGACGGGGCTGTCCAGCGATCGGAGTTTTCTTTTCCGAGTCTTCTTTCTTATAATGCAGCTGCCGCCAAGCAGTTTGTGCAGGTTCGAATAGTTCATCTGGATCACATTGAACGTCGGGGCGATGCCGCCGTTACTCTGTGGGATGACCAGCACCGGGGCACCCTGCACCTGTTCGGCCTCGATCTTCGCGGCCTCGGGTTTCTTGCCGCCCAGGTCAAACGAGTTCTTTTCAATATACCCGATTGTGAAATCCTTATACTTTACGGCTCCTATGCCGTACATGAAATTCTTGTTCATCGTTTATAAAGTTTGATGGTTAATAACACACCGGCCAATAAGCCGGCCAATACACCTGTGATAAACGTCCGCATCCGGTTCGGAGGGCGTTTTTCTACTGTTTGAACGTCATTTGAAATTTCGCTCTTGGTTTCGCTACGGATGCGCGCCAGCTCTTCTTCATACCATAGCACCAGCTGCTGCAGACTGTCACACGAGGCTTCGGCCACGATGTTCCCGCTGTCGTCGCTGCCTACGGTCAGATTCGCCTGTCCGCTCTTGCCACGGTACACGGCACCTTCAGGAAGTTTACGGAGGCTGTCCGCAGGTATAGACAGCTTCACCGAACTCGCCGGTATACCCGCCATCACCAGTCCCGCCCGTCGGCTTCCGCTCGCGCTGTCGGTGCTTGCCGATTCCGTCTGTATCTTCTCCACCGTCGTGCTCTTCCTGCTGCTTGCGCAGCCCGCCAAGCACAGGACAGTCATCATGATGGCGGCAACTGTTGGCAGTGTCAATGGCCTTGCGCAGTCGCGCCATTTCGCGCTTGTTGGCCTGCAGGTCTTTTCTTGTTGCATTCAGTTCTTCTTTTAAGGGTACCACAATATTGCTCACCAAAACGCGGGTGGCATGTTCTGCGTTATCCACACGCACACCCTCTGCGTCGGCTTCGGCTTTCATCGCTTCCGCTTTCGCTTTCCTCACCGTAGCACGCAGGGAACCGATGGCTGCTGCAGTGCCCACAAGGCCGCCGCTAAGAATAATGTTCATGATCTCGCTAAAGTCCATACCACCCGTTTTTTAGTCAGTCAACCTTTTATTCTGCTTCCTCGCGTTTCTTTCGGAATAGTCCGATAACCCATTGCACCAGTCCCGTGTCGGCTACCCCATTGGCTACAAGTGAGGCACCAAAACCATAGAGCAAGGCAATGTCCCAGCTCACATCACTCACAAATCCGGCATCAAGCACCACAGTAGCATCGCGCACACCAAGCCCACACACCAGCTCACCAGCTGCGTCACCCAGCCTTTCATGTTGGGGAACAAACCTTTCAACCCTTCAGTAAGCACCACCACACCGCCGACGAAACCGGCAAAGGTGCCAATCATTGCGTCATAGTCCGTTGCCGGAACATCGGCCCCTTGGGCCATCACAGCCGATACTGTTCCCAGCATCAGCATCATAAACAGCATAATTCGTTTCATTGATTGCTTCTTTTATTATTGGTTAATACCTATTTCTTTCAGCCATTTCTGTACATCGAAACTGGGGCAGGCTTTGGCCGCCAGCTCGTTGTGTCCCACAATGCGCACATCCGGGAATCTGCGATGGAAGTCCTTCACATACTTCTCCAGTGCCTTTTTCTGGCAGCCGGTGCGGGTGTCCTTCGGGGTCTTGCCGTCCTTGGCCACACCGCCGGCATACACAATGTGGCGGCTCACGCTGTTGTACCCCTTGGCTCCGTTGGTCACTTCCCAGGGATCCACCTGCGCATCCTCGTTGTTGTTCACCAAGCGTTCCACACCGCCCTGCAGGTGGAACAGGTCGGTGTAGCCCACCTGTTTCCAACCTCTGCCACCCTGGCTTACGGGCGAAGTGTGCCACTTCCGGATGTCCGCCGATGATACCTCACGCCCCTCCGGGGTTGCCGTACAGTGAATTACCAGATACTTCAATTTTGCCATACCATCTTATCCTTTCTGGTTTTGGGTAATGGTAATCTTGGCCGTCTTGCTGCGGTCGGCATTGAGCGTAAGGGTCAGTGTACCGGTTTTCTGACTGCCACTGTTTGCACCGGCCGAAATCTTCACGCTTTATCCGTCGCTTCCACCTTGAAGCCGGCAGGGGCACTGCCTATCTCATATTCTCCGCTGGCGGTCACGGTCACTTCTTCACTGCCACCGGTTGCCTCAAGGGTCACACTGGCAGGGTCAACTGAAATCTTCTTCTCGCTCGCCTTGAACACGGGGTTGCTTCGCTTGTCCAGCACCACCACTTCTTCACCGAAGGCAATGTTCGTGTCAGCCTTCATCAGCATCTTGAAGAAGTACAGTTCGCTCGCGTTCGAGATCTTGTCAATCTGAATCACGTCTTCATCGTCCTGCAGGTTCACAGCCGCAAACAGGTTGCCGCCGGCATCGGGCGAACAGAGGGTGCACACAATCAGATCATCGGGCCAGGCCGCAAGCGTCTCAATGGTAATGCCCTTGTAGCGACGGGCATTCACATCGGTTTCGCTCGTGTTCTTGGACTCGCGCTGGGTCAGCTCGTCATCATACTTGTCAAAGTCGTTCACGCTCATCAGAATGCGGAGGTCCGGGTTGTTGCGGATGGCCACGGGAATCTTCGCACGCATGGCTTTCAGTCTGCCCAGCATGGTCGATTCTGCGCTGTCCACCACAATCACCTCAGTATCCTTGGCCATCTGGGTCAGGATGCCGTTAAACAAGTGGTCGTCATCATCCCCATATTCACCGTTCACATAGTGGTCACCCAGTTCAAACTGTACCCGCTTGGCCAACTCGGCAAGCAGGGCGTTCTGCGCTTCGGGCGGAAGTTCCGAGAATACCAGGTTGCCCTTCGGCTGCCATTTGCGCCAGATGTTCTCGAACGTGCGGGGGTTAAACACCGTAAAGGCCATGAAGTCCACCGGGTCAAGACTCTTTTCGTCGTAGTTGAAGTTGCCCTTCGAATCCTCCACGCCGGGGTTCTCCTTGCGCTTCTGGAGCATCTTGCCGGTCTTCAGGCGCGGCAGGCTGATTTTCTTCTCCACACCGGGAATCACCATGATCAGCCCCTTTTCCACAATCTCATTGCTCGTAGCGGCAAGCGTCAGCAACTGTTCCAGTACCTCGCCGCTGTAATTCGTGTTTCTTACAATTATTGCCATAGTTCAATCACTTTTTACGTTTGTCCTTAATTTCTCGCATACGCCTGTTCCAGGGGCTTTCTTCACCATTCGGTTCCAGATGCAGGTCTTCCATCACACGGCGCTTTACCGGCAGTTGGGCCAGGGCCTTTTCGCCGTTCTCGCGGTCATTGGCCAAAAGGTTTTCGTAGATGGGGCGGGTAGTCGCATCAATGCGACCGTCCTGCTCGGCTGCGTCAAGCAGCTGCTTGCGGGCGGCAAGGTCTTCGGCTTCAGCCTTGTCTTCGTAGGTCTTCACCTTGGCCTTCAGGTCGGTGTTCTCTTTCGTAAGGATAGGTACCTTGCCTGCCTCTTCCTCCAGTTGGTCCATCAGGCGGAACACATCCGCATCACTCGCGCAGTCCTTGAAGCGCGGGCGTTTCTTTACGTCTTCCAGATTCATGTCTTCTCTGTTTTTTTGTGGCTCAACGAGCCGGTTATTGAATAAAGTATATATCTGCGCCGGTGTACTGTCTGCCGGCACGGGGTCTGCATCATAGATGTCGTCTATGAAACCAAGGTCCAGGGCTTCCTTGGCGGTCAGCCAATGGTCCTCGCCGTCAAAATAGGTCTGTTTCACTTCTTCCTTGCTCATGCCCAGCCGCTCGGCATAGATTTCACTCAAGCTCCTTCCAGGCTTTCTATCTCTTCCATGCAACGCTGCAGGTCCTGCTTGTTGCCGTAACACCCGCCGCTCACACTGTGCAGCATCAGACGGGCATATTTGCTCATTTCTACGGGCTTGCCGCAAAGGGCTATCACACTGGCCATGCTGGCGGCTATGCATCCACATAAATGCGGATGTCGGCCTGGCTATGGCGCAGGGCGTTGAATATCGCAATGCCGCTGTACACTTCCCCGCCGTTGCTGTTGATACGCACATGGATGCGTCGGCTCACGCGTTCGGCTTCCATCAGTTCCTGGGCTATGCGCCCGCTTTGCACCTCCGTATAGTCTCCGATGTCCCCGTACAGGAATATCGTACTGGTGCCGTCGTCACTCGTTGTAATATTGAAAAATCTGCTCATCGTCATGTCTTTACCAGCGGTTTCCCCGCCTTTCGATGGTGCGAAAATAGAACATTCCCATGGCACCAAGAAACCGCGTCCGCATCATAACGTTTTCTGGCGTTATCATAACGCTGTAACCCGTCATCATGCGTACGCGCTTTTACAAACCCCGCTTTTTCATGCAATTTTGTAACGTGATTTACAACTAAAAAGGACGATTTATGGCAGATTTGACGAATGCCCAGAAAAAGGAATGGGCAAAAACTTTGTACCTCAAGGAAAACCTCACACAGCAGGAAATCGCCGACCGGGTGGGCGTGTCACGGGTGTCCGTGTCCAACTGGGTACGGGCCGGGAAGTGGGAGGAACAGAAGGTGGGGCTTACGCTCACAAGGCAGGAACAGGTGGCTAACCTCTACCGGCAGGTGGCCGAAATAAACAAGGCCATCGCCGAACGGCCCGAAGGGAACGGTTCCCTCATCCAAGGAGGCTGACATCCTCGGGAAACTGTCGGCGGCCATACGCAACATGGAGCAGGAAGTGGGCATTGCGACATCATCAGTGTCCTCACCGGCTCATCGACTGGGTACGGGCGGCCGACCTCGAAAAGGCAAAGGAAATTACACGCCTGGCCGATGCGTACATTAAAGACAAATTATAAAGGGATAGACAATGAAACAGACTGACAGACTCGCTCTCCTCGATTGGGAGAAGTACAAAGAAGACATCGCAAGGGCTACACCGGTCGATAGGAACATGACGGCAGCCGAACGGGAAAAACACCGGGAATATCTTGAGAAACATCCCATAGAATGGATCAAGTTCTTTTTTCCGAATTATGTCAAATATGAATTTGCCGACTTCCAGAAAAAGGCTATCCGGCGGATCATTGCACACGATGAATGGTTTGAGGTGCTTTCTTGGAGCCGTGAGCTGGCCAAATCCACCGTCACCATGTTCATCGTCATGAATCTCACGCTTACCGGACGCAAAAAGAATGTGATTCTGACCTCCAACAGCAAGGACAATGCGGTGCGCCTGCTCGATCCCTACCGGGCCAATCTCGAAGCCAACGGACGCATCATGGCATACTACGGCAAACAGGAACTGCCGGGCTCATGGACCGAGGATGAATTCACCACCAAAGGGAAGGTCTCTTTCCGCGCACTGGGTGCCGGACAATCTCCGCGTGGTTCGCGAAACGAGGCCATACGTCCCGACGTACTGCTGGTCGATGACTTTGATACGGACGAGGATACCAAGAACCCGGACATCATCCAGAAGCGCTGGGACTGGTGGGAAAATGCGCTGTATCCCACAAGGTCCATTTCCGAACCTACACTGGTCATCTTCTGCGGAAACATCATCGCCAAGGACTGCTGCGTGGTGAGGGCGGGCGAAATGGCCGACTCCTGGGACATCGTGAACATCCGCGACAAAAACGGTTTTTCCACATGGCCGGAAAAGAACTCGGAAGAGGACATCGACCGCACACTGTCCAAAATATCCAAAAAGGCGGCACAGGGAGAATATTTCAACAACCCGATTTCCGTGGGAGAGGTATTCGAAAACATTGCATACGGCAAGGTTCCGGCACTCTCCAAATTCAAGTTCCTCGTGGTGTATGGCGACCCGGCACCGGGCGAAAGCAAGGGTAAGAAAGGCAAATCCTTCAAGACGGTTTCGCTCTGTGGCAAATTGGGTGGCAGGCTTTACGTCATCAAGACTTTCCTGGCACAGGCGCTCAATGCGGAGTTCATTGACTGGTATGTCCGGATGCTTGAATTTGTCGGGGGCAAGACCAATGTCTATTGCTACATGGAGAACAACAAGCTGCAGGACCCTTTCTTCCAACAGGTGTTCAAACCGCTGGTGGCAAAAGTACGCCGCGAACAGAAGATTGCGCTGTTCATCCGGGGCGACGAGGAGAAGAAGACGGACAAGGCTACGCGCATCGAGGCCAACCTTGAACGCTCAACCGCGAGGGGAACCTCATCCTCAACGAGGCTGAACGGGACAATCCGCACATGAAGGAACTGGAGGATCAGTTCAAGTTGTTCACCCTGACCATGCGCTATCCGGCCGACGGACCGGATGCGGTCGAAGGGGCGAACCGTATCATTGACGAACTGATCAGGCGCATTGAACCGCCCGTATTCCGATCACGGAAGGATGTAAGAAAACGGAATAAGAAAAGATTATGACAACTCTAAAACAATAGGACTATGAGCAAATTTGTTGAACTTACCGATTACGATGCGAGCATCCACCGAGACATCCTCGACGCACTGGTTCGCGAAGACGAAACGGTCATTGAGGTTTGCGAGGACAGGGCCATTGCCGAAATGCGGTGTTATCTGGGCAAACGCTACGACTGCAACAAGATTTTGCAGCCACCGGCGAGAACCGTAACCAGCTCGTGCTGATGATGGTCATCGACATGGCGGTCTATCACATCTTCTGCATCCACAACCCGCAGAAACTTTCCCAGGTACGCAAGGATCGTTACGAACGGGCGGTGGAATGGATGAAGGCGGTGGCCGACGAGGACATTTCAATCGAAGGGGCTCCGCTGCTGCCCGAGGAACAAAGGGCGGGCAGGTCGGATTTCCGCATTCAAAGCAACCGCAAACGAACGAACCACTGGTAAAAAGCAAGCATCATGAAAAAGAAAAACAGAAAAAACAACAAAGCCGGCATCATCACCGTAGGGGGAAACTTCACGTTGCCGGGACAAAAGAGACCGAATGTGATTGTGCTCACACAGCCCAAACGCTTCGGGCTGGACATTTCCGACTACATGGCAGCCGTAAGGGTGGCCGAGAATGTCGATTTCTCGCGACGTTACAAACTTTATGACTCTACGAGGACATTCTGATGGATACCCACCTTTCCTGTGTGCTCGAAAAGCGAAAGAATGCCGTGCTGTGCTCCAACATGGAATTCCGGGTGGACGGGAAGCCCGACGATAAAATCAACGAACAGATACAGTCGCCCTGGTTCAACCGCTGGTGGGTGACATCCTTGATGCGAAATTCTGGGGCTTCTCGCTCTGCCAGTTCTACAAGCTGCAGGAGTGGGTGGATTATGACCTGGTACCACGCAAGCATGTGGATCCGGTCAGGGAACTCATCCTGCGCCACCAGACGGACATTACCGGCCATTCCTGGAATGAATATACCGACCTGCTGTTTGTGGGTTCACCGTCCGATTTGGG
>ENA-OQCS01000159-OQCS01000159.1-human-gut-metagenome-genome-assembly--contig:-NODE-159-length-34945-cov-2.301367_pt1 | contig 34945 bp, 48 predicted proteins | sample MGYA00242757_ERZ504575 | MGnify/ENA primary metagenome ERZ504575 (study PRJEB26092, sample SAMD00036297) | human gut metagenome | host: Homo sapiens | study: EMG produced TPA metagenomics assembly of... | reverse complement strand
CCAAGTGCAGGACCTACCGGAGGAGCCGGAGTAGCTTTAGCAGCCGGTACCTGTAATTTTACCATTTTAACGACTTTTTTTCGGCATTTAATTACACCTCCTTACTCAATTTCTTCAACTTGTGTAAAGTCAATTTCAACAGGAGTTTCGCGTCCCATGATATCAACGAGTACCTTCAGTTTACCCTTTTCTTCGTTGATTTCACTGATTGTGCCTTCAAAATCCATGAAGGGCGCAGTCTTGATGCGGACTCTCTGATGTAACTGAAAATCAATTTTTGCGGGTTTGACAGTTTCTTCAACTTCCATACCCATCGAAGGCATAATCTGCCTTACTTCTTCAGCTGTAAGCGGAGTCGGATGGTAGAATCAGAACCGACGAAACCAGTTACACCTGCAGTATTGCGGACAGCATACCAGTTGCGCTCATTTACAATCATTCCACCAGTACATAGCCTGGGAAAACTTTATGCTCAACAACTTTTTCTTGCCATCCGAAGTGATTTCAACCTCTTTTTCCGTAGGTATTTCAATACGGAAAATTCATTTTCCATACCCAAGGAATGAACTTTTCGTTCCAGGTTGCGCGCACTTATTTTCGTAGCCAGAATAGGTATGGATTACATACCAATGTTTTCCTTGCTTTTCTTCTTCCATGAATAAACGGAAAGCAACGCTTCCCCTTCCCTCCTTACTTAAGCCTTACAGCTCATTATTGCAAAATCATGCGGAATAACATACTAAAGATGGAATCAATAATCCAGATTAGAGCTGCGCACAAAACAACTGCAATAATTACCACTATAGTGTTAGCAATAAGCTCTTGTTTGGTAGGCCAGGTAACCTTTTTTAATTCTACTTTAGTTTCACTAAGAAAGGTTGTAATGCTGAATCCCTTATTCTCAGTGTCTGTAGTTTCCGGAACGGCCATCTTGTCACATCCTTGCTATTACTACCCGGTTACGCACAAGCCAATATTATTTGGTTTCTTTGTGCAGAGTGTGTTTTTGCAGAACTTGCAATATTTATTGAGCTCGATACGATCAGGATCGTTCTTTTTGTTTTTGTTGGTTTGGTAATTTCTCTGTTTGCACTCAGTGCAAGCCAAGTAATCAGGTTACGCATTTAGTTACACCTCGCTTACGTACATAATAATAAAACCAATCACAAATTGTCGCTAATATAGAGTAACACAGTTAACACTTTATGTCAACTATAAATATCCGTCTGACGCAAATTTTTTCTGTCCAAACAGTGCTTAATTACTCTAAAGCGTTTCTTTGGCAATCAGTCTTAAAAAATCAAGACCGGCCATAAGCTGACCGGTCTTGTATTTTGCATTACTATGCCGGAAAAATTATTTCTCTTCTACTTCGGAAACAACGCCAGCGCCAACGGTACGGCCGCCTTCACGGATAGCGAAACGCAGACCTTTTTCGATAGCGATCGGGGTGATCAGTTCTACTTCCATGGTTACGTTATCGCCAGGCATTACCATTTCTACGCCCTCCGGCAGTTCGGTTACACCGGTTACGTCGGTAGTACGGAAATAGAATTGCGGACGGTAGCCGTTGAAGAACGGAGTGTGACGGCCGCCTTCTTCTTTGGTCAGTACATAAACTTCACCTTTGAATTTGGTGTGCGGATGAATGCTGCCCGGTTTGGACAGTACTTGGCCACGCTCGATTTCTTTACGGTCAACACCACGCAGCAGGCAGCCGATGTTATCGCCGGCTACTGCTTCGTCCAACAGTTTGCGGAACATTTCAACGCCAGTTACTACGGTAGATTTTTTCTCGTCTTTCATACCAACGATTTCTACGGTATCGCCAACTTTAACAGTACCACGCTCTACACGTCCGGTAGCAACGGTACCACGACCGGTGATGGTGAATACGTCCTCGACAGGCATCAGGAACGGTTTGTCGGTTGCACGTTCCGGCAGCGGAATGTAGCTGTCAACTGCGTCCATCAGTTCCATGATTTTTGCTTCGTATTTCGGGTCGCCTTCCAGAGCTTTCAGAGCGGAACCTGCAACAACAGGAATGTCATCGCCGGGGAAGTCATAGGAGCTCAGCAGTTCGCGAACTTCCATTTCTACCAGTTCCAGCAGCTCTTCGTCGTCAACCATATCTACTTTGTTCAGGAATACTACCATTGCAGGTACGCCTACTTGGCGAGCCAGCAGGATGTGCTCACGAGTCTGAGGCATCGGGCCGTCAGCAGCGGATACTACCAGGATTGCGCCGTCCATCTGAGCAGCGCCGGTGATCATGTTCTTTACATAGTCAGCATGGCCCGGACAGTCAACGTGTGCATAGTGACGGGTTGCGGTTTCATATTCAACGTGAGAGGTATTGATGGTAATACCACGTTCACGTTCTTCCGGAGCTTTATCGATCATGGAGTAGTCCATGAATTCAGCGCCGCCTTTTTCAGCCAGTACTTTGGTGATAGCAGCAGTCAGAGTAGTCTTGCCATGGTCAACGTGACCGATGGTGCCGATATTCAGATGCGGTTTAGTTCTTTCATATTTAGCTTTTGCCATTGTGAATTTCCTCCTTAAGGTTGTTTGTTAAAACTAGGCTTAGTTGGTGCCTTTGTTTTTAGCAATAATTGCCTCAGCAATGTTTCTGGGAACGTCTTCGTAGTGGTCTACTTCCATGGAGTAGTTACCACGGCCTTGGGTTTTGCTGCGCAGGTCGGTAGCATAACCAAACATTTCAGCCAGCGGAACGAATGCATTGATTACTTGTGCACCGTTACGAGCTCCATGCCTTCGATGCGGCCACGGCGGGAGTTGATGTCGCCGATTACGTCGCCCATGTATTCTTCAGGAACAGTAATTTCTACTTTCATGTAAGGCTCAAGGATAACCGGGTTAGCTTTTTCAGCACCGGACTTGAAGCCCATAGAACCGGCAATCTTAAATGCATTTCAGAAGAATCGACTTCATGGTAAGAACCATCATAAACAGTAACTGCGATATCAACCATCGGATAACCAGCAACTACGCCGTTTTCCATAGCTTCTTTAACGCCTGCTTCGATAGGAGCGATGTATTCCTTAGGAATAGCGCCGCCAACAACTTTGTTTTCAAACAGGAAGCCTTCGCCAGGTTCACGCGGAGTGATTTCCAGCCAGCAATGACCATATTGGCCTTTACCACCGGACTGACGAACAAATTTACCTTCGGATTTAACAGCTTTGCGAATGGTTTCGCGATAAGCAACCTGCGGGTTACCAACAGTGCAGCCTACTTTGAATTCGCGCAGCAGACGGTCAACAATGATGTCCAGGTGAAGCTCGCCCATACCGGAAATAATGGTTTGGGAGGTTTCAGGATCAGTGTGAACACGGAAGGTCGGATCTTCTTCTGCCAGTTTTTGCAGGGCGATGCCCATTTTTTCCTGGTCAGCTTTAGTTTTAGGTTCAACTGCAACGGAGATTACAGGATCAGGGAATACCATAGATTCGAGGATGATCTCGTTTTTCTCATCGCAGAGAGTATCACCGGTAGTGGTGTCTTTCAGACCTACAGCAGCTGCGATATCACCGGAGTAAACTTGTTCAATTTCTTCGCGGTGGTTAGCATGCATTTGCAGGATACGACCGATACGCTCGCGTTTACCTTTAGTGGAGTTATATACATAAGAACCAGCAGTCAAGGTACCGGAGTATACACGGAAGAATGCCAGCTTACCAACAAACGGGTCGGTAGCAATCTTGAATGCCAGTGCAGAGAACGGAGCTTCGTCGCTGGACGGACGCTCATCTTCTTCGCCGGTTTCAGGGTTTACACCTTTGATGTTAGGAACATCTGTCGGTGCAGGCATAAATTGGATTACAGCGTCCAGCATCGGTTGAACGCCTTTGTTTTTGTAGGAAGAACCGCAGCAAACCGGAGTCATTTTGCAAGCGATAGTTGCTTTACGGATACCAGCCAGGATTTCTTCTTCGGTCAGCTCTTCGCCTTCCAAATATTTCATCATCAGCTCGTCATCGGATTCAGCAACAGCTTCAACCAATGCTGCACGGTATTCCTCAGCTTTTTCTTTCATGTCAGCCGGGATTCTACGAACTCTTCTTCTTTACCGAGTGCATCATCATAAACGATTGCTCTCATTTTGATCAGGTCGATCATGCCTTCGAAAGTATCTTCAAAGCCGATAGGCAGTTGAATAGGTACTGCATTGGCATTCAGACGGGTCTTCATCATGTCAATTACACGATAGAAGTCTGCACCGGTAATATCCATTTTATTTACATATGCCATACGGGGTACATGGTATTTGTCAGCCTGACGCCATACGGTTTCGGACTGAGCTCAACACCGCCCTTAGCACAGAAAACTGCAACGGAACCATCAAGTACACGCAGGGAACGTTCAACTTCTACAGTAAAGTCAACGTGACCCGGGGTATCAATGATATTGATACGATGTTTATCGAATTGGTGCTCGGAACCTTCCCAGTAGCAGGTGGTTGCAGCAGAGGTGATGGTAATACCACGCTCTTGTTCCTGAACCATCCAGTCCATGGTAGCAGCACCTTCATGGGTTTCACCAATCTTATGTACTCTGCCGGTATAGAACAGAATACGTTCGGTTGTGGTGGTTTTACCAGCATCGATGTGAGCCATGATGCCGATATTTCTAGTTCTCTCAAGCGGAATTAATCTGCCCACTTCTTTATCCTCCTCAAATTAACTGAGACAGGTCATTACCAGCGGTAATGAGCAAATGCTTTGTTTGCTTCTGCCATCTTGTGGGTATCTTCGCGTTTCTTAACAGCTGCGCCAGTGCCATTGGAAGCGTCCATGATCTCACCAGCTACACGCTCGTACATGGTGCGCTCACCACGCAGACGAGAGTAGTTTACCAGCCAACGGATACCCAGGGTGGTTTTGCGGTCAGCACGTACTTCAACAGGTACTTGGTAGTTTGCACCACCAACACGACGGGCACGAACTTCCAGCAGCGGCATTACGTTCTGCATAGCAGCATCGAACACTTCCAAAGGATCTTTGCCAGTCTTTGCACGAACCAGGTCGAATGCATCGTATACAATACGTTCTGCAACGCCTTTTTTGCCGTCGAGCATAATTTTATTGATAAATCTAGTTAAAAGCTTAGAACCGTACACCGGATCCGGCAGTACGTCTCTTTTAGTTACAGGGCCTTTTCTCGGCATGTGTTTCCCTCCTTAGGATTAAATCATTCTTAATGTTTTCTTGAAATTATTTCTTTGCTTTAGCACGTTTTGCACCGTACTTGGAGCGAGATTGGTTGCGGTTAGCAACGCCTGCAGTATCAAGAGCACCACGAATGATATGGTAACGCACACCAGGAAGGTCCTTGACTCTTCCGCCTCTGATCAGAACAACACTGTGTTCCTGAAGATTATGGCCGATACCCGGGATATAAGCAGTAACTTCGATGCCGTTGGTCAAACGTACACGAGCTACTTACGAAGTGCAGAGTTAGGTTTCTTCGGGGTAGTGGTGTAAACACGAGTGCAGACGCCACGTTTTTGCGGGCATTCTTTCAATGCCGGTGCAGTAGATTTGCTTTTCAGAACCTCTCTACCTTTGCGAACCAATTGGTTAATTGTGGGCATATCGGCACCTCCTTTCCAAACAATTAGATTTTAATGATTATAAAACTCAGCTCACGCCAAGCCCTTATCGGCTTTAAGTATCGCAGCCGCTGCTGCTTTGACGTTTATGCCGCAGGCTCTGCCGATTTCCAGCATCGTTTCTGTGTTTTCAACCGGTACTGAATTTTCCCGACACAGTTGCATCAGCCTGCCGGTAACTCTCTCGTCCGCATCACTTGCGATATAGACGACAGCGGCAACTTGTCTTGCTACAGCTTTTTCTGTCTGCTTAACGCCTACAGTATGCTTTTCAGCTTGCTTTAAAGCTTCAAGTGCCATCATGTTACCTCCTTCATCGAGCGCATAGCTCTCCCGCGATACTTGTATATTGTAACATCTCATGCACAAGCTGTCAACACTTTTAGCAACTTTTTTAAAAAATTTAGTAGCGCTTTTTGCCGTGTTAATGCGCTTCTTTCTTTACACGTGGCCAAGTGTTTCATTGACTGTTTCTTCATACATAAAGTACACCCAAGGAGTACTTTTTCAACAGAGCTTTCACCTTAAATATCGCATAAAAAAAAGAGCTGCCAACACTTCTGACAGCTCATATGTATATTATTTTGCCACGCCCGGGAAGGAAGAAACGTATTTGATTTTTATATCCGGAAAACTATCAACAAACTGAACTCTGAAATCTTCACCGTACTCTACAAATTGCCACTCGCCTATATTATTGGGAAAGCTTTGGACAACCTTTACTTTTAAATCAGGGAAGCTGTCGACAACCTTTACCTTAATATCAGGAAAACTGTCAACAATTTTCACTTTACCGCACAGCTTGATATTTTATAGTAGCCTGCGCTGTTGATAGGAGTAGCAGCTCCCGCGATACAGGGAAATGCAGCAATCAGCAGCAGACTTAAGCAAAGAACAGTTTTTTTCAGCATTCCTCTTCCCCCCTTTCGTTAAGGACGCTTTTATTTTACGTAAATACACGGTTTGCTTTACGCGGAGCAGCCTGAGGCACAGGTCCGTCAGCATAACCGAGGATGCAGTGGCCTACGCCCTCATACTCTCCTTCAATACCCCATTCTTTCAGCAACTGTTTGCCTTCTTCGGAAGCAAACTCTTCCTTAGCACGGTTAATCCAGCAGCTGCCAAGACCTACGGCATGAGCCGCCTGCATCAGGTTGCCCATTACCAGGCTGCCGTCATAGGGAGTAAGCTTATTGCTTTTAGGTCCCAAAACAACAAGAACCACAGGTGCGCCATAAAAACTGTCGATGCTTGTGCCCAAAATTTCACGGTTCATCTGCGCCAGTTTGTCGCGAACCTCTTTATTGGTTACCGCAACAATAATTACTTCCTGCGTACCATGACCGCTGGCAGCATAAAGACCGGCATCGATAACCTGGTCAATCAGCTCCTGCGGCACCATGTCTGCCTTATATTTGCGAACGCTTCTGCGTTCCTTTAAAGCCTGTAATTCTGCATTCATTATATGTCAGCTCCTTATCGTTAATGAAATAAAATTTTACGCTGTTACGCTGTATTAATTTTATTCTTGCCTGCGCCGTTATTATCCTGCCGGAAAATGCAACAAAAATGTTAATTTCTCTGCAGCTTTACTTGTACAGCAGATAAGGCTTTACCTGCTGCTCAAAGGCCGCGCACTCCTGATGCCAACGCGCAAAAGCTGTTTTTGGCGCTTCACCTTCACGCAAGCTGCTTTCTCCAAGCGCAATATCCAGCTTATAGCCTTTGCTGCCATAACCGCGCTCCGGCGTTTTTACCTGCTCCGGATATAATTCTTTAAATGTAGTAAACAAAATATAATCCAGCTCAGGCAGATTAACCTTACGTAAATCCGTAAGATAAATTTCTACGCCCTGCACCAGCTCACCGCTATAGGTGCCGTAACGCGGTGTAAAGCGTGCTGCTCTAAAAGCCACGCCAGCAAGCTGCTTTTCATCTAAGGCTGCCTTTACGGCATCCGCATCAGCAAAAGGTGCTCCCAGAAAATAAAACGGTTTAGCTGTCCCGACACCCACGGAAAGATTACTGTCACCGCTTACACCGGTAGCGCCATACAGGAAAGCGGTCGCCGCCGTAGGAATCAGCGGAGATGTCTGTACCCATGGCAGGCCTGTATCCTGCCACAGCTCTCTGCGTGACCATCCCTTCATAGACACCACCGCCAGCTCACAGCCGATATGCTGCGTAGCGTTGATATAGCTTGCAAATTCACCTATAGTAAGACCATGACGCAACGGCAGCTCGTAAAGCCCGATAAAAGTTTTATATTCCGGCTTGAGAACCGGTCCCTGCATAGCACCGCCTAAAGGATTAGGGCGGTCCAAAACAACAACCTGCTTTTTCGCTTTGGCACATTCTTCCATTATATAAGCAAGCGAAGAAAAATATGTATAGTGACGAATGCCGACATCCTGAATATCAACCACCATAGTGTCAATCTCATCCAGCATTTTTGCCGTAGGCCTGCGATCTTCTCCATACAGACTGTGTACAGGTATATCCTTATAGGTGTGACTCTCAAAGGTTTCGCCTGCCGCCACAGCGCCGAACAATCCATGCTCAGGCACAAACAGTGCCGTCAGATTATAGCTCTTCTGCAGCAGCTCTGTGCTGCTGCGAAGCTTGCTGTCCACGCCGGACTGATTAGTAAAAAGTCCCAGCCTTTTCCCTGCAAGCAGCTGCTTAGCAAACGGCTCATCAATGCGTTCAATACCTAATACAACTCTTTTTTCCCCGGCTGCCGCAAAGCTTGTTGCTGCAAACAGCACTATCAATAAACTGCATAATATGCATAACAACTTTTTCATTAAACCCCTCCCAAAAATAATTCTAAGTATATTTTAGCACATTTGCCGTTTCCGTGACGATAAAGTAAGCTGTTCTTCCGAAAGAGAAAAAACAGACAGACCTGTCGCATAAGTTCTGCCTGTTTTTTCAAAGTTATTTTAAATTAATATATCAGAGCTTCTCGTCATATTCAGCCTTTTTAAAGCCAACCAACACGCCGCCGTCATAAATTACCAACGGACGTTTAACAAGCATACCATCGCTTGCAAGCAGCTCAAGCTGCTCGTCCTCGCTCATTGTCGGCAGCTTATCCTTCAGTCCCAGCTGCTTATACAGATTACCGCTGGTGTTGAAGAAGCGTTTCAGCGGCAAACCGCTGGCTGCATACCAGGTACGCAGCTCGTCAGCTGTCGGATTATCAGTCTTGATATCACGCACAGTAAAGCTCAGGCCTTTAGCCTGCAGATACTGCTCTGCCTTTTGCAGGTAGAACATTTTGGGTAACAGATAAATAACATTTTTATACCTCCTTACTGCAGCTGCTGCAGCAGATAGTCCTCCGCTGCCTTCAGCTGAACATCAACAGTAGCATCCTCCGGCAGCTCTACCTTCACATCAGGCTCAATACCTACATTATGAATAGAAACACCGGACGGTGTATAATATTTGGCTACCGTAATTTTCACTGCCGTATTGCTGTCCAGGCGGTATACCGATTGCACACTGCCTTTACCGAAGGTTTTGGTACCGAAAAGCTTACCGCTTTTGGTATCCTTAATCGCACCGGCAACAATTTCCGCAGCGCTGGCACTGCCATGATCAACAAGCACAGCCAAAGGATATTTCACATTCTCCAGACTGGAGGTTTCTTCATACTTGTTGCCATTTTTATCTACAACAGAAACAATAGGTCCCTTAGGCACCAGCATACCGGCGACGGCAACACCTGCATCAAAAACACCTCCGGGATTGCCGCGCAAATCAAGCACCAGGCCTGCATGCCCTGCTTTTCCAACTCTGCATATTTTTTTGCAAAGTCATCACCGGTATTTTCATTAAATACGGCTATTCTGATATAACCGATTTTTGTATCAGGCAAAAGCTGACCGCCAACAGACGGATTTTTGATTTCGCAACGCTCAACGCTCACAGTACGCAGCTTGCCATCCTTGCCCTTGAGCTCCAGCTTGACGACGGTGCCATGCTTGCCGCGGATTTTGTTGGCTACCTGCTCCATGTTCATATCACGCGTCGGGTTGCGTCAATCGCAGTAATAATATCACCGCTCTTAATACCGGCCTTTGCGCCGGGATTATCCTCCAAAGCAGAAATAACTACATAGTCATTACCGCGTTTGCCAAAAACAATACCGATACCGCCAAAGCTGCCCCCTGTCATTTCACTCAGCTGCTGAAAATCCTTGCTGTTAAGATAAACTGTATAAGGATCGCCTGCAGCTTCTACCATACCTTTTATTGCGCCGTCAAACAGCTGGTGATTGTCTACTTCACCATTATAGTTACGCTTTAAAAGATTCATAGTACGCAAAAAACGCACCGATTCAGAGGCACTGCCCGTTAACCTGTTTAACAGCACAGCTTCTGTTCCCACTACCGCTGCGATAGTCACCAGCGCTGTAAGCAGGCAGCAGCTGCAAGCTGCCATCTTCTTTTTCTAAACACTTTTCTTGCCTCCGTTTATATCTGTCACGGTAAATAATTTAACGGCTCCGTAAGCTCGCCATGCAGACGCACCTCAAAGTGACAGTGCGGTCCGGTAGAATAACCGGTACTGCCGGCATAGGCAACTACCGTGCCCTTGCTTACATATTGCCCCTCACCAACATTTAACGCCGAATTATGTGCATAAAGCGTTACCAGACCGCCGCCATGGTCAATCATTACGCAGTTGCCGTAGCCTCCAAGCCAACCGCTGTAAACAATCGTGCCGCTGTCAGCAGCGTGAATCGGCGTTCCCGAATCAACCGCAATATCCATACCGCTATGGTACTTGGTTGTACCGAAAATCGGATGCGTTCTCCAACCATAGTAGGAGGTAATCGGACCGTTACAAGGCCACATAAACTGACCTGTACCGCCTTGTCCTGCAGGAGCACCGCCGCCTGCGTTTTCCATATTACGCAGCATAGAGGCGATATTTTCCGAAATAGCCAGCAGACGCTCATATTCCTCCTGGCTGGACTGCTCTTCCTCCTGTGCCTTGTAAAGCATATAGGCACGCTGCTCACGCAGCTTATTTACTTTAGCTTTTTTTGCTTCCAGCTCTGTCTGGGTAGCCTTGATTTCCTTCATTTCAGCTGCCAGCTGCTCCTTGCGGCTGTTGATTTCCGCAGCATCCTGCTTCAGCTTTTCCAACAGCTCCAGGTCGCGGCTGATGATTTTTTGCAGCAAATACATGCGCGAGAAAAATCACTGAAATCCTTGGCACCCAAAAGCACATCCAGATAATTTATCTGGCCGTTGATATAAATATCACGCAGACGCTTGCGATAAATCAGCATCCGCTCCTGCATTTCCTGTTGCTTTTTCTCCAGCTTAGCCTGGTTATCATTTATTTTTCCCTGCAAAGCATCGCTTTTTTTCTGCAGATTATTAGCCTGTGCCTGCAGTTCGTTAAGGCTGCCCATAACCTCGCTAAGCTCCGCGCTGGCGCTTTCAGCTTCCTGCGCGCCTGCTCCTTGCGGGTCTGCATCCGCTCCATACGCTGACGTACATCATTCAGTTCGGCACGCTTGTCATCAGTAGTATCGGCAAAGCACATGGCTCCGTAAAGCGGCAGCACCGCCAGCATAATGCCAGCAGCAGACCGCCCAGCTTCTTTTTCTCCATCACTTCTGCCTCCCTTAAACGCGCAAGAACTTACGCAAGGAGATATAACTGCCCAAAGCGCCGATACCGGTACCTGCCGCCAGTAAAAATATTGTTACATAAAACAATAAGGGAGATGTGGGCAGTAACGGCAGAAAGGCCAGAGTAGCATGGATTCTTTCCAACAGCCCGGCGTAAAGGCTGTTAATGCAGACAGATGCAATCACAGCGCCGAAAAAGCCTAAGGTCATTCCTTCCAGCAAAAACGGCCAGCGGATAAACCAGTCGGTTGCACCTACATATTTCATAATGACAACTTCCTTACGGCGGGCAAAAACTGTCAGACGGATAGTATTGGAAATAATAAACAGCGTTGCCATAGCTAAAAATATAACGAGCACAATGCCGCCGAAGCGCAATATTTTAGTCAGAGAAAACAGGTGCTCCACAACCTCCTGACCGAATTTAGCTGTTTCTACCTTAGGCAGCTGTCCGATAGAAGGCGTGATAACCTTTATGCGCTCCGGATTATCCACCTGCACCTCAAAGGAATTTGGGAAAGGATTGTCCTTACCCAAACTGTTGAGCAGCTGCTCCTGATCGCCAAGACGCTCCTTGAAGCGTGCCAGAGCCTGCTGCTTGCTTACCGGTGTTACTTTAACTACACCGGGCATCTTCTTCAGCTTCGCCTCTACTGCTTTCAGCTCCTCCGCAGAAGCATTATCCTGCATATAGACCGACACCTGTACCTGACTTTCCAGATACTGTGCCAAATTGTTGGTGTTTAGAAAAATCAGCAGAAACATTCCCAGCACTAACAGCGAAACCGCAACAGTCGAAATAGAAGCAAAGCTCATAAAGCCGTTACGCCTGATAGATTTATAGGTTTCCTTAACAAAATATTCTTTTGTACTAAAGCTCATAGCCATATACCCCGCTTGCTTCATCACGTACGATATGCCCGTCCTCTATGGCTATAACGCGCTTGCCCATGGCATCAACTATTTCTTTATCGTGAGTTGCCATGACAATCGTAGTTCCTTCAGCATTAATTTCCTTAAAGATTTCCATAATATCCCAGCTTGTTTCCGGGTCCAGGTTACCTGTAGGTTCGTCGGCAATTACCATAATAGGATCATTGACAATAGCACGGGCAATAGCGATACGCTGCTGCTCGCCGCCGCTCAGCTCATTAGGATAAGCATTGGCACGGTGACGCAGGCCGACAAGATCCAATACGTTCAACACTCTGCGCTTAATCTTGCGGCGCGGTGTTTCTATTACCTCCATAGCAAAAGCTACGTTTTCATAAACAGTACGGTCCGGAAGCAGACGGTAATCCTGGAAAATTATGCCCAGCTGACGCCTCATATACGGAATCTCATTGGGTGTCAGCGATAAAATATCCACACCATTAACAAAATGCTGCCCGTGGTCGGCAGAACCTCACGGAACAGCATTTTGATAAAGGTAGACTTACCAGCGCCGCTAGGTCCTACAACAAAGACGAATTCGCCTGGTTCAATATGAATATCGACGTTCTGCAAGGCAACAGACCCACCGGGATATACCTTGCTTACATCAGTCATTTTCAGCACTACCTTCAATCTCCTCTCAATTTAATAAATCAAAGGCTTCCTTTCATTTAAAAAAGCTTTAGCTCTCAATGTATCCAAAAGTCCATGAGCAGCATTGGCAGAGGCCAGCGCCTTACGCGCAGAAGAAACTACCTGAGCAGCCTGCAGTGTTTCCACAGCTCCTGCGCTGATGCCGTTAATGTCTTTGACAAAGCCGTCAATTTTGGGATCATAGGATACAGCCACAAAAGGCAGCTCCATAACTGCAGCAAAAATCAGTGCATGCAGACGCATACCGATAAGCAGATTAAAGTTACCCATCAGCGACAAAAACTGCTCGGTATCACAGCCGGTTTCCAAAACAGTACTGTCTGCCTTGCGCCTCATAAAGTGCTGCAATCTGTTGCAGGCAGCAACATCCACAGGATATTGCAGCGGCAGCAGCACAATATGTGCCTTATATTCCTTAGCCAGAATATCCGCAGCCTTAGCCAGCTCCAGCAGGTACTTGTCATCCTCCTGCCATTTACGTACACTTATAGCTATCAGCATTTTATCTTGCGGCACACCAAACTGCTGCAGCAGCTCTAGTCCTTTTTCTTTACTCTCCTGCGGCAAGGTCAACACAGAATCGGCTGTCAGCTGCACCTTTTCCGCTGGTACACCGATGCGACGCAGTTCATACAAAGAATCCTGGTCACGCACGGTAATTAAATCCACCCGGCTGCAGATAAATTTAGTCAGCCTGCGCATAAGTCTGTTATGGATAGGACTATACCCTGGCCGAAAAGCATAACCTTTTTTTTGAGCAGCAGCCCAAAGCCAAGATAAACAGATAATATAACAGACTGCGCTTGCTGGTAACATCCTGCAGCAGACTGCCACCGCCGCTGAGCAGCAGGTCGCAGTCCATGAGGGCAGCAAAAATTTTGCAAAAGCTGAAACGATGAAGAGAATTCACCTTGTGTCTTGCGGCAGTAGCGGGCGGATTGCCTGAGATAACCGTCAGCTCCACGGTCTTTTCCGTACTGCGCAAAGCCTTAATGATCGCGGTCAGCATAGCTTCATCTCCGGCATTAGCAAATCCATAGTATCCGGAAATCACGATCTTACTCATTCTTCAAGGTATCTCCTTCTAAACTTAACAACTAAAGGCAACAGCATGCCAAGCACCAGTACAGCGATTACGCCGAATACAACGCCAACAGAATAGCCGTCGAGAGCACGTACAAAGCTCATAACAACAGGTGTACGCATATGACAAAAGGTCTGCACCAGACTGCCCTGTCCGATAACGGCAGCACAGGTCAGTACAAACTGCCACCAAGCGGTGCGCAACGGTAAACAGCAAGCACTGCCACGAAAAATGCCGGATGCCCGATCATAAATCTTTTTCGCGCGGACGTGCATACATCAGCTGCTCTAAGAAAGCACGCATCTTCAATTCAATTGCCGGTACAGGCACACCACCTGTGTGACCGCTGCGGCCGACAAAATAATAAGCAATAAACAGCAGTACCGCAAGCACTGCTACATGGCGGAAGGTAATCCCTGTATCCAGCAGACCGTTAAGACGCTCCCATAGAGTTTTCAATCCCTTGCCCACAACCTGCAGCAGGTCATAGCGTTTCATAAAGAGAACAGCTGTCAGCATAACCGGCAAAATAAAGGTTAATTTTACTCCGCGGTAGATATCAATCTCCAGCAGGAAGCGGCTGTCTGTCAAAATAGCCGACAGGAAGGCTGCACCCACCAAAGATAAAGCAATAGCCAACGCCAGCTGCCAGATACCGTTCCAGCAGATAGCAAGCAGGCTGTGCTTATCACTCGTATTTTTATCCCAAATGTTAAAGATAACATTCATTGAAAGCACCGGGAAAACACTTGCTGCCGCCAAAGCCAGCAGCTGACGCGTAAACAGGCCGCGGCCGATAAACAGCAGTGCCAAAGCTCCGGCAGAAAAAACAGCCCACAGTGCTATTTGCTGCTTACCGCCCAGGTTAAAGAGCAGCGCAAGATACAGCACTACACCGGCGGCAATCGCCAATACAATAGGAATAAAGCTTACCTTAGCGGGGAAATACGGTGCAAAGCCATCTTTGTTTTCGGCACTGAAAACACCTGCTTCGCCGATAGTGTAACCACGCGCTTCAACGCTGGCCTTGATATCACGCACATATTTCAGGTTAGTCTTCATAATATCCTGACCACCCTCAGGCATCAGGAAGGGACGGATGTAGTTCACACGGATATTGCGCTCCTCGTCCGTCAGCGCCCAACGGCGCAGAGCCTCGCCCACGCTGATTTTCTTTTGCTCGGTAGGGTCGATAACATAGGAACGGGCAGCCTTGTAGTCATTGAACTCAGCCAACGGCAACAGGCCGTCGATTTTGGCAAACTGCAGCTGGGTGTAATGCTCCAGCATTACCAGCGTCATATTGTTTTCCTTCATGCGCTCGCCCAAATGCTGCATTTTGTTAGGATAACCTACAACCTCTGTACCGCATGGCATCAGGGCATCAACGGTACACCGGCTTCTTTAATGCGGGCAAAAATGCCGTCAATCTGCTCATCAGTTACATCCACATAATTTTGCGGACGTACGATAATTTTGAAGCCCAAAGCAGCAACCTTACGCATATCCTGCACCGGCAAGCCTAAAGGAGCCTGCAGCAGTCCCTGAGGCTCATCGTATTTGCCCTCAGGCAGAGGTGTAGTGCTGCCCTTGATTTTGATAATACGCGGATTTTCACTTACAACCTTTACACGGTCAGCACCGTAGCGCAGGCACAAATCCTGCTCTACATCATCTAAGACAGACTGCTTGTCAGTAGCAGCAACGTAAGCAGCATTTTCTTCAATATCGCCGGCTCCCACATTAGCGAAAACACCCATGCCGGAACCAAGCGCAGCTGCCTGACGCAGCTCACCGCCTGTTACCGTCTGGATTTCGCCGTTTTTAGTCAGGCGCTCCAACGTAGTATCGAAAATCATCAGCGAGTTGATGCCTGCATCCTTAAACTGACGCAGTACATCCTCCTCCGGCAGGCCCTGCAAAGCGGCCAGCTTACGTAAGCCCTCGTACTCCATAGCCATTTCTACAGTATTGTTTTTTGTTCAACATCGTGACGGACAACGTTCAGCCATAAGGCACAAACCAGACCGATTACGATTACTGCCAAAAGCAAAGGATTATATCGGCTTTTCATAAAATTCACCTATCCAGACCTCGCTTTATTAAACCTTTTTCTGCTGACTGCGCAGATATGCTTCTACGAACGGCATCAGATCGCCATCCATAACAGCCTGAATGTTACCGGTTTCGCAGCCGGTACGATGGTCCTTAACCATAGTATAGGGCTGGAATACATAGGAACGGATCTGGCTGCCCCATTCGATATTCTGGTAATCACCGGCAATATCGCTGACAAGAGCATCCTGCTTAGCCTTTTCGTATTCATATAATTTTGCACGTAGCATCTGCAGGCAGCGCTCACGGTTCTGAATTTGGGAACGCTCATTCTGACATTGAACAACGATACCCGTCGGTTCATGTGTCATACGTACAGCAGAGGAGGTTTTATTGACGTGCTGACCGCCGGCACCGCTGGAACGGTAAACATCGACGCGCACCTCATCCATATTAATATTTACATCAACAGTATCATCCAGCTCCGGCATTACGTCTACCGCAGCAAAGGAGGTGTGACGACGAGCATTGGCATCAAACGGAGAAATGCGCACCAGGCGGTGTACACCCTTTTCAGAGCGCAAGAAGCCATAAGCATTATGGCCGTTAACCTGGATAGTAGCACTTTTTACACCGGCCTCATCACCCGGCTGATAGTCGAGCATTTCCAACGCAAACCGTTTTGCTCCGCAAAGCGGGTAAACATACGCAGCAGCATGCTGGTCCAATCCTGCGCTTCGGTGCCGCCGGCACCTGCATGCAGTGTCAGGATAGCATTATTGGCATCATATTCACCGCTGAGCAGCATACCTAATTCCAAATGCTCCAGCTCGCTGCGGCATTTTGCCAGCAGCTCATCCATTTCAGGAAGCAGGCTTTCATCATTTTCTTCGGCAGCCATCTCCTGCAAAGCTTCCAAATCATCAACACCTGCGCTTAATTTATGGAAACCGTCAACCTCTTCCTTTAAGCTGTTAACATCCTGCGCAGTTTTTTGTGCCTTTTCCGGATCATCCCAAAAAGTAGGATCACCCATTTTATGTTCTAATTCTGCAATACGATCTTCTTTGACAGCGATGTCAAAGAGATCCCCTCATTTCCTCTAATTTTGCTTGCAGATTTGTAATTTCAGGCTTATATTCTTCAATCAACAAAATTCCTCACAACCTTTCGTGTAGCAAATATTAGTTATTTACGGCCTCAGCCGTTTTGCCGAGTTCTTGCAAACAAGGCTAAGTAAGTCAGCAGCCAAGGCTGCTGACTTAAAAATTATTTCTTGGGTTCAGCTTTCAAATTACCCTCGTCACCCTCGGGAGTCGGGTTATTGGTGGAAGCATTTTCCAGCGGGTCTTCAACCTGCGGCTGGGTAATAACATTGACGCGGTAAATGTAACGAACAACGTCTTCCTTGATAGCCTCCATCATGGCTTCAAACATATCGTAGGCTTCAAATTTGTACTCAACCAGCGGATCCTTCTGGCCATATGCACGTAGCCAACGCCCTCACGCAGCATATCCATAGCATCCAGATGCTCCATCCAGTGGTTGTCTACAACCTTCAGCATAACCAGGTTTTCCAGCTCGCGCATCAGCTCAGGACCAATTGCGTCCTCACGTGCCTGGTAGTTGTCATCAGCAACCTTCTGCAGATATTCAGCCAGCTCTTCACGGCTGAGGTTTTGCAGATAATCTACGGTCAGCAGACCACGCGGAGCATAGAAATCCTCAGCGTAGTTAATCAGAGCCTGCAGATCCCAATCCTCAGAGTAAACCTCAGGCGGTGCGTACATGGTCATAGTACGTTCAACGGTTTCATCAACCATTTCCTTGATGGTATCCTTAAGATTTTCCTGATGCAGGATTTTATGACGCTGAGAGTAAATAACCTCACGCTGCTGATTCATAACATCGTCATATTCGAGAACGTGCTTACGAATGCTGAAGTTACGTGCTTCAACCTTCTTCTGCGCATTTTCAATGGACTTGGTAACAAGGCTGTGTTCAATCGGCTCATCGTCCTCCATGCCCAGCTTGTCCATAATGCCGGCAATATTATCACTGCCGAACAAACGCATCAGATCATCCTCCAGGCTCAGGAAGAACTTGGAAGAACCGGGGTCACCCTGACGGGCGCAACGGCCACGCAGCTGGTTATCGATACGACGGCTTTCATGACGCTCGGTACCGATGATATGCAGACCACCCAATTCAGGAACGCCTTCACCCAAGGTAATATCGGTACCACGGCCTGCCATGTTGGTAGCAATGGTTACAGCACCGTATTGGCCTGCATGAGAAATAATCTCAGCCTCTTTTTCATGGTACTTCGCATTCAGCACGTTATGCGGAATGTTGCGGCGTTTAAGCATAGCGCTCAGCTCTTCGGATTGAGCGATGGAAGTAGTACCAACCAGTACCGGACGGCCGGACTTATGGCATTCTTCAATCTCGTTGACTGCTGCCTTGTATTTGGCAATACGTGTTTTATAGATAACATCAGGATAGTCAATACGGATCATCGGCTTATTGGTAGGTACAACAACAACCGGCAGATTATAAATTTTCTGGAACTCCTGCTCCTCGGTCTTAGCGGTACCGGTCATGCCGGCGAGCTTTTTGTACATACGGAAGTAGTTCTGGAAGGTAATAGTTGCCAGTGTCTGGCTTTCGCGTTCTACCTTTACGCCTTCCTTAGCTTCGATAGCCTGATGCAGGCCTTCGGAGAAACGACGGCCGAACATCAGACGGCCGGTAAATTCATCAACGATGATAACCTGACCATCCTTAACCACATAATCGCGGTCGCGGTGCATCAAAGCCTTAGCCTTCAGAGCGCACATAATCTGGTGAGAGTAGTCCACACCATGCTCATTGTCATACAGGTTGCCGATGCCCAGCATTTTTTCTGCCTTGGCAATACCCTTTTCGGTAGGTGCTACCTGTTTTTGTTTTTCATCAACAGTGTAATCCTCGCCCTCTTCCATGTTGGCAACAACACGGGCCAGAACCTGATACAGCTCGGTGGATTTTTCACCGGGGCCGGAGATAATCAGCGGGGTACGCGCTTCGTCAATCAGGATACTGTCGACCTCATCGACAATACAGTAATTCAGCTCACGCTGAACCATCTGATTTTCATCAACTACCATGTTATCACGCAGATAGTCAAAGCCGAATTCGTTATTTGTACCGTAAGTAATATCTGCAGCATAAGCAGCCTTACGATCTGGGAAATCCATATCATGCACAATCAGACCTACAGACAGACCGAGGAACTTGTAAATACGGCCCCATATCCTCGCTGTCACGGCGTGCCAGATAATCATTAACAGTTACAACATGCACGCCCTTGCCGGTCAGTGCGTTCAGATATACAGGCGCAGTAGCTACCAGAGTTTTACCTTCGCCGGTACGCATCTCGGCAATTTTGCCGCGATGGAGCACTACGCCACCGATTAACTGCACATCAAAATGACGCATGCCGGTAACACGTCTGGAAGCTTCACGGACAACGGCAAATGCTTCCGGAAGGATATCGTCCAGAGTTTCGCCCTTTTGCAAACGTACTTTAAATTCGCTGGTCTTGGCTGCCAGATTGGCAGAGCTAAGACTTTCCATATCCTTTTCAAGACTATTAATCTTATCTACGATTACACGAATATTCTTGATTTCTTTTTCGTTGGGGTCACCAAAAATTTTCTTTAAAATGCCTTCGAGCAACACGATCACTCCTTAAAATTATGGTGTTTGAAAAGACTATACACCTAATTTTAAATTATAACAGAATCTCTCTTAAAAAGCAAAAAGCACAGGAGCAAATCCTGTGCTTTTTGTGAAGTTTAGGTTAAAATATTCACTTATTTCAGTTCCGGGCTCAGCAAGCCGTATTTGCCATCCTTACGGCGGTAAACTACATTGGTAGCACCCAGATCGGGATCGTAGAATACGAAGAAATCGTGATTCAACAGATTCATTTGCAGGATTGCTTCTTCCGGAGTCATCGGATGCATGATGAAGCGTTTATTCTTAATGATTTCAAATTCGCCATCGTCAGCAGCTTCCGCAGCAGGTGCCGGAGCAGGAACAGCGGTATCAGCAAAGTTGCTGTATTTTCTCTTCATCAGACGAGTTTTATATTTGTGAATCTGACGTTCAATTTTCTCTACAACCAAATCAATAGATGAATACATATCTTTCGTGGTTTCCTGTGCTCTCAGCAAAATGCCGCTTGCAGGAACCGTAATTTCTACAATATGGTTACCTTTCTCAACCTTCAGTACTGCAGAAATGTCACCAACAGTCTTAAACTGCTTAGTAACCTTGGTAATTTTTTTCTCCACATACTCTTTCAGAGCCGGGGTCACATCAATGTTTCTGCCTTTTACGTTTACACTCATAATCAATGCCTCCTTTGGTATGTCGCCAATTGCTTCGGTGCTACCATTTTTCTATCAAGGGCTCGGGCTTTATCCCTTTGCTTTTATATTTCGCTATAGGAACGAAAACTCCTGCTAAAGTTTGCAAAAATTATCTAATTTGCTTAGATTTGTTGCAATAGTGTTATATTGATTACAGCTTATAACCGATGTTAACATCCTCATCTTATAAAAGCGCAGCAACCATACTTTTCGACTCTTTTTAACTCAAGGAATTCATAAAAAGCAATATTTTTTTCACTTGCTTCTGTAAGGAGCTGCAGTTGATAGACATCGGCATACTTTTCCATAACCTTCCGCATAAGCTGTGAACCAATGCCATGACGCTGAAATTCCGGCAGCACTATTAAATCCTGCAGAAAAACCACAGAAGCACCATCACCGACAGCACGGAGTATCCCCACAAGCTTTCCATCAGCATAAGCAGCTAAAACATAAAGTGAATTCTTATAAGCTTTTCTTAGCATTGCCGGATTATTGGTATAATTACTCCAGCCAACACTACTATATAACGCCATAATTTCGGCTTCATTGTAGGTCTTGTATTCTGCAAATCTAAGTACATCCATCAGTGCGTACCTTCCACAATTGTCAGTCCCGCAGCCTCCAAGCGCTCGCAAATTTCTTCAATAGTTTTGCAGGTAACAACCTGGCCATCCTGCGTGCGGTGCTTAACACAAACGCCAACATGCACAGCATCCGGCTTAAGGCCGATGATACGCTCCAGCTTTTCTTCAATGCCGGCCTGATGCTCAAAACGCAGTCACCGCAGCCGTTGCAGCTCCAATAAGCCTCCAGCTCCAGCGGTTCCTCGCCATATCTGGCGAAGGCACCGCTTTTTGTATTAAAAGCACGCATGCAGCTGCACCAGTACATACATTATTGGAACGCAGGCAACGTAAAATTACTATACGTTTCATTCATGCCTCCCAAAGTCCTTACTGATTTTGTTCTTAACCTCTCGGCAATCTTCAACAGTCAGACCGATTTTCAGCGCCACATCCTGCCAGGAATTCTTCGGCGTCTTCAAATCAATAACATCCTTAATATCCAGACCGGCCTTTTGTGCAAGCAGATAAGAACTGTTGATATGATGCATTGCGTAGCCCATATGCATATACTTCTTCGTTACCTTCTGCGGGATATCCATGCGTTCTGCCAGACGTCGTGCCTGATAATCCGCGCAGCGGTCAAAATATACCTGCGGTGTCAAGCCAAGCACATACTTCATACGCTCCCAAGAATATTTATCGCGCAGGTCAATAATTTCCTGCAGTGTCTTTTTACTCATGTAGGCATGCAGGCAGATATCCTCCAAGCCTTCAAAGCCATACTTTTCATATAGCGGCAGCAGCTCTGCTTCATCAAAAAGATAATCAGCGTGGAAAATCTTTACAGCTCTTTCTGCTGTCATGTTGCGTGTATGCAAGCCGGCAAAGCCTGCGCCGCTACGCTGGCCGCGTCCTCTGAAGGCGAAAGGCTGGTCCTGTTTTTGTTCCTGCTGCAAGCCCAGCTTTTCCTTAACCTGCTGCCAATCACAGGTAACAGTGCGCATAGGCAATACCTGTGCCAAAGTTTTGCCGCTCTCCTTGGCCAGCTTGGCAGCCTGCTGAATATCGCCCAGCGGATAACCCTGTCGCAGATATTTCAGCGCCGTTTCTCTGTCTACCAGGCTGTCGGCAGGCAGATAGCTTGCCTGATACTCCATATATTTTTCGGCATACAGCTTAGGCGTCAGCCCTAGCTGCGCACGCACCCTTCCCCAGGTTGCAGGCTGACGCAGCTGCAGCACCTTTTCTACCGGCTCACCGGACAGATACGCATACAAGCAGGCTGTGTTCATATCGCCATAGCTATGGCCGATATTCAACAGTCGCAGCATATCAGAATAACGGTAGCCGTATGCGGACTGCAGTTTTTCCGCAGCCTCTGCATTGGAAAGCTGTGGCCGGCGCATACGCGGTGGCATCGGCGGATGCTTGCCGTCTTTGGGCGGCAGCAGCATCATTTTGCTTTTCTGCGGCGGTGCAGGCTGAGCAGCGAAGGCAGCAGAAACTGCGAACGGTGCCGACAAAGAACATTGTCATGAACGCCGGAATCAATAATAGCTTTTTCATTTTTTACCCTCCTTGAACAAAAAAATATTATAGTGCAGATGGCGACTTATCCGCCGCCGTTCTATTCAAACCTTATTTTCACGCTAGGCGGCGCAGAAGGTGGCATATGTGGTTAAAGCTCGACGACGGAGTACTAGAAGTACGTCGAGGAGCGGTGAAGCCGCAGATGGCGCCTTATTCGCCGCGTCCTACATCCAATGTTGTGGCAGATACACAATATTTATACGTCCCGTAGACTTTTCCTCATCCACTCTGCAGCGCACCTCATACATATCATAAATAAACTTTTCCGTCAGCAGCTCACGCGGAGTTCCCATGCCCACAATCTGTCCGTCCTTAATCGCAACCAGACGGTCACAGTACATCGCTGCGATATTCAGATCATGTACTGCTGCCACAACGGTCAAATCAAGTGATTTTACAATATCCATAATCTGCAGCTGGTACTTGATATCCAGATGGTTTGTCGGCTCATCCAGCACCAGGCATTCCGTCTGCTGCGTCAGTGCCCGCGCCAAAATTACACGCTGCTGCTCGCCGCCACTCAATGTAGCAAAGCTGCGTTCTTCAAAGTCCGCCAGACCTACAGTCGCCAACGCTTCGCGTGCGATGCGATAATCGTTGAGATATCACGCTCCAGCATTTTCTTGTGCGGCGAACGTCCCATCAGCACAACCTCCAACACCGAAAAATCAAAGCTGTAAACATTATGCTGTGCTACTACCGCCAGCTGCAGTGCCGATTCACGGTAGGAAAGCTCGTCCAACGGCGTTCCGTTGAAGGTAATTTACCGTCTGTAGCTTCTGCACACGGTAAACGCATTTCAGAAAAGGTACTTTTACCGCTGCCGTTAGGCCCGATAATACCCACAAATTCCTTATTATGCAGGCTGAAATCTATTCCCTTAAGAATTTCCTTTGGTCCGAAGGCCATTTTTACTGCTTCTGCTAAAATCTCCATTATCAGTTACCTCCAAAGCCATAGGTTTTCTTAATCATCAGGTAAACGAAGCAGGCGCGCCGATTAAGGATATCAAAATACCGATCGGCAGCTCGGTACGCGGAATAATTACGCGGCAAAGGCCATCGGCGATTACTAAAAATACTGCACCGGCTAAAGCAGAAACAGGTATCAGTTTTTTATGGTCGGTGCCTACCAGCATACGGATAACGTGCGGTACTACCAACCCGACAAAGCTACCATACCAGCGGCATATACTACAAAGCCTACGATAAGAGAGCTTACAAGCAGATAAATCTGTCTGTAAATATGTAAATCAGTTCCCAAGGTCAACGCAGATTCATCACCTAAAAGCATCAGGTTGAGCATACGGCTCTGCGTCCAGAAGAACATTACTGCCAACACTACGATTGGTCCGATAACTGCAAGTGTTTCCCACTTGGCACCGGCAAAGCTGCCCATCATCCAGTAAGCAATAGTCTGCATGCCCTCCTTATTATTGGCAAAGTAAACGATAAAGCTGGAAAACGCACCGCAGACTGCGCTCAGCGCCATGCCTGCCAAAAGCAGCTTAACGGAATTGCTGCGTCCGCCCAGGTTAGAGATAAACAGTACGCCAGAGACATAGCCAAGACCGATAAGGCTGCAATGCCGACAAGTTTTCACCCAGCGCCACGCCGATGCCGAGCAGAATTGCTGCCGTCGCACCCAGCGAAGCACCGGAGGAAATGCCTAGAATATATGGGTCAGCCAAGGGGTTCTTTACTACAGCCTGCATGATAACGCCGCAGACAGAAAGGCCCATGCCTACTAAGGCAGCCAATACCAGGCGCGGCAAGCGCAGCAGCCAGACAATATCATGCACCGGTCCGCGGTCAACGCCTTCGATTGGCTGTCCGCTAAACAGCTGCTCTACAACAGTATTATAAATATTTACCAACGGCAGCTTAACTGTACCAATGGACAACGCCCAAAACAAGGCAATTACCAGCAAAGCAAGCAATCCCAGGCAGATGAACAGGTACCCCTGCTTCTTCAAAAAATCAACCATCATCATTTCTCCTTATACAAATCCTGGTACATTCCGGCCGCAATAATTTTTATGCCATCATAGGTACGCACGCCTGAGCTGTAAATAGCATACAGCGGCAAGGCTACAACACGTCCTTCCTTCACGCAGCGCAAATTTTTCAGCGCCTTGTGCTTGTTAACGCGGTCCAGTACATCCTGCTCGTGTCCGTAGTTAAATTCCGTTACCACCAAAAAAATAACATCCGGATCAAGCTCTACAACCTGCTCCAGACCAATAGCACGCTGCTTTTCTGCCAGCAGTTCACCGTGCAGCTCTTTGACAATATTGCCAGCCAAAGATTTTTCGCCATACACCGTCGGCTCCTTGCCCATAAACTCCAGCACCAGAGCACGCGGACGCTTTTGGTAGCCTGCAGTATGACTGATGGCAAAATTAACCTCCTGCTGCATCTGCCCTACAAGCTGCTGCGCCCTTTCATTTTTGTCAAATATTTTTCCTAAGTCAAGAATATCCTTATATTCATTTTGCAGAGTACGCGGTTTTCCGTCACCTATAGACGAGCGTGCGATAAAGGTATTAACTCCGCGCTTATGCCAAAAATCGGTTGTACGCAACACCTTGGGACCAAAGGTAGAATGCCAGCCGACAAGCAAATCAGGCTTCAGCATCATGGTTGTTTCCAGGTCTAAAAGCTGTAGTCCGGTATAAGGTATTTTGCTGTACTGCTCCTGATATTCCTTGCGGAAAAACTTTTTGTCCGGCACGCCGTTACCGGCAATAATGCGGTCACCCACACCCAAAGCCAGCAATGTTTCAATGCTGTTCTGCCAGACTGCCACCACTCGCTCCGGCGGCTTTGTATATGTCATCTTCTCAGGCTCGCCTGAGTATTGTAGTTTTCGATAGTTACCGGATAGTGCGCAGGGTTATAGCATATTCTGCCGGTTGGTTAAAGCGAAGCAACGCTTCCGGATTTCCTTTACCGGAAGATAAAGATGTTGCGTTCACAGCCGGTGAGCAGCAAGCATACTCCCAATAGCACTCCTGTTAATAATTTTTTCATTTACTTCCTCAGCTTAGTATGAATATGGCAAAGCACTACTGCATCAGCAGTAGTGCTTTACCTAAAAAGAGATAGAGTATGATGTATCAGTCAAAAATTAGAAGGTATATTTCATACCAACCATCCAGCAACGGCCAGGCATTGCAGAACTACCTTTACCATTCCAAGAGTTATAAGAGGTCTCATAAGCTTCATTGGTTAAGTTAGTAACGGTCAGGTATGCAGTCATATCTTTAGTAACTTCGTAATTCATATTCCAGTCAAGAACTAAGAATCTGTTGCTTGTAAAGCATAATCACTGCAGCCGGTATACCAGTTGGTCAATAAACCAGTATAGAATTTACCATTCTCATAAGACATATTCAAAGAATAATGGTTTTGAGGACGCAAGCTGTTAATAGCAGTATTGATATCACTAGAATTGCTATAACCCCAGCTCGGATCAAGAATATAACCATTCTTTGCCGACCATTTATCCTTCATATGAGAATAGGAGGCACTGATGGTAAAGTGATCATCAAATTGGTGATCTAAAGTTACATTGAAGGACTTTTTATCTTCTTTAGCATTAAGAGGCGAACTAGTAAATTCGCCTTTGGAATCATTCCAAACAGGTAATGTAGCAATCGCATTGCTCATACGTGTCAAATCATAATGAACAGCTAAGCTAGTCTTGTCGTCAAGATCCTTACGAACACCTAAAGTCCACGCATCACCCTTTTCATCATCCAACGGTGTTTTATTAATATAATCAGCAGTGCTATAGTCGCCTTCTTTTAACGGACGATAAATCTTTGTCCAGCCCAAATACATGCTGCTGGTATCATCAAACATATACTCTGTATTGAGTACCGGTGTCAGCAAATGAGTATTTCCCTTGCCTTGAACTGTAGAACCCTTAGCATCTGTAGTTTCAAAAGAACTATATTTAGCATAACGTAAAGCAGGAGTAAGATCCCATTTATCGCTTACATGGATTTTATCCTGAACATAAGCAGTTGTTGTCTTTCTATCAACATGACTGCTCTCAAGAGCACCAGTTTTATTATTATAGCTCTTAGAGTAATTCTTTGCTTTGTCATAAGTAACACTGGCAATAATATCATTAATACCAATAGATTTTGCATACTGCAGTTGTACACCACGATTTTTCTCTTCATGCCAACTTGTAGGTTCAGATGCTGCACCACCAGTTTTTTTCAACCCACTCTTTTAATGCGGCTTGATCGCCACCCGGGAACGGAGCTAAATTATCCTTTATCCATTGTGCTAATTGCTCACTAGTCGCTCCTGTAGGGAACATATCATTATAAGCATTACTTGCATCACTCAAAGTCGTCCAACTGTATTTATCTCTATGTGCATAACGGTGATTTTGATCATATACACGGATAAAGCTTTCCATACCGTTATCTTTATCAAAGGTATATTGAATATCCCAATCATTATTTTTGAACTTGCTAAAAGAACCATAAGCTTTACCATCTAATGCATATAAGTTATGATAGCCTGGATTCTTAGCATCACCGCTCAATTTGGTAAAAGTCTTGATTTTATTACCACTTGCATCAAGTACATAATATCCTTTCGTTCCATCTTGTTTAGTATATTCTTCATATTTGGTTCCAGCAGGATCTCTCCAGCCTTTTTCTTTGAATTTCCCATCCCAAATCAACTTATTATTCGCATCTAATTTACCAACAGTTGCTTTAAAAATAATATCATTCCAATCTTTTTGATTGTAATATTTCATATTAGGGGTAGCAATAGGATAACCGTCTCTGCCTTGTTTGAAATTATACCAAACTTTCAAACTTTGTTTTCATTAAAATCTTTATCAATACGAACGTTAACGCCATCTTCTTTCCAATTGGAACCTCCCAAGTGCCAGTTCCACCAACAGTGCCATCTTTATATTTGGTATCACCGGACATATCACGGTTTGCAGAAATAAAATAATGCCAGGAGTTATCATCGCCTGCGCTACCGGAATAGCTTAAAGCATATTTATGTTTATCCCAAGAACCAGTAGCTAGATCAATACTACCTGTATTAGTTGCGCCACCTTTACGTGTAATAATATTAATTACGCCACCCAAAGCATCACTGCCATATACGGAAGCGCCAGGCCCTTTGATAACTTCAATTTTATCAACGTTTTCCATATTGGTTACCTGATCAAGGTTTACACCGGTAGCTTTGGAACCAGATGTTGTGCTATTACCGATACGTGTGCTTGCCGCATTATCTACACGACGGCCGTCAACCAAAATAATTACGCGGGTATCACCATTGATGGAAACACCATTATTATAGAACTGATAACCGTATTCGCCGCCACGATAGCCGGGGTTTTGGAAGGTTACACCGGGAATACGTTTGATTGCTTCAGTCAAATCAGTGTAATGACGTTTTTCAATCTCTTCACGGGTGATAACCTTAACGTCACCGCCGGTACGATAGTAGGACTGCTCAGTAATAGTATCGCCGAACTTGTTTTTAATTGCGTCAGCCTCTACTACCATTGTATCCAGGTATAATCGTTCAGGTTTTCGTCAAATGCTGCGCTTGCGCTTGCGCACAGGCCCATTACCATCATCATAGCAGCCGCAGCTGTATATCTTCTCTTCATGTTACTCATACACTTCTTTCTTAGATTGTTATGAATGTAGACAAACATTCACATATTCATTTTGAGAGCACAAAAAATGCTCTACTCATCAAAAACATTATCAGACCGCGCACCGTTAATATACGTAAACGTATATGTCTGCGCCGTTACCCAGTTGCCAACGCTTTCGTCAGCAAATTTGCCAAAGTTAAGATTCAGCTTACGTGAACCATTGGCAGGAATCTTGCACAGCGGAAACTTTACCGGTCTGCCGGTAAACTGCTTCTGCTCGCCATTTTTATCTGTGTAGGTAACACGCATAATAAAGTCGTTCAGCTTAGTGATAGCTACGTCATTACGCTTGTTGACAAAAGTGCCTGTTACACACAGTTCGCCGCCGTTAACCCATACTTTGGAAGTTGTCCAATCCAAAATCATTTTGTCACTCGATACCTCCGCACCGGCAAGTGCTGGGCACATCAGGGCCAAAATTAAGGTCAGCAGCATAAATATCCTTTTCATAGCTCCTCCTTTCTCTCGTAATTCTTGAGCATACTGGGAAAAAATTTATTTTCATAAAAGCATCTGACCAAGCTATCCTTGTTCCGCTTGTCAGATGTTAATATGCAAGAATAATAAATATACTTCATACAAATATTGCAGTCAAAATAAAGCGCTTGCCGTACTGTGACAGCAAGACGCACTTATCCCCGGGAAAGCACACCCCTGTCCATCGCAGGTTGTTGAAAGGCCCTATATCAGGCAGTTCTTCTGGCTCTGCTTCACTGCCAGCCTTGTCTTCCCGGTTTCCCAGTGACTATATAAGGCCAGCTCCACATTACAGCTGCGGGACAGCACAGGTTTTGCACCTGTTTACCTATTAAGTATAAATACACCTGATACGCTTTTATTCTCTTTTTCTCTCGTTAAGTTCTTAAATTTTATAGCAATATATCATGCAGTGTTTGCAGTTCCTCAAAGAAAAAAATACTTACATGAGAAACTCTCTAAATTGTTAATTATGTATATTGGCTTTTTTCTTATTTTACAATAACTTTAATTACATAATTAGTCACTGCTAGAATTATAGCACGTTGTCCCCCCCCGTCAAGCAAAAGTACATCGAGTACTTTTGGCTTGCAGGTGCCTACGGCACCTGATAAATAAAAAAAGACTCCATTCTCTTACAATGAAGTCCTTAATGATTAAAGCATTATTATATTGTGATTACACGTCAACTAACCTACAACTATATTCTTGGTCTGACGTAATATAGCTCGCCAGCTATCATACAGCTATAAAATTTTATATATTTAATTTCCAGCATCAAAAAACGCTGCAAAGCCTGCTCCACAATTTTATTTAAGGAAATATTGTTCTGTAATGCGCAAATCGCCGCCTGCCTTACGGCCGACGGCGCTTGCTTCTTTCCCTTATTTTTAGTTCTTTCCCTTATTTTTCCAAAAATCTTTCCCTTATTTTGGAGGTTATCAAAGCCGGCTTATCTGTTTTTCTGGCGCCGGCCCTTAGCAAAATAATATATACAGGGGCGATTTTCTAATATATTTTCTCTTTACCCCGTACTGCCAACTGTTTACTAACCACTAAACACTATTCACTGATAACTATTAATCACTAATCACTTCTCCGCGCGGTTGATAGCGCAGATGATGCCACGCAGCGCTGCCACGTTGATGTTGGAGTGAATGCCTACACCGAAGATATGGCCATTGTTTTTCTGCTTCAGCTCAATGTAGCAAATACCCTTCGCATCAGAACCCTTGGAAATTGCATGCTCATGATAGTTGACGAATTCGTAGCCATTAATTCCGACACCGTTGAGTGCCTGGAAGAAGGCATCGATAGGACCGTTACCTACACCAACTACACTCTTTTTTTCGCCAGCAACCGAAATTCACCTTCAAAACGGCTGTGGATGCTGCCGTCAGCTTCATTAAGCTCGGTGAAACGATGACGTAGCAGCTGATATTGCCGGCAAAGTCGATGTATTCCTTGCGGAAGAGCTGCACAATCTGCTCGCTGGAAAGCTCGTCGCCGTATTCGTCAGCAGCAGCCTTCACGATATTTCCAAATTCAGGATGCATTTCCTTAGGCAGATTGTAGCCGACGGTATGCTGCAGCACGAAGGCAGCGCCGCCCTTACCGGACTGGCTGTTAATGCGGATAACAGGCTCGTATTCACGATGGATATCCGCCGGGTTAATCGGCAGATACGGTACCTCCCAATATTCTGTACCGCTGTTTTTCATGTATTCATAACCCTTGCGGATAGCATCCTGATGCGAACCGCTGAAGGCGGTGAAGGCCAGCTCACCGGCGTACGGCTGACGCTCAGGCACATGCATTTTTGTGCATTCCTCATAAACCTTTTTGATGTCAAGAATATGCGAGAAATCCAGCTCGGGATCAACATTTTGCGTAAACATGTTGAGGGCTACAGTTACGATATCCAGGTTACCGGTACGCTCGCCGTTACCGAACAGCGTACCTTCGATACGTTCCGCACCGGCCAAAAGTGCCAGCTCGGCGCAGGCAACGCCCGTACCGCGTCATTGTGCGGATGCACGCTGACAATTGCTGCTTCACGGTTTTTAATATGACGGCAGAAGTATTCAATCTGATCGGCATAGGTGTTCGGCGTACACATTTCAACAGTAGAAGGCAGGTTGAGGATTATCGGGTTTTCTTTGCTAGAACCCATTTCCTGCATTACAGCCTCGCAAATTGCCACAGAGAAATCTATTTCCGTACCGGAAAAGCTTTCCGGAGAATATTCATAGCGGATGTTCATACCGCTGCGGGCAACCTCTTCTTCCGTCAGCTGGCGGATAAGGCGTGCGCCCTGCACAGCAATATCGGTGATACCGTCCATATCCTTGCCAAAAACAATTTTACGCTGCAGTGTTGAAGTAGAGTTATAAAAATGGATGATAACATTCTTAGCACCGCGTACTGCCTCAAAGGTTTTGCGGATAAGCTCTTCACGCGCCTGCACCAGAACCTGTACGGTTACGTCATCAGGAATATGTCCGCCTTCAATCAGGGTACGCAGAATTTCGTACTCTGTTTCCGAGGCGGAAGGAAAGCCAACCTCGATTTCCTTAAAGCCGCAGTCTACCAAAGTGTGGAAAAAGCGAATTTTTTCCGGAATACCCATCGGTGTTACCAATGCCTGGTTGCCGTCGCGCAAATCAACACTGCACCATACAGGTGCTTTAGTAATCGTTTTATCAGGCCATTGACGGTCGGTAATTTTTATTTGTTCAAACGGAATATATTTTTTCTCCTGCTGCATGATTAATTTCCCCCTAGCTTTTCTTAGCGATTATAAACAAAAATCCCCGTCCCTAACCTGTGTTTTTATAACACAATTAGGGGCGGGGAACAATTCCACGCTGTACCACCCTATTTCAACAGCACTTCAGCAATGCTGTCCTCTCAGCCTCCAACAAGGCCTTTGCCTGTAACGTGACCACACGTCCTTCCCTACATATCGGAAAGGCAACTCCGGGATCAGTATGCATATAACCATTGACATCGCTTTACACCAGCCAGCGACTCTCTTAGCCCATCCGGTCATATCTTCTTCCCTTCACCGTTTTTTTAGGGACGATATTTGATTCGTTGAATGCTATTATACGCATTCCGCTTTTAATTGTCAACACTATTTCTAAAATTAATTTTTTAACAACAATATTGTAAACAATGTAACAGCGTTTAGTGTGCTTCTATCCATAAGAACTTATCCACAGCTTATGTGTTTTACCCACAGATTATCAACAGAGTTATCAACAACTGTGCATAACTTTACCTGCTGCTGATAAGCTTACGAAGTAAATCAACAACAATGATTGAAGTGCCAAACATGATAACAACGCCCCATTCATGCGCATTCAGTGGTGTTGTACGCAGTACGCGCCCACCAACAAAGGTTAGCAGCACCTGAATTGCAACAATCAGCGCCATTACCTGTAAGAAGCCCTTGTTCAGGCTGATATTCTTTAACAGGTTCAACCCGTCAGTACGCACATTAAAGCCATTGGCTACTGCCATAAAAATGTAGGCGCAGAAGAAGCCCGTGTAGGTATAGATATGGTTATCAGCATCACGGAACAGATGGTCGACCCACGCGCTCTTGTAAAAGGCAATACCGACAATAGTCATATACAGGCCGCTGATAATAACGCTCGTAAGCATCTTTTTGCTGACAAGCGGCGCACTGCGGCGTTTCGGCGCCTCGCGCAGATACTGCGCCAGTGCCGGTTCACCACCGAAGGCGAGCGCAGCTAGGGTATCCATTACCAGATTAATCCACAGAATCTGCGTAATCGTCAACGGCTCATCGATATTGATAAAGGGAGCAATAAAGTTAATAGCCACAGCTGAGAAGTTAATCGTCAGCTGGAAAACAATAAATTTGCAGATAGAATTGTAAATCGTTCTTCCGTACAAAATCGCCTGTTTGATGCTCAGGAAGTTATCGTCCATGATAACGATATCGCCTGCTTCCTTGGCTACCTCTGTACCGCTGCCCATAGCAAAGCCTACATCAGCCTTTTTCAGTGCCGGAGAATCGTTTACGCCATCACCGGTCATACCGGTTACAAGATTCAAATCCTGCGCCAAACGCACCAAACGCGATTTATCCATCGGCAGAGCACGTGCCACTACACGCAGATGCGTCAGCTTAGCTTTGACCTCATCATCGCTCATCTGTGCCAGCTCGTCGGAGGTCCAGACTACATCCTCCGCACTTGCAGCAGGCCTGCATCCTTAGCAATGGCAACCGCTGTTTCTTTACGGTCACCGGTAATCATTACTACCTGCACACCGGCCTGCTGTACAGCCTTAATAGCCTCCACTGCTTCCGGACGCACGTCGTCACGGATGGCAACAACACCGGCAAGCGTCAGTCCTTTATCCGGCAGGTTATCAGCAGGTACTCCCTCATACGTACACAAGGCCAGCATTCTTATCGCCTGTCCTGCAAGCTCCAGCATTCTGTTATCCAGAGCTGCTTTCATCTCATCAGTCAACAGCAAACGGTAGCCATCTTTTGACCAATACCAATCGGTAGCCTGCAGCAGCTTTTCCGGTGCGCCCTTAATGAGGCAATATGCTGCGCCGCCATCAGCGGGAGCAACCTGCGCCCAGGAATATTTATTGGCGCTGTTGAACGGAATAAAGCGTTGGCGCTGCGGCAGCTGCGGTAAACGATAAGCACCGACATAATTATTTAATGCTGCTTCTGTCATATTACCGCCGACAATCTTGCCGTCGGTAACGGTAGATGATGTATTGATCAGAACCTGCTGACAAGTCAGCTCCTTAAGACGTGCAGGCAATGATATAAAATCAGTAATTTCCTGTAAATCGCCGGTTAAGAAGCGTACTACCTCCAGCTGTCCTTTAGTAATCGTGCCTGTCTTATCGGTAAACAGCAGGTTTAAGCTGCCTGCAGTTTCAATGCCGACAAGCTTACGCACCAATACATGGTCATGCAGCATTTTGCGCATATTGAGCGAAGAAACTATCGCAATCATCAGCGGCAGGCCTTCCGGTACCGCCATAACAATAATAATAATCGCCAAGATTACAGCCTGCACCAAATCGGCAATTACTGTTGTCATATCGGCAAAATAAGCTGCAAAGCTTCCTGCCAGATATATCTTATGCAGTATTACCGCAACGGCTATCAGTACACCGCCGGCATAACCGAATTTACTTATCTGCTCTGCCAGTCCTTTCAGTTTAAGCTTCAGCGGACTGTCACGTTCTTCATCCTTCAGCTCCTGCGTCAGCTGGCCGTAAACGGAATTATCACCGATCTTCACAGCCTGCATCACAGCGGTGCCTTCTACCACAACGCTGCCACGGAACAGCTTATGTTCATCCAGAAAATCAATTTTACCGTCATCCCATTGGAACTCAGCAGGTGCAACAGTTTTTTTAGCTTCCTCACTTTCACCGTTCAACGCTGCCTGATCCAGCTTCAGGTTCCTTCCAGCAAAATACCGTCTGCCGGTATTTTATCGCCGGCCTCTAAAATAATTGCATCACCGATACAACATCATCAATAGCAATTTCATGTGGCTCGCCGTCACGCCATACCTTGCAGCGGATACGGCTGGCCTCCTCCTGCAGCTTTTGAAAGGCATTCTCATTGCTGTATTCGGACCAGGTAGAAACAAAGGTTGCCAAAATAATTGCCAGAAAAATACCTATTGTTTCAATCCAATCGCCATGACCAAGATACACGAAAAAGCATTTACCAGCAACGCTACTACCAGTATGCGGATAATAGGATCCTGAAAATTACCCAGCAGCTTGCTCCAAAATCTTTCCCGCGGCGGCTGCGTCAACGTATTATCACCGTACTTGCGCCGTGACTCTTCAATCTGCTCCTTGCTTAAGCCATATTTACTCATTTTCTTCCTCCTTTGACTTTACGTCTGCTACTTGTCGAAAATTGCGGTAAATCGTGCAAGTACACTCTTCACCTTATATTATATATTAAAAAAGGGCGAGACAATGCTGTAAAATAAAAATATTTTACAACAAAGTCTCGCCACTTAATTACAAAGCCGGATTCTTCCGAATCGTACTGACGGCAGTTGTAAACACCAGCTAAAGCTTTGTGCCGGCTATCCCCTTATTTAAGAAAGTACCCATATTTTTTTATTCAAG